>OFGO01000143.1_pt1 | contig 70236 bp, 98 predicted proteins | sample 1521761 | NCBI WGS metagenome assembly OFGO01 (sample SAMEA3504128, study PRJEB24116) | mouse gut metagenome | biome: mouse gut; feature: mouse-associated habitat; material: faeces | place: Denmark | collected 2011
AACCCCTGAGATCATCACCTGCGGTGATGGCTGCGCGTTCCGTTGGAACGCTGAAAATCAAAAACTAAATAGAAAGACAAAAGAAAACTGCTATGCAATCGGATAACCCTTTTGCATAGCAGTTATTCTTTTTCCGTTTACCTGGCATTCGTCACAAATTTTGCAATATTTCCTTATGGACTACCGCCATTAGAGAAAGGCTTTTTTTATAATTGTATGTATGAATCAGCTCTGCTTAATAACTCTGCCGATTGTATTTGGTGCCATACCTGCTGCATTTGATTCATCTGTATCAATATGCATAGCAAGTGCATAGGAATCGGAAACTCTAACAACAACATCGCCGAAAACAAGATTTCTGCTGTTTGCTGACGGAATTTCAACAGAAACGATTTCACCGTTTTCAACGCCTATTCTCTCTGCATCCGCAGTTGTTGCATGAATGTGGCGTTTTGCGGCAATAACACCCTCTGTAATTTCAATTTCACCTGCAGGACCAACCAGCTTGCAAGCCCCTGAGCCTGCAATATCTCCGCTTTCTCTTACAGGAGCAGCTACACCGATTGAGCGTGCATCTGTCAGCGAAATTTCAACCTGCGTTGCATTTCTCACCGGACCTAAAATAGAAACCGCTGCAAATTCTCCCTTTGTGCCTACTACACGAACTCTTTCTTCACAGGCATACTGACCCGGCTGAGAAAGTTCCTTTTTTACAGTAAGCTCATAGCCTGCACCGAAAAGTGTTTCAAGATCTGCCTGAGAAAGATGAACGTGACGTGCTGATATTTCAACTAAAACCTCATTGTTACTCATAGTAATTCTCCTTATTTAAAAATCTTATATGTATTTTATACCTATTTTAATTGTTTTTCAATACAAAATTTGATATACTTGTAATCGGTGATGAAAATGACATTAGATGAACTTAAGGAAAAGTGCGCAGACTGCACAAAATGCGGACTTTGCGAGGGCAGAACAAACGTGGTTTTCGGCTATGGAAAGCCCGATGCCGATATTATGCTTATCGGTGAGGGGCCCGGTGAAAACGAGGATTTGCAGGGAATGCCGTTTGTTGGCAGAAGCGGTCAGCTTCTTGACAAATTCCTTGCTGCGATTGATTTAAGCCGTGATAAAAACGTTTACATTGCAAATATGGTTAAATGCCGACCGCCGAAAAACAGAGATCCGAAGCCTGAGGAGCAGGAGGTCTGCATAGAATGGCTCAGAGAACAATTTAAGGTTATAAGGCCTAAAATTATAGTTTGCGTGGGCAGAATCTCGGCACAGAAGCTCATAAGCCCTGATTTCAGAGTAACAAAGGAGCACGGCATATTCGTAGAGAAAAACGGTGTGCTTATGATGGGCACCTTCCATCCGGCCGCAATTTTAAGAAACCCCAATAACAAAGAGCTTGCTTTTCAGGACTGGCTTGCACTGCGTGAAAAAGCAAAAGAAATGAATTTGGATATTTGAGATAAATTATTATGATTATTAAAGCAGCAGATTACAATGTAACACCCAACTGCCCGATTGAAAAACAGCTATCTGATCTCTTCAGGCACCTTGCTGAAATTGACGGTGAAAAAACACTTGTTTTTGATGCAGGTGATTATTTCATTGATATGAAAAACAGCAAATCCGAAATGCTTTATATCACCAACACCGTAGGCGACAGAGAGTTCAAAAAACATGAAACTCCGCATAATGGAAAGGTTGCTCTTAATCTTAAAAGCATTAAGAATTTAAAAATTGAGGGAAACGGTGCCAAGTTTATAATAAAAAACGGCAAGGCTACAAATGCCGTAATACAGAACTGCGAAAATATTGAAATTAACGATATAGAAATTGACGTTGAAAAACCTGATATTCAGGAGCTGAGAGTAATCAGCATAGGCAGGCATCATGTTGATTTTGAGCTGGACAAAAACACCGAATATGAGTTCAGAAACGGCAAGCTGTATTTTACAGGACCGGATTATGATGTTAATGTAATTAAAAAATATAAAGTTGCATATAACCTTGGCTGTGTTAAAAAGGCAACACCTAATAAAATCGAACGGGTACACTATATTTTCTTACAGGCACTTAAAGCAAAGGATCTTGGAAACCGCAAAATAAGAATTTATTACATAAACACAAGAAACTTTACTGTTGATGACAGATACTATACGTATGGCAGCAGACGTCAAAACGTTGGAATTTTTGTTGATGCCAGCAAAAATATAACACTTAACAATGTTGCACAGCACTTTAACTATTCTCTTGCTTTTGTTGCACAGGATACTGAGAACATAACACTGAATAAGCTTGATTTCTCACCTGATAAGAAAACAGGCAGATTGGTTACTTCAATTGCCGATTTTATACAGATATGTATGTGCCGAGGCAGGATTACAATTAAAAACAGCAACTTTGAGGGTGCCGGTGATGACTGTCTTAATGTGCACGGCGTCCACTTTAAAATAAAAAAGGTTTCAGGCAATACAATCATCGTCAGATTTATGCACCCGCAGTCGCATAACTACAATGCGATTCACAGCGGAGATAAAATTGCATTTATCAATTCCGAAACACTTCTTGAAAGCGGCACTGCAACAGTTGCTTCATCAAAGCTTATTAACGAATATGAGCTTGAGCTGCAGCTTGATAATGCAGAAAATGCACGTGTAGGCGAGGTTATTGAAAATATTTCTGCCTGCCCAGAGCTTGAGTTCAGAAATAATATAGTCAACCGAATAATAACAAGAGGTCTGCTGATTACAAACAGAAAAAAGGTTATTGTTGACGGCAATCACTTCATAAGCAACACAATGAGCGGAATTCTGCTTTCCGATGATGCTTCAAGCTGGTATGAAAGCGGAATGTGCAAGGATGTTACTATTTCAAACAACGTGTTTGATTACTGCGGTGAGGCGGGAATTCTTATTAAGCCTGAGAACAGAACACATCAGGCTGCCGTTCACGAAAACATTAAAATATTAAACAATGAATTCAAAGGCTATAACGGAGCCTGCATAAACGCAAAATCAACCAAAAACCTTGTAATCAAGGGCAACACATTTGCAAATGATGACAAACTTAAAACATCAAACTGCGAACAGATTGAAACAGATTTTTAATATAATAAATTAAAAAAGGAGAGCGCCATGCTCTCCTTTTTTATATTCTTTGCTAAAGAATCAAAATGTTCCGCTATCGCTGCCAAGTCCCCTTTGAAATCCCCTTTCTTACGTGCGGCACACGCTGCATACTCGCTGCAGATAACACCTTTATTGCAAAAACAGCCCTTATGATTTAATTAAATCATCAAATTCAATAGCAATATTATATAAATCATAAACATTATTAAAAATTAAATCTACTATATCATTCTGGTTTACCACTGAAGAAAAGAGAGCTTCGGTTAGTATTTTAAGCTGACAAATATCTTTTTTCTGTTCAATGTATTTATCAGTAACCATTCTTCTATATTTTCTAAGCTTTCTGTATTCCGCATATTCTTCCTGTGTAATTGTTACCTTTTTTTGCATTTCTTCTTTCTCCTAAAATAAAAAAGTGCGCAGCCGAAGCCACGCACGAAAAACGCATTGCTCCGATTGCTGCGAAACAAATAAAACACATATCACAAAAGTGGCGTGTGAATTAGAGCATGCATTTTTACCAAAGAAAAAAACACGCCTACAATATGATATGTTCAATTTTATTTGTTTCGCAAATTCAGTATATCATAACAAAAGTATTTCGTCAATAATGCATTCCCTGCGGCGAGTGCGCAATGTGTGCCGCCGCACGAAGCAGAGGGGATTTTCAAGGGGACTTGGAAGCGATAGCGGACCTGCTCAGTTGCGGTAACCCAAAATTTTATGCACACATAAATGTGCTTTAAAATTTTGACCGCTGCCAGTTCTTTTTGCTCCCTTCATCTCGCACTGCGAGCGGTCGCAAACGAACCCCTTTGATTGCTTTCTCTGGTAACTCTCTTTTGCAACACGAAAGAGAGTTACGCCCGCCACGGCAGTGGCATACAAAAAGGATATAAAAAAGGAGAGCATATGCTCTCCTTTTAATTTTAATATACCTATTATTTAGAAACCTTCGTTGCTTCAACAAACTGACCGCTTGCATTATCACCTACCGTTACAGTGACGGTATCACCCTTTTCAACAAGCAGCACATCCATACAGTCAACAACTGAAATGTAATAATACTTTCCGCCTATTTCAAGATAATAATATGTGTTTCCGTTATTAACAGAGGTTTTGATTGAATCAACCTTGCCCACAACAGTATTGCCGTTCTGCTCGGCGGATGGTGCTTCTGTCTGCTGATCATTATTGCCGTTTTCATCAACAAGATAATCATCTATATCAACATCATTGCCGATAACACCTTTATCCTGAAGAGCTGTGATATAGTTTTCAACCGTAGCATTAAGTGCCTGTGCGTCACTCTTGTAGTTATCGAGCAGACCTGTACCTACAATTGTTTTATCCGAAAGATTAACAAGTGCATAGCCCTTAACCGTGCTGCTGCTGCCGTAAAGGCTCATAAAGTAGGTTGGCTCGCCCTCAATATCAAGAAGAATCGGGAAGGTCGGGCTATATCCGTAGTTCTGAACAGCGTCCTTGGCAGAAGCCTGTGCAGCACCCTCCATTGCACCGCCGTTCTGATAATATCTTGTTTCCTTTGTTCTCTGATTGCAGAGAATAAAGCCGAAGTTTGAAGAGTCTGACTCTGAGGAGGTTACACCTGTATAAACCCAAACGTCATCATCAAGAGCAATGTAGCCGTAGCCTTCTGATGTAAGGTTAACATCATTCTGGAAAATAATTGAGTTCCAAAAGCCGTTCTGAAGCTTTCCGTAATAATTGTATTGCTCAAGAACAAGGTTTTCATTGTAAACAACATCTATCCACTGAAGCTCTGCACTTGTGCGTACTTCATCAATAGCGTGATACTCGCTTTCACCTGTAAGTGCATCTGTAATTATAACACCCTTAACATCCGTGCCGCCGAACAAACCGATTGTTTTATCAAGCACGGGCGTAATCCAGTAGGGTCTGTTATCATCTGCAATTTCAAAATTAGGTGTATCCAACAGCTCTGTAGGATACTGGAAGCGAAGATGACGGATAAGCTTTTCATTAAACAATTCGGTAGGGCTGTATTTCATTCCCTCTCCGAACTGCTCATTACAGTTAACAACCGTAACCTTCTGCGTTACAAGGTCTATAATCATATAAGCAGGCAATCCCTCTTTTGTATTATTAAACCATTTAAACACATCTGCATATTCAAGATACGCAACTCTTACAGGATTACCGTTATAGTTAATCATAGTTGTTGTATTTGAAACAACATACTGGCTTTTGTATTCCGAAAGTGAGCCGAGCTGCTGGTCTGCAAGCGTTAATGCCGTTTTCTGGTCAAGACGCGGCACACTGTCATAGCTGATAGATTCAAAATCTGTGCTGAAATCACTGTTTGTAACAGGCATAAGCCTGCTGTAAGAACCTGCACGGAAAATTGTTGCACCGCATACCCAGCCTATAGCCATAACCGCAACAAGAACAATTACCATAATAACGGGAATAATTGATTTTTTCTTAACATATTCCTTGCGTTCAATCATTTTATTTGCACGGCAGGCAAATGAAAATGAAACCATAAATACTGCAATAAGTGCAATGATGAAAACATACATCTGGCTGTCCTTAAAATTAAGGGCAGGAAGCATCATATAGTAAATTACACCGCCTGCAATTATTGTTGCAACAGCTGAAATAAGCAGACGAAGCCAAACCTTTCCGGGTTTAACAATAGCCTGCACCTCATTTGTTTTCGGCCATTTAAACTTTTCCTTAAAGTCATTAATAACCTCATCAGCATCATAATCTCTGTTAGGAAACTGCTCGCTCATAATTTTTCTCCAATCATATATAATGAATTAATAATAACATATCGTGATTTTTTTATCAACTATGAATATGTTAACAATTAAATAATACAATTTATATTGTTATTTTAGATTTTATGTGTTACAATACGTTAAAATAAAGGAGGTATACCTTATGAGATGTAAAAACTGCGGATCTGAAAATGAAGAAGGCAGATATATATGCCAGAACTGCGGATCTCCTCTTTATGATGAAGATGAAGAAATGCTTATGAATGATGACGGTTATCTTGATGATGATGATTATGACGAATATCAGGATAAAAAGAATACAAAAAAAAGTATTATTATAATTATTGTGCTTGCAGTAATTCTGATTGCAATTTTATCGGGAATTATTTTTGCTGTTTCTCATTTCGGAGGTACTGATGAAACCACAACCGAATCAACAACAAACAGCACAACGGCAACAGTAGTTTCCACCTCTGCCGGTTCAACCCAAAGCACAAGAGAAAGCACTACTGCTTCAACCACTACTACAACTACTACCACAACTACAACAAAACCAACTACCACAACTACAACAAAACCAACTACCACCGAGGCTGAAAACTGCCTTGTTACAGTTGATGTAGACGGAAACGGAAGTGTTACGGGCGAGGGTGTTTATTCCGTGGGCAAAAAAGCAACACTTGTTGCAACCGCTGATGCAGGCTCAACTTTCGTCGGCTGGTATAATAACGGGGTTCTCGTTGCATCCGGCAACAAATATACTGTAACCGTAATGGAAGATTTGAATTTAACAGCAAGATTTCAGGCAACGGAGGAATCAACCGTTGAATAAAGGCGAACTTTCAGAAAGCTATTTCAGAAGCGGATGCAACTGTGCACAGTCGGTTGCACTTGCCTTCTGTGATGAAATGAATATGAAAAAGGAAGATGTTGCAAGGCTTACAATAGGATTCGGAGGCGGAATCGGCAGGCTTCGTGAGGTCTGCGGAACGGTTTCCGGCATGGCATTTGTAATTTCCGCAATATACGGAGACAGTGATAAAGGCAAAATTTACGCTATGATTCAGACTGTTGCAAAAGAATTTGAACAGGAAAACGGCTCAATTGTCTGCCGTGAACTGCTCGGCTTAGGCGGCGGCAGCTCAAGCCCTGTTCCTGAACCGAGAACGGCACAGTATTACAAAAAACGCCCCTGCTCGGAGCTTGTGCATACGGCAGCAGATATTCTTGATAATTTTCTTAAAAATCAAAGTTGCTGATTAATGATAAAAAAACTCTTGCATTTTGTAATGCAATGTGTTATATTATTCAAGCACAAAGCGTGCTTGAATAAATATGCGCCGGTAGCTCAGTTGGATAGAGTGTTTGGCTACGAACCAATCAGTCATTTTTGTATAAAGCGCATATTTAAAACTTAATAAGGTGTTACGCGCCGGTAGCTCAGTTGGATAGAGTGTCTGGCTACGAACCAGAAGGTCGGGGGTTCGAATCCCTTCCGGCGTACCACATATAAAATCCTTGAAACCGTTGATATTACGGCATTTCAAGGATTTTTTATTGCCTTAAACTGTGTTAAAATCATCATTTTTAACGACCACTTATTTTTCATTTTGACCACAATAAATGCTCCCATTCTCTATATAATATATGTTTTATATTGCTTATTTTTAGAAATGTATAAAATCTTTAATTTCTGTATATTTTTGCTTCAAAGTATTTTTGACCACAATAACGACCACATATTTTTAAATAAGATTTTAGCCGTTACATTAATTTTGTAACGGCTTTCCTCTAATTATTTATATATTTTAATACATTATTCTTATGCTTCTTTAAGACCACACTGTGCATTCATCACTGTTGAGTATCCAATCTCAAACGCAGCTTCCATTTTATCGGCTGCACTTGTTTTCAGCTTTTTAGTTGCATGGACATAAGTGTTCATTGTGAATGCCACATCCGAATGTCCGAGCATACTTGATAAGGCTTTTATCTCTACACCTTCCTCAAGAGCTATCGTTGCACATGTGTGCCTTAAATCGTGAAATCGTGTACTCTGCGGTAATCCTGCCCTTTTCAGCATTCTTTTAAACTTTCTTGTTACTGCATTCTGATCTCTGTATGTTCCTGTTTCAGGCGATGGGAACATTAAAGTTGTTCCTCTTGCCTGTCGTATTTTTAATCTCGCAAGTGCCGATGCACAATCCGAACTTATTGCTATCGTTCTGATCGAGTTTTTTGTCTTAGGTGTTTCGGTTTGCAATACACTGTTTATTCTCTGAACCTGTTTGTTGATTGTGAGTGTCCTTTTATTAATATCTAAATCATCCCACTCTAATGCAAGGATTTCACCAAGCCTTAATCCTGTTGTTAATTCAAGGTAATAAAATTCAAAGCAACCGCTATTGAAGGCTTCTTCAAGTAAGCGGTTGCTTTGTTCTTTCGTTAAAGGATTCATTCCTTTTACCCTGTCTTTAGGTATATTCAATTTGTCAGTAGGATTCTTATCTATTATTCCTTCGTCTACGGCTTTTTCAAGCACAGCGTGTAAAACTATTTTTACATCTTTTACAGTTCTTGAACTTAAACCTTGAGCGATGTCATATTTTCTTTTCTTGTTTACTCTGCCATTTTCATATATATCCATTATATATTGTTGACAGATGAGCTTTGTTAAATCCCTAAGATGATATTTTCCAAGATAAGGATTTATGTAGTTCTTTATCATTGATTCGTAACCTGATATTGTCTTAGGTTTTAAATATCCTTTGCAAAAATCTTCAATGTAGATTTTGCTCCATTCCTCAACGGTTGGATTAGCACAATCACCGTATCGGTGTTCCTCATTGCGTTTTCTTTTCTCGTTTTCTTCAATTATGGTGTCGAGTTTTCTCTGACATTCGGATTTTTTCATACTTGTAACGGTTTTATATTGGTTTTTACCGTTTTCATCCTTTCCGAGAAAAAGTCGACCTTCCCACCTTCCGTCTTTTCTTTTTCTTAATGTTCCTGTTCCTTTGGCTCTTTTTGCCATATTATCATCTCCTTTGCAACACCAACAATACCACACCTTTGTCTGAATATCCAGACAAATATATTAGATGAACTTGTCTTTATGCTCTGCATAATGATAATAGTTGAGAATTGTTATGCTGCATTTACTGTCTTTCTCAAATAAAACTGTAAATTCATCATCCTCAAGCATAATAGAGTAAGACTCGTTTAATGCTTCGTTATAAGCATCATAAGTTTCCGAGATGGAAACAATTATTGTTTTCTTTCCGTTAATAAGTTCTTTTAATTTTTCATCGTATGTATTAAAAGTATCCTTGTTAACTTTTTCTTGTACTAAATAACCATTCTCATCAACAGTATAATTCTGATCACTTAAATTACTGATAATAGAAAGAAAGTATTCTTGCGATGTCGCATTTATCCATACACCGTTTTCAGTAGGATATGTATCATTTTTGCTTACTATAGCATCTAACATAGTCTCGTAAGATTTTTCATTATCGCTATCTGTAGTTGTTGTATCAGATGCTATTCCATATGCAGATGGAATAGTTACAATTTGCAACATCAGAACCAAAGATAAAAATAATGATAACAGATTTTTAAATTTTTTCATTTCTTATCCTTCCTTGAAAAATTTTATTTACTATTTTTCTATCACTATCATCCTCCTGTTCGGCGATATAATCTTATAAATAAAAAACACTTTCATCTTATATAGTTGCTTCAAAAAGACAAAATGTAACACTTTTTCACAAATTTTATTTTTTATTTTTCAACTTCAATTTTGTAAATGAAATAGAAACATACCTCAAGTTACCTGCTGTTAAAACCCTTTAATTGCAGGGTTTTCGAGGTAGTTAGAAGTGGTTGCAAGTCGAGAAATGTAGGTAATTTGTGCATTATTTCTATACTACTTCTACACCTATATTCCTACAAAATAAAGAAGCCTCTTCATTGCGGGGGTACCTTCGGGTGCTCCTTCTTTGAGGAGGCTTTTTCTTTTATTTTACAAGCTATTTTATTTTTTCCATTTCCGTCTTCAACCATTCGAATTCTCTCTGAGTATATACCTTTTCAGTGATATCAGAGATCTTATGCCCAACCATGTACTTAATAGCATACTCGTCAAGTTTATATTTCTTAGCCATTGTAACAAAGTGCTTACGACCATCATGAGGTCTATGATCCGGATTGAGATTCAATTCGTCTCTAATCATTGCAAAGCTCTTTTGATAGCGAGCATAAGTTAACGCTGTACTCTTCAGACGAGCATTTGGGTTGACATAGTTAAACAAGTACAGGCTACCAAGCTCCTGAGCCTCTTTATATTTACGCTCTACCAGATGTCTTATTCGAGAATGAATAGGCACTACTCGTCCGGTACCAGCATCAGTCTTCATACCACCACTGAAAGTCCAGTTCTCTAAATTCACATCTTTCAATTCAAGCAAACCAATTTCTTGTGGACGCCAACCCGAATAACATTGAATAAGTAGTACATCAACCATCATTTTATCATCTACATGCTGCCAAAGCAAGTCCATCTCCTCGTCTGTGAATGGGATATGCTCCTGCTTAACAGTTACAATCTCTTTTATTGTTTCCTCGCTGAGATTGAATGTACGAGAGTAATTGCGGTCTACAAGTTCATATTCAAGTGCGTAATCCAGCATCAGGTTAAACAATGACTTAATTTGGTTCTTCATTGATGCCGTAGGAGTTCGAGTCTCACCTCTATAAGTTGATGTACCCTCTTCCATACAACCTTTGACATGACGAGCTCGTAGATCCTTAACTCGCATATCGTACACAGCCGTGCAATAAGACCATGCTGATTCAATAGCTCTGGTGCTCTTCACAGTCTTCTCGTATTCCGGAAGCCATTTGTCGTAGAGTTCTTTTACCGTTATAGACGGCTCCAGGTCATATGGATTCTTGTTATATTCTACGAGTGCAGCGTAAGCGTCATTGTAAGTAGGAAAATACGACTCTGGTTTAAGAGGTTTGCATATAGGTCGTCCGTTCGCGTCCTTACCCACGCTTACCATGGCTCTGAAAGGATTGCGGAGATTCCTATTCTTAATCTCGCTAATCTGTCCGAAACCATTTGGCAATCTACGACGTTTGTTGTTCTTATTTCGAGGTTTCCTTGGTTTTATATTTGGCTGCAATGGAAAACCACAATGCGGACAGGTTATAGCTTTATCGCTTACTTGCAATTCGCATTCGGGACATTTCATAAGCATTGTTTATCACCTTCCTATTGATTTGCTATTAGTAATCATATATCATTATGTAGGAATTGTCAACTCCTACACTAACTTTTTTTAATTAAACGAAAAGAGATGCGATATGATTAGCAATAACGAATCAATCTGCCCTAAATGCGGCGGTGAACTTAAATACTATGATAGCGTGAAAAGAATCGTAAGGACAAAATACGGGCGCAAATCTAAAGTGAACATCAGGCGTTTTCGATGCAAACAATGTGGATCTATGCACCGAGAATTGCCTGACTTTATATTTCCATACAAACAATACGAAGCCGATATCATTATCGGTGTTATAGAGGGTTTAATTACTTGTGAAACTTTAGGTTTCGAAGACTATCCATGCGAGATGACTATGTTTCGTTGGCGCCTACTTCCACCGAGGTTGTTTTTACTAAAAGCAGTTTCTAACCTAGAATAGCGGTTGAAAGGAGGCGAAAGCCAATGAATGAAATAACATTCGCATCAGGATCTGTCCCGGTAGCCGTTGCAGCAAGAGTTTATGGTAAGGATGCATCCTGGATAAGAGCCGGCATAGTGTCGGGATGGCTGCCAATCGGTAAAGCCACAAGAAACGGTAAGTTAGTTACCAAGTTGGAGGAAATGAATTCCAAGTACGGACGCATCAACTTCTATATTTCGCCCAAGCTTCTTTGGCAGGAAACGGGTTTCATATGGAGGGGTGAACGAGCATGAGTACATCAATCAGACCTGAATTATCTCCTAAAAACTGCTACTGGATTGAGAAGCATCGTTATTACGAGTTAAAACACTTCTGTCTTCAATACCCTACTTGGAGGCGTAAGTACAATTCGTTAATATGCTATCCGAGCGGTTGGCCTCAACCAGTACCACCAACAAAAACCAATGTTATCAATGATCCGGTTACCAAGTGTGTTGAAGAGCGTCTATTCTATGCTAATCGTATGGATATGCTGGAGCGTGTAGCCAAGGAAACGGATGAAGAGCTTGCCAGTTATATTCTCAAGGCTATAACCGAGGGCATATCTTATGACCACATGCGAGTAAGAACCGACATACCTTGTTGTAAGGATACTTACTACGATTTGTACAGACGCTTCTTCTGGCTTCTGAGTAAGGAGAGACAATGATGAAAATAGTGGATATTGCAGTTAAGAAAGTCTATCGCTTCAACTGTCCGAATTGTCAGAGCAGACTTGAAGCAGATAGCAGCGAACTCTTAGACATAGGCGGTAAAGTGAATAAGTTCTACTGCCCCGTCTGTAGGAAAGACCGTTATATTTCTTGGTCAGATCTGAGGAAGAAGATAGTGTATGAGGGTTCGCAGAATTAACAGGCTCCTTTATGAAAGGAGTGGATAATCATGAACAAAATTATTAAAGGCTGTATTACTGGAGCTTTGATTATTGGAGCATTTGAATTGGGAGGAAAATTTGGAACAGGTCATGCATTAGGATGTATGGCAAAATCACAATTATCCGCCAAGGAAATACTCCAAGACTTAAAAAAGTCCAATAAGCTTTCGGCATGGTTTGTTTGTGATGTTGCAGAATTTATTGAGAAGAAGGAGTCCTAACACGGGCTCTTTCTTTTTATATTTCTAACCTAGATTAAAATCCGGACGAAGGTGACCAAAAAAGATGCTAAATTTGTATTTGGAAAAATTCCCGGGTTGAAATTTTTGAAAAACATTTTAGAAAGGAGGTCCACTTATGGAAATCGTAATTGGTATCATTGTAGGCATCATTGTAGGCATCATTATTGGAGCAGTTCTTACTTGTCTGATATTTGGTGCTTTCAGTGTAGGCAGCCTGCGAGTCGATCAGTCCATTCCGGAAGACGAACCGTATTTGTTTCTTGAGCTGACAAGGAATGTAAGTACGATTCTTCGGAAAAAGTTTGTGATGCTGAAAGTACGAGCTGAAGATTTTATTCCGCACAAATAACACTTCCTTTTATGGAACCCAGAATATAACGAAAGGAGAAATGAATATGGGCGAAGAAATTAAAGAATTGTTGGAGGAAGAAATCAAGTCTGAAATTGAAAACTTGAGTTCTCTCGAAGCTGGAAGTCAGCAACATTCCGCAGCAGTGGAAAGTTTGGCTAAGCTGTACAAGCTGAAGATCGAGGAAGACAAATCATCGATGGATTACTATGAGAAAGAGGAATCCCGTAACACGGAGATCGACATCAAGCGTAATCAGATGGATGAAGCTGTTAAGGATCGTTACTTCAGACTCGGTATTGCTGCCGCTGAATTGATATTGCCGCTGATGTTCTATGGCATCTGGATGAACAGAGGATTTAAGTTCGAGAAGGACGGAACTTATACTTCCCAGACATTCAGAGGTTTATTCAGTCGATTCAAGCCGACAAAGTAATAGGCCGGTTCTAATGCGGAGAGATCGTGTATAACGCATGGTCTCTTCGTTTTTGCCCTGCGAAATTTACAATCTCTATTGTGAGAGATGTAAAAGTGCTTTTTATCTCTTGATAAATTAGTAGTGGTGAGTATACTTAAAGTGCCACACAATCATCAAGGAGGTAATTTGCAATGAGCTTTTTTAACGATGCGCAGAAAGACGCTTTACTTACAGGACGGTATGTTTGTAGTGAATGTGGGGCCCTCATGGAATTTGAGGATGAATGGGAAGAAGTATTGATCTGTCCCGAATGCGGTCATTCCGTAGATTTAGAACATTATGGATTCGAGAATGACGAGGCATATGAAGCCCTATATCCGTCTAAGGAAGATGTCTGCGAAGACTAAATAAGATTATTAGCAAGGGGAAGGAGTCCTGACGAGGGCTCTTTCTCTTTTCTTTTTATAGGTGGTATATATGCGTTATCATTTTGACAAACCAGCAATCTATCTCTCAATGTATGGTTCTCGATATGTATGTGAGCATCCTGTATACGATAGTTGCACTTTATATTTAATAGAGGATAAAGGTCTTGCTGTAATTCAGCAGCGTTTTGACCCGAATACAAAAAGTACATGGTGGAGTGAGGTTGACCCATGGATTACTGATGCTTTATATTTGCATCCTGACTTCAAGGAATACTTCAATAATCGTGCCGGGACTTGTACGGACGGACTCTACCCTACTGTAACTGTCCGACAAATAATGTGGGCTCTTAAGATGAAACCCATTAAGCGAGAACGCTGGGAAACAGTATTTGATAGACGAGATATTTAACCGCTAAAATCACATCGCCCTTTATGAAAAACCAAAGAAAATTGAAGGGAGATACGAGAATGAAAACTTGGAAAAATAAACTATCTGCTATTACATTATTAGGATGTGGGTGCATGGGCGTACTCATTGATAATGATGCTACGGCATTGGTATTCTTTATCATGGTTGCAATTCCGCTGTTCTTTGCAAAAGAAAATTGGATTTACTAAGATTAGGGCCGCTAACAACGGCTCTTTTCTTTTTCGCCAAAAATACATCGTCCTTTATGGAAACAACTTGAAAGGAGTTAAAGGAGTATGGACGAAATGAAGATTGGATCTAAATTCACAACGGGCATCATTTCGAAGTTGTTGAGTATGGTAATCCGAAAGAAGCTTGGGTATGAAGTAGAACTCAAACTTAACGAGGTTAATGCCACAGTTATCGATGGAAAAACGCATGTTCATCTGGATGTAGATGCCGAACTCGACAAGGAAGAACTCATGAAGATTCTTACGAGTATTGGTTTATAAGATTAGGGCCGCTAACAACGGCTCTTTTCTTTTTGCCGCGCGAAATTTACAACTCTCTTTATGAGAGACGGGTTAGCTCAGTTGGTAGATCACCACACTTCCGTGGAGGTCGTCGGTTCGATTCCGATACAGTCTCTCTTACTTTTTATTTTAACGAAAGGAGAAACCATGAGCATCGAACAGCTTAGACTTATTCTTTGCGACATGTACCAAATGGACCTATGGTACCCGCCGTTGTTTGGAAAGTGGTCCGATGAATTCAAGAAAGCGAGTTACTCGCAATGGGCTGTCGACGAGCTCTTAGATTATATCGCCGAGCATATTTACCCTCGTATGAACGGGTCTGTAAAAGAATTCTGTGAATTAACACACGAATTTATGATGACAACGGCTCGATATTCAAGGGTAAACCCTAAAACACGCCAGATGTTTCAGACTGCTAGTAATATAGCTTCTGATATTTTGGACCTCTTGCACGCTATGCAATAAAGCATGAAAGGAGATGTGAATCTTGGTGGGAGGTTATTACACAGCCATTGAAACCGTAAAAAACTATGGCTACTACATTGAAGATCTTTATGATTCATGTCCATTAGAGTATTCATTTGACGAAGTGAGTTATTCGAAATGGGCAATATCCATGCTTTTAGAGCGACTTGAATATTGCTTGCCCGGTGAAGAACTATTAACTATGGAAGCATTTGGTCATGAAATGGTCGAATATGCTCGTTTGAATCAAAGAACCAGTCGCATATTTTTAGTTGCGTACGATGTTGTATGCAATGCGATTGATTTATACATGTAACGAAAGGAGAAAAGAAACATGAGTAAGAACCAAGCAATCTCAACGGTGTTGCACAAGTCGGGGCTTTATATTAGGAAATATTCTCCTGTAGCCCTATCTTGTATAGCATCTGTAGGTGTTGTGGTGACTGCTGTCGTGGCTGTTAAGGCTACTCCAAAAGCTGTGGTTAAGATCCACGCTGATAGCCGAAAAAATCACGATGGCGATCCATATGCCTACACCAAGAAAGAAGCTGTTGCATCAGCATGGAAATGTTATATTCCGGCTGTGGCAATAGGAGCTTCTACAATCGCCTGTATTATGGGTGCGAACGCTTTGAATAGGCGTCAGCAGGCAGCACTCACAAGTGCCTATGCACTCGTCCAGAATTCCTATAAGGAATACAAGGATAAGCTGAAAGAACTGTATGGAGAGGAAACTCATAACGCTATCGTTGACTCAATTATGAGCGAAAAGTGTAAGGACGTTTCTATCTCAGCTACAGGTAGATGGTATAATTCCTCATTGGATTTTGGTGAAGGAATGGAACCGGAAATAGTTCGTACATTCTATGACAGTTTCTCTCAGCGATATTTTGAAACAACCATCGAAAAGGTTATTCAAGCTGAGTACCATTTGAATCGCAACTTTATGTTTGCAGGTACGATTCCTTTGAATGACTTTTACGAGTTCTTAGGACTTGAAAAGACGGAACTCGGTGATGCAGTTGGCTGGTCTTCTGTAAACGGCGACATCTACTGGATCGATTTCAATCATCGACGAGTAACACTCGAAGATGGCATGGAGATTTACATTATCAATATGGTTTTTGAGCCTACAGCGGACTGGATGGAAGATATCTAAGTCCGCAAAAATAACATTCCCCATTATGAAAAACGAAAAGGAGGTTTCGCTTTATGAACAACAGTAAATTGGTTAAAATCCTTGGTCTTGTCGCTACCGTAGGAGGTGTAGCAATGACATTGCTTACCGATTATGTGAACGAGAAGAAAATGGATGAGAAAATCAACGAATGTATTGATGCAAAGCTTGCCGCACTGAACGATGAAGACGACGAAGAAGAGTCCTAACATGGGCTCTTTCTTCTTGTCCGATGAAAAATAGTTATGTGCGATGTAGCAGTCACAATTATCACGGAATTTATCCGTGAGCATCTTTTTAGCCCAGCGTTTTCTTGGGACAAATATGAGTTTAAGAAAAGGTCTTATGAACAATGGGCTGCATTGGAAATTATCGAGCGTATTATGGACAGACCACTTGATCCGCCTATTGATACGATCGAGAGTTTTATGTTCGAAATGTATTGCTACGCTTATCACAGCGGCGATGACGAGCAACGAACATTTATATTTCGAACGGCTTATGAAACAGCAGAAGAAATCATTCTGTTATTTGTTTAATTTGAAAGGAGGAAAGAAACATGGAAATCAGAAATGCAAAAATTACTTCTACTATGCTTGGCAGAGAAGATCACGGCATCTTAACGTTTATGGTTTTCGTAGAGTTTGGATGTAGTGGATGTGGAATCGGAGGTTATGCTATCGATCAGTATGATCGCACTGCGGACAAGAGAGTGTTCTCAGGTAAGGGACTTGAAGCGATCTCTAAGATTCTCGAAACCGTTGGTGTTGATAAATGGGAAGACCTTCCTAACAAGTATATCCGTATCAAAGATAACGGTTGGGGTTCCACCATTGATGAAATCGGTAATCTCATGGAAGAAAAATGGTTTAACCTTCGTGAGTTCTTTGCAAACAATGATAATAATGAAAAGGAGAAAAATACGATGAAAGTAATGAGAAAGCAGGGAGTGGAAGTACAGGATATTCAGAAGATTCAGATGGGTGACCAGATTGTTATTCCTCTGGCTGAGTTTGGCGAATTCACCGCGACTGCCCAGAAGATCACCGAAAAAGGTGTTCTGTTTATGTTCGACGATTGTGTTGCTGAGCAGAAGATGAATGACGACTGGACAAATAAGGGCGGCTATGCCAAATCTCATATGAAAAAGTGGATTGACACTGTTCTTCTGAGCGCATTCCCTGAGGAATTGCAGGAACGAATTCAGGATCTTGCACTGCCTACATACGGCATGATGTTCGGTCATGATGACTGGTATGAACGAGCAATCGAGCCTGATAATGACGAGCAGCTTCCTCTCATGGCAAAGCGCAAGAATCGTGCAGCAGACTTCAATGACGACTACGAGTGGTATTGGCTGCAAAATGAAACTAAGAAGGATTACTCTGCGGCGGCTTTCGCTTATGTGACCACCCATGGCAATCCGACCTACGACTACGCGTCGCACTCTAACGGGGTTCGTCCGGTTTTCTGGTTGGTTAAATAAATCGACGCCCCTTGTGGGCGAATAATTACTCACTGAAAGGAGAAACAAATGGCTAAACCCAACTTATCTAGCATTGTTAAAAGTGCTAGGGCTGCTATGAAAAAGCATAGTCCTGAAATTCTTACTGGCATCGGTATTGCCGGTATGATTACTACTACCATTATGGCGGTTCGTGCAACGCCTAAAGCTCTGGTTCTCATTGAGGACAAAAAAGATGAGCTTGGCACTGATGAACTGACAAAAATGGAGACTGTTAAGGTTGCATGGCCTTGTTATATTCCATCTGCATTGGTCGGTACGGCTTCTGTTCTGTGTCTTGTAGGAGCCAGTTCAACCAATCTCCGTCGTAATGCAGCTCTTGCTACTGCCTATACTCTTTCTGAAACTACTCTTAAGGAGTATCAGGAAAAGGTAGTCGAAACGATTGGAGAAAAGAAAGAGCAGACCATTCGTGAACAGGTAGCGAAGGAAAAAATGATTAAAAACCCTGTTCGAGAAGTCATCTTGACTGAGCGTGGCGGTAACACTATCTGCTATGACGCTATTTCTGGTAGATATTTCAAGTCTGACAGAGATACTATCACTCGCATTGTAAACGACCTTAATCGTCAGATGCGTGATGAAATGTACGTCAGTTTGAACGATTTCTACTATGAACTTGGTCTGGATGCTACGCAGATTGGCGACGATCTCGGTTGGCATATTGATAAAGGCTATATTGAGATCGATTTCTCGTCTCATCTTGACGCAAACGGTACACCTTGCCTCGTAATGGACTACAGAGTAGCTCCTGTTTACGATTATAGGTAATTTACCGCGCGAAATTTACAACGACTTTAATGGAAGAACAATTCCATAATTTCATAAATTTTGAAAGGAGATTTCACAATGGAAAACACTAAGATCATGAACAACGAGGTTATCGAGGCTACTGAAGAGGTTATCGAAAACACTGGTATGAGCAAGGGCGTAAAGATCGCCGCAGGTATCGGTTTGAGCGTAGTTGTGGGCTATGTAGTCTACAAGTATGTGGCAAAGCCGGTGGTTGCGAACATCAAGGCTCAGATCAACCAGAAGAAGATGGCTGCTGAAGAGCAGGCGATGTACGTTGATTCTGAGGTCGAAGATGCGGTTGAGGAAAACTAAAACAAAACTGAAATTTGAAAGGTTCGGATAAGGGGGAGTGCCTGTAACAAGGTGCTTTCCCTTTTTCTTTTACCTGAAAAAGAAGGAGGCTAAGCACATGCAAGAGTACAGGTATGATGGACCCGTTATGCGTTTTGAAGATTGCGTCCAGCATCGCTGGAAAGCTTCTACATACGCCACTTCCGAAGCTAAGGCAAAGAGCAATCTTGCTTATCGTTATAAGAAAGAAAATGGCTTGATGCCTAATACCAAGATCACATTGCCCGGCAAGCTTGTTCCGGCTTAAGAAAGGAGAAACCCTGTGGAGGATTATAAATCTAATTCAGACAAGGAGCGTCGTGAGCAATCCGAAAAGTCAGAAAAGAAAGTAGAGGCGGTTATTACCGGAACCGCAAAGACAAGAAAGAAAGGCGACATGCAGAAATTTGCAGATGTCTTTATCGCCGAGGATGCTAACAATGTTAAGTCTTATATTTTGATGGAGGTAATTGTGCCTGCTGTCAAAAAGGCTATTTCCGACATTGTTACTACAGGTATCGATATGATTCTGTACGGCGAAGCCGGTAGATCTAAAAGAAACAATGGAGCACAGAAAGTGTCATACCGAAATTACTATGACCAGAATTCCGATCGTGTTCGTGCAGGTTCTGGCACAACGAGACGCAGCGGTATCGATTACGATGATATCGTCTTTGATACTCGTGGAGATGCTGAATCTGTACTTGATGCGATGCATGATATTATTGCTCAGTATGGCACGGTCAGCGTAGCTGATCTGTACGATCTGGCTCGTGTTCCTAATGATAATTTTACAATGAACCGTTATGGTTGGACAAATCTTAATGGTGCACAGCCCGTAAGAGTTCGAGATGGTTATATTCTCAAACTGCCTAGAGTTGTGCCTCTGAACTGAAAGGAGAATTCAAATGCTTGAATGTAAAGTGTGTGGTTGCAAGTTTAATGCAATCGTTGAAAAACATTATATCGCTCGTGATAACGGAAAGACCGGTTTGGCGGTGGCTTTTGGCTCTACCAACGAAGAGGGCCTGTATGATGCTTTTGATTGCCCTATGTGTGGCTGTCAGGTAATTGCCAAAGAGCGTAAGCGTGACTTTGTTCCTTATGTAGAAACGGAGGATGAAGAAAATGACAAGAGCTGAGACTCTGGATAAGGCAAAAGCCTGTGTATGTGGTCAGCGGGAGAATGAATACGGTTCTCCCGAAGATAATTTCACTGCAATCGCAGGTTTCTGGAGCGTCTATAAGGGCGTTGAATTTACTGCAAACGATGTTGCCATGATGATGGCATTGCTCAAGATCGCACGAATCAGAACAGGCACGGCTACGGACGATAGCTATGTTGATCTGGCTGGATATGCTGCCTGTGGTGCGGAAATCAATTCTAAAAACTAATAAAGGAGAAAATTAAACCATGAAAAATAAGACTGAAATCATTAAGAGTGTCAGTGGCGCTATCAATAAGACCACTATGACTCTCAAGAAGCACAGCCCTGAGATTCTCGTTGTGGCTGGTGTTGTTGGTGCTGTTGCCAGTGCCGTTATCGCTTGTAAGGCTACTACTAAGGTAGGAAAGATTACCGAGGAAGCTAAGGATAACATTGATGCTATCCATGAGGCTGAAAAGAAGGGTGTTACTCCTGCCGGTGAAACTTATACCAAGGAAGATGCTCAGAAGGAACTTGCCATCACCTATGTACAGACCGGTATTAAGTATGCGAAGCTATATGCTCCTGCTGTAATTCTCGGTTCTCTGTCCATTACAAGTATTCTCGCCTCCAATAATATTCTGCGTAAGCGTAATGTTGCTCTTGGTGCTGCTTATGCCGCTATTGATAAGAGTTATAAGGAATATCGCGGTCGTGTTATTGAGCGTTTCGGCGAGCAGGTGGATAAGGAACTGAAGTACAACATTAAGGCGAAGAAGTTCGAGGAAATCGAGACTGACCCTGAAACCGGTAAGCAGAAGAAGGTCAAGAAGACTGTTATGGTTACTGACCCTAATCTTCAGAGCGATTATGCTGTTTACTTCGACAACAAGAGTCGTAATTACGAGACCAATATGGATTACAACCGTATGTTCCTGAAGGCTCAGCAGCAGTATGCAAATGATAAGCTCCAGGCTCGTGGACATGTATATTTGAACGAGGTTCTCGATGATCTGGATCTTCCTCGTACTCCTGCTGGTCAGATTGTGGGTTGGACTAAGGATGGCCCTGACGGTTATATCAACTTCCGCATTATCGAAGTAGAGCGTGAGACTGAGGACGGTCGTCATGAGCCTGCTCTTCTGCTTGACTTCAATGTTGAGGGCAACATCTGGAGTCAGATGTAATAAACCATCGTCAGACTTTAATCTGGGGGGTGGTTATTTTTTAAGAAAAAGGAGAACTAATTATGCGTACATTACCGAGGATCATATCCGTCTTCTTGAGCATTATTGCTTGTTTCGTGATATTGCTCAATGTGATTGATGATCCAAATCATATAGACGAAGAATTCGTTTCAGCATCGACTATGCCTGTCGTTGTTGAAGATGAGTCTATCGTATTTGAAATGGTTCATTATAGTGAGCCAACAAAAGAAATATGGCCTTATCCCATCACGCAGGAAGAAATCGACTTGATTGCTTTAGTGACTATGGCTGAGGCAGAAGGTGAAACCGAGTTAGGTAAAAGACTCGTTATTGATACGATTCTGAACCGAATGGATGATCCTCATTTTCCCGACATGGTGCATGATGTTATATATCAAGCAAATGCGTTCAGCTCCATGTGTAATGGGCGTATTGACAGATGTTGTATCATGCCCGAAATTGTCGAACTGGTAAAAGAAGAACTCTTGAATCGCACAAATTATGAGTGCGTATTCTTCACGGCTGGTGACTACAGCAAGTATGGAGAGCCAATGTTTCAAGAGTGTTGTCACTATTTCTCAAGTTATGATTGATGAAAGGAGAACATAAAATGAGAGTTTTGTTTTCGTACATTCTTTCCACTATGGCCGGACTCTGCCTTGTAGGAGGTATTGCTGTTCTCACCGGTGGAAAGGGGTATTAAATGGATATTTTGGACGACTTCATTTCTGCTGTTGACTCTATGCTCGACAGTAAGAGAAAGAGGCATATTACCGGCGGGATTCTTCTTAGTGCAGCATTGCTGTTCGGAGGTCTCGCCGTAACTGTTATTACTATTAAAATTGAGGAGGACTACGATGAGTAAAATCAATTTTGCCATGTTCTTGGCGGGCGCTACCGTAGGCGCCGCTGGTGCATGGTTATACTGCAAGAGATATTACGAGCAGATTGCTCAGGAAGAAATCGATTCGGTTAAAGCTGCTTTTGCTGAACGCAAGCCCGATGTTCTGAAGAACACCAAAAAGGACTTCGAAGAAAACTCCAATGAGAGTAATAAGCAGAAGGCTGATATGGCTAAGCTCAAACCGGATCTCGTAAACTATGCTGCCAAGTTACAGGAGCAGGGTTACACCAATTATTCCAATATTGGTGAGGAGACCAACATTAAGAAAGGTAATGAGGAGGATGATACTGTGGTTGACGAACCTTATGTTATCCCTCCTGAGGAGTTCACTAATAGCGATTATACGGCTATTAGTTTGACCTATTACTCCGATGGGGTTCTGGCGGACGATGAAGACGAACGCGTAGAAAATATTGAAGACACCGTTGGTGCTGACTTCGCAGAGCATTTCGGCGATTACGAAAAGGACTGTGTTCATATTCGTAATGACCGTAGAAGATGCGATTATGAAATTTGCAGAGATAATCGTACCTTTGCTGCTGTTGCTGGAGTCTATTCTAACGATACGGAGGACTAAATGACTGAATTAGAGCTGAACAACGAATATTTTGAATGGATGTGTCAGCTCGTATGTAACGAACGGTATAATCGAAGACTGTCTTATCGAAAATTGCTGAGTCATCTGCATCAGATTGATTTTCAGTATACTCATCCGATGGACGGTAACAGAGCTGAAGATGGGACAGATCTTCGATATCGTTTCGGTTACGAAAATAAATACGAGGGTCCTATGATTGCCAGTTATTTGGACAATCGCCCTTGTAGCGTTTTAGAGATGCTGATTGCGCTGGCATTTCGTTGCGAGGAGCATATTATGCAAGACTCTGACGCAGGTGATCGCATGGGCCAATGGTTTTGGAACATGATTGTAAACCTTGGTCTGGGTATCATGAGTGATTCTCGATTTAATGCGGCATATACGGACGAAGTGATATTTCGATTCATGGACCGCAAATACAAACGAAATGGCGAAGGCGGTTTATTCACAGTTGAACGCTGCAAGGGTGATATGAGATCGGCTGAGATCTGGTATCAAATGAACTGGTATCTGGACAGCATCCTGTAAGGAGGACTACCAATATGATCCATAGTCAAGTGTACGGGCTTTATAAAGAATGCTTGCCCGACCGTGCTGCTCAAACAAAAGAGTATTTCCCTAACGGTAGAAACAGCATTCGAGTGCGCCAAAATGATGGGCAGGAATTTGTTTTCACTTTCATTGAACCTGATTCTTGGAAGTTCGAAACTATCGATGAGTTCCTCGCCGGTATGAAAGGAGAAAAGAAACATGCCTGATATGATTCGTTATATTTTCAGTAGTCTCAATGACACTGAAACTACCCTGCGAGTGATTTCCAAATCGCTCAGAAAGCAGGCTTCCTTTAATCGCAGCGTTGCATTCTTGGGAATGACAATGGCGCTTCATCTCATTGTTCAGGAGATGGAAATTCGTAGCATTAACCACGACTTGGAGGGCCTGAAAAAGGAGATCAAGGAGCTCAAAAAGACGGAAGGAGACTAATAAACCTCAATGATCGACTTTTTAATGATTTCAACCCGTAGTACGAAGCGTGGTGTAATAGAAATCTATCCGAAGTTTATCATTAAGAAAAGCTCCGATCTTATGATCCGAGGCGGTGACTTCTATGCCATCTGGCTGGAAGACCGAGGTTTATGGTCTACAGACGAGCAAGATGCGCTCCAGCTTATCGACCGGGAACTTGATCGATATGCGGAAGAAAATCGCTCGAATTTTGACGCGAACATCAAAGTCCTGCATATGTGGGACTCCGAATCTGGAATGATTGATTCGTGGCATAAATACTGTCAGAAGCAAATGAGAGACTCGTTCCACATGCTGGATGAAAAGTTGATATTCTCTAATACGCCTACCAACAAAAAGGATTATGCAAGCAAACGACTCAAGTATCCTCTCGAAGAAGGGACTACGGACGCATGGGACAAGCTCATGTCTACGCTCTACACTGAAGAAGAAAGAGCAAAGATTGAATGGGCTATCGGTTCTATCGTCTGTGGTGAGTCGAAAAAATTGCAGAAATTTATGGTTCTTTATGGTGCTGCGGGTACAGGTAAGTCAACTGTTCTGAACATCATTCAGCAGCTATTCGAGGGATACTACTCTGTATTTGACGCAAAGGCTCTCGGCTCTTCGAGCAACTCGTTTGCATTGGAGGCATTCAAGACAAATCCTCTTGTTGCCATCCAGCACGATGGTGACCTGTCACGAATTGAGGATAATACCAGACTGAATAGCCTTGTCTCTCACGAGCTGATGACGGTAAACGAGAAGTTCAAGTCTACTTATGCTAGTCGTTTTAAGTGTTTTCTGTTCATGGGTACCAATAAGCCAGTAAAGATTACGGACGCAAAATCTGGTCTTATCAGACGATTGATTGATGTGTCCCCTTCTGGCAATAAGTTGGCACCTAAGGAATACAAGGCGGTGACAAAGCAGATTGACTTCGAACTTGGTGCGATTGCTTACCATTGTCAAGAAGTATACCTGTCAAATCCGGGTAAGTACGATGATTATATTCCCGTAACAATGCTCGGTGCATCTAATGATTTTTACAACTTCATTATTGATTCTTACCATGTCTTCAAACGAGAAGACGGGACAACTCTCAAAGCCTCGTGGGAGATGTATAAAACCTATTGTGATGAGGCAAAAGTAACTTTCCCATTCTCACAAAGAATCTTCAAGGAAGAACTTAAGAACTACTTCCGGGAATACAAAGAAAGATTCAATCTCGATGATGGGACTCGTGTTAGAAGCTATTACTCTGGTTTCAGAACTGAAAAGTTTGAAGAACCGAATGAGGCTGAAAAACATGAACCGGAACACAGACAAATTGAATTCTTGAAGCAAGCATCGGTCTTTGACCGTGAATGCGCCGATTGTCCTGCTCAGTATGCTACGGCAAAAGAAACCCCTACTTCAAAGTGGGACGAGGTTACCACTAAGCTGAGTGAATTGACTACTTCGAAGATTCATTATGTAAAGGTTCCGGAAAACCATATTGTTATTGACTTTGATATTCAGGACAGAGACGGCAATAAGTCTTTTGAATTGAATCTCAGAGAGGCAAGTAAATGGCCTCCTACTTATGCTGAACTCAGTAAAAGTGGACAAGGCATCCACCTTCATTATATTTATTCCGGAAATCCGACGAAGTTAAGTCGAGTCTATGATGACCATATTGAGGTCAAGGTCTTCACCGGAAAGAGCTCGCTTAGACGAAAGCTTACTAAGTGTAATGACTTGCCAATCGCTACTATTAACTCTGGTTTACCACTGAAAGGAGAAAAACAAATGGTAAATTTCGAAGGAGTGAAGAGCGAGAAAGGTCTTAGAACCCAGATTAAACGAAATTTGAATAAGGAGTACCATCCGGCTACTAAGCCAAGTATCGACTTCATTTACAAAATTCTTGAGGAAGCTTATGCGAGCGACCTCAAATACGATGTGACTGACATGCGTAATGCAGTATTGGCATTTGCAGCAAGCAGCACACATCAAGCTGATTACTGTATCAAGCTGGTCAATAAAATGCAATTCAAATCTGCCGAACAGTCTGCTGGTGTAAACAATGATGATGCCAAGCTTGTGTTCTATGATGTTGAGGTGTTCCCTAACCTCTTCCTTGTAAACTGGAAGATTGAAGGCGAAGGAAAGCCTGTTGTTCGTATGATTAACCCTACTCCTACTGAGATTGAAGAATTGATGCGTTTCCGTTTGGTCGGTTTTAACTGCCGCAGATACGATAATCATATTCTTTATGCTCGACTTATGGGCTATTCTAATGAGCAGCTTTTCAATTTGTCTAATAAGATCATCAACGGTAATTCGAACTGCTTCTTTGGCGAAGCCTATAATGTCTCTTACACGGATGTTTATGACTTCTCCAGTAAAAAGCAGTCTTTGAAGAAGTTTGAGATTGAATTGGGCTTGCATCATCAGGAGCTTGGTCTTCCTTGGGACCAGCCTGTTCCTGAAGAGCTTTGGACCAAGGTTGCTGAGTATTGTGATAATGATGTTATTGCGACTGAAGCGACTTTCAATGCTCGTAAGGCGGACTTCACAGCACGCCAGATTCTGGCCGATGTTGCAGGTATGACTGTCAATGATACTACTAACTCACTGACTACCAAGATCATCTTTGGTAATAACAGAAAACCTCAGGAGCAATTCAACTATCGCTTCATGGGTGATGAGAGTACCATCTTCGACCCGAATGCTGATCTGCCGTTCCGTGTGGATGATTATGACGAATTCACGGCATTTGACAAAAATAAGCGTCCTGTTTTCCCTGGTTATACATACGATGCCGGCAAATCTATTTATCGTGGAGAAGAAGTAGGCGAAGGCGGTTATGTGTACGCTGAGCCGGGTATGTACAGCAACATTGCTTTGCTTGACATTGCTTCTATGCATCCGAGCAGTATCGTTGCTGAAGACCTGTTTGGACCCGAATACACCAAGCGATTCAATGATATTCTTCAGGCTCGTATCGCTATCAAGCATAAGGAGTTTGATAAAGCAAAGAAGATGCTGAATGGTGCTTTGGCTAAGTATCTGACGGACGAATCCGCTGCAGCTGATTTGGCACAGGCACTGAAAATTGCAATCAACTCGGTGTATGGTCTGACTTCGGCAAGCTTTGACCATCCGTTCAGAGATCCTCGAAACAAAGATAATATCGTAGCTAAACGCGGAGCCTTGTTTATGGTCAACCTCAAGCATGAGGTCCAGAAGCGAGGCTTTACTGTTGCCCATATTAAGACAGACTCGATTAAGATTCCGGATGCTACTCCGGCGATTATTGACTTTGTCATGGAATACGGTAAGCTCTACGGCTACAACTTTGAACACGAGGCTACATACGACCGTATGTGTCTGGTAAACGATGCTGTGTACATTGCTAAGTACAAGGACGGTAAGCACGCTGGAGAATGGACTGCGACTGGCACCCAGTTCCAAGTTCCTTATGTGTTTAAGAAACTCTTCTCCAGAGAAAACATCGAATTCGAGGATATGTGTGAAACCAAGTCTGTTACTTCTTCTCTTTATCTCGATATGAACGAGGATCTGGTTAATGTTGAAGACGAAGAGCTTGTTAAGTCTATTCGTTCTAAGCCTGATACCATTGACAATCCTCTTTCTAAGAGAGAGCGTGATATTCTTACACGCTGGCAGGATGTAACAGACGAAGAGCTTGATGAGATGATTGCCAAGGGGCATTGTTATCATTTCGTCGGAAAGGTCGGTCAGTTCTGTCCGATCAAGCCTGGATGTGGCGGTGGCGTCTTGCTTCGTAAAACGGAGAATAAAAAGACCAAAGAAAAAGGTTATGCTGCCGCTACCGGTTCCAAGGGGTATCGTTGGCTTGAGTCTGAAATGGTAAGAGAACTCGGAAAACAGGACGACATTGATCGTGGATATTACAACGGTCTTGTCGATGAAGCTGTTAAGTCCTTGTCTTCTTACGGTGACTTCGAACGATTCATTGCTGATGAGCCGTTTATATCTGATACTACTCCGCCTTGGTTTGGAGCTGGTGAACCTCATGGAGAGGAGTCTACACCTTTTGATGTGAGGTGATATTTATGATACTCGCACTATTGGGCATTGTTTTAACAATCGTCTGGATTGTAAGTCTTGCCCGTTACGATTCTAAGGACGAGGGCTGCATTCCGAATGAAAAAGAGTGCAGCTTATGTCCATTTCCTTGCGATAAACGCAAAAATTTGAAAGGAGATTCTACTAATTATGAGAACCAATAATCTGTTTGTCGAAAACACCCGTTTCATCTTTAACACCAATTTCTCTGGTGATCCCAACCGCGACAAGTATGGCAGTGCTGAGAGAAAGGCAAATCTGGTGATTCCGGATATTACTATGGCTCGTCAGCTTATCGATGAGGGTTTCAATGTCAAGATGACTAAGCCGAGAGAAGGCGATGAGGAGGACTTTGTTCCTACTTATTATGTAGTCGTCAAGCTGGCTTATCGTAACCGCAATGGCGAGCCTAAGCAGTGGCCGCCTAAGGTTCTGCTCGTCGTTGAAGACAGCGTGACTGAACTGGATGAAGAGTCTGTAAACTGTATTGACTATGCATGGATTGACCGTGTAAATGTTGTGCTGAATAAGTACGAGAGTGATCGCGGTAAGTCTCTGTACATCAAGACTCTGGAAGTGTTCCAGCGTATCGAAGATGATCCTATTCTGGCTCGTCATGCTCGCAGAGGTCAGGTTATGCATTATCCGGATGATGACATCAACTTCAATCCTGAGAACGATGAGGATCTGAACTAAAATGATTTGGAGAGTGTCTGCTGTTGCCAGTAGTTAATGTCCTAAGGCTATAGGAAACAGCTCTCCATTCATTATTCACCGAAAGGAGAAAAGAAACATGGCTAATTGTAAAAAATACAGAGAGCAGCTTGTACAGCAGATTAAAGATGCTGGCCAAGAACTTATCAACCGAGCTGAAACTATGGTTCATCCGGATCTCGACTTGATTACGGATTTCTATATCACTCTCAGTTTTTCACAAGATAGTTTTCCTGAAGTTAGCTTTTCTACTTCTGTTGTGAACAAAACCACTTGCGACCGTCTTTGTAAAAAGGAGGTTGATATTTAATGTTCTGGCAGAAGAAAAAGCTTAAACGAAAACCCCAAAAGAAAGTCGCTCCACCAAAATACATTGAGGAAAATGTCAAGGCTGGTGAGCACATAGCAAAGGGATTTGCTGATGGCATTGCTCAGGGGTCTAAAAAAGTTGAGCAAAAAAAAAAGCCCACAGAGAAAAATCCGAAAATTGATCCTAAAAAAGAATTTCTTCGGGTGTTCAATCAACTGACTAATCGGCACCGCTCTTGGGATGTGTGGAGAGACTTTATCGTAATGTACGCCTGTGCCTTGTCTAATCCTGTGGATAAGCAGCACTATGATGAGAGAGAGGCGTTATATTTACGAACCATTAAAAAATACAACAAGCAGGAACAGCCCCTGTTTTCTGAACTCGCTGCCCATACGGTCATGGCTTTGGAAGAAAATCCTGAGCAAGACTTCTTGGGCAGTATTTTTATGTCGCTCAATCTCGGTAATCAGCATAATGGTCAATTCTTTACACCATATCATGTGTGTGAACTAATGGCTGAGGTTTCCATGCAGGATTCTGTGCTGAAGATCGAAAAAGAAGGGTATATCACCATCAACGATCCGTGCTGTGGAGCTGGAGCAACTCTGATTGCTGGTGTTCACGCTGCTAAAAAAAGACTTGAAAAAGCTGGCTATAACTATCAAAACCATGTCTTTGTAGTGGCACAGGACATCGATATGACTGTTGCTTTAATGTGTTATATTCAGTTGTCTCTTCTCGGAGTTGCTGGATATGTCAAAGTCGGTAATTCGCTTACAGACCCAATAACCACAAACGATTCCACAGAAAACTATTGGTATACGCCCATGTACTTCTTTCCAGCTTGGTCGATGCGACGAATATTTGGAGCGATGTAAATGGCTGGCATATCTCTACGAGACTATCAACTTGACGCTGTCAACAGAATGAAAAATGGCTGTATTCTCTGTGGCGGTGTTGGAAGCGGTAAATCTCGAACAGCACTATCTTATTATTACAAACAAAATGGTGGTGAATTGGGTACTAAGAATTATGTTCGAATGCCAGGTACCCCGAAAGATCTTTACATCATCACCACTGCGAGAAAAAGAGATACTTTGGAATGGGAGGGTGAGCTTTCGCCCTTCCTTCTTTCTACCCATCCGGAAGTCAGTGCTTATTCCAATAAGATTGTTGTGGACTCATGGAATAACATCGGTAAGTACGCAACGATTACGGACGCTTTCTTTATATTTGATGAACAGCGAGTGGTTGGCTCTGGAGCATGGGTAAAAGCATTTCTGAAAATCGCAAAATTCAACGAGTGGATTTTACTATCCGCTACTCCCGGAGATACCTGGGAAGATTATATTCCTGTCTTTGTAGCTAACGGTTTCTATAAGAATCGAACAGCTTTCAAAGAACAGCACATGGTCATGACCTGGGTAAATGGCAAGTACCCCAAGGTAGACAGATATTTGAATGTTGGGCGACTCATCCGATTGCGCAACTCTATTCTGGTGGAGATGGATTTCCAGAGGGAAACCTGTTCACACCATGAGGATGTGTATGTGCAGTACGATATTGCTAAATACAAAGATGCTGGCAGAAAACGATGGAATCCGTATAAGAACGAACCTATCGCTACTGCGAGTGAGCTCTGTTATATTTGGCGTCGCATTGTAAATGAAGATGATTCCCGACTGGTTGCTCTTCTGGAGCTGTTTGAAAAGCATCCAAAAATGATCGTTTTCTATAACTTCGACTACGAGCTTAATATTCTGAAAAGTGCTTACTATGGCGAGGATGTTGAGATTGCGGAGTGGAACGGTCATAAACACCAGCCTATTCCTACTTGTGATAGCTGGGTCTATCTGGTTCAGTACAACGCCGGAGCTGAGGGTTGGAACTGCATAAGTACGGACACCATTGTCTTCTACTCGCAGAATTACTCTTACAAGATTATGAAGCAATCGGCAGGTCGAACAGACAGATTGAATACGCCTTTCAAAGATCTGTACTACTATCATTTGAAATCTCGTTCTGCTATCGACTTAGCTATCAGTCGAGCATTGAATGAGAAGCGCAACTTCAATGAAACCAAATATGTCAGCAGCTACTCGAAGAGTACGCTTAAGTACGAACCTAACAGAATAGTTGCTAAGGCTGCTTAACCGAAAGGAGAAAAGAAACATGAAAAAGCTATTAGCTATATTGCTAAGCATATCTATGGTGTTAGCTTTTACAGGATGTCAAACAAAAGAATCTGAACAGATTAGTGAGGATTTTGTATGTATTGGCATCCGCACACACGAGGATGGCTACTACAGTCTTATGAGTTCTGTAGAGCTTAGTTATTACGAAGGAGAGCTTTCTGAAATTTACATTGATGAGCCTACTCTTTTGGCTTTCGCCATATCTTCTCGATACAATGGCGGTGTTTATATTCTGGATTTAACTGAAGGCGAAGCTTTCATCAATGAACTGTCTGCTATTGCGGAGGAAATAGATAATCCGGAACTTGTTGAGCGCGTCAACGCTCTTATTGAAAAACTTCAGCAAATCGGACCGATAACTGGAGCAAGCACCTAAGGAGGAAAAGGTATGAACAATCTGAAAGTAAATGAATGTCTGCTTGTGAGTGTTGATTTCACCAAGGGCGAGGATACTGGCATTCTCATCGTCGGCAGACAAGAAAAAGAAGGCAAAGTCAATATTGTCAACGCGTTCCAAGGGCAGGAAGCTGTTGATATTTACAAGAAGCTCATCACTGTAAAAAACAAGGTAAACCGGTAATGGGGTTGTCACGATTAGCGGAGAAATGCCAAAAGTGTCCATTCGTTGAAAAGTGTAATCACAAGCAAATGGAAGCTTTGGGATATTTGCCCGATCCTATTATGGCACCAACCGCTGAATCCAGTGCCGCAGATTTAGTCCAGCCTATACTCAGAGAAACCATGACTATTATGGTTAATGGAAATCCAACCATAGTATATAAGGACGAAATCAAGAAAGAACTTTACAAACATTTATATTCCGGACTTGGTTTACAATTCGGAGGCTGAAAGGAGAAAACAATGAGAAATCAGGAAATGGTAAAAGTGTATGATGCAACCCCTCGACATACAGAGACTCGTAAGTCTACCAGAAGCCGACTCACTGAGGTCGTTGGCGAGGCTCTCGGAGCTGCGATTGTTATCGCTATTACCGTAAAGTTCATCATGTGGATTCTGTAAAGGAGAATTGATTATGAAAGCTAAAGACTATTTCGCTAAGTACGAACAGGCTCTCGCATCTGATAACTCTGACGAGTGCTCTACTGCAATCGCTGAGATGCTGAACGAGATGAACTCTGAAGTACAGAATCTTTTGAAGGTTCGCCATGTCAAGACTGACGCGGGTACCTTCCCTATCTTTAAGGAAATGAACCAGAAGTGGAATGCCATTGTACGACTCTTTGAGAAGAAGTATGGTGCTACGCCTATTGTTAAGGATGGCTTCCAGCTTTATTGGGTTCGTAAAATGCCCCAGTTGATGGGTAAAATTTGAAAGGAGAAAAAATTATGATTACTGCTGGTACTAAAGTGGCTATTATGCCTGGTGCAGATTACGCTAACCGTTTCACTGGTCAGGTGGGCGTAGTTCGTAAAAATTATAAGGATAAGATCGGTGTTCAGATTCAGGGCTATAGTAACCCCGATAGTGAATACGGTGTGTTCTGGTTCAAGGAGAAGTTCCTTGTTGTTATTCCGGATGCAAGCGTTCTTGTAGACGATGCAATTAAGCAGGTTATCTTCAGTGGTCCTAAGACAATTATTCTGTGGAAGGATGGCACTAAGACTATCACTACTTGTGGTGACGGTGACCACTATGATGAATATGCCGGTTTCTGTGCTGCTGTCACTAAAAAGATGTTCGGCTCCACTACAAAGGTTAAGAAGATCCTCGGTCGTTTTACCAAGGAGAACAAGTGATGGCTGATATTCTTGTGGTTAAAGTGAATGCTTTCCTTCGTGGAAAAGAGATGGACGAATTAACCAAGTATATTCATAAGTCCATGGAAACCGGACTGGTTATGCTTCCACCTTATTGCGATGCCCAAATTGTCCCAGACAATGTTGAGGTTCGCATTGAAAATACTTATGAGCCAAAAGGAGGAACTATGTGAGTAAAGAATATGACTCTTACTTAGAAACACACAAAAGCAATGTTCAAAGGGGTTATAATTGGCTTCAGACAAATCTGCCAAAATTGTTTACCAAATACCCTATTGATGACAACAGTAATATTCTCGCACACGATCAGTCAAAAAGTGAAGCGGACGAATATGAAGCTTATGATGCATATTTCTACGGAGAAAAAACACCTGCCGTAGAAGAAGCATTCAGACGAGCATGGCTTTTACACATTCATCGTAATCCTCATCATTGGCAATATTGGGTGTTAATCAATGACGACCCTGGCGAGGGTGAGGTTTACCTTGAAATGCCGCACGATTATATTTTTGAAATGATTTGTGATTGGTGGGCTTTCAGTTGGCAGAAAGGTAATTTGAGCGAGATATTCTCATGGTATGATGAACATTCTGCTTATATTAAGCTTGCACCTAAGACCAAAGAAATTGTTGAGGATATCTTGTGGGAGATTCGAGGACGACTTGGTTATAATGTTCTCGCTCATCATGGCATCAAAGGTCAGAAGTGGGGTGTTAGAAATGGTCCGCCTTATCCTTTGAACCGCTCTCAGAATAGCGAATTGAAAAATGCTGCTGGAAAGAGTATAATTAAAGTAACCAAAACTTCTTTGACTGGCAAGCCAAACAGCATCTCTCAGGTTACACATGAAAAAGGCGGCATCGATCGCAACTATTATGATGAATCGGGTAGGCAGTCCAAACAAATCAGTAATAATAACCACGGTCATCCTAAAGCTCATAAATATGGTAAAAAAGGTGAACATGCTCATGATTATATTTATGACAATACCGGAAAACTGATTGGAAGACCTATCCGAGAATTAAACGATAAAGAACGAAAGGAAAACGGTGATATATTATGACAATCGCAGAGGTTAAAGATTATCTTGCAAATCTAACCAGTCATGTTACATTCTGCTACAACGGTTATGATTGTGGTATTGACCCATTGGCTAAGGACGAGTTTAATATGTGGTACGGTACTGATGAAATGACTGTGGACTCTATCGATAAGGTTATGGATATTAACTTCTTCGATGGAAAGTCTCTGAAGGACATCTGGAGCGACATTACTGAGCTGGAGTTCTAATGTCAGCAACAAAAAAAATAAGTGCTCTAAATTGTGTAAAAGCAGTTTAGGGCACTTTTTATATTTCAAAGAAAGGAAATCGTTATGCTGAAAATTGAAAAATTTGTAACTATGTCCCCCGCACAGTATGAGATCGTTGTCGAGGGTATGCGTAATCCTAAGAACAGTTGGGACCGTTCTGATAGCTATACCACTCATATCTGTGACGAAGACACTATGGAAACTGCTGACTTCGCTTGGTTTATGGGCGATAACGATCATAAGCTGGCTGAAAGCCTTGCTGACGGCGGTCCTGTTCATGCTAAGTATCGTCGTATGATGGTCGTGTATCTGACTGTCAACGCGCCTTTCTATTGGTGGAAGGAATTCGATACTTACAAGGTTGGCACTGTCTGCAACTCTTGCAGTACGATGCACAAGATCCATTCCAAGGAATTCACTATGGATGACTTCTCTGTTGAGCATCTTATGGAATGGGAAGACTATGAATCTGAAGTAAAGGAACTGAAACCCGATCGTCTCTGTAACTTCAAGTTCTACCTTATGGATACTATCAGCGCATTAAACAATGCTCGTGATCTGTACCTCCAGACCAACGATAAGAAGTATTGGTGGCAGATGATTCAGCTTCTTCCTACCTGCTACAACCAGAAGCGTACCATTATGCTGAACTATGAGGTTCTCGCCAACATTTACAAGTGGCGTCGCAACCACAAACTCGATGAGTGGCATACTTTCTGTAACTGGATTGAAGAACTTCCTTACAGTGAACTGATTACTGGTATCAAGGATGTGGACTAATTGGGCTACAGAAAAGTTGGAGCATTAGAACAATGCTGGTACATCATTAAATGGAAGATTAAAGAGATGTTCCGGAATGAAGGAGAATTAGCTATGACAATTAACGAATACCAGAAAAACGCACTCCGCACAGCTAACAAGTCTCTGAATTCCTTTCAGCAGCTTGAGAATGGCATTATGGGTCTGAATGGAGAAGCTGGCGAGTGTATTGATATTCTGAAAAAACACCTATTCCAGGGGCATGAGCTCGATAAGGGGCATATTGCAAAGGAACTTGGTGACATCGCTTGGTACTTAGCGCTGAGTGCTGAAGCTATTGGTTATGATCTGGAAACCATTATGCAGATGAATGTAGACAAACTGCGTGCCCGCTATCCGGACGGTTTCGATACGGAGCATAGCCTCCATCGCGCAACAAATGATATTTAAGGAGGTTTCTATATGCAGAATTCTTTTGGAGAGAAAGTAAAGTCTATATTTGACAGCATTACTATTCTTCAGGCTAAGGACAGCGATTTGAAGAGAGATAACGCCAATATCAACGGCGACTCACCTATGGGGGCAATGCTTCAGTACGGTGCAAATACGGCTAAGGAGTACAACCTTACCTATTTGGTTAAGCCTGCGATTGCAGATCTTCACAGGTCTGCTTGGATTCATATACACGATTTGGACTTCTATGCATGGACTACAACTTGCACTCAGATTGAACTTCATAAGCTGTTTAAGAACGGCTTTAACACCGGACACGGTCATCTGAGACAGCCTAAGAGTATCGGTTCTTACGCTGCTCTTGCGGCTATTGCTATTCAGTCCAATCAAAATGACCAGCACGGAGGTCAGTCCGTAGTTGATTTCGATTATGCTATGGCTGAGGGTGTCAGATATACTTATCAGAAGTATCTCAAGGAAGCTCGTAAAATTGCTAATGATATTTGCGGAGATGACTGTGGTATTGGTCATAATGAAAGCATTGAGATTTGGATTCTCGATTATGCTATGGAGAAGACCACTCGTGACACTTATCAGGCAATGGAGGGCTTTGTTCATAACCTTAACACCATGCATTCCAGAGCAGGTGCGCAGGTTCCTTTCAGCTCGATTAACTACGGTACTGATACTTCTTGGGAAGGTCGTCTGGCTATTGAACAGCTTCTGCTTGCTACTGAGGCAGGTCTTGGACAGGGTGAAACACCTATCTTCCCGATTCAGATTTTCAGAGTTAAGGAAGGTGTCAACTACAATTCCGATGACCCGAACTATGACCTGTTCAAGCTGGCTATGCGAGTAAGTGCAAAACGACTCTTCCCGAACTTCGCTTTCATCGATGCACCGTTTAATCTCCAGTATTACAAGTCTGGACACCCCGAAACGGAGGTGGCCTATATGGGTTGCCGTACTCGTGTTATGGGTAATGTCTACGATTCGTCTCGTGAGATTGCTCCGGGCAGAGGTAATCTGAGTTTCACTTCAATCAATCTACCTCGACTTGGTATTGAATCCAAAGGCGAGATGCTGATATTCTTTGATCTTCTTCGTAAGATACTGGATAAGACTATGGAGCAGCTTCTGGACCGTTATGAAATTCAGGCTTCCAGAGTAGCCCGTAACTTCCCATTTCTCATGGGAGAAGGTGTCTGGATGGATTCTGACAGGCTGGGTCCGGACGATGAAGTACGAGAAGTGTTAAAACATGGCACTCTTTCTATCGGCTTCTGTGGTCTTGCAGAGTGTCTGGTAGCCCTTACCGGCAAGCACCATGGAGAAAGTGAAGAAGCCCAGAAACTCGGATTAAAGATCGTCAAATACATCCGTGATTACTGCGATAAAAAAAGCAAGGAACTCAACATGAATGTGACTTGTCTGGCTACTCCTGCTGAAAGTCTGTCTGGACGACTGCTTAGAGCAGATAAAGCTAAGTACGGTGTGATTAAAGGTGTAACTGATCGTGAATATTACACCAACAGCTTCCATGTTCCCGTCTACTATCAGCTTCCTGCAATTAAAAAGATTGATATTGAAGCACCTTACCATGCTCTTACGAATGCCGGTCATATTTCCTATGTAGAACTGGATGGAGATCCTACCAAAAACCTAGCTGCATTTGAGCGTATTGTACGCCGCATGAAAGAAGCGGGTATTGGATATGGGTCTATCAATCATCCTGTAGACCGTGACCCTCTGTGTGGTTATAACGGTATTATCAATGATGTTTGTCCTTGTTGTGGACGAACTGAGTATATTCAAATCAAAGAAAAAATTAGGAGGACAAAATAATGAATGTAAAAGTCGAGAACGGTATTCTTGAACAGAAAGAAATCGATGCCTATGTAAAAATGGCACAGGATAAGTACGGTGATAAACTTATCGGTCTGAAAATTGAGGTTGAGAATGATGATGAAGTTACGCTGACTTATATTCTCAAAAATGATATTCCATTCGAGCGTATTCGCCGTATTACCGGTTATCTCGTAGGTACGCTGGATAAGTGGAATGATGCAAAGAGAGCGGAGGAACGAGATCGTGTCAAGCACACAGTCAATCAGGATTTCGGGAATAACGCCTGAGTCCATTGTAGATGGTGAAGGAATTCGCTATGTGATATTTACACAAGGCTGTCCTCACCATTGTCCTGGTTGTCACAATCCTTCAACGCACTCATTCGATGGCGGTAAAGTCGTAGCTATCCATGACATTCTTACTGGCATTGAAAAAAACAGAAAATACATTGATGGAATTACTCTCTCTGGTGGAGAGCCGTTCTGTCAGATAGACCAGTGTAGCATTATTGCTAAGAAGGCTCAGGAGTTGGGCTTAACAGTATGGTGTTACACTGGTTTCTCTTTTGAAGAATTGTACGGACGAGGTGATGCACTTGAGTTGCTACAAAATCTTGATGTACTGGTGGACGGTCCATTCATATTTGAAGAGCGTTCTCTTGATTTGGATTTTAGAGGTAGCCGAAATCAAAGGATTATCGACGTCCGTACGAGTCTTGAAAAAGGAGTGACAACTATGAAAAAGATTTAAGAAAAGGAGCGAATTTATTATGGCATCTGCAGACAATCCGAGAAAGAACTCGGAAGGATATTCCGACCCTACTGCTTTTGAGGCACTTCGGAACATCAACAAAGAAGATGAAAGATTTCACAAGCTGCTACATACGATGTTCTATCTGTGTGAACTTGCAGGCTTCGAGATCGAGGGTCGGGTAGTATTGATTGACAAGAAAACTGGTCGCATTTGGCGTTGAAGAAAGTGTGCGGACTGTCTTTGAAACCGGTGATTTCACGCCCATTTTTGAATTTTTGAAAGTGGGCTTTGTCCGGTTTTATGTGGGTTTTGAAGAATGGTACGGACGAAATTTCTGAAAAATGGCCAAAAAAAGTGGGCTTTTGCCCGTTTTTGAAAACCAAAAGTGGGCAGAAAAATTCGGAGGCATTTTCTGAAAACGGCACTTTTTGGGCTTTTTTTGCCCGTTTTTGGGCGATTTGCGCAAATTTGTTCGGACGAAAGTGTAATTTTGCCCACTTGCCCACTTTTATTTCTTATTTAATTGTGATAAAAAGTTTTAATATTTATATAAATAATGCAAGTAAAGTGGGCTTTTGGCCACGAGCCATTTTACATACCACAAACCAGTCGATTTGTCAAGAGATATTTTATAAAAAGCCCTTTTCTTTTTTCGGGTGTTATGCTATAATTAAGAGGCCACACAATTTCATATATTTGAGTCGTAAGGGAAAATAACTTTGGTAAAAAGTGTTTTCTCTCTTTACTCATGGTTCCTTTGCGACTTTTTGAGATTGTGTGGCAACAATGAGGGTAGCACTTTTTCGGTGCGTCTCTTATTGTGGGGGCGCACTTTTTTAATGCCCTCGGAAAGGGTAATGAGTATGAGCGAGAATAAAAATTCCAATAAGAATGTTAGTGGTATAGCTGCTGGTATAACTATGGCTGCTTCAGTGCTGCCTCTTGTTAAACCGGCTATTGATGCTGTGCGTGACTATGCAGATAAAACAATAGAGGAAAGAAAAAAGTTGGTGGCCGTACCCGAGTTATATTCTAAGGAGTACCCGCTGACTAAAGAACAGGCTGTAGAAATTCTTGAGAGTTGTGGTCTCAAAGCTACTCTTGTTAAAGCAGCTATGTCTGACGCTGATGTTCGATACAGGAATTGTTTTGATATGCAAGTCATTAAGTCCCATCCGAAAGCTAAGCAAAAAGTTGAAAGAGGCTCAAGCGTTTTAGTGAAATACATAACTCAAGAAGTCATTGACGAATGTCAGCATATGTATGAGATTGCTGAAAAGCAAAAAGCTGAAATGCAGATTGCTAAAGTCACTAAGCAAGAAGAGCGTAAGGAAAAGACAAAACAAATGATGACTGATGTAATGTCAAACGCTAAAAGAGGAATTGAAAAAATTCCGGTTTTCAAAAGGAAAGACACAACAGTTGATGAAGTGTCTGAAGAATAATTCAAAATAAATCAAATGTCCGAGATGCTGTGAAAATGGTGTCTCGGCTTTTTTATTGCTATTTTGCACCGCGCGAAAAAAACATCCCCTTTTATGAAGAGAGGAGTAAAAAAGCTATTTTTATAATGGACATTCCCTTTTCGGTTTTGACCAAATTGCATGAAAGGAGGCTCATTTGGTATGCTCGAAAGTAGATTTCAAGCGAATCTCATTAAAGAGATTAAAAAACGATTTCCCGGCTGCATCGTGATGAAAAGCGATTCGGGATATTTGCAGGGTATTCCTGATCTGCTCATCTTGTATAAAAACAAATGGGCAACTTTAGAGTGCAAGCAAAGTGCTGGTGCAAAAAAGCAACCCAATCAAGAATACTATGTGGACAAGATGAATGAGATGTCATTCTCAAGATTTATCTGTCCCGAAAACAAGGAGGAAGTGCTGCATGATCTTCAACAATCATTCGAATCTTGAAGGCCAACACGCCTTTCTTGGTGCCAGCAAGTATCATTGGATCAATTATGATGAAGCTAAAGTGGCTGAGTCTTACTCAAAATTCTTGGCTACACAACGAGGAACTGTACTTCATGACTTTGCTTGCCAGTGTATTCGTTTAGGACAGAAACTTCCTAAATCTCAGAAAACATTGAACATGTATGTCAATGATGCTATCAGTTTCCGAATGGTTCCGGAACAGGTGTTATTCTATTCTGAGAATTGTTTTGGCACTGCAGATACTATTGCATTCCGCAATAACACTCTTCGTATTCATGACTTAAAAACTGGTGTCGTTCCGGCACACATGGAGCAGCTTGAAATATATGCTGCTCTTTTTTGTTTGGAATACAAGATCAAACCGGCGACTATTGATATCGAACTTCGTTTGTATCAAAATAACGAGATTCTGTATCATACGCCAACCGTCGAAGACATCGCTCCGATTATGGACAAGATTGTAACTTTCGACAAAGTAATCAGAAAAATAAAAGAACAGGAGGGCTAAACTATGAATCCCATCGTGGAAGAAATGCTAATGCATTATGGAATGCCGCGTCGTTCCGGTCGCTATCCGTGGGGTTCCGGTGATAACCCTTACCAACATAGTGGCGATTTTCTGTCCAGAGTTGAAGAAATGAAGCGTAACAATTTCACATTCACTGATGAGGATGGAAAAACTTATACTGGCGAAGTCGCCATTGCAAAATCTATGGGTCTTAGTACAACTCAATTTAGAACTCAAATGAGTCTGGCTAAAGATGAACGAAGATCTCAAGATGTTGCTACAGCTAAGGCTCTTAGAGAGAAGGGCTACAGCTTGAATGAAATCGCTGACAAAATGGGTTTTGCTAATGATTCTTCAGTTCGTTCTCTTCTGAATGAGAGTTCCGAAGCTCGCATGAATCAGGCAAAAACCACTGCTGACTTCCTTAAACAGCAGGTAGCAGAAAAAGGCATGATTGATGTCGGTACAGGTGTTGAAAGAGAGCTTGGTATTTCTAAAGAAAAGATGAACCAGGCTCTTTATATTTTGGAAATGGAAGGCTACCCGATTTATGGTGGTGGTGTTCCTCAGGTAACAAACCCTGGTAAACAGACAAACATTAAAGTCCTTTGCCCTCCCGGAACTGAGCATAAAGAAATTTATAATTTTGAAAATGTTCATTCTGTAAGGGACTATGTTTCTCATGATGGCGGCGAAACATTCGATAAATTCGTTTATCCTAAGAGTATGGATTCTAAGCGTATGCAGATTTGTTATGCTGAAGATGGTGGTATCTATAAAGATGGCGTAATTGAGATTCGTCGTGGTGTAGATGATCTTTCTCTTGGCAATTCACACTATGCTCAGGTTCGTATTCTGGTAGACGGTAATCGATATCTGAAAGGAATGGCGGTCTATTCTGATGATCTTCCTCCTGGAGTCGATGTTCGCTTTAATACCAATAAGAAAAAAGGAACACCTCCCGAAGATGTAATGAAGAAGATCAAAGATGATCCGGATAATCCTTTTGGTTCCCTTATCAAGGCAGGCGGTCAGAGTTATTACATTGATGCTAATGGCGAACGACAGCTTTCTCTCATCAATAAACGTGCAGAAGAGGGAGATTGGGGCGAATGGGCTAATAAACTTCCGTCACAGTTTCTTTCTAAACAAAATCTGTCATTGGTTAATAAACAGCTTGATTTGGCTGCTTCTGACAAGATGGCAGAGTTTGATGAGATTTGTGCTTTGACTAATCCGACAGTCAAAAAGTCACTCTTAAAATCTTTTGCTGACGACTGTGATTCTGCCGCTGTTCATCTTCAAGCCGCTGCATTACCTCGTCAAAAGCATCAGGTAATATTGCCTATTCCGTCCATGAAAGATAATGAAGTGTATGCACCGAATTATAAAAATGGTGAGACTGTTGCACTGGTTCGTTATCCTCATGGTGGTACTTTTGAAATTCCTATCCTGACAGTAAACAACAAACATCCTGAAGCCAGAAGAGTATTGGGTAATACACCTAAAGATGTTATTGGCATCAATAAAAAGATTGCAGATCAGTTGTCGGGTGCTGACTTTGATGGTGACACCGTTATGGTTATTCCATGCAACTCAAGTAAGAGTAAAGTTAGAATCACTGCTACTCGTCCTTTTGAAGAGCTTCAAGATTTTGATGGAAAACTGGAGTATGGACCGGATTCAAGCGAACCTGTTAAAGTTGATGCGAAGGGTAAAGAATATTATACCCGAAACGGCAAGATGTATCAAAGAATGAATAATACCCAAAAAGAAATGGGTGTGATTTCAAACTTGATTACAGACATGACATTGAGAGGCGCTACTAATGAAGAACTCATCAGAGCAGTTCGTCATAGTATGGTTGTTATCGATGCTGAAAAACACAAGCTTGACTATAAGCAGAGTGAAGCAGATAATGCCATCAGCTCTCTTAAAAAGAAGTATCAGGGACATATTGACGAAGAAGGTAGATATAGAGAAGGTGCTGCTACTTTAATATCTCGTGCAAAATCAGAGGTATCGGTAGTAAAGCGTCAAGGAAGCCCCCGTATTGATGAAGAGACTGGTGAATTGATTTGGAAAAATGTAGATGATCCTGTTTACACTGACAAGAAGACAGGCAAAACTAAGGTTCGTACTCAGCCATCTACTAAAATGGCCGAAACTAAAGATGCCTTTACTCTTGTGTCCGATGCCGACACCCCTATTGAGCGTGCCTATGCTAACTATGCCAATAAAATGAAGGCCCTCGGAAATCAAGCCCGTCTCGAAATATTATCCACCGACAAAGTCCCGTACTCTGCCTCTGCCAAAGAAACCTATCAGGCAGAAGTAGACTCCCTTAATGCCAAATTGAATGTGGCCTTGAAGAATGCCCCTCGCGAAAGACAGGCACAGACCATGGCTAATGCAATGGTGGCAGCTAAGAAACAGGACAATCCCGGTATGACAAGTGGTGAAATAAAAAAGGCATCCCAGCAGGCATTGACACAAGCTCGTGCCGCCGTAGGTGCTAAAAGAGAGACCATTAAAATAACAGACCGAGAATGGGAAGCTATTCAGGCTGGTGCTATCAGTGAGAATAAGCTTACCCAGATCATAGACAATGTGGACATAGACAGCCTCAGACAGCGTGCTACTCCCCGTGCTACCACAACACTTAGCCAAGCTAAGCAGAATAAGATTGCATCTATGAATGCTTCAGGCTATAGTACCTCTGAGATTGCTGAAGCCCTAGGTATTTCAACAAGCACTGTGTCCGATTACTTGAATTGAAAGGAGTGACCTAGTATGAATGGCTCTGTTGCTTTAACCACATTCGACAATCCTTTCGATCCATTCGAACAGTTCTCCGATTGGTTCAGGTTTGATGCCGACAAAGGTTACTATTCTTGTGCTTACTTAGCTCGAATTGCTAAAACTTCTGAACAGTTTTCCGATCAAGAAAACGATGAAGAAATCGAAAGAGCAATCGACGAAATTATTAAGCATGACTTCTTAAACATTTACAAGAAAGTAAAACGAGTTGCTTGACTTTGTTGTTGAGGGAAAGAGCTTTAACCGGTTCTTCCCTCGCTTTCTTTTTTTCTTATGAGAAAATCATTTGAATAAGAAGTAAATGTTCATTCTTTTGTAGTTTTCTACACAATGTCACATATCAGCACTATGGTATCAAGGCTTAAAAGGGTATAGGAGGGGGTCTGCCAAAACTACACCCCCTCCCACATCGCGCCGGTCTTAAAAATTTCTCCGGGGGTGATTTTTAGGAATGGTCTTTACCCTTTTATGCCCGGTACAGTATTTGAGCGAGCTTGCAGGGCTGGAACAACTTCCATAAGTGGACCTCCTTTCATGTTTTTTTTCTCCTTTCGGTGAATGCCAGGAAGCCGGCTCTGTAAGTTCTCTCAAATACTGTACCAAAACCCATATAAAAGGAAGTCTCCTTTATATGAAAGTGCTGTAAATATAGGCAGGGATAGCGGAATTGGCATACGCAATAGACTCAGAATCTATTGAGAGTTATCTCGTGCAGGTTCAAGTCCTGTTACCTGTACCATTTCTTAAGAGAGGAGGCAGTAAGTATGCCAAAAGCAAAAGCTTCTCGCTCTTCTGAATCGCAAAACACATCAAGACCGCCAATGTCGCTTGAAGCTCAAGAAAATCTTATGATTTCGTTGGCAGTTCAATGTGCTGAAAAGCAGCTCAGAGACGGAACTGCTTCTTCTCAAGTCATTACACATTATCTGAAGCTTGGTTCGTCTAAAGAGAGACTTGAAAAAGAGATTCTTGAAAAGCAGAAAGATTTAATGGATGCAAAAACAAAGAGCATCAATTCTAACGGCGAGGCTAAAGAACTCTATGAGAAAGCCCTCACAGCATTCCGTAGATATTCAGGAGCTGGAGGTGAAGAGGATGAGTTTTAGAACTTATTCGGAACTGATTACTCTTCCAACTTTTGAGGAACGCTTCCGCTATTTGAAACTGGATGGTGTAGTCGGCAAAGAAACTTTTGGTTTTCGGCGTTGGCTCAATCAAGAACTGTACCATTCAGATGAATGGCTGAGTTTCAGAGATGAAATCATCATTCGCGATAATGGATGTGATCTTGGTGTTCCCGGATTTGAGATTTATGGATCTATTCTTATTCATCACTTGAATCCTATCACCTATGATGACATTCTTAATCGACATCCTTGCGTCTTCGATCCTGAGAACGCAATTTGCACAAAGCTCAATACCCATAATGCTATTCACTATGGAGATGAGAGCCTGTTAATTATTGCGCCAATTCAGCGAAGTCGTAATGATACATGCCCTTGGCGAAAAATATGAAAGGAGTATTTCACATGTCACACGCACATCACGAAGACCCCGTTCTTGTTGATTCTACTGAAATCGCCGAGGACACTAGGGTCGAAGAAAATGAAGAAGCAGTTGAGAATATTATCGGTGTTGTCACTGATTGTCTGAAACTGAACATTCGTAAGGAACCCAATAAGGATTCCGATGTAGTAGTTGTCGTTACCTGTCTTGACGAACTCAAGATCGATCTCGATGCTTCTACTGATGACTGGTATGCAGTCTGTACCGTTGCCGGCATTGAAGGTTTCTGCATGAAGAAATTCGTTGCTGTAAGACAGTAAAGGAGGAAACGATATGGAAAGTATACTGACATCAATTAAAAAGCTGCTCGGAATCGCTGAAGAGTATGAGCACTTTGATGTAGACATCATCATGCACATTAACTCGGCTTTTTCTGTTCTTACGCAGCTCGGTGTCGGTCCCGAAGAGGGTTTCCGTATCGAAGATGCCGGAGCAGAATGGTCAGACTTCCTGTATGACGATCCTCGTCTCGAAATGGTGAGGACCTATGTCTATCTCAAGGTCAAGTTGGTATTTGATACAACTTCTTCAAGCTCGGCAGTTATTGAATCTATCAATCGACAGATTCAGGAACTTGAGTGGCGTATCAATGTTACCGTTGACCCAGACTAAAGAGAGGAGGAAATTCAAAATGGAAAAGAATGAAGAGATGCTTGAACATCATGGCATCAAAGGTCAGAAGTGGGGTGTCCGTCGTTTCCAGAATAAAGATGGTACTCGCACCGCATTAGGTAAGAAACGAGAATCCAGTCCCGATGCAAAAGAGAAAGAGGCTCGAAAAGCTGATGTGAAGAACAGACGAACAATGTCCGATGCTGATCTTAAAAAGCGTATTGAGCGTATGAGACTCGAAAAGGAATACAAAACCTTGGTCGATGAAGATACTGCACCGGGAAAGAGATATGTATCCGAAATTCTTTCGGCAGCAGGCAAGAAGACTCTCACTATTGCCGCAGCGGGCGCTTTGGCTTATGGTGTTAAAGCAGCAATGACCAAAGAGTTTGACCTCAAGGAAGCTGCGCAGTATATTGCCGCTAATCCGAACAAAAAGAAGTAAGGAGAACATAATATGGCATTATCTAACACTGCCGTCCCTAAATACTACGGCATGTTTCGTGATGCCGTAATTCGAGGGGAAATCCCGGTATGTAAAGAGATCTCGATGGAGATGAACCGCATCGATGATCTTATCGCTAATCCCGGCGTGTATTATGACGATCAAGCTGTCGAGGGATGGATTGCTTATTGCGAATCTGAACTCACTTTGACTGACGGTTCAGATCTCAGTTTGCTCGACACATTCAAGTTGTGGGGTGAACAAATCTTTGGTTGGTATTACTTTGTTGAAAGAAGTGTATATCGACCTAATCCTGATGGTCATGGCGGTCACTATGTTCGAAAGACTGTAAAGAAGAGACTCATCAACAAACAGTATTTAATCGTAGCCCGAGGTGCAGCGAAGTCTATGTATGCTTCCACACTTCAGGGCTATTTTCTTAATGTTGATACTTCGACTACTCATCAGATTACGACTGCACCGACCATGAAGCAGGCTGAGGAGGTTATGTCTCCTCTTCGTACTGCGATTACAAGATCCCGAGGACCGCTGTTTCAGTTTCTGACAGAAGGCTCGTTACAAAATACCACTGGCTCTAAGGCTAATCGTACAAAGTTGGCTTCCACTAAGAAGGGCGTTGAGAATTTCTTGACCGGTTCTTTATTGGAAGTTCGTCCAATGAGTATCAATAAGCTTCAGGGTTTACAGATTAAGGTTGCTACCGTAGACGAATGGCTTTCCGGTGACATTCGAGAAGATGTTATCGGTGCCATTGAGCAGGGTGCTTCTAAAGTGAATGACTACATCATTGTAGCTATCAGTTCGGAGGGTACTGTTCGTAACGGAAGCGGCGACACAATCAAAATGGAGTTGATGGACATCCTCAAGGGCGATTACATCAACCCTCATGTTTCTATCTGGTGGTATAAACTGGATTCCATCGACGAAGTAGGTAATCCTGAGATGTGGGTCAAGGCTAATCCTAATCTCGGCAAGACAGTAAGTTATGAAACTTATCAGTTGGATGTGGAAAGAGCTGAGAAAGCTCCGGCTGCTCGAAACGATATTCTTGCTAAGCGTTTTGGTTTGCCTATGGAGGGTTACACCTATTACTTCACTTATGAAGAAACCCTACCGCATCGAAAGAGAGACTATTGGCAAATGCCTTGTTCTCTTGGTGCAGACTTGTCGCAGGGTGATGACTTCTGCGCTTTTACTTTCCTATTTCCGTTATCCAACGGTTCTTTTGGCATTAAGACTCGAAATTACATAACCTCTACAACTTTGATGAAGCTGCCGGCTGCTATGAGGATCAAATACGATCAGTTCATGGCTGAAGGCAGTTTAATTGTTTTAGAGGGTGCCGTTCTTGACATGATGGATGTCTATGAAGATTTGGACAACCACATTAGTGAATGCGGCTATGATGTTCGCTGTCTGGGCTTTGACCCTTACAATGCAAAAGAGTTCGTTGCTCGATGGGAACAGGAAAACGGTCCGTTTGGAATCGAAAAAGTCATTCAGGGTGCTAAGACCGAATCGGTTCCGCTTGGCGAATTGAAGAAACTTTCGGAAGAAAGAATGCTTATTTTCGACGAGGACCTTATGACCTTTGCAATGGGTAACTGTATTACCCTTGAAGATACAAACGGAAACCGCAAATTACTCAAGAAGCGATATGAACAGAAAATCGATGCTGTCGCAGCTATGATGGATGCTTATATTGCTTACAAACTTAATCGTGATGCTTTTGAATAAGGAGGTGGTCAAATGGACGAGCTTAATCACCACGGCATTAAAGGAATGCATTGGGGTGTTCGTCGTTATCAGAACAAAGACGGTTCTTTGACCCCTGCTGGTCGGAAGCGTTTAGAGCAGAAAGATGCAAAGTGGGCACATAAGAATCACGACAAAATTGTATCTAAAGCTCGAAAAGATGTTTCTAAGGAACTTGATCGATATGCCGATCAACTCTTACGCGACCCGAATGCTGTGACTTCCAAAGGTAAGCTCAGCTCAGCGACTATCAATGCCTATAATCGTAAAATGGCAGAATTGATGAATCAGTCTACCAAGAACATTACCGCTCCATCCGGGCGAGTAGTTCAGTTTGTAGCTAAGCGTGGCGAAGTCGGCGTCCATATGGCGATTGCTGATAGAGGCTACGATATGGCTCAACTGAAGAATGGAATTTGGGCATCTGGTCGTGTTGCGTACAAAAAGAAAAACGTTGATATGGTGTAAAGGAGGTGACGATTCAAAATGGAAATGTCTTTTGGCTCCAGGCTGAAACATGCTTGGAATGCTTTTAATGGCAATGCCCAGATAAACTATCAGAATTTGGGTATGAGCTACGCCTATCGTGCAGATAGACCGCGTTTATCAAGAGGCAACGAAAGATCGATCGTCACTTCGGTTTATAACCGTATTGCACTTGATGTGGCTGCTCTTAAAATCCAGCATGTTCGATTGGATGAAAATGAGCGATTCATTTCCGTTATTCAAGACGGTTTGAATAATTGCCTTACTGTTGAGGCTAATGTCGATCAAACAGCCCGTGCCTTTATTCAGGATGTAGTTATTTCTATGTTTGATGAAGGCAGTGTAGCTATCGTTCCAGTTGATACTACGACAAATCCCAATATTACTGGCTCTTACGATATTCAATCCATGAGAGTCGGTCAGATCTTAGATTGGTATCCGATGCATGTTCGTGTCCGTGTCTACAATGAACTCACAGGCAAGAAAGAAGACATCGTATTGCCAAAGAGTACAGTTGCGATTATTGAAAATCCTCTGTACGCAGTTATCAATGAGCCCAACTCCACCATGCAGAGGCTCATTCGTAAACTTAACCTACTCGACGTCATTGATGAGCAGAGTGGCTCCGGAAAACTCGACTTGATTATCCAGTTGCCATATGTCATCAAGACGGAAGCAAGGCGTCAACAAGCCGAAAATAGGCGTAAAGATATCGAAGGCCAGTTGTCCGGTTCCAAATACGGTATTGCGTATACCGATGGTACCGAAAGAATCACACAGTTGAATCGTTCTGTCAATAACAACCTGATGACCCAGATTGAATACTTAACGAGTATGCTATACAGCCAGTTGGGAATCACTCAGAGCATTTTGGATGGTACGGCAGACGAGAAAACTATGCTGAACTACAATAACCGAACTATCGAGCCTATTGTTTCTGCTATTGTTGATGAAATGAAACGAAAGTTTCTAACCAAAACTGCCAGATCACAACTCCAGTCGATTTCGTTCTTTAGAGACCCATTCAAACTTGTACCGGTAAACGATATCGCTGAAATTGCTGATAAGTTCACTCGAAATGAGATTATGACTTCGAATGAAATCAGGCAGGTTGTCGGCATGAGACCTTCGGATGATCCGAAGGCTGATGAACTCAGGAATAAAAACTTGAGTGCGCCGAGCGAATCAACTTCGGAAACTCCAGTTGCCTCAGAAGAGATGGTGGATGAACCGAAGTAATTTCTTTTGGGTGAAAAGGGTCTCTAAACAATTTCGAAGCAAGGAGGAAATTCAAAATGGAAAAAGCATTCCAGGTTGAAGCTTGTGATTTCAGCGGCTGGGCTACCAGAAATGACCTTAAGTGCTCTGATGGCAGAGTTATTCGCCATAACGCATTTAAGGAAAACGACGGTATTCAGGTCCCGCTGGTTTGGAATCACCAGCACAACGATCCTCGCAATGTTCTTGGCCATGCTTGGCTTGAGAATCGTGAGGAAGGCGTGTATACCTATGGCTTCTTCAATGACACTGAATCTGGTGAAATTGGTAAAGCTCTGGTTAAACACGGCGACATTAAAGCGCTGTCTATTTATGCAAACCAGCTCAGACAGAATGGTTTCGATGTTATTCACGGTTGCATCTGTGAAGTGAGTCTGGTACATAAAGGCGCAAATCCCGGTGCTTTCATCGACTCTATGCTCGCTCATGGCGAGAATTCTGACGAGGAAGCGATCATTTATACTGGTCTGCCTTTGGTTCTTGCTCATGCGGATACCAATTCCGAAGATGACAAGAAGGATGAACCTGAAGATAAGAAAGATGGCGACGATGAAACTATCGCTGACATCATTGGCACCATGAATGAAAAGCAGCAGAATGCTATGTATTACATGGTAACTAAGGCTTTGGAAGGTAAGTCCGAAGGCGAGTCTGGTGAAGGCTCCGAAGATCCCGATAATAAATCTGAATCCAATAAGGAGGAAACAATCATGAAACATAATGTTTTTGACACCGATAAGCAGAACGATAAGAATGTTCTGTCCCATGCGGCTCAGGGTGAGATTCTTAAGTTGGCTAAGTCCAATGGCGTTGGTTCTCTTCAAGCAGCTATGAAAATTTATGCAGAGGAACACGATTTGCAGCACGCTGATATTAGCGGCTTTGTTCAGACTGGTGATGGCAATGTCACTACTCTGTTCCCTGACTATGTGGAGGCTCATCCTAGTCGCACTCCTGAACTTATTACAAATGATATGGGCTGGGTTGATGCTATCATGGCTAAGACTCAGAAGATTCCTCATGGCCGTGTCCGTACTTCCCATGTTGATATCCGTAATATCGATGCTCTTACCGCTAAGGGTTATAAGAAGGGCAACGAAAAGAAGATTACAGGTAACTATTCTCTGGTAAGGCGTACTACCGATCCTCAGACTGTATATGTTACCTCTGAGCTGCATCGTGATGATGTGACGGACATCGAAGATTTCGATTATGTTCAGTTCCAGTACGGCATTGACCAGATCTCTCTGAAGGAGACTTTAGCTGTTGCTACTATGCTGGGTGATGATCGTCCTGAGAGTGACCCTGAGAAGATCTTCCCAGACAAGATCCGTCCTATCTGGACTGATGATGAACTGTATACAATTCACAAGGATATTGATTATGCTGCCATGGCTCAGGAACTTCAGGGCACCAATACTGCTCAGTATTTCGGTGAGAGCTTTATCTATGCAGAAGCTATGGTAACTGCTCTGCGTAAGGCTCGTAAGGATTTCCGTGGCACTGGTAAGCCTGATCTGTTTATCACTACTGATATGCATAACACCATGATTCTGGCAAGAGATCGTAACGGTCGCCGTATCTACGAGACTGATACTGAACTGGCTGCTGCTCTGGGTGTTGCCAATATCTATGAGGTTACTCAGTTCGAGGGCAAGGTTCGTACCGATGCTGACGGCGTTAAGCACAAACTGCACGCTATTTGCGTGAATATGGCCGACTATGGTTACGGTGCATCTAAAGGCGGCGATGTAACTCACTTCACTGATTTCGATATTAAGTTTAATCAGCTTCAGTCTCTTCTCGAAACCCGTAAGTCTGGTCAGCTTACCAGAATTAAGTCTGCCATCGTTATTGAGGAGAAGGAAGATACTACTGGCGCCTAATAATCACGGAGGAAATTCAAAATGGCGAAATTTTACGGACCAATCGGCTATGCTGTAACTGAAGAAACAGTGCCAGGTAATTGGGAAGAGAAGGTCACCGAGCGTATGTATTATGGTGAGCTGGTTCGCAACACCCGGAAACTTCAGTCAACAGATCAACTCAACGACAACATCAATGTTGCGAATGAAATCAGTATCTTAGCCGATCCGTTCGCCAGTGAGAATTTCCACTTGATGAAGTATGTTGGGTTTATGGGTGCTAAATGGAAGATTTCGAGCGTTGACGTTCAGTACCCTAGACTAAGACTGACTATTGGAGGTGTGTACAATGGCGAATAGACTAGATCTACAGACCCTGTTGGAAGACCTTCTGGGGAGTCGAAATGTGTATTTTCAACCTCCTGAGTCAGTTAAGATGAATTACCCTGCCGTCGTTTACGGTCTTGAGGATATCAAGAACACACATGCCGATGACAGGGTATATTTATCGCATAAGAAATATTGGGTGACTTTGATCGATAAGAATCCCGATAGCTCTTTCGTTGATATGATAGCGCAACTACCTACATGTCAATTCGATCGACACTATACAAGTGAGAACCTAAATAATTGGCGTTTCTCACTATATTTCTAATCATAAGGAGGAAATTACTATGTCCAAAATTATTTGGGATAAAATCGGTGAGCGTCTGTATGAAGTCGGCTGTGACCATGGCGTTCTCTACCCGATGCAGGCTGGTGGCACCTACGGTAAGGGTGTTGCATGGAATGGTCTGACTAATGTTACCGAAAGCCCTTCTGGTGCTGAGGCATCTCCTATCTACGCTGATAACATCAAGTACGCCAACATCGTTAGTAACGAGGAATTCGGCTGCACTATCGAGGCATTTATGTATCCGCCTGAGTTCGCTGAATGCGATGGCTCTGTTGAGATCATGCCTGGTATGTTTGCCGGTCAGCAATCTCGTAAGACTTTCGGCTTTGCTTATCGTACTATCATTGGTAACGATACTGAGCTGAACGATTACGGTTATAAGCTGCATCTGGTTTACGGTTGTCTGGCTGCTCCTTCTGAAAAGGGACACGATACCATCGGTGATTCTATTGAGCCTTCCACTATGTCTTGGGAAGTCAGCACTACTCCTGTGGCTATCAACACTGTTATCGAAGGTAAGAAGCTGAAGCCTACTGCTACTCTGACTTTCGAGTCTACGAAGTTCAGCGCCGAGTTCATGGCTAAGCTGGAGGAAATCCTGTATGGTAAGGATGAGACTTCCGAAGGTGCCGGTGATGCTGTTGAAGCTCGTCTGCCTATGCCTGATGAGATCATTACTATGTTCAATGAGACTATGCAGGCTGCTGGCTAATATCTAACAAACTAAATCTAATGGGGCCGTATTCAGGTAAGCTGGCGGCTCCAACTTTTTTTTAATTCTGAAAGGAGAAACTAATTATGCATAAGGAAACTATTACTTACAACGACCTGAACGGTGTTCAGAGAACCGAAGATTTTTACTTCGACCTGTCCAAGCCCGAAATCGTGAAGATGCAGGCAAGCGCTAAGGGTGGCTATGATGTCCAGCTTAGAAGCATTGCTGCTGATATGAACGGTGCCAAGATCATGGAATTCTTCGAAAACTTCATTACCAAGTCTTATGGTGAGAAGAGCGAAGATGGCAGACGCTTCATGAAGTCTGAAGAGATTTCTCGTTCCTTTATGGAAACTCCTGCTTATGAGGTGCTGTTCGAGAAGCTTGTCACTAATGATAAGTATGCTGCCGATTTCGTGAATGCTGTTATGCGTTCTAAGGGTAATGCTGCTGCACCTGCTGTGGCTCCCATGGCAACCAATTAACATCGAAAACTCGGAGGACTAAAGAATGCTTAAAATCATCGTGCCGGCTGCTGAGTATTTCGATGAGATCAACGAAGAGTTCATCTACAAGAAAGAACAAGTATTGCAGTTGGAGCATTCTTTGGTCTCTCTTTCAAAATGGGAAAGCAAATGGAATAAAGCCTTTTTAGGCAAACAGGAAAAAACTGACGAAGAGATTCTCGATTATGTCAGATGTATGACTGTAACCCAGCATGTGGACCCTGAAGTATATTCCAGACTATCAGCTGAGAATTATGCTGCAATAAATGCTTACATTGAAGCTCCGATGACTGCAACTCGTTTCCATGAGGAAAAAGCACAGAAAGGAAACAAGGACACGGTTACTTCGGAGCTCATTTATTATTGGATGATTGCCTATAACATACCCGTTGAGTTTCAAAAATGGCATTTGAATCGCCTCTTGACGCTTATTCGAGTGTGCAATGTTAAGAATTCTCCTCCGAAAAAGAGAAGCAAACGCGAAATCTTTCAGCGTAATGCAGCTTTGAATGCCGCTAATAAGCGTCGTTTTAATTCGAAAGGATAATAGTCATGAAACGTAAAAATAAGACTTATGAAAAATGGCTCAAAACCTATACCAAAAAGGCAGTGACAATCATTTTAGCGGTTTCGCTAATCGATTTGCAACTGTCTTATGTGCTTGCGTTTATGGGTCAAATCCAGATTGCCGAATCACTTTCCAGCACTATTGCCTCCACCATTGTAGGTGTGATGCTTGGCTATTTTCTGAAAGCCCTTTTCGAGACATTCTTCGAAAAGCGTGAGGAACGATTGAGACGAGAAAGTGATGTGGATGAAACTACAAATTATGAGGAGGTGTGACATATGCCTATTAGTTACATGATCACGGGACTTTTAATCGTATCTCTGGTTACTAATCTGACAGTTGAAGGCATTAAGAAGTTGCTGAATGAAACCAGCGTTAAATATTCTGCAAATGTTTTGGCCGCTATTGTTTCTGTTCTGCTTGCTTGTGCTGTCAGTGTATGCTACCTCATCATGACAGATACGGTATTTACTTTGAAGATTGGTGTGGAAATTGTCGTACTGATGTATCTTGGTTTTCTGGTTTCTACCGTTGGTTATGACAAGGTTGTGCAGATGATTATGCAAATCAATTCCACTAAGGAGGACAAGCCAAATGAGTAATGAACAGAAAATTTGGTCTTTTCTTTTGGGAAAGATTGGTAATGCTTATGGTGTTGCCGGATTGATGGGTAATCTTAATGCCGAAAGTGGTCTCAAACCTAATAATCTTCAGAATACCTATGAAAAATCTCTGGGTATGTCTGATGAGAAATATACGGTTGCTGTAGATAACGGTAGCTACACGAATTTTGCAAAGGATAGTGCCGGTTATGGTCTTGCACAGTGGACTTATCACACTCGTAAGGCTGCACTACTCGCTTATGCTAAATCTGTAGGTGCTTCTATTGGTTCTCTTGATATGCAGCTCAACTTTCTGTACAAGGAACTGTCTGAAAATTATAAGACGAGTGTCTTGGCAGTGTTAAAGTCTGCAAAGAGTGTTAGGGAAGCATCTGATGTCGTTTTAACTAAATTTGAACGCCCCGCAAATCAGAGTGAGGCTGTTAAGGTCAAACGAGCTGAATTTGGTCAGACATATTACAAAAAATATGCCGATAATTTTGGCTCGACCACTGTGGAGAAGGAGGAAAGCACTATGAGCAATAGTCCGTTGGTGTCTTATACCAAATTAAGTCCGAATCATTCAGGCCAGAGAACTATGAAAATTGATCGCATTACGCCTCATTGCGTAGTTGGCCAGTGTACTGTAGAAACTCTGGGTAATATCTTTGCCCCTGCGTCTCGTCAAGCAGCCAGTAACTATGGCATCGGCGTCGACGGCAGAGTTGGTATGTATGTCGAGGAAAAGAATCGTTCTTGGTGTTCCTCTTCCAGTGCAAACGATCAGAGAGCTGTAACTATCGAATGTGCAAGTGATACAGAAGCTCCTTATGCTTTTAAGGACATTGTTTATAACAAGCTGATTGATCTGTGCGTTGACATTTGCAAGCGTAATGGCAAGACCAAGCTTCTGTGGTTTGGTGATAAGACCAAAACTCTGAATTATACTCCCACATCCAATGAAATGGTACTTACTGTTCATCGCTGGTTTGCTAATAAGAGCTGTCCTGGTGACTGGATGTATGCTCGTATGGGAGATTTGGCTGAAAAGGTGACTGCTAAGCTGGGTGGTGCTGTAACTACTCCTACTGCTCCGACGGTTACGCCGACTGAGCCGTCTACCGGAAATGACATTGTATATACCGTGAAATCCGGTGATACTCTGTCCAGTATTGCGTCTAAGTATGGCACTAATTACCAGAAACTTGCTACCTATAATGAAATTTCTAATCCGAACCTTATTCATGTGGGTCAGAAGATTAAGATTCCGTCTACTGCCTGGACTCCTAAGGTCGGTGACATTGTCAACTTTACGGGTAATCGTCATTATACCAGTGCAAATGCTACTTCTGGACCTTCCTGTAAAGCAGGTAAGGCTAAAATTACACAGATTTATCAGGTTGGTAAGAGCAAGCATCCTTATCATCTGGTAGCTGTTACCAGTGGAGGTAGCAATGTCTACGGTTGGGTAGACGAAGGTAGCTTTACGAAAGCATAAGAGGTTCGCATATGGTTACATTCAGACATAATGGCGACTTCTCCAGAACTATACGGTTCATGGAGGGAGCTAAAAAGGCCGTCCGGCTTGGAGATCTTGACAAGTACGGCCGAGAAGGTGTCGCCGCCCTTGCGTCTGCAACTCCTGTCGATACCGGTCAAACTGCTAATTCATGGTATTACGAGATCGTAATCAAAGATGGAACGGCAGCAATAAGTTTTCACAACTCAAATATTCAAAATGGGGTTCCGATTGCGATCATTCTGCAATATGGTCACGGAACTCGTAACGGAGGCTGGGTACAGGGGCGAGACTACATCAATCCTGCTATTCAGCCTATTTTTGACAAAATTACAAATCAAGCATGGAAGGAGGTTACTAAGCTATGAGCACCACGATTGATTCAAGAGTCGTAGAGATGCGATTTGACAATAAGCAGTTTGAAAGCAATGTTCAAACCAGCTTATCCACGCTTGATAAACTCAAGAGCAGCTTGAATATGAACGGAGCCACTAAAGGCTTTGAACAGATCGATAATGCTGCCAAGAAAGTAAATATGAGCGGACTTGGTAATGCTGTTGAATCTGTGCGTTTGAAATTCTCTGCTTTAGAAGTCATGGCGGTAACCGCACTTTCAAACATTACTACACAGGTAATGAATACGGCAGGCCGAATTTCCAAAGAGTTTACTGTTGACCCTATTATGCAGGGTTTCTCAGAATATGAAACTCAGATCGGTGCTGTGCAAACCATCTTGGCAAACACTTCCCATCAGGGAACAAATCTTCAGCAAGTCAATCGAGCTCTTGATGAGTTGAATACCTATGCCGATAAGACTATTTATAATTTCACTGAGATGACTCGAAATATTGGTACCTTTACGGCTGCCGGTGTGGATCTGCAAACTTCAGTGGATTCTATCAAGGGTATTGCTAACCTTGCGGCTGTGTCCGGTTCGACCTCTCAGCAGGCAAGCACAGCAATGTATCAGCTTTCTCAGGCACTTGCTGCTGGTAAAGTTTCTCTTATGGACTGGAACTCGGTAGTTAATGCCGGTATGGGCGGTAAAGTATTCCAGGATGCTTTGGTTCGAACATCAGAACTTCTTGGTACTGGCGCACAAGTAGCGATTGATACTTATGGTTCATTCAGAGAGTCACTTACAAAGGGTGAATGGCTTACTACAGAGGTATTGACCGAAACCCTGAAACAGTTTGCTGGCGCTTATAGCGAAGCAGACCTTATTCAGCAAGGATTTACGGCAGAACAGGCTCGTTCCATTATGGATATGGCAAAGACTGCTGAAGATGCCGCAACTAAGGTTAAGACTTTCACTCAGTTATTCGATACACTGAAAGAAAGTGCTCAGTCCGGCTGGACACAGACTTGGGAAATTCTCATTGGTGACTTTGAGGAAGCCAAAGAAGTTCTTACCGAAGTCTCGAATGTCGTTGGCGATGTTATATCCAAATCGGCAGAAGCCAGAAATGAGGTACTGAGCGGGGGGCTGAGTTCCGGTTGGAAACAGTTACTCAGTGCAGGTATTGCCGATGAAGCTGGCTATATCGATTCCATTCAGGAAGTAGCTCGTGCTCATGGAGATGCCTTTGACCAGATGGTTGCTAATTCGGATAGCTTTAGCGATGCTCTAAAGAAGGGATTGCAGGAGGGTGTTATATCTTCTGAAACGCTGTCTGATGCCGTATTTAATCTCCAGGAAAAGATGTCCGGCATGTCTGAGGAAGAGCGCAAAGCTGCCGGATATACTTCTGAAATGATTACACAAATCGAATCCCTCGCTTCTGGTTTGAGAGATGGTTCTATCTCGATGGATGAATTTGCGGAGAAAATGCTTCGCCCATCCGGTAGAGAGAATCTGATTCAAGCATTGTGGAATGCGGCCAAGGGATTGATGAGTGTGATTACGCCGATCAAGGAAGCGTTCAGTGAAATCTTCCCTCCGATGACGGCGGAACAACTTTATAACATTACTGAAGGTTTACGAAAACTGACTGAGCGATTTACTTTGAGTGAAACCGCATCTAACAATCTTAAGAGTACATTCAAGGGATTGTTTGCCGTTGTTGATATTATCGGTAACGCATTTATAGCTGTGGTTAAAGCTATTGGCTCTCTTCTGGGGGGTGTTGGTGATCTCGGTGGAGGCTTGCTCAGTATCACAGGCTCCTTTGGCGAATGGTTGGTCAAGCTTAATGAAACGATTGAGACGACTGATATTTTCAACAAGGTTCTTGGCGGTATTGTGAACTTTATTAAAGCGGCGGCTGAAGCTGCTAAAGACTTCGTTACATCCGTAGCGGAAAACTTCAAGATTCCTGGTTTTGAGCTGTTCCATAATCTTCTTGAGCGTGTTCGGACTCGAATGGCTCAGGTTGGTGAAGCTGCGGGAAATATGAAGAGTGGCGTAATCGTTGCTTTTGAACTTATAGGCGAAGCTCTTGCGAACTGTGAGTTTGTGCAGATCCTCCAGACAATTTGGAATGCTGTTAAAACAATCGCTTCAAGCATTGTTAACGCACTCGGCAGTATTGGCAGAGCGATTACTTCGAGTTTAGGAGAAGCTAACTTTAGTGGAATTATTGACTTGCTTAATGGTATTTCTTTTGGTGCCATCGCAGTTGGTATCACGAAATTTGTTGGTGGATTCCGTCAAGCTATTGATGAAATCGGAAGTATTAAGGAATCCTTTATCGGAATTCTTGATAGTGTCAGAGGTTGCTTTGAGGCTTATCAGTCTCAGTTGCAGGCTGGCACATTGCTGAAGATTGCATCTGCTATCGCTATCCTTTCGGCATCACTTGTTGCTCTTTCGTTGATTGATAGCGAAAAACTGAACGGAGCTCTTGGTGGCATTACTGTGCTATTCGCTGATCTGATGGCTTATATGGCCATCTTTAATAAGATTAGCGGTCAAGCAAATGGCGTTACTAAGAGTGTAACAGCGATGCTTGGCATTGCAACATCTGTTCTTATTCTCGCTAGTGCTTTGAAAAAGATAGGCGATTTGGATGCAAAACAACTTACCACTGGTGTTATTGGTGTTGCTGGTTTGACTACTGTGATGGTCGCGGCGGCGAAAGTAATGAGTAGTGGTGGTGGCACTATTATAAAGGGCGCTACGCAGATGGTGATATTTGCAGCCGCTATCAAGGTGCTTGCATCTGTATGTGAAGATCTCTCAGCACTTAGTTGGGAAGAACTGGCTAAGGGATTAGTCGGTGTTGGTGTTCTGCTTACAGAGGTTTCTCTGTTTATGAACACTGCAAAATTTAGCGGTAAGTCTATTACTACTGCAACCGGAATTGTAATATTGGCAGCCGCTATTAAAGTATTGGCTTCTGCTTGTGAAGATTTCGGCGGCATGGAATGGGGAGAGATTGCAAAGGGATTGGTTTCAGTTGGTGCATTATTGGCTGAAATTACACTCTTTACTAATCTGACAGGAAATGCCAAACATGTAATGTCTACTGGCGTGGCATTGATTGCTATTGCTGCATCTATGAAGATATTTGCTTCTGCGTTGCAGGATTTCTCTTCGATGTCGTGGGACGAGCTTGCTAAGGGTCTGGTCGCTATGGCCGGTGCTCTCACAGCAGTAACGGTAGCAGTTAAATTTATGCCTAAAAATATGGTTGGTATCGGAACAGGTCTTATTGCTGTGGCTGCCGCTTTGGTGATTATGGCAGATGCTCTCAATAAAATGAGCGGTATGACTTGGGAGGAAATCGCTAAGGGTTTAGTTACTCTCGGAGGCGCTATGGCTATTCTCGCCATTGGTCTCAATGCTATGACAGGTACTCTTGCTGGTTCGGCTGCTATGATGGTGGCTGCTTCCGCACTACTTGTTATGACTCCTGTGCTTAGTATTCTCGGTGCTATGAGCTGGGAAGCTATAGCTAAGGGCCTGGTTGCATTGGCCGGTGCATTTACTGTCATCGGAGTTGCAGGTTTGGTGCTTACTCCTTTGGTGCCTACCATTCTTGGTCTGAGCGGTGCGTTTGCACTTATCGGTGTATCTGTTCTTGGCATTGGTGCTGGTTTGGCTCTTGCTGGTGCGGGCTTATCTGCTCTAGCGGTAGGCTTGACCGCTCTTGCCGCTGCTGGTACTGCCGGAGCAACTGCAATCGTCGCTTCTTTGACCGTTATCATAACGGGTGTTGCAGCCCTTATTCCGGCAATAGCTGAGAAACTTGGTGAAGCTGTAGTTGCATTCTGTCAGGTACTCATTGACGGAATTCCCGCTATCGGCAAAGCTATCAAGGCTATTGTACTTACTATCGTTGATGTGCTCGTTGAATGCGTTCCCGCCATTGCAGATGGTGCATTAAAGCTCATTGCTGGTGTGCTTGAAGCGCTGGTTGAATATACTCCATCCATCGTCGATTCTATCTTCCAGTTCCTTATTGGAGTTCTGGAAGGAATTGCTCGTAATCTGCCTGGTCTTATTAAGGCTGCTATCGATGTACTTATGTCGTTCTTTGCCGGTATTGTCGATGCTCTTAAGGGTATCGATACCGAGACATTGCTTCAGGGTATTGTTGGTATTGGTCTGTTGTCAGCTATTATGGCGGCTCTTGCTGCTGTTGCGGCCTTGGTTCCGGGAGCTATGATTGGTGTACTCGGTATGGGTGCTGTTATAGCTGAACTTGCTATTGTGCTGGCAGCAGTTGGTGCGTTGGCTCAAATACCGGGTCTGGAATGGCTTATCAACGAGGGTGGAGATCTGTTACAGAATATTGGTGTAGCTATTGGTAAATTCATTGGCGGTATCGTTGGCGGATTTGCAAGTGGTGTGTCCAGTCAATTCCCGCAGATTGCTACCGACCTTTCTGGTTTCATGACCAATATTCAGCCGTTCGTACAAGGTGCGTCGGCTATTGATCCTTCTATGATGGATGGTGTTAAGGCTCTTGCTGAAACCATCCTTGTCCTGACTGCCGCGAATATTCTTGACGGTATTACTTCTTGGCTGACTGGCGGTTCCTCTCTTACTGGCTTTGCTGAAGAGCTGGTTCCGTTTGGTAAGGCTATGAAGCAATTCTCGATCGAAATTGCCGGCATCGATGGCAAAACTATTGCAAACGCTGCAATCGCAGGTAAGACCTTGGCAGAAATGGCGGCTACACTTCCTAATTCTGGCGGTGTGGTTGGCTGGTTCACTGGCGAGAATGATATGAATGCTTTTGGCGAACAGCTCATTCCGTTTGGTCAAGCGATGAAGAGCTTTGGCGATGAGGTTGCTGGTTTGAATGCTAAAGTCATTACTGAAGCTGCCACGGCAGGTAAAGCCCTCGCTGAGATGGCTACTACTGTACCGAACAGCGGAGGTGTTGTCGGTTTCTTTGCCGGCGAGAATGATATGGATGCATTCGGTGAACAACTTGTTCCGTTTGGTAAGGCTATGAAACAATATGGCATAGCCGTTTCCGGAATCAAAGCCGATGTGATTCAAAATAGCGTTACAGCAGGTCAAGCTCTGATTGAACTGGCAAATACCGTTCCTAATACAGGCGGTGCAGTTGCTTGGTTCACAGGCGATAATGACCTTACGACATTCGGTGAACAACTTGTTCCGTTTGGTAGAGCCATGAAGAGTTATTCTACGGCTGTAACTGGACTGGATGCAAATGTTGTAACCAATTCGGCTAATGCTGCTAAGGCATTGGTTGAGCTTTCTAACAATCTGCCGAATACAGGTGGTGTTGTAAGCTGGTTTACCGGTGATAACGACATTGCAAGTTTCGGTGAGCAACTTGTATATTTTGGTCAGTCCTTTGCAAATTATTACAACAGTGTTAGTGGCGTTGATACTGGCAAGCTAAACAGTGTAGTTGCTGAGTTCCGCAATCTTGTGGATCTGGCTACAGGCATTAAGAACGTTGACACAAGCGGAATGTCCAATTTCGCAAGCAATCTGACGAAACTGGGTAACTCCGGTATCGATGGATTTATCAATGCGTTCATAAATGCTAATTCCAGAGTAACTTCTGCGGCTACTACTATGGTTACAAATTTTGCCAGTGCTGCAAATGCTCAGAGTGGTAATTTGACTACTACCTTTACAACTATTGTCTCTGGATGCCTGACGGCAATCAAGAACAAGGCGTCGGAGTTTGAGGACGTCGGTGAGTTGTGCATTACCAAGTTTATTGCAGGTGTGAAATCCAAAGATGCATCTGTCAAGGAACAGTTTGTAAATAGTCTAAGCGACGCAATTTCGTCTATTAAAGACTATTACGACGATTTCTATGATGCTGGTGAATATCTGGTTAAGGGCTTTGAAAATGGCATTGATGAAAACACTTGGAGAGCTGAAGCCAGAGCTGCGGCAATGGCTAAGGCAGCGGCTAATGCTGCAAAAGACGAACTCGATATTAACTCACCTTCCAAGGTTGGTTATAGTATCGGCGGCTTCTTCGGTATCGGTTTCATTAACTCCTTAATCGATTATGCTGATAAGTCTTACGAAGCAGGTTCTAATATTGCAGCTTCTGCAAAGGAAGGACTCGCTAAGGCTGTTGCTAAGATTGGTGAGTTTATTGATAGCGATATTGACACCGAACCTACGATTAGACCTCTTCTGGATCTGTCGGATGTTCAGTCCAAGGCAAGACAGCTTACTGCTATTCTTAGCAGATCTCAAGCTGCAAAGATTGCTACATCGATGAATAGCGAAGCAACTGGAACAATTCAAAATGGAGAATCTGCTAAACCTGTCGCTGGTAATACTTATTCGTTTACACAGAACAACTATTCGCCTAAGGCTTTGTCGAGAGTTGAGATTTATCGTCAGACGAAGAATCAGTTCTCGGCAATGGAAAGGATGGTGAACGCATGATTCATTCGATCACGGTTACCAACTATCTAGGCGATAGTATCGTACTTGAACTGGCGAGGCCCGAGCAATCGGGCTTCATCGTCAAGTCTGTTGAAGGTCTTGGACCGGCGAAGGGAAATGTAAATACTGTAGAAGTGTCCACTAACGATGGTGGTGTATTCAACTCGGCTCGTTTAAGCATTCGTAATCCGGTATTGGATTTGGTGTTCTTGGAAACAAATACCGAAACAATCGAAGATATTCGTCATAAATCATATAAATACTTTCCGGTAAAAAAGAAAGTGAAACTGCTGATTGAGACGGATAATCGTGTCTCGGAAATAGAAGGCTATGTTGAGCATAATGAACCGGCAATATTCAGCAATCAAGAAGGATGTCAGATTTCTATTATCTGTCCATATCCTTACTTTTATTCTGCTGGAGAATCCAACATCACCATCTTCAGTGGCATTGAACCATTGTTTGAATTTCCATTCGAAAATGAATCTCTTGTAACTGATCTGCTTGAAATGGGTGAAGTTCAGAACTCAGCCGAGCAGGTTATAACCTATAACGGTGATGCGGAAATTGGCGTTACAATCATCATTTATGCCATTGGCGATGCGAGCAATGTGACAATTTATAATGCTGGCACACGAGAAGTTATGCGAATCGATACCGATAAGCTGGCTGCTTTAACTGGCTATGGCATTGTCGCAGGTGATGAAATTACCATTAAAACAACTAAGGGTGACAAGTCTATCTCGCTGCTTCGTGGTGGTGTTACAACAAACATCTTGAATTGCCTTGATAAAAATGCTGACTGGTTTCAGTTGGTTAAAGGTGACAATGTGTTTGTTTATACTGCTGAAACTGGTAACAGTAATCTTCAGTTCCGTATCGAAAATCGAGTGATCTACGAGGGGGTATAAGCTATGGATCTATTGGTACTCAATACCGATTTGGATGCTATCTCCGTTGTAGATACTTACGAATCATTTATCTGGACTGATCGTTATCGTCAGCCCGGAGATTTTGAGCTTTACATGTCAATGATGCTGAGCGTTCTTCAGTATATTAGGCAAGATTATTACATTTGGAATAGAGATTCCGAGCATGTGATGATTATTGAAAAAATTAGGATCGACTCCGATGTCGAGGATGGAAACCATATTACCGTAACTGGTAGATCTTTGGAATCTATCCTTGACAGACGAATTGTATGGGGTCAGCAGGTAATCAGAGGAAATCTTCAAAATGGAGTAAAAACTCTGCTTAATTCCTGCATTATTTCTCCGTCCGATGCTAATCGAAAAATCAGTAACTTCATATTTAAGGAGTCGACAGACCCAGCTGTCACGAGCTTGACTATCGATGCTCAGTACACCGGTGATAATCTGCTTACGATTATTGAAAAGATATGTGCCGAGCATGATATTGGCTTCAAAGTAACTCTCAATGATAACAAACAGTTCGTCTTTGAGCTTTATGCCGGAGTAAATCGTTCATACGATCAAACTTCCAACCCATATGTAGTGTTCTCTCCAAAGTTTGAGAACATCATCAACAGTAACTACATAGAATCCAAATCCGCTTTGAAAACGGTCACGCTGATTGGTGGTGAAGGAGAGGGTTCCGCAAGAAAGTATACTACTGTCGGCGGAGGCAGCGGCTTAAACAGACGAGAAATCTTTACAGATGCTCGTGATATTTCCTCTGATGCAGGCGACGGCGTAATTCTTACGGACGCTGAATACACTGCTCAATTACAGCAGCGCGGCAGAGAGAAATTGTCCGAGAATACTGACGTAACATCTTTTGAAGGACAAGTGGAAACGACCATCATGTTCAAATACGGAGAAGACTTCTTCAATGGCGATATCGTTCAAATTACCAACGAGTATGGTCACGAAACGAAAGCCAGAATTCTTGAGATTGTTATGTCTGAAAACGAAGAAGGTACTTCTGTATACCCGACATTCGCAACAATAACTTAGGAAGGAGAGTAATGGAATGAGTGTAACATTCGGGTTTTATAATTCAGTGAACCATGATCGTCGTTACAACGCTCTTCAGATGTCCAGTATCTTTGACGGCATTATCCGAGATGGTATTTTCATGTCTATCGGCACAGCAATGGTTGTCAAAGCAGCATCTGGCATGACTGTTAATGTTGGCGAAGGTAGAGCATGGTTCGATCACACATGGACTTTGAATGACTCCGAACTTCCTGTAAAACTTGAGGCTTCCGAGTTAATTCTTAATCGTATTGACGCCATTGTTTTGGATGTCGATCATCGAGATAGCGTTCGTGCTAACTCTATCATCGCTATCAAAGGCACACCTGCCTCTAATCCTGTTGCACCTACATTGACTAGGACTACAGACCACAATCAATATCCGCTTTGCAATATCTATGTTAAAGCGGGCGTTACGGAGATTACGCAGTCCAATATCACCAACCTCGTGGGTACTGGTTCTTGTCCTTTTATAACCGGTATTCTTGAGTCTATTGATATTGAGGATCTTGTTTCGCAGTGGGAAGCACAGTGGAACGAGTTCTATAGTGCTCAAACTTTAGATATGCAGCTTACCGCAGATGAATGGAAGAAACAATGGAATGATTGGTACACGGTACAGACTGCTGTTGCTACTGCTGATATGGAAAAGTGGATGAGTGATCGTCAAGCTGATTTCAATTATTGGTGGTCCCAGATGCAAGCCGTTCTTGAAGGTGATGTAGCTGCTAATCTTGCTCAGAGAGTCCTTAAGCTGGAAGAGAATTTCGGTATTTTGGCTACAGAGTTCAAGGTATATCATAACCTGCTCGATTCCAATGCTGATATTATTCAGGACAGCAATGGGGACAACATCATGACTCAGGTAATCTTTGTAACAAAATAAAAGGAGGATAAATTTTATGAAAATTACAGACTATGGCAAAGTAACTTCGCTGGCCAATGAAAATGTGTTCATTCTTGATGGACCTAACGGCACGAAGGGTATTTTGGCATCCGATCTGGCACAGGCATTGCTGAAAATTCTGCCTGTCGACAATCTTATGGATGTAATTAAGGGCGAACTGGCTCCTGAAATGCATCGTAATATCTTTAGAGGTAATTACCTCGGTTCTTCCGTAACGGCCGCTCAGAAGGCGGCTATTAAGTCTGGTACTTTCGACGATCTGTATGTTGGCGACTACTGGACTATCGGTGGCGTGAAATGGCGTATTGTTGATATCAACTACTGGATGCGCTGCGGTGATACTGACTTCACCACTCCTCATCTGGTGATTATGCCTGATGTTCCCTTGTATAGCGCCCAGATGAACGCAACAAACATCACTACTGGAGGCTATGTCGGGTCTGCAATGTATACCACTAATCTGGCACAGGCTAAGACCACGATTGCAAACGCCTTTGGCGATATGGTTCTGACTCATCGTGAGTATTTGACTAATGCAGTCTCTAACGGTTATCCATCTGGTGGTTCTTGGTATGATTCTACTGTTGAACTGCCTAACGAAATTATGATGTATGGAAGCCATGTCTTTACCCCTGCCGGTGATGGTACAGTTATTCCGACCAGATACACCATCAACAAGTCTCAGCTTGCTCTCTTCAAGCTGGTACCTAAGTTCATTCATAATCGTCAGTGGTTCTGGCTGAGAGATGTCGTGTCTGCGGCGGATTTCGCTTATGTGGGCAGCTATGGCGGTACGGGCTACGACGGCGCGTCGGTCTCTTGCGGGGTTCGTCCGGTTTTCGCTATTGGTTAATCATAATCCGGGGGCCTTGTGCCCCTCGGTTTTTTTTAATTTCCAGACATAATTTAATTCAAAGAAAGTGAGGATTCCAATTATGGATGAAAAGATCTATAAAGTAACACTTGCCGATGGTACTGTTATCGATGGTCTGAAGATGAATGGCAATAACTTCATCTCTCTGTCTCCGGTTGATGCCGCAGTTTTCGACGGTAATTGTTCTCCTGTCATCATCAATGATGGCGAAACTGACGAGATCCACGACAATATGGAACTGGTTCAGATTACTACTAATGCCGCTGGCGAATATTGGTTCGTACTCAGAGATATTACCGAAAGGGAACTCGCTCAGATCAAAATGCAGTCTGACATTGAGTATGTTGCAATGATGGCTGGCGTAGAACTGTAAGAAGGAGGATCACCATGGAACATAGCAAGAATTACAACAAAGTAAAGCGTTGGTACGACATGGGCATGTGGAATGAGACACGCGTTCGTAACGCTGTCGTAATGGGCTGGATCACCGAGGAAGAGTTCACGGATATCACCGGACAGGCTTACTAATGAGTGTATTAGTAAGCAAATGAACGGAATCTAAATTCGAGGCGATAATCCATTCTGTTGAGCTGCATGATATGCTTATTGACTTAATACAGAGGAATTTTGGAGTAAGGGATATAGAAAAATTTGTAAGAACTCGATTTGCTTATAGTGTTGAAGAGGACGAATATGCAAAACATCGTTATCTGATGCAGAATTTCAAAAGCAGGGTTGACCAACTGGCTTCCCAGCTTACAAGCAATGTTCGAGCAGCAAATTCTCTATATCCCACTTCTATGGCCGAGTATGAGCGTCGTCGTGAGTATCAGAACAATGCGATTGTTAATTGCGAACAGCTTATCAAGGAGCTCCAGCGTGTTGTAGAGATATTTGAAGTCGATATCAACCTCTACAACAGGTATGTCAAAGCTATCGATCGAGAAATCGATTTGATAAAGAAATGGCGTCAACGCGATAACAAGATTAAGTCACATTTACAGGGCAATGTCTGATTATGCGCTGTCTGCGGCGAATTTCGCTAATGTGAACAACAATGGCAATACGAACTACAACAACGCGTCGAACTCTAACGGGGTTCGTCCGGATTCTCTGATTAACCAACAGAGAAGGAGATGTTGTCCGTTCCGCAAGGATAAATAACAAAGCCTAATGTAATTTACTACGGTAAGTATTGCTAAAACGGTGAGTGGGTTATGACTTATGAAGAAATCGTTTGTGATGCCAACAACTTGTATAGGGCTTACAAGGCTTCTGTGAAAGGTAGTAAATGGAAGGAATCTACTCAGAAATTTATGATGAATTTCTTGAGGTATATCTTTTCCATACAAGAAGATCTTGTTAATCGAACTCTTCAAAATAGTCCGGTCGACGAGTTTGCTCTGTCTGAAAGAGGCCGAGTAAGACCTATCACAAGTTACAAAACAAAAGACCGTATCGTTCGACATGTCTTGTGCGATGAGGTACTTCTTCCAGCCGTAAAGAGAAAAATCATTTATGATAACGGAGCCTCGATTAAGGGTCGTGGTATCTCTCATTCTCGTAAACGATTTGAAGTACATCTACACAAGTATTATGCCGAGCATGGAAATAACGGTTATATCTTGTTCGGCGATTTTACGAAGTTCTATGATAACATCATTCACGAAATTGCCAAGCGAGAACTTCTCAAGTTGTTTGACGATGATGAATTTATAGACTGGTTACTAACGCTGATATTTGACGGTTTTAAGATTGATGTGTCGTATATGTCCGATGAGGAATATGCAACTTGCATGACCGACACATTCAATAAATTGGAATATAGAACCATACCCAAGGAATTTCATACCGGCGAAAAGATCATGGAGAAATCCATAAATGTTGGCGACCAGTTAGCACAAATCATTGGTATCTATTATCCACATAAGATTGACACCTACATCAAGTATGTTCGAGGTCAAAAGTATTACGGACGATATATGGATGACTGGTACATTATGTCACCATCTAAGGAAGAGCTTATAGACCTTTTGGAGAATATCCGAGTAATAGCTGCAGAATTAGGAATCCATATCAATGATAAGAAAACCAGAATCGTCAAGATAAGCAGTACATACAAGTATCTGCAAATTAAATATTCTTTAACCAGTTCGGGTAAGGTCATAAAACGCATTAACCCTGAGCGAGTAACGGCGTTGAGAAGAAAATTGAAGAAGCTTGCCATTAAGGTTCAAAATGGCGAGATACCATACGAAAACGTGGAAAACGCGTTTAAGGGCTGGATGGGAAGTTTCTACAAACTCCTTTCTAAGCAGCAACGAGTCAATTTAATCACACTTTACGAGGAATTATTCGATAAGTCTATTACCATTCTCAACAAGAAGTTGATTATAACTGACAACGCCAAAAAATGTTTATAAAGGAGGTAAAAACCAATGGAACCCTGGATTCAATCAGTAGTTACAATTATTTGTGCTGTTCTGGCATCTTCTGGATTTTGGGCATTTCTACAGAAAAGGGCAGAGCGCAAGGCTGCTGAAAATAAGCAAACAAATGTTGAAACACAAATGCTCATTGGACTTGCTCATGATCGTATTGTGTACCTCGGAATGTCTTATATTGAGCGCGGATGGGTATCACAGGACGAATATGAAAATCTGTATGAATACTTATATAAACCTTACGAGAAACTTGGAGGTAATGGTTCAGCCAAGCGTATCATGACTGAGGTTAACAAATTACCCATTCATAAATCGACTTATACAGAATAAGGAGGATCTATAAGAATGTGAAAGACTCTGACGGCACAACCATAGAGGATAGTGACAGTGACACTGTGATTGGCAAAGTCGTATATGCTATTCGATGACATTAGAAGCAATTAAATGTAGATTACTTCTGCATTATTCCTACACTTTGGCTGAAAAAGCCTGTAAATACGGGATATTTTGCTTCTAGTATATTTATACAGGCTATTAAAAGATAAATAAATTTTTTATAGAATTAAAGTACCAATAAATAGAAAGAGGTACTGTTATGGAAATAAATTACAAGGATATTGGTGTACGAGTTAAACAAGAGCGAATCAATAAAAATATTACTCAAGAAAAACTTGCTGAAATTTCAGGTGTATCTGTTACCCACATGAGTAATATTGAAAATGCAAACACCAAACTGAGTTTACCTGTGCTTATAAATATTGCTAATGCATTAGATTGTGATTCAAGTATACTTTTATTTGGAAATTCTACTTCAAATTTAAATTCTTCTCTATTAATTATTTCAAATATATTATTAGACTGTACAAGTGATGAAAGAATCATTATAATAGATACTATACAGGCTCTTAAAAACTCTTTAAGAGAAAACAGAAAAGAGGTTTAGTTTGTGAACAGCATACAAAGGGAAATTTGTGAAAATCTTTGGAATGAATATGAACCACAACTCC
>OFGO01000146.1_pt1 | contig 70012 bp, 59 predicted proteins | sample 1521761 | NCBI WGS metagenome assembly OFGO01 (sample SAMEA3504128, study PRJEB24116) | mouse gut metagenome | biome: mouse gut; feature: mouse-associated habitat; material: faeces | place: Denmark | collected 2011
TTCTTCTGCGTCTTCTTCTGCGCCGGGAATTGGCGCGCCGCCTGTCCATGGCGGAACCGGGAACGGCATAATATCTTAAAAATGCTCCCAGCGCGAGCCTTACCAGAAACAGCCCGGCCACGATCCCCAGAATGATCAGGATCAGCCGGATGTTCACAAATACAAATGAATTTTGGGGAGCTTCCTCGGCCTCCGTTTCAAAGATGGAGGAATCTGTTTTGACCGCTGCAAAATCGATGCCTACGGAGCCCAGATTCATCCCATGGTAGCTGTAGGAGATCACCGCCGCCTGATTTTCGTTCTCCGTGTCATAGGTTATGACGGACTCGGCGCTTTCAAAAGGGATGGTCTTGGGCAGTATGATGCAGTCGTCCTTGTTCAGGGAAAGCAGGGGCTTTGAGTTGCCAAAGACGTCGTTCCCGCCATAAAACAATCCGATATCGTCAATGTTGTACTTGGTCTCTGCCTGAGACACATTGACCTTTTCAAAATTGGCGAAGCCATAGTCAAACAGGGCGATGGTGTCCTCGTACTGGTAGGGCTGCTCGTCCTTCATTACCACGCAGATAAGCTTGAGGCCGTTCTTCTCCGCGCAGGAGACCAGACAGTATCTGGCATCGTCCGTAAAGCCGGTTTTGCAGCCTACCAGATATTCGTATGCATAGGTTCCGCCGGGGATGATCATCATCTGATTGTTCTCCAGCTTCCCCAGAGGCAGCTTTTCCGTGACGGGAAATTCCATTCGTCTGGTGGTGGTGATTTTGCACAGCATTTCGTTGTCGAAGAAGGCCCTTCCGATCATGGCCAGATCATAGGCGGTGGTATAATGGTTCTCGTCCGGCAGCCCGTTGGGATTTACAAAATGGGAGTTGAGACAGCCCAGCTGCGCCGCTCTTTCGTTCATGATCTCAGCAAACACGGACCAGTCCGTGGTATGGGTGATGTGCTCTGCCAGAGCGTAACAGACCTCGTTTGCGGAGCAGATCAGGATGGCCTGAAGGCTCTGCTCCAGCGTCAGCTCCTGCCCTACATCCATGGCGATATGGCTGCTGTCCCGGGGAGTGTCGAAAACGGCATCATGGGAAAAGGTGACGATCTCGTCCAGCTGGCATTGCTCCGACACGATGAGGGCGGTAAGAGTCTTGGTGGTGCTGGCGGGATATTCCTTCTGGTGGATGTTTTTGGAGTACAGAATCACGCCGGTATCCGCATCCATGAGTATGGCGGACTCCGCATTGACCACCGGCCCTACGGGCCAGTTGGGCACTTCGTTGGACTGTACCGCCATGGCCCGCTGCCGCTCCAGCCGCTGTTCCCTGTCAGCGAAGGAGGAAGCATGGGCTTGTAGGGGGGAGGCGGCCAAGAGGCCTGCCGCACAGAGGAGGGCGGAAAAAAGGCAGGCCCGGCTGTGAAGATGTATTCTGCAAAAAGGTTTTTTGAACCGATGTGTCTTAAGCATGTGGATTCCCTGACTTTCCGAAGGTGTATTTTGGATGCTGCCGTCCGGCGGATAAAAAGCAGTTTTTGTGGAAGCTTATCTTATTATACACTATCTTGGCCGAAAACCAAAGCGGGAATGTGGAATTATTTTGGCGAATCGGCAATCGCGGATGACGAATCATAAAAGTCTTTTGGAAAGTTTGCAAAGAATGTTTTCTGATGTTGACAAGCATTCAAAGATAAAGTACAGTTAACTGTAGACGATATTGTCTGTTGGGTCCGTTCACAGGCCAGGCAAAAGCGCGCCGGAAAGCGGCGGATTTGGGGAGCCGGCTCAGTGGGGATGGGGCCGCAGGAGGTGAAAAAGTGCGACTGCGCAATATCACCGGCTGTCGGGAAGTGATTGCGGAAAGTCCTTATGTGGTGCGGGAGACGCTGCAATCCCGGTGTGCCGGAGACTGGAAAAACATTTTCGGAAATACGAACCCCATTCATATCGAGATCGGTATGGGAAAGGGGAAGTTCATACATACTATGGCTAAGGAGCATCCTGATGTCAATTACATCGGTATCGAGAAATATTCCAGCGTTCTGCTGAGAGCGGTCCAGAAGATGGAACAGGAGGAGCTTCCCAACCTGAAGTTTCTGCGGATGGACGCGGAGGAGCTGCCTGTAGTGTTCGGCCCGGAGGAGGTGGAGCGGATCTATCTGAACTTTTCCGACCCCTGGCCCAAGGACAGGCACGCCAAACGCAGGCTGCCCTCCAGAGAATTTCTGGAGCGCTATAGGCGGATCCTGAAGGAGGGAGGCAGACTGGAATTCAAGACGGACAATAGGGAGCTCTTTGATTTTGCCGTGGAGGAGCTGGCGCCTGCGGGCTGGGTGGCGGAAGAGATCACCTATGACCTGCATGGGGACGATAGGCTGATGGAGGGGAATGTGATGACGGAATACGAGGAAAAGTTTTCCGCCATGGGAAATTCCATATGCAAATATGTGATCCGTCCTTCCGGGAACCGCTCATGAGGCGGCAGGATCACAAGAATGTAAGAAGGGGCAGTCGATATGAGGGATCCGATTCAGCGCCGCATGCGGAATCCTCAGCAAAAACTAAAATGATAAGCGGCGCAGAAAAGAGGTAGAATTATGGAATACAAGTTTACGGCAAACAATTTTGATGCGGAGGTTCTGCAGGCGTCCACTCCCGTGCTGGTAGATTTTTACGCCGACTGGTGCAATCCCTGCAGGATGATGGGGCCCGTGGTGGCCAAGATGGCTGCAGAGTTCGAGGGCAGGATCAAGGTCGGAAAATGCAACATTGACGATAATATGGAGCTGGCCAGAAACTATCAGGTGTCCAGTATCCCCGCCTTCGTTATTTTCAAGAACGGCAAGCCGGCGGCCAATTATGTAGGCTCCATGTCTGCGGCAGAGCTGCGCCAGAAGCTGGAGGACGCGCTGGCCTGAGACGGTATGTATGCTTAAGCGCGCCTGCAAAAGGAGCGGTGTGACCGCCGTCTATAGGCAGAGGGGATGGCCCGGGGGGTACTGACCGGGGCCGTATGCCTATTGGCAGGGGCGGAAAGGATGCAGGATCAAGGCCGCAGTGCGGCGGGGGGTTGAATTAAGATGAAAAAAGATATGATTGTGGTTGAAGGCAAAAAAATAATGATGTGCGTGGTGGCGGCATTTCTGTACGCGGTGGGGATGAATTTATTCATTGTTCCCACCGGGCTGTATTCAGGTGGCGTCATGGGTATCAGTCAGGTGATCAGAACGGTTCTGACGGAATATCTGCATTTGAATTTCAACAACTTCGATATCGCCGGCGTGATTTACTATATTATCAACATTCCTATTTTTTTGCTGGCCTTTGCCAGATTGGGCAGGAAGTTTTTTGCGAAGACGCTGATCATGGTTACGTCCATGACCTTGTTCTTGTCCGTGATTCCGGTGACGGAGATCGTAAAGGACGCCATGGCTTCCTGTATGGTGGGGGGCATCATTTCCGGCGGCGGTATCGGTATTGCCCTGCGGATGGGCTCCTCCAGCGGCGGCATGGATGTGGTAGGGCTGATGCTGGCAAGGTGGAAGAAGGATTTCAGCGTAGGAAAGGTAAGCTTGCTGATGAACCTTGTGCTGTACGGGATCTGCTTCACCTTGTTTGATATGGAGACCGTGGTGTATTCGATTATCTACGCGTCAGTGTATTCCGTGGCCATGGACAGAGTCCACACCCAGAATATCACGGTGGAGGCAAAGATCATCACCAAGGCGGATACCGGCGCGCTGGAGAAGGCCATTCTGGATGAAATCTACAGAGGAGTGACCAAGTGGTCCACGCTGGGAGCCTTTACCTATGATCAGTCACATCTGCTCTATGTCACCTTGTCCAAGTACGAGGTGAGCCGTCTGAAGGCGGTGGTGAGGAAGTTCGATCCCAATGCGTTCATTGTGATCACCGAGGGCGTCAGCGTGGATGGAAACTTCCTGAGGAAATTGTAGAGGGCAGGATGTATATGCAGCAAAACATCATCCATCCTATGGGGGCACAGGCTCCCGCAGGGTGGATGTTTTGTATAAATAGGCCTGATCTGATCCCGGGGTAGGCTGAGGCTTGGCCCGGAAAGGTCAGTGCATCAAAGGCGCGGAAAAGAAGGAAGGGGGCAGTGGGATGAATGAGGATATGAAAATCGAGATCAAAAAGGAAACTGTGGAGATGGTGTTTGAGTCGCCTTATGTCCGGGTGGCGGATCTTCAGTATGCGCCCGGCAGGCATTATTATGATGCCACAAGGCGCAGGCCACAGGAGCTGGTGGCTGTGATGCCGGACGAGGAGTTCAGGGCCATGCTGCCGGACGGGGTGAGCTGCATCGTGGTTCTGGATATGCCGGGAGAAGAGCCCAGACTCCTGCTGTCCAGAGAGTTTCGCTATCCTGCCGGACGGTTCATGCTCAGCGTTCCGGCGGGGCTGATGGACGAGAGGGACAAGGAGGAGGCGGATCCTGTTCTCAGTACCGCCCGGCGGGAGATCCGGGAGGAGACAGGGCTTGAGGTAGGGGAGAAAGACAGCGTCCGGGTGGTGAATCCGGTGCTTTTTTCCTCTCCGGGACTGACGGACGAGACCAATGCTCTGGTGTGCGCGGTGCTGCATCCCGCCGGTCTGGAGGCGCTGTCTCAGGAGGGGGCGGAGGGATCCGAACAGTTTGACGGATTTGCGCTTCTCACGAAGGAAACGGCGGCGGATATTTTGCGGCAGGGCAGGGACGGGCAAGGCAATTTCTATTCCATGTTCACATGGGCGGCGCTGCTGTACTTTGTCATGGGACTGTGGAAGGAGACGCCCTGAGAGAAGGCGGCTGACCATCTCCCGGAGCAACGCGCAGGCTCCGGATTCAGGAAAAATGAAATATTTCGTCTTTCTGTCATGGAAAAGGAAGGCAAAATATGATATCATAAATGCAGACTCTGGGATTTTGTCAGGTCGTAAAAGCTGACGGGCAAAAAAATTATATGAAAAAGAGGTGATGCGGGTGAATCAAAAACTGAAAGAAAAGATTTTGGAATCCCTCTCCGCCGTGCTGCCCATAACGGGAATTGTTCTCCTATTGAGCATATTGCTGGTGCCCATGGATATCGGCACCATGGTTATGTTCATTGTGGGCGCCATTATGCTGGTGGTGGGAATGGGCTTTTTCCAGCTGGGGGCGGAGATGTCCATGACTCCTCTGGGAGAGGGTATCGGTGTTCAGATTTCCAAGACCAGACATATTCCGCTGATTTTTTTGATCGGTTTTTCCATGGGCGCTATCATCACCATTTCGGAGCCGGATCTGCAGGTGCTTGCGGAGCAGGTTCCCGCCATACCGAATCTTACGCTGATCCTTACGGTGGCGGTGGGTGTGGGCATCTTTCTTGCGGTGGCTATCTTGAGAATTTTGTTCCAGATCAATCTTTCCACCATATTGATTCTGCTCTACATAGTTCTCATAGGGATCTCCTTTTTCGTGTCAAAGGACTTTCTGGCCGTGGCCTTCGACTCCGGCGGCGTGACCACCGGGCCTATGACAGTACCCTTTATCATGGCCATGGGCGTGGGCCTTGCCTCCGTCCGCGGCGACAAGAATGCCTCCAGCGACAGCTTCGGCCTGGTGGCCCTTTCCAGTGTAGGACCTATTTTGGCAGTGTTGATTCTGGGCTTCTTCTTCAGTCCCACGGAAGCGTCTTACGCATCGTCCGAGGTGGCGCAGGTGGCTACCACCCGGGATGTGGTGAAGGAATTTCTCTTCAGTATGCCTCCCTATGTGAAAGAGGTTGCGATCTCTCTGGTTCCCGTGGCGGCGGTTTTCATCTTCTTCCAGCTGTTTACCCACCGTTACCCTCATAGGCAGGTAAAGCGTGTCACGGTGGGTTTCGGGTATACATATATCGGACTGGTGCTGTTTCTGTGCGGCGTGAACGTGGGCTTTGCCCCGGTTGGCTCCCTCATGGGAAACGAGATCGCTGCCGAGAGCTGGAAATGGCTGCTGGTGCCCATCGGCATGCTTATCGGCTACTATATCGTGAAGGCGGAGCCTGCCATTCAGGTGCTGAACCGGCAGGTGGAGAGCGTCACAAACGGCTCTGTTTCTGCCAGAACCATGAACCGCTGTATGTCCATCGGCGTTTCCGCCAGTGTGGGCCTTTCCATGCTGAGAGTGCTGACGGGGCTGCCCATTCATTGGATTGTTGTGCCCGGATATTTGGCGGCGCTTCTGCTGTCCAGATTTGTGCCCAAGATGTTTGTGGGTATCGCCTTCGACTCCGGCGGCGTGGCCAGCGGTCCCATGACAACTACATTCCTATTGCCTTTGAGTATAGGTGCCTGTGATGCGGTGGGCGGCAATCTGATGACGGACGCCTTCGGCGTGGTAGCGCTGGTGGCGCTGACCCCCCTGATCGCCATTCAGATCATGGGAATTTTGTATCAGCTGAGGCTGAAGACGGCAGACGGAGAGGCTGTACAGCTGCAGCCCGCATTGGATGCCATGGATGAGATCATTGAATTCGATGAATTTGAGGAGGGGTAGGAAATGGCTGATCAATATAAGAAGGCGGCTTTCAGGATGCTTTTTCTCATCGCCACGCCCAAGCTGGTGAACAAGGCGGTGGGAATGTTCAAGGAGGGCAATGTCCCTACCCAATATATTTTCCACGCTCAGGGCACGGCTTCCAGCGAGGTCATGGACATGCTGGGGCTGGACGGGGTGGACAAGAACATATTGATGACCATGATGCCGAAGCTGTTTGCCGACGAGATGCTGAAGAAACTCAGGAAAAAGCTGCATCTGGGAATGCCTAACACGGGGATCAGCTTTACCGTGGCCATGTCCGGAGGGAGCGGCCATATCCTGCAGCTGATGGAAAAGATGGAGCCTGAGGAAAAAGAGAGACTGGCGGAGAGGAATGAGACGGATATGACGGATAATGAATATAGTATGATCATGGCAATCGTGAATCAGGGGTTCAGCGAGGACGTTATGAATGCGGCAAGGCCTAAGGGAGCTTCCGGCGGCACGGTTTTCCACAGCAGGCGCGTGGGAAACGAGGAGGCCATGAAGTTCTGGAAGATCAGCGTGCAGGAGGAACGGGAGGTAGTGATCATTCTGGCCGGAAAGGAAGATAAGCTGGCCATTATGCAGGAAATCGGAAAGAAATGCGGTATGCAGAGCAAGGCGCAGGGGATCGTCATGTCCCTGCCCGTGGACAGTGTGGTGGGGCTGGACTGAAGAAGGCCTTTCGCCGGCTTGCCCCTTTGGGCCGCTGCGGCAGTGTGTGGAAAGGATTGGGCCGGATATGGGCGGAGCAGACTCCCGCCGGTATCCGGCCTTTGTCCCCCGGAAGCTGCCTTTGGATCCGCGGCAGAGCAAAGGGAGGAAGGAGTTTTGCCTGCTTTTCTTCGGCTTCTCTTCATAATGGGAGAAGGAAATCCCTGCTTGGGGCAGGGAGCCGCGGGGAGGATGGGCTTTTGGACAGGTTTTTGGATAGGAAGAGATAGGAGGTAGGGATGAAGGATCTGCAGTTTGACAATCACGACAACAGAATAAAATATTATGAGCTGCTGCTGGAGCGGGACTTGGAGGGAGTGCAGCATATACCATTGCCGGAAGGGTACAGATTTGTGTTTTTCAGGCCGGGGGACCGGGATGCCTGGATCGAGGTGGAGAGATCGGCAAAGGAACTTGTGAGCTACCGGCAGGGGCTGGAGGTGTGGGAGAAATATTACGGCGGCAACGAAGATGGACTTTCGGACAGAATGGTGTTTGTGGAAAACGAGTCCGGGGAAAAGGTTGCAACGGCCACCGCGTATTATGATATAACCCATAGGGACATTTCCGGGGACGGCTGGCTGCACTGGGTTGCCGTCCGCAGGGAATATCAGGGAAGGGGATTGTCAAAGCCTCTGATTTCCCATGTGCTGAACATTATGAGGAATCTGGGCTATGTCCATGCGAAGATTCCCACCCAGACCACCACATGGCTGGCCTGCAGGATATATCTTGATTTCGGCTTCAGGCCTCTGGCCCAGAATGCCGTCAACAGCCGCAACGGATGGAGGATCATCAAGGCGCTGACGAATCATGCCGGGCTGGAGGGATTCGATGCCGCAACTGCGGACGAAATTCTGGCGGACTGCCAAGAGGACAAAGGTGGACAGGAGGATGTATTTTGATGAAAAGGTGTTTTGGTCTGTTTATCCTATTGGGGCTTTGGGTGATATGCGCGTCGGCCTGCGGTAAGGAAGAAGCGGTGGAGACAGAAGGACTTGGGGCCGGAAATGGGAGGGCTTCTTTGGAAGTCGGCTCAAGTCAGGAGTCGGAGGGCGGGACGGAAGCGGCAAAAGGGCAGGAGACGTCCGGAGAAGGGCAGGAGGATCCGGAGCGTGCAAAGGATCCGAAGGCTGAATCGGAGGAAGGGAGCGCTCAAGGCAGAGGGGAGCCGGAGGGCACCGGCGATGGGCCTGCTGATTCCGGATCCGTATCCGGAAAGGAAAACGGAACCGGGAAGGATGGTGCCGGGAAGGAGGCGGCAGGTTCGGAAGGGGAGGCTGCCGGAAAGGGAGGCGCCGCCTCCGAAGGGAAGAATGGAACCGGAAAGGAGACGGCAGCTTCGGAAGGGGAGGATGGCGCCGCCCCGGATGCGGGGGCCGGTAAGAGTGATGCTGCCCTCGGAGGAAAAGAGGGAGGCGGAAGTCAAAACGGAGTCTTGCAGACTGCGGCGTTGGGCGCTCTTTCCGTGGAAGGGACAAAGCTGGTAGACGACAACGGCAATGGGGTTTTGCTGAAGGGAATCAGTACCCATGGGCTGGCCTGGTATCCCGATTATGTAAATGAGGACTGTATCCGGCAGCTGAAGGAAGAATGGGGCGCCAACGTGTTCCGGCTGGCTATGTATACGGCGGAGTACGGGGGGTTTTGTTCCGGAGGCGACAAGGAGAGCCTGAAGGCTCTGGTGAAGGACGGGGTGAAGTATGCCACAGACAATGACATGTATGTCATTATTGACTGGCATATTCTGTCGGACGGGAATCCAAATACCTATCTGGAGGACGCCAAGGGATTTTTTGAGGAGATGTCGGAGGAGTATGCGGATTATACGAATGTACTGTATGAAATATGCAATGAGCCCAACGGCGGTACTTCCTGGAGCGATGTGAAGAGTTATGCGGAAGAAGTGATAGAGGTGATTCGCGAGAACGATGAGGACGGGATCATCTTGGTAGGGACTCCCAATTGGAGCCAATATGTGGAGCAGGCAGCAGCGGACCCCATCGAAGGTTATGACAATATCATGTATACGCTGCATTTTTATGCCGCAACCCACAAAGAGGATCTGAGGGAGGCCATGGTCAGGGCGGTGGAGGCAGGACTTCCTATCTTTGTGTCGGAATACGGTATCTGCGACGCCAGCGGCAATGGGGGCATCGACGAGTATCAGGCGAATCAGTGGGTGGAGCTGCTGAATCAGTACCAGATCAGCTATGTGGCGTGGAACCTCTCCAACAAGTCGGAGACATCGGCAGTCATAAAGAGCAGCTGCAGCAAGACAAGCGGCTTTACGCTGGAGGATCTGAGCGATTCCGGAAAGTGGCTCTATAATATGCTGGGGGCGCAGGGCTCCTTGGGGGCGGAGGCTTCCGGCAGCGGCACAGGACAAGAACCTGCAGGAGACAGCGCGGGCGGGCAGCAGGGTTCGGCCTCCGGCAGCGGCACAGAACAAGAACCTGCTGACGACAGCGCGGGCGGACAGCAGAGCTGGGCTTCTGGCAGCATGGGACAAGGCGGAACTTTGACTCAGGGGGAACTGAGTCTTTCGGTTCAGCCGGTCAATTCCTGGGGACAGGGCGGCGAGGCCTTTTGTCAATATACGCTTACCATAACCAATCTTGGGGAGACGGACCTTGAGGGCTGGACCGTGGAAGTGACTTTCAACGGAGATATCTCCCTGAGCAACGGCTGGAACGGGAACTATCAGGTAAGCGGGAGCACTCTTGTGATTACATCTATGGATTATAATGGGCATATCGACAAGGGAGGCAGCGTGGAAAATGTGGGGTTCATTGTGCAGGGGCAGGAAGGGCTGGCGGTTGCCGGCGGCTGAAACTCCCAGAGGTGGAATGGGCGTAAATAGGCAGGAAGGGAATGGTGGGAAGATGGATGGTGACAGTACAAGAATCGAAAGACATATAGATGTGCTGGACGGAGTGAGGGCGGTGGCTGTGGGGCTTGTGGCTTGGTTTCATTTCTGGCAGCAGAGCTGGATCACGCCCAAAATCACCTTTCCCACAAATATTACCAAATATTTCGGGCTTACGGGCATCAATCTGGAAGGCTTTGTGAGGTATGGCTTTGTGTTCGTAGATATGCTGATATTGATCAGTGCATTCTGCAATTTTTACCCTTATGCCAGATCGATTCTCCTGCAGGAGCCCTGGCCGGACACGAAGGACTTTTACCGGAAAAGAGCCATAAGGATTCTGCCCTCCTACTATTTCTTTCTGCTCATGTCCGTGGTAATTATGATTGCAGAGGGCACATTTGTGGCGGACGGCTTTTTCTGGAAGGATTTGCTTGCACATCTCACATGTACCGGTCCGCTTTTTCCGGACACCTATCTGGGCAGCCGGTTTAACTTGGCTTTGTGGACGGTTCAGATAGAAGTGCTCTATTATCTGCTTATGCCGTGGATTGCCAGACTGTTCCGCAGATGGCCCGTTTTGACCACCATAGGATTGTGGGGGGGCGGTATCGTTTCCGCCAATTATATTCTGTACGAGAAAGGGGATATGATTCGAGCCTATGGGAACCAAATGGCCACCTTTGCAGGCTGCTATGCCAATGGGATGCTGCTTTGTCTGCTTTACATTACCCTGCGGCGGAGCCTGACAGAAAACAGATACACCAGACTGGCGGCTACGGGTGCGGCGTTCTGCTGTGTGCTGCACTTGAGCAGGATGATGAGGCAGCTGGGGGCGGGAGAGCTTCAGCTGGTGCAGCTGGGACAGAGATTCGAGCTTTCGCTGGTTTTTTCCGTCTTTTTGCTCACCCTGCCCTTTGCTTGCAGAGGCCTGAAGGTTCTTTTTGCCAATGGGGCCATGAGGCTGCTGGCCGGTATATCCTACAACTTCTACATGTGGCATCAGTACATAGCCGTGAAATGTAAAGAATGGCGCATTCCCTATTGGGAGGGGGAAACGCTTCCCAACATGACCGGAGACAGGGTGTGGATGTGGAAGTATCAGATTTTGATCGTGCTTTTTTCCTTGGCAGTGGCCTTTGTTCTTACTTACGGTCTTGAGAGGCCGGTGAGCGTTGCCGTGAAAAAACATGCAGGAAAAAACAATACACGCTTGTGACGCCGTTTCGGCGGATAGAGGATAGGGCAGATTCTCGTCTATGGAGGAGGGTCTGCCTTTTTCATGTGTCCCATATGACAAAAATGGAAAATAAAAAAATCTCTTGACATCAGACTGATTATGCTGTATATATAACATATAAACAGAAGAGGGGCGGTGAGAGGTTGAAGCTTTTACAGAATTCAGGGATACCCATATATCAGCAGATTGCGGAGCAGCTGAGGGCGGATATCTTGGCGGGAAAGCTGAAGGAAGGGGAATATCTTCCGTCCATCCGGGGACTTGCCAGAGATCTGCGGATCAGCGTGATTACCACAATGAAGGCTTATGAGCAGCTGGAGGCGGAGGGGCTGGTGACCGCGGCGCAGGGAAAGGGCTTTTACGTCAATGCGCAGGACAGCGAAATGCTGAAGGAACAGCATCTGCGCAAGGTGGAGGAGGCCCTATTGGAGGCTATCCGGGCGGCGGAGATAGCCAGAATGACGGAGGAGGAGCTGCTGGGGACGCTGCAGGCGCTGCTGCATATGGAGGAGAGCCGGGACACGGGAGACTGAGGAAATAGGAGGAAGGAATAGAGACGATGAAAGAGGACAGGAGAAACGCGATACAAGTATGCGGACTGAAAAAGAAATATAGGGGGTTTGAGCTTTCCGTGCCCCGACTGGATGTGCCGGAAGGCTTTGCCACGGCGCTGATCGGGGAGAACGGAGCCGGAAAGACTACTCTTTTGAATATACTTACGGGGATCAGGCGGGACTTCAAGGGAGACGTGACTTATTTCGGGGAGGAGAGGAAGCTGAATGCCCAGACGCAGGAGTGCATCGGCTACACGGGGCCGGGATGCTATTTCCTTCCCAATTGGACCGTCGATCAGGTGGAGGAGATCAGCAGCCTGCTGTTTTCCGGGTTTCATAATGATAGATTCCGCAGTCTATGCAAAGAGCTGGGAATCAAAAGAGGGCTGGTCAGAGACGTGAAGAAGCTGTCCGACGGCAATCGTATGAAGCTGATGCTGGCTGCGGCTCTGGCCAGAGATACGCAGCTGCTGATCTTGGACGAACCGGCATCGCCTCTGGATCCGCTGATGCGCGACAAGCTCTGCGACATGATACGGGAATATCTGGAGCGGGGGAACGGGAAGCGGTCGGTGTTCTTTTCCACCCACAACATTGCGGATATGGAAAACGTGACGGACTACGCGGTGATTCTGGAGCATGGCAATGTGGTGGAAGAAGGTTTTGTGGAAGATCTGAAGGAAAAGTATGTCTGTGTAAAGGGGGAGGCCGCCGACGGAGAGAGGGCGGGGGAGATTCTGTTTTCCGTCTCCAAAAATGCATACGGATTTGAAGGGATCTGTCTTGCGGAAAATCTGGATAGGCTGGCCGGCATGGACGTAGCGGTGGAGACGCCCACCTTGTCTCAGATCAGCGTGGCTGTCATGAAGGCCAATACCAGCCTGAAGCTTTGAGGCACAAAGAGGCGAGAGGACGATTATGAAAAATGCGATGAAAAGTTATCTGGTGTTTACATCCCGTCTGTACAGACTGGTGATGTACATGCTGCTGCCCGGGGTATGCGGGGGGATTTGTCTCTGGGCGTGCGGCAGCGGGGGCAGCCGCGCCGGAAGGGGAGTTCTGATGGCGGCGGCTCTGCTGCTGCCTATGGTGGAAACCGTTTCGGACAGCTGGCTGTTCGCAGGGGTTCAGAATTTGAGTTATACAAATCTGGAGTATCTGAAGAGCTCAGGCAGGGGCGGAGTGGTGATGAGGCAGGCTCTGACGGTGGATGTGGTGAGGAAGTTGGTATCCTCGGCGGTGATTCTGGGGCTTGCCTATGCAATCATAGGACTGTGGGAACTGCTGTCCGGGGAGATAAAGGAAGGACTGTGGGCAGGAGCCGTGGAGAGTGCTTTCGGGTTCTGGGGAGCGGGCAGCGGAACGGGAGGGGTGCTCTGGTGTATGGTCATGTGCTCCTTTTTCTTTTCTATGCTGGGGACGTTTCTTTCCAGATACGGAAATATGATATGGATCAATCTGATGGTTGGGTACGGGGTTGTCGCGCTGGAGATCGCCGGCCAGTTTCTTCCGGGATTGTCCGTGCACCTCTATGGATATGGTGGGATTTTCGGACTGCTGGGCCTATGTGTGGGCGCTCTGGCTGTTCGGACGGCCATGGCCAGAATGGAGAGGAGCTATTATGATCAACGGCCTTTTGGGAGAGGCGGCCCCGGTATGGGGGAGGAGGAATCAGGGATGTAACCTCCATATGCTGCGAAAGGCACTGGCAAAAAAGGCAGGCTTTGGCGCTGCCTGAAACGGAATAGGAGATGATAGTATGATAAATAATCTGAGATTAGGTGTGAAAAGCATTCGGTTCGCCTACGGCATAAAGTCAAACTTGCTTCTGATGCTGGGCTTTCTGGGGGCGGGCATAACCTTCATGATCCTTGGCTCCGGCACACTCTTAAGTTTTTACGGGAATTTCATGCTGATGGGTATAGCTATGCTGCCTGCGCAGATGATTTTTTCCCTCAGCGTATCCAACTTGGTTCTCGCCTCCCCTCTGAGGAAGAGGCTGCAGACCTCCGTGCCGGCTACGCTGACCTGCTGCAATACGGCTCTGATATATCTGATGATGGCTGTATATCGTCTGATCAGAGTATGGGGAAATCCTCAGCTGGCAGAAGCTATGAGCGGAGAGCTGATGGTGATCGCAGGGATGATATTTCTTATCATGCTGTACTTGGGAGTTGCATATAAGTATTTTGGTGTCTCGGTGCTGATGGCAATAACCATGGCGCTGCTCTTGTCCTACCGGAAGGAATGGGAGGGCATCTCTTTCCGGATGTCTCTGTTTGGGCAGGGCTTGGGCGGTGTTGCCCTGACGGCCCTGACTGGCATAGGGATTGTGGTGCTGGGAGGATTCCTGCAGTATCTGATTTCCCTTTTGGTATATCGGGCTCCTATGTCAAAGATGGCGCAGGCAGCGCCCTTGAGGCGGGAGCTGTAGCATTACATTATATCGCTGTGTGTCCGGACAGAAAGCAGGACATTGCAAAGGGCTTCCGGTGGGAAATCTCACCGGAAGCCTTTTAATATGTCTGCGTTTACATAAAAGGGAAAAGACGGGCTCTTCAGTATTTCTTCCGGGTTGTCTGCACCGGCTCACTGGTGAGATCCACACCCAGCTTCTTGTATATTTTCATGTCCACCTCAGAAAGCATGACGGAGGTGTGCACCTGACATCCTCTCAGCTTGGGGAGCTGCTCCAAGGAGCGTCTGGCGTTTTCGTCGTGGCATGCCTCCAGCGACAAGGCGATGAGAACCTCGTCCGTGTGCAGACGGGGATTTCTGCCTCCCAGATAACGAACTTTTAGATTCTGAATGGGCTCGATGGCCTCAGGCTTGATGAGTTTTGTGTCATGCTCTACCCCGGCCAGATATTTCAGGGCATTCAGCAGCAAGGCCGCGGACGCCCCCAGAAAATCGGAGGTCTTGGAGGTGATGATGTGCCCGTCCGCAAGCTCTATGGCAGCAGTGGGAACCCCCAGCTCTTCGGCACGTTTTTTGGCAGCGGCAGTGACATGCCTGTCTTCGACAGAGATCTTTGCCTGCTTCATGAGAAGTTCGATCTTATAGACTTCGGTCTCGGAAGTCTCGTCCTTTACCACCTTGTTCAGGGCCGTGTAGTATCTGCGGATGATTTCCATCTTGGAGGCCTCACAGCAGGTCTCATCGTCAATGATGCAGTTTCCCGCCATGTTGACGCCCATGTCAGTGGGGGATTTGTAGGGATTGCTGCCGTAAATGCCCTCAAAAATGGCATTCAGCACAGGAAAGATTTCAATGTCCCGATTATAGTTTACCGTGGTCTTGCCGTAAGCCTCCAGATGAAAGGGATCGATCATGTTCACATCATTCAAGTCCGCCGTGGCCGCCTCATAGGCCAGATTGATGGGGTGCTTGAGAGGGATGTTCCAGATAGGGAAGGTCTCGAACTTGGCGTAGCCCGCCTTGATGCCCCGCAGGTTGTCATGGTAGAGCTGGGACAGGCAGGTGGCCATTTTCCCGCTGCCCGGACCGGGAGCCGTGACGACTACGAGAGGGCGCGTTGTCTCTATATAGTCGTTTTTCCCATAACCGTTTTCGCTGACGATCAAGGGGACATTGGAGGGATAGCCCTCTATGGTATAATGGAGATACACCTTTATATTTTTCTTTTCCAATTTGGCTTTGAACTGTTTTGCGCTGCTCTGTCCGGTATAATGAGTGATGACTACGCTTCCTACGTACAATCCTCTGTTGAGGAACTCGTCCCGCAGCCGCAGAACGTCCACGTCGTATGTAATGCCGAGATCCCCTCGCACCTTGTTCTTCTCGATGTCGGAGGCGCTGATAACTACAATGATCTCTGCATAATCGGAAAGCTGCATCAGCATCTGCAGCTTCGCGTCGGGTGCAAAGCCGGGAAGCACTCTGGAGGCATGGTAATCATCGAAAAGCTTTCCTCCGAATTCCAGATAGAGCTTGTCCCCGAACTGAACGATGCGCTGTTTAATATGCTCCGACTGCATTTTCAGATACTTGCCGTTGTCAAAACCGATTTTCATTGTGTACCTCGTTTCTATAAGAAAACAGATATGATGGATTTCATGTGTTTCTCGTCACCGGCAGAACCCGCATCCTCCATCATCTCCCCAACAACTCTACGATTCCACATTCTACCACAAATCGCTCCACATTGGAATGGGAAAATTCACAAGATTTACGGCGCAAAAGAACATGCCCGGACATAGGATGTTCGACTGTGAAAAAAGCGCAGATCCCGCATTCCCGCTGCCGGACACTGGGGCAATAGTTTAGAAATCTTTAAGAGTTGTGTTGTTTTTTTCACATTTCTGCTATTGATTTATCAATATATACTATCTATAATATAGCTTGCAGCATTCATGCTGCAGGCTAACGGCAGACGAAAGGCCTTCAGGCTGCCGACACAACTGACTGAAGGCCGGGGCTTGTTAACGATAGGCCGAAGGTCTTGGGTCAATTTTTGATAAAGCATCTGATGCCCTTCCCGGAGGCGCTGGCCAATGGGAAAAAGGAGTCAGGATAAATCAGAAACGGAGCTGCTATGGACAATCAAATGAATCAATATGACAACGGCGGGGGACACAATAACGGAGGAAACGGCAACGCGCCGGGGGGGAACGGCGGCAGCGGCGGCGGACAGCCTCCTCAGAAGCCCAATCTCATCATTATACTTCTGGGCGGACTGGTATCCGTGCTGCTGATATGCATGCTCTGGAACATGCTGTTCGGGGCAAACGGCGGCGCTCAGGAAGTCAGCTATACGAAATTCTTGGAGCATCTTAGCAAAGATGAAGTAGAGTCTGTTGAGGTACAGAGCAACGGGTACGTGAATTTCGTTCTGAAGGAAGATCCTGAGGATCAAGAGAATCCTACAAAGCCGGTCTATCCCTTCTACGGCACCATGAAAGTGACCTATTCGACCGTTATCATGGAAGATTTTGACACTCTCACCGCCCGTCTGGAAGAACATGGCGTGGAGGGCAGCAGAGTACTCAGCGACAATTCGGGCCGCATTATGGATATTCTGCTGTTTGTGGTTCTGCCCGTAGTGCTGATGTGGATTCTGCTGGCGGTGGTGTTCAAGAAAATGGGCGGTGCCGGCGGTCCCATGGGAGTGGGCAAGAGCAATGCCAAGGTCTATGTGCAGAAGGAGACGGGAGTCACCTTCAAGGATGTGGCGGGTGAGGACGAGGCCAAGGAATCCCTTGTGGAGGTGGTGGACTTTCTGCACAATCCGGGTAAATACTCCAATATCGGCGCAAGGCTTCCCAAGGGAGCGCTGCTGGTGGGGCCTCCCGGAACGGGAAAGACGCTTTTGGCGAAGGCTGTGGCAGGGGAGGCCCATGTGCCGTTCTTCTCTCTCACCGGTTCGGATTTCATAGAATTATATGTGGGCGTCGGCGCCAGCCGTGTGCGGGATCTGTTCAAGGAGGCCACCAAGAACGCCCCCTGCATTATCTTCATTGATGAGATCGACGCCATTGGACGGAGCCGGGACTCTAAGTACGGCGGTGGCAATGAGGAGCGGGAGCAGACGCTGAACCAGCTGCTGTCGGAGATGGACGGCTTTGACAGCTCAAAGGGAATACTGATACTGGGCGCCACCAACCGCCCTGAGATCTTGGATAAGGCACTGCTTCGCCCGGGGCGTTTCGATAGGAGAATCATTGTGGATAAGCCTGACCTGAAGGGCAGGGTGGAGATACTCAAGGTTCATGCCAAGGATGTGAAGATGGACGAGACGGTGGATCTGGATGCTATCGCACTGGCTACCAGCGGCGCGGTTGGGTCGGATCTGGCCAATATGATCAACGAGGCCGCCATCAATGCCGTCAAGGAGGGCAGGAACTATGTATGCCAGAAGGACTTGTTCGACGCGGTGGAAGTGGTTCTGGTGGGCAAGGAAAAGAAGGACCGCATCATGAGCAAGGAGGAGAGGAAGATCGTGTCCTATCATGAGGTAGGGCATGCTCTGATCAGCGCGCTTCAGAAGAACTCCGAGCCGGTGCAGAAAATCACCATAGTGCCCCGTACCATGGGAGCGCTGGGATATGTCATGCACGTGCCTGAGGAAGAAAAGTATTTGAACACGGAGGCGGAGCTGAGGGATATGCTGGTGAGTCTGGTGGGAGGCCGCGCTGCAGAGGAGGTGGTCTTTGACACCGTTACCACGGGAGCGGCCAACGACATCGAGAAGGCTACGGACATTGCACGCAACATGGTGACTCGCTACGGCATGAGCAAGAGATTCGGACTGGTGGGCCTTGCCACCATAGAGAGCCAGTATCTGGAGGGACGCTCAGCATTGAACTGCAGCGATACTACGGCTGCGGAGATAGACGCCGAGGTAGTGGAGATTCTGAAAGAAAGCTATGATAAAGCGCTGGCGCTGCTTCGGGACAACCGGGAGCTGATGGATAAGCTTGCGGATTTCCTGATCGAGAAGGAAACCATAACCGGCAAGGAGTTCATGGAAATTTTCCGCAGAGAAAAAGGCTTGCCGGAGGAGAAGGAAGAACCGAAGGAGGACTCGGCGGGAGAAAATACGGTGCAGAGCAACGGAGAACAGACCGTGACCGGACAGGAGAAGACGGATTTTGCCCAAGGGCAGGAAGCGGCCGGACAAGAGAAATCCTTTGGGGAGATCATGGGAAATGTGGGTTCCGGCGGCGGTCAGGAAGGGACTTTCGGCACGAATGCCGCCTCCGGAGAGGATAAATCGCCGGAGGATGCGCCGGTGGGCAGGTTTTCCAATGGCAGGCTAGAGTAAATGTGATAAGGGGCTGTCGCATAAATAGCTTTGGGTATAGGATATGGCATTTCCGATGGAGCGGAATGCCATATCTTGCGCTATATCCTTGCTGCGACAACTCCTTTTTATCTCGCTTGAAAAGAAGCGAGTCTTTTTTATGGGACAATGACAGGCGATGACGGGCAGGTTCAGGGAAAGGAGAAGGCGGAAATGATACAAGATATAGCTGCAGGCTTATGTCGAGACATAGGGCTTCGGGAGCAAAGGGAAGCTGCAGAGCTTCATGGCGGCACAGACCGAAAGGAAAAGCGGGGAAGGCGCCGGGCAGGGCGCAGAGGGCATGGACTGCTGGCAGTTGGGGTATTGGCGCTGGCCCTGATGCTTGGAGGCTGCGGACAAGAGGCGCAGCAGGCAGACGCTCCGGAACCCCGGAAGGCTGCACAGTCTCAAAGCTTAGAGGAGGAGTCTGAGCCGTCTTTAGAGTCAGGCGCTGAGGCCCCAGACCAGAGAGATCCTGAAGGGGGAGAGCCGGAAGGGTCAGGGATGCCGGAAGGGCCGGGGACGCCGGGAACGCCTTCGGAGTCAGGTGCTGAGGCCCCAGACCAGAGAGAGCCTGAAGGGGGAGCGCCGGAGGGGTCGGGGACGCCGGGAACGCCCCCGGAGTCAGGGGGGCAGGAGCCCTCAGAGCAGAACGGCTATGTGATAGTTATTGACGCAGGCCATCAGCGGAGGGCCAACAGCGAGAAAGAGCCGGTGGGCCCGGGAGCGGAGGAGACCAAAGCCAAGGTGTCGGGAGGAACCTCCGGAGCCACCAGCGGTCTGAAGGAATATGAGCTGACGCTGACGGTGGCGGAGAAACTGGAGGAGGAGCTGACTTTCCGGGGCTATCAGGTCATCATGGTTCGTACCTCCCATGATGTGGATATCAGCAACAGTGAGCGGGCCAAGGTGGCCAACGATGCCGATGCGGATGCTTTTATCAGGATTCATGCCAACGGGTCGGAGAACACTACCGTAAACGGGGCCATGACTATATGCCAAACTTCTTCAAACCCCTACAATGGGGATCTCTATCAGCAAAGCAGGGATCTTTCCGGGTATGTGCTGGACGAGCTGGTGAATGCCGCAGGCTGCAACAAGCGCAAAGTGTGGGAGACGGACACTATGAGCGGTATCAATTGGTGTCAGGTTCCGGTGACTATCGTGGAGATGGGATATATGACCAATCCGGAGGAGGATGCCCTTATGGCCACGGAAGAATATCAGGACAAGATCGTGGAAGGAATCGCCAACGGCATAGACAAGTTTCTGGAGCAGTGAGCGTAAAAGACAGAGGACGAATATTCCATGGCGCAGCGAGAGAAAATGCAGCCTGTGGTACAAGGAGGGGCAATGTTTAACATAGAAGAGGAGTTAAAGAAGCTTCCCAAGGAGCCGGGAGTCTATATTATGCGAGATGACAAAGATGTCATTTTGTATGTGGGCAAGGCGGTGAACCTCCATAATAGGGTGCGCTCCTATTTTCGGGATAACATCGGCCGGGGGCCTATGATCGACAAGATGGTGTCCCTGATCGCCCGATTTGAATATATCGTCACGGACTCGGAGCTGGAAGCTCTGGTTCTGGAAAACAATCTGATCAAGGAAAATTCTCCCAAGTACAACACGCTGCTGAAGGATGACAAGACCTACCCTTATATTAAGGTGACGGTGGGGGAAGAATATCCACGCATCCTGTTTTCCCGCGTTATGAAAAAGGATAAGTCCAAATACTTCGGGCCTTATACCAGCGCGGCGGCAGTGAAGGATACCATAGAGCTTCTGAACAAGCTCTATCAGCTGAGAACCTGCAACCGCCGTCTGCCTCAGGACATAGGCCTTGAGCGTCCCTGCCTGAATCATCATATCAAGCAGTGTCTGGCCCCTTGTCAGGGCTATGTCAGCGGCCGGCAGTATAGGGAGCAGGTGGCCAAGGCGCTGGAATTTTTGAACGGTGATTACAACGGGATCCTGAAGGAGCTGGAGGGAAAGATGAAGACGGCTGCAGAGACGCTGGACTTTGAGAGCGCCGCAGGCTATCGGGATCTTTACAACAGCGTGAAGCAGGTGGCCCAAAAGCAGAAGATCACGGAGGGCGTGGGAGAAGACAAGGATATCATTGCCGTATATCAGGACGAGCGGGAGGCAGTGGTGCAGGTATTCTTTGTCCGGGACGGAAAGCTCATCGGCAGGGAACATTATTACATGACAAATGTGTCAGAAAACAACAAGCCAGAGATTCTGGAGAATTTCGTGAAACAGTTCTATGCGGGAACCCCCTTTATTCCCAGAGAGCTGATGCTCCAGTACGAGATCGGTGACAAGGAACTGATCGAGAAGTGGCTTGCGGGCCGAAGAGGGGGCAAAGTGTACCTGCGGGTGCCCAAGATCGGCTCCAAGGAGAAGCTGGTGGAGCTTGCCGCCCAGAACGCCAAACATATTCTGGAGCAGGACAGAGAGCGGCTTAAGCGGGAGGAGGGGCGAACCATAGGGGCCGTGAAGGAGATCGCATCCATTCTGGGGCTGGAGCATGTGGAGAGAATGGAGGCCTTCGATATTTCCAACATCAACGGCTTTGAGAACGTGGGTTCCATGATTGTGTTTGAAAAGGGAAAGCCCAAGCCCAGCGACTATAGGAAGTTCCGCATCCGCACCGTTTCGGGGCCGGATGACTATGCCTGCATGAAGGAGGTGCTGACCAGACGCTTCCGCCACGGCATGGAGGAGAGCAAGGAGCTGGAGGAAAAGGAACTGGATCAGGAATACGGCAGCTTTACCCGCTTCCCGGATCTGCTGATGATGGACGGCGGCAGGGGGCAGGTGAATATCGCATTGTCGGTGCTGGAGGAGCTGAAGATCGCCGTTCCCGTATGCGGCATGGTGAAAGACGACAACCATCGAACCAGAGGGCTGTATTACAACAATGTGGAGCTGCCCATAGACACTCGTTCCGAGGGCTTCAAGCTGATCACGAGGGTGCAGGACGAGGCGCACCGGTTCGCCGTCGAATACCACCGCTCCCTGCGGGGGAAGGCGCAGGTGAAGTCGGTTCTGGATGAAATCCCCGGAGTGGGGCCTGCCAGAAGGAAGGCGCTGATGCGCCATTTCAAGTCCATTCAGGAGATCAAGGGGGCTTCGGTGGAGGAGCTGGCAGCGCTGCCGGAGATCAACCGCCGGGCAGCGGAGGACATTTATTTGTTTTTCAGGAAACCTCCGGAGGATCAGCAGGGTGTTCCGGCGGACAAAGACGCAAAATGAAAAACTGATCTTCCCATTGGGAGGGGAGTGTGGTACAATCAAACTGACGGCTGAATCCATATGTCCGGGGCAGTGCAGAGGGGCATATGGGGACTGTTTTGATATTGCAGGATGTCCGATGGAAAGGACGTAAGAGGTATGATAATGGAAAGCATCGCACTGACTCGTTTGATTGAAAAAATGAAGCTGGAGAACTTGACGCCGGAGATCGATCTGAGCGATATCCATATCACGCAGCCGGACATCAACCGCCCTGCGCTGCAGCTCACGGGATACTTCGAGCATTTCGACGCCACCCGGCTGGAGATCATAGGATTCGTTGAGCACACGTTCATGGCAGGGCTGCCTGATGAGAGAAAAAGGGAGATATATGACGAATTTATGAGCTATGATCTTCCGGCGGTGGTTTTCTGCCGGGAGCTGAAGCCGGATCCGATTTTTGTGGAATCTGCACTGGTGCATAGGATCCCGCTGCTTTCCACCAAGAAGCCCACGTCTGCGTTCATGGCCGAGACTATACGGTGGCTGAACGTGAAGCTGGCGCCCTGCATATCCATACACGGCGTGCTGGTGGATATCTACGGCGAGGGCGTCCTGATCACCGGTGAGAGCGGCATCGGGAAGTCAGAGGCGGCGCTGGAGCTGGTAAAGAGAGGGCATCGTCTGGTCACGGACGATGTGGTGGAAATCAGGAAGGTCAGCGATGACACTCTTGTCGGTTCCGCGCCGGAGATGCTTAAGCACTTGATCGAGCTTCGGGGCATCGGGGTGGTGAACGTGAAGGAGCTGTTCGGAGCGTCCTCGGTGAAGGACACCCAGACCATCGATCTGGTGGTTCGGCTGGAAGACTGGAACCGCGACAAGGCGTATGACCGCTTGGGTCTGGAGGAAAACTATACGGAATATCTGGGCAACAAAATTGTCTGCCATAATATTCCCATTCGCCCGGGAAGAAATCTGGCGGTGATCTGCGAAGCCGCCGCCGTGAATCATAGGCAGAAAAAGATGGGCTACAATGCGGCTCAGGAGCTGTATACGAGGGTTCAGAACTCCTTTGCCAGAAAAAAAGAAGAGTGACATTGGAGGACGGGGAGAACCGTCCCTTGAAAAGAAAGGATGGAGGATTTATGGGGAAGTACGCATTCGGGGTAGACGTGGGGGGGACCACGGTAAAGCTGGGACTGTTTGACAAAGGGGGGAAGGCTCTGGAAACCTGGGAGATCCCCACGGTGAAGGACAACAATGGAGAGGCCATTCTTCCGGACGTGGCAAAGAGCATTCTGGCCAAGATGGAGGAGAAGGGGATTCGGGAGAGGGATCTGGAGGGGGTCGGCATAGGCGCTCCGGGAGCCGTGAACGAGGAAGGAACTTTGACCTGCGGCGCCGTGAATCTGGGCTGGGGCTGTTTTAACATACCGGAGGTGGTGCGGGCATATATTAATGTACCGGTGCGGGCGGCAAATGACGCCAATGTGGCAGCCTTCGGTGAGATGTGGCAGGGGGGCGGCAGGGGCTTTGACAGCATCGTTGCCGTGACTCTCGGCACCGGCGTAGGCGGCGGAATCGTCGTGGGCGGTAAGCTTCTGGCAGGGGCAGGGGGCGCCGGGGGAGAGATCGGCCATCTGCATCTGGAGGATGAGGAGACTGAGTTCTGCAACTGCGGGAATCAGGGATGTCTGGAGCAGTATGCCTCCGCCACGGGCATTGTCCGTCTGGCCCAGAAGCGTCTGGCGCGGGATAAGAAGGACAGCATTCTGAGGGACCGGGTCAGCAAGGGCGTGAGCTTGTCGGCCAAGGCGGTCTTTGACGCGGTGAAAGAGGGAGATCAGGTGGCGATAGAGGTGGCTGAGTGGTTTGGCGACTATCTGGGGAAGGGGCTGGCCATTGTGGCCGCCGTGGTGGATCCGGAAGCCTTTGTCATCGGAGGAGGCGTGTCCAAGGCCGGGGAGATCCTTTTGTCCTATGTGATTCCGCCTTATCAGAAATATGCCTTCAAGCAGTGCAGGAATGCGAAATTCCTTTTGGCGCAGCTTGGGAACGACGCCGGGATCTATGGCGCTGCGGGACTGATTCTGCGCAAGGACTGAGCCGCTGTTAAGATGGCCGGGCAGCCTTGCAGAAACAAAATATTAGATAATTTTTCTTAAAAAAAGAAACGAGGGATTCATGATCGGTGCGGCTGTAGTTGAGGCTTTGGAAAGCTTTGTACCAAGAGAGAACATCCTTCTGCAGGAGCGGATGGCAGGCCATACTACCTTTCGGATAGGGGGCTGTGCCGATTGCTTCGTGCAGCTGGAGAACGAGACACAGCTCAAAGGGATACAGAGATATCTCGGACTGGCGGAGATTCCGTATTTTGTGCTGGGAAACGGAAGCAATCTCCTTGTGAGCGACGACGGATTCCGGGGGGTTGTTCTGCAGATAGGCAGAAGGATGAGCGGTATTTCCGTGGAGGGCCGCCGCATCATTGCGAAGGCGGGAGCCACCATGGCGCAGGCGGCCCATGCGGCCTGGGAGAACGGCCTTACGGGTCTGGAGTTCGCCGCAGGGATTCCGGGCACCGTAGGAGGGGGCGTGATCATGAACGCGGGAGCCTACGGCGGGGAAATGGCGCAGGTGGTGACGCGGGTGAGCGTGGTCAACGGTCAGGGCGAGGTCATGGAGCTGGACAACGAAACCATGGAATTCGGCTACCGCACCAGCAGCATCAAGAATAAGCGTTTTGCAGTGACAGAGGTAGTCTTTAGTCTGGAGAGAGGGGACAAGGAGGCTATCGGGGCGAGGATGGAGGAGCTGGGGGCCAGACGCCGGGAGAAGCAGCCCTTGGAATATCCCAGCGCGGGCAGCACCTTCAAGCGCCCGGAAGGACATTTCGCCGGAAAGCTGATTATGGAAGCAGGCCTTGGGGGCTTCCAGATAGGCGGCGCGAGAGTGTCAAAGAAGCATTGCGGGTTCGTGGTGAACACGGGGGATGCCACGGCTGAGGATGTGAGAAAGGTGATTTCCGAAGTGCAGCGGCAGGTGAAGGAAATGTTCCATGTGGATCTGGAGCCGGAAGTGATTTTTTTGGGGTGATGATTATGAGATTTGTCGTGGTGACGGGGATGAGCGGGGGCGGCAAGAGCACGGCCCTGAAGATGTTGGAGGATGCCGGCTATTATTGCGTGGACAACCTTCCGGTGTCTCTGGTGGAGAAGTTTGTGGAGCTGGTCTCGGTGCCGGGCAGCGAGGTGGGCAAGGTGGCTCTGGGACTGGACGTGCGCACGGACCAGTCTTTTCAGGATGTCACCAGAGTGCTGGAAAAGCTGCGTGAGGCCGGATATCAGTTTGAGATTCTGTTCATGGACGCTGAGGAGAACGTTCTGATCAAGCGTTATAAGGAGACCAGACGGATCCATCCTCTGGCCCAGCACGAGAGGGTGGAGGAAGGCGTCCGGAAGGAACGGAAGATATTGGAGGACATTCGCCGCAGTGCAGACTATGTCATCGACACCTCCAACGTGCTCACCAGAGAGCTGAAGGAAGAGCTTGACCGTATTTTTGTGGAGAATCAGGAGTATAATAGTCTCATGGTGACGGTTATGTCCTTCGGATTCAAGCACGGCATACCGGTGGATGCGGATCTGGTGCTTGACGTGCGTTTTCTCCCCAATCCGTTTTACATTGACGAGCTGAAGCATAAGACGGGAAACGACAAGGAGGTTCAGGATTATGTGATGAGCTTTGGGGAGGCGGGGCAGTTCATGGAGAAGCTGACGGACATGCTGCAGTTTCTGATACCGAACTACGTGAAGGAAGGAAAATACCGTCTTGTGGTCGCCATCGGCTGCACGGGCGGAAAGCATAGGAGCGTGACCCTTGCCAACGAGCTGTATAGGAGAATGAAGGACAAGGGGAAATACGGACTGAAATTATATCATAGAGATGTGGTTTTTCAGAGCGCAATAGATACCGGGGCAGCCAATTCCTGATTTTGGCAAAGAGGCGGCAGCAAGAGCTCTGGCGGAAGCCTCCCTCAGGGAAGGGCCTTCTGACGCAGGAGGCATTCCGCGGCTGCCGGGGCAGCGGTTCTGTGGAAGGATGATAAATATGTCGTTTTCAAGCGAAGTCAAGAAGGAGCTGGCAAAGCGCGTCAGTCCGGCAAGACATTGCCAGATAGCCGAGCTTGCCGCGCTCATGAACTTCTGCGGACAGTACGGAAAGGACGGCGACGGAGGCTTTGCCATAGGATTTCAGACCGAAAATGAAGCCGTTGTGAGAAAAGGCTTTACATTATTGAAAAAAACGTTTAATATAGAAACGGATATTGCATTGGATGAGCAGGAAATTTATGATATACTGCATAAGCTGGGAGATTTGGATGAGCCGGTGAGTCCTCTTCTGATTAAGAGTTCCTGTTGCCAAAGAGCCTTTCTCAGGGGGGCTTTTTTGAGTATCGGTTCCATGAGCGATCCTGCAAAAGGGTATCATCTGGAATTTGACTGCAGCAGTCCTGCCAAGGCGGAGCAGCTGCAGGAGCTTATGAGGGGCTTCGGTATTGAATCCAAGATTGTTCTCCGAAAAAAGTATTATGTGGTTTACCTCAAGGAGGGAACCGGTATCGTAGATTTGCTGAACGTCTGTGAGGCACCCGTGTCGCTGATGAATCTGGAGAACCTCCGTATTCTGAAGGAAATGCGCAACTTTGTAAACAGACGTGTGAATTGCGAGACAGCGAATATCGCCAAGACCATCAATGCTGCCGCAAGGCAGGTGGAGGACATCGAATATGTCCGCAGGCATTACGGTTTTGAGAATCTGCCCAAGGCATTGCGCGAGATGGCAGAGGCCCGTCTGGAGAATCCGGATATGCCCTTGAAGGAGCTGGGGGAGCTTTTCGAGCCGCCCATAGGAAAGTCCGGAGTAAACCATAGATTGCGTAAGCTGAATGAGCTTGCGGATAAAATTAGGTTGGAGGCAACATAAGTGCAAGGAGGAAAAGGTTATGAAAAAGAGTAGTATCCACGTCAATCTGGGGAATGAACTGAAGGCGAGGCACATTGCTCTGCTGGTTCAGGAGGCCAGCAAGTACGAGAGTTCAATCTACATCCAGATCGGCGCAAGGAAGGTGAACGCCAAGAGCATCATGGGCATGATGACTCTGGGGCTGGACATCGGAGAGGAGCTGGAGGTCACGGCTGACGGTGATGACGAAGAGGCCGCAGTGGATGGTATCGAAAGGTTTATGAACGGCAGATTGGCATAGCGTGATGGACAAGAAATTACTTTTTGTATATAATCCCAGATCCGGCAGGGCATTGATCAGGAATAAGCTGGCGGATATATTGGATATTTTCGCAGGAGCGGGATACGAGATCACCATCGTGCCCACAAGGGGCCATGACAACGCCAGAAAAGTGGTTGCAGGGCGTTGGGCAGGATACGATCTGGTGGTGTGCAGCGGAGGCGACGGCACGCTGGACGAGATCGTTACGGGGATGATACAGAGCGGCTTCTGCACCCCCATTGGCTATATTCCCGCAGGGAGCACCAACGATTTCGGGAAGAGCCTATCCATACCGAAAAACATGCGGCAGGCGGCGGAGAACATCGTTCAGGGAAAGGCCTTTGCCTGCGACTACGGGCGGTTTAATGAGGATGTATTCGTATACATTGCGGCTTTCGGACTGTTTACGGACGTATCTTACGAAACGGGGCAGGAGATCAAGAATGTGCTGGGGCATATGGCATATCTGCTGGAAGGCATGAAGAGGCTGTCATCTATACGAACCTTCCACATGAAGGTGCGCTGGGAGGGCAGGGAGATAGAGGAAGATTTTATCTTCGGCATGATAACCAATTCCATTTCGGTGGGCGGCTTCAAGAACATCACGGGCAAGAACGTGAAGCTGGACGACGGGGTGTTTGAGGTGACGCTGATCAAGAATCCCAGAAATCCCGTGGAGCTGAGCAATATCATGCTGTCCCTGATAAATAGGAATATTGACTCGGACACCATGTACTGTTTCCGCACGGCGCAGCTGGAGCTGGAGTCAGAGGAGCCGGTGGCCTGGACTCTGGACGGGGAGAACGGCGGACAGCATACGAAAGTGGAAATAAAAAACGTCTGCAGAGGAATCGAAATTATTTCCCGGAGGCATCCATAGAGGGCGTCCGGGGATTAATGCAAATAGAAAACGGAGGTAAGGTAATATGTTAGTTTCAGCAACAGAGATGTTGAAAAAGGCAAAGGCAGGTCATTACGCGGTAGGACAGTTCAATATCAATAATCTGGAGTGGACCAAGGCTATCCTGCTGACTGCAAAGGAGTGCAAGTCTCCCGTGATTCTGGGTGTGTCCGAAGGCGCCGGCAAGTACATGGGCGGCTATCACGCGGTAGTGGGCATGGTGAACGGCCTTCTGAAGGATCTGGACATCGATGTTCCCGTAGCCATCCATCTGGATCATGGCTCCTATGAGCACTGCTACAAGTGTATCGAGGCAGGCTTCTCGTCCATCATGTTCGACGGCTCCCATTATCCCATCGAGGAGAACGTTGCCAAGACCACCGAGCTGGTTGCGGCCGCACATGGCAAGGGCATTTCCATCGAGGCAGAGGTGGGTTCCATCGGCGGAGAAGAAGATGGAGTTGTAGGCATGGGCGAGTGCGCCGATCCCAAGGAGTGCAAGGCCATCGCTGATCTGGGCGTAGACTTTCTGGCGGCAGGCATCGGAAACATCCATGGCAAGTATCCCGAGAACTGGAAGGGCCTGAGCTTTGAGACTCTGGATGCAGTACAGCAGCTTACGGGAGAGATGCCTCTGGTGCTTCACGGCGGCACGGGCATTCCGGCGGACATGATCAAAAAGGCAATTTCTCTGGGCGTGGCAAAGATCAATGTGAATACCGAGTGCCAGCTGGCATTTGCCGCAGCTACCCGCAAGTACATCGAGGCAGGCAAGGATCAAGAGGGCAAGGGCTTTGATCCCCGCAAGCTTCTGGCTCCCGGAACCCAGGCCATCAAGGATACCGTGAAGGAGAAGATGGAGCTGTTCGGATCCGTGGGAAAGGCATAAAACCCAAAAGAGACGGCGCTGGGACGAACCAATAGAGCTGAAACATGGGTCTAAGCGCAAAAAAGAATATGGAAGGGGCTGTTGCATATAGACATAGAAGCGCAGGATATGCGGATATTATCCTATGGAAATACCGTATCTTGTGTCGGAAGTTCTTAATGCCACAGCCCTTTTTGGTTTGGATCAGCCCAGCTGTATGCACCGTCCCCATGGCGCTGTGTTTTTGGCAGTATGATGGCTCTTGTTAAATCCCGGAAAATATCCCTGAAAAGGGAGGATGCCAAGGAACCGAAGTCCCTTGGCTTTTATTATGAAAAAGTTATTTAAAAAGCAATAAACTGTGGCTGACGTCTCTGTTTTGTTGCTTCGTTGTTATGATATTAGTATATAAGAAAGAAATGTCTAAACCATGATGATTAATTTAAGATTGCTTGAATGGTTTGTAAACAAAATATGAATGGAAAACCACGGAACCACCATCATTCAGGCAGCTTCTCCGGCTCCGGATATTCTGCGCCGAAGGTGTCCACCGTGACGGTCTCCATGACCTGAGGCTCAAGGGGCCTATCGCTGAAGTCTGTGGGGGTTTCAGCGATCTTGTTCACCACATCCATGCCCTCGATGACCTTGCCGAAGGCGGCATAGCTGCCGTCCAAGTGAGGGGAATTCTTGTGCATGATAAAGAACTGGGAGCCTGCGGAGTCAGGGTTCATGGCTCTCGCCATGGAAAGCACGCCCTCGGTGTGCTTTAGGTCGTTGGCCACGCCGTTTTTAGAAAATTCACCTTTGATCTGGTAGCCGGGACCGCCCATACCGTTGCCGTCGGGGCAGCCGCCCTGAATCATGAAGCCCTTGATGACCCGGTGGAAAATGAGGCCGTCGTAGAAATGCCTGCTGACGAGGCTGATAAAATTATTTACGGAAATGGGGGCGATTTCCGGATAAAGCTCCAGACGGATTGTGCCGCCATCCCTCATATTGATAGTGACAATAGGATTCTGTGCCATGTTTTTGTCCTTTCTGCAACAGCTGCAATATCTTTTATGATTTTTTGGCGTCGCCCGGAGGGGCCTTGGCCATATAAGAATCAGATCTATTGTAACCTAAAAACGGGATTCCGTAAAGGGGGAAAGGGCGGAAAGTTCGGGACTAAAAAGGCCCCGCCGCAAAAGAGGAATGCGGCAGGGCTGATAGCCCCCAGATGGGCAGTGGGTAGTGCCGTATGCTATTTCGTATAGAAGATCTGAGCGATGGGAGAGTCCGGGGAGAGGATGACGGTCTTGTTCCCGCCCTTCATGGAAAGTTTCAGAGCGTCCAGACTTCTCACGAAGGAATAGAACTCCTGCTTTGACGCATCGTTATAGGCATCGGAGAGGATTTTCATGTACTCGGCCTCACCCTCCGCGATGAGAATGGCGGCGTCCTTCTCGGCCTCGGAGAGAAGCACGGTGACCTCCTTGTCGGTGGTGTTGCGGATGATCTGGGCCTCGGAGCTTCCCTCCGCGGTGTAGGTGGCGGCGATATTGTCCCGCTCGGAGATCATGCGCTCATAGACGGCAGCCTTGTTGTCGTTGGGGAGATCCAGCTTTTTGGTCTCGAAGGAGAGCAGCTCGATGCCGTACTGATCCAGAGAGCCTCCTATGTTGGCTATGATAGCCGAGGACAGTTCTCCGTTGCGCCCGGAGATCACGTCCTCCTGAGTGGTGCTGCTGATGACGTTCTTTGTGGAGTTGTACACGATGGCGTCCAGACGGCTCTCCGCGTTGGAGATGGAAAAGTTCAGGGTCTGGGCGAACTTTTGGGGATCGGTGATGCGCCAGAGGATGTAGCTGTCACAGATCATGGTCTTCTTGTCACTGGTGATGACGTCGGAGGGAGACAGATCATACAGCAGGATCTGCTTGGGCAGAGTGTCCACGCTCTGGATAAAGGGAATCTTGAAGCTGATACCTGCAGAGGACACCACGCGCTCGATTCTTCCGAACTGGCGGATCAGGCTGTACTCATTCTCTCTGGTGATGACGATGCTGGATGCGCCTGTGATCAGAATGACCAATAGCAGGACGGTCAGCAGGACCTTTTTCGCAATCTTCATATTTATACCTCCTTGCGTGCTTCGGCACGGATATCTATCATTTTTGAACTCTATGCAATCTGCATGTCTCCGCTGAGGGCATGCCGCCGGATGCTCATGGAGCTAATTCAGGGGGCAGGCTCGCTTGGACCGGAATTTGCGCCGGAATTGTTTGCGCCGTCAAAGCTGCCGTCCTCTCCGGTCTGGCCGGTAAAGGAATCCAGAGGGTAGAGAGTCTGCATATTGCCGTCGGAGCCTTCGATAATCACCTTCAGTCCGGGCAGGACATCCTCCATGGCTTCAAAGAACATGCGTTGTCTGGTGATCACAGGATTCTTGATATACTCCTCATACATGGCGTTGAAGCGGGATACCTGAGCCGTAGCCTCGTTGATGCGCTCGGTCTTCTGGGCCTCCGCATCCTTGATGATGCCGTCGGCTCTGGCCTGAGCGGAGGGCAGCTGCTCATTGCGGTATTTGTTTGCATTGTTCAGAGCGGTCTCCTTGCCCTGCTTTGCGGTCTCCACGGCTTTGAAGGCTTCCATGACCTCCTGAGTGGGGGGCTCGGAATCCTGAATGGTGATGTTCACCAGCTGGATGCCGATGTCCTGCTTGGATAGACGCTCCAGAATCATTTCCTTGATGGTGGACTGTATCTCGTTCTTTCCGGTGGTCAGCACGTCGTCCACGGAATAACTGCCGATGACGGTTCTGATGCAGCTCTGGCTGATGTTCTTCAGGATTCCCAGAGGATTCTTGGAGGCGTAGAGCGCCTTCACGGGATCGCTGAAGCGGTATTCCACATAAAAGTCAACATCGATGAAATTGAAGTCCGAGGTGATCATCAGGGATTCCTCTTCATCGTATTGGTTGGAGTCCAGCGTGTAGCCGATGGCAAGCCCCTGAATGGTGGTGTTCACCTTTCTCACCTGCTGGATAAATGGAATCTTAAAGTGCAGGCCGGGCTCCGTGACGGCCTGAGGGCTGCCAAGTGTGATCAGCACCGCCTGCTCCTGCTCCTTGATCTCATAGGTGCAGTTGAGGCCCAGAATAACGAGCACGATCACCAGCGCCGCAATGCCTATTATTTTTCCGCTTGGCATTTTTTTCTTGGGGGCGCTGCCGCCGTCCATGGTCTCAAAACCGTTCCTTCTGTTGCGAAAAGAATCACCGTTCATATTTACCTCCTATTCAAGTTCCGTCTCTGCACTTCAAGCGCACGGTTCTGGGAAGGGCTTCCGGCCGCAAGGTCGTGCGCCCGTAATCCCTTCCGTGCGCTTTTCGTTGCGAGACTGATTCCAGTTTCGTCTCTGCACTTCAAGCGCACAGTTCTGGGAAGGGCTTCCGGCCGCAAGGCCGTGCGTCCGCAATCCCTTCCGTGCGTTTTTCGTTGCGAGACTGATTCCAGTTCCGTATTGTATATATTGCATTTATCATACGCCTATTGTGTGTAAATAGCAATGGGCTTTGCAGCACTATATAAGGGGATAATGTGCTTTTGGGGGCCGAAGAATCCTGAATGCTGCTTTAGACGCCGGTTTGCAGTGCCTCATCGGTCTTTCCGGGAAAGGTCTCAGAATATTCCCAGCAGCGGCTCGCGATGAAGAGTCTGGTCAGCACCGGGTCCAGCTCTCCCCGCTGTTCTGCGTTTTCTCTCAGAATGCTCAGGGCTTTGCTCAGAGGCAATGCTTTCTTGTAGGGCCTGTCGTTGGCCACCAGAGCGTCAAAAATGTCCAGTATGGTGATGATGCGCACTTGCAGCGGTATTTCGTCCCCCTTCAGACGGCGGGGGTAGCCGCCGCCGTTGAGCAGTTCGTGGTGGGAGGCGGCCCATTCCCGCACGTGGGACATATCCTTGGAGAAATGAATCTGGGACAGCAGCTTGTCGGTGATCTCCACATGCTGCTCCATGATTTTCCGCTCTGCCTCGGATAGGGTTCCTCTCCGAATGGAAAGCATGTCATATTCCTCCTGAGTCAGCCAGTGAGGAAAGGATCCGTCCTCTGCGGCGTAGATTCTGTCCCGGAGTTTGGTCAGCTCCTCCAGCAGGTCATTCTTCAGAAAGACGGCGGAATTCGCCTGATCTACCAGACTGGATGCCTCTTGGGTCTGCCGGACCAGAACATCCCTTTCGGAGGCGGAGATATCGCCCTTCAGCTGGCGAATCTGGGCCAGCAGCCGGATGGTCTCCATACGATGGGAGAAATTTGCGTATTGCTCCGGCAGAAGGCGCTTCGCCTTGTTCATTACCTCCAGAGGAGTCACCAGCTTTCCGATGTCATGGAGCCAGATGCTCATCATCAGTTCTTCTTTCTGGGCGGGGGTGAAATGGGGGGCGTCACTGCGGGTGTTCAGATAATCTATGAAGCGGCTGCAGTACTCGGCCATATGTCTGGGATGGCTGCCATTGTAAGGAGTTCTTTCGTCAACAGCTGTGGACATGGCTCTGACGAAGGAGTGGAACAGCTCCTTGATCTCCTTCATATAGCGCACGTTCTGAATGGTGACGGCTGCCTGAGAGGCCACGGACTCTGCCAGCAGAACCATATTCTGGACGAAGCCGCATACATTGCCCTCTTCGTCCAGAGCGTTGATCAGCTGCAGGACACCCAGCCGCTCCCCCTGTCTGTTGCGCATGGGAACCACCAGCATGGACTTGGTGCGGTATTTCGTCAGGGCGTCGTAGTGCATGGGGCCGGAGAAGTCGTACTCGTCGCAGCTTCGCACATCCTCCACCAGAATGTTTCTGTTGTCCAGCAGGGCCAGAGCGCATACGTTCTCCCGGCTCAATGGAACCGGCGGCAGCTGGGGCATTGTCCCGTCCCCGCCGATATAGGTCTTCAGGGTATTGTTTCTCATGATTCTGAACCGCAGGACATCATTGTCCAGCAGGTACAGCGTGCCTGCGTCACAGTGGGTAAGCTCCATGGCGCATGACAAGATTTGCTCCAGAAGGCGGTTGACGTCATGCTCTGAGGAAAGGAGAATGCCTATTTCCAATATCTTGTTGATGTTTTCCTGTGTCATATTTTCCCTCCTGCCCGTTTTTTAGGGGGCAATGATTTTGTACTGTCTATAAAGTCAGATCCGAATCTCCAGTCCCTCTCTTGCGAAGATACTGGCTGGGTCGTACTCTCTGCAGCATAGCTCCTGAGCCCGGAGGAAGCTGTCCGTGTGGCCGGAAGCGTAATGGGTCATGAGAGCTGATCTGACCCCTGCCATACGCCGCACGGCCGCTCCCTCCTTCCATGTAGAATGTCCCCAGCCCCGGTGAGCCTCCAGCTCCGCTTCTGTGAAGTTGGCGTCCCAGATCAGCAGACTGCCCCCTTGGGCAAATTCTGCCAGAGAGTGTTCCATAGGTTTATCCAGTTCGCAGTCCAGAGCATATATGACGCTTTTGTCATTTTGCGACATGCGGTAGAGCATGCTCTGGCCGGGATGGTTTCCTGCCAGAGTGCGTATGGTGATTGGGTGGGAAGAACCCTCGGTTCCAGCCAGATCGAAGCCTGCGCCGGGGAGAAGCTCATGAATGTCCACATGGGCCGGAAAGTCCTTGAGGCCCAAGGGCCAGTAGGGGGATCCCAGAAGAGCTTCCAGCCCTTTTCGGAAACTCATGTTCTCATGTGGACCTCCATAAAGGTGGATCCGGGCATGGGGATCCTGAAAAAGGGGGAAAGGAAACAGTCCGAGACAGTGGTCTATATGGAGGTGACTGATAAGAATGTGTACTTCTCTGACCTTACGGTCCTTGAGGCAGCGTCCCAGCTCCGGCAGGCCGCTGCCCCCGTCGAATATCACTATTCCGCTTCCATAGTCCACGGAAATGCAGGAGGTGTTGCCTCCGTATTCCAGAAATGCGGCGCCGGGGGCGGGAAATGCGCCTCGGACGCCCCAGACATTTACGGTCCATGTATGGTTCATAGTTGTCTCCCTTCATTTTAAGCAACATGCTGTGGCTTAAAAATGAATTTCTGCGGCTGCAGGACAGCAATACACACAATATTCCCGCTGAAATCAGCTGCTATCATAGATCCGTTCACTGCAATAGGAGCCTGATTGACCGGGGATCCTATATTGTGGGCTTCTATTTTCTTGCCGTTCTTATCGATGACATATAGGAAGCCGTCCGATGCCCCGAAGCAGAGCGCTTTTCCCATGGGAACTACAGCGCTGTCTACCGTCCCCCCGCTGTCGAAGCTGTAAGGAGATGTGAGAATAAGGTTTTTTCCGGTTTCAAACGTCCAGAGGATATCGAGGCTTTCCGTATCAACGGCTACAACCCCCTTGTTTGTGGTTCCCATATACATAACGCCCTCTTCCACATACGGGGTTGTGGCGCTGTTGAAAACATAGCCCTCAAATTCTCTGTATTTTACCGTATTGCCGGAACCGATCTCTATTTTATACAGCCTGCTCCATGACGCGGCAAACAGGCAGCCGCCATACACTGCAGGCGTCATGATAAAATAGTTAAGCTTATGGCTGTTGTTTGTCCAAAGCGTTTCCCCCGCAGCCGCGTCCAAGGCGTAAAGCCTGTCCCAGTGGGCGCCCACAAACAAAATATTTTCGTGCAGTACAAAGCCGGAGGGGGATGTATTTCCCCCTGAGAGCTTTTTGCTCCAGACCTGACTGCCGTCGGAAACCCTCAGACAATAAACCTGCTGCTGACCGCCGCAGTAGACATAGTCCTCGTTTGCCGCAATGCTGCTGGCGGAATTGTTGGGATTGCGCAATTCTGTTTTTGTGTTCCACATGAGATTGCCCGAAAAGTCAAAACAATAGACATTGCCTTCCGTATCCTGAGCGATGACTTTATGCCCAATGACGCAAATATCGCTTTTAACGGAATTTTTTGTTTGGTATTTCCAGAGTATTTCTCCGGTTTCCTGACAGATTGCGGCAACTGAGCACTGCTTTGGCCATCCGTCGGAAACGGTTCCTGCAAACACAATGCCATCCCCCAGCGCCGGGGCGGAATAGAGGATGTTGCCGCCCAATGAAACATTCCATTGATATGCCTCTGTGGGCGCAGTTTCCTCAAAATCATTGTAATGGCAGCGGCTGCCTTTCAGGGCTCCGCCCTCTAACACCACGCTTCTGACCGTAGCGGGGGAGGCGTCGATTCCTCCCGTGTCCGGCCTTGAGGTGGTGATATTGAATATACCTCCAATCTCGTTGAGATAGTTGTAATGCCAGTGGCCGAAAACCCACGCCAAAAGATGATGCCTTTTCCAATCGATTTTTGTCTGACCGTCCGAGAAGACAAAGCCCGCCTCGTCACCGGCGCAAAAATCGTGATTGAACATGATCACTTTCTTATCATGTGAAACATGCCTAAGATCGTTGACCAGAAACGCCGCCACATCGCTTTGGGTGTATTTGGCCTTGACATCGCCGTGGACGATTGGCGTTACAATGTAATGAATCCGGCCCACCTCAAAGGAATACATGACGGGGCCGTAAATGCTCTCAAACAAAGCCTCTCCGTATTCTCCCCAGTTGACATAGTCATGGTTGCCGATCACATACTTCACCGGAACGCCCATGTTTTCACTGTTCATACCTCTCAGATGGGCCTTCAGCCCGTCGATGTAACAGATATCTCCCGTGTGTACGATAAAGGCAGGATGTGTTTTTTCCGCCACCCGGCGCAGCTTTTCAACCCATTGCCCCGGGCCCTCCGCACCTACTTCACTGTCCGTCACCTGCAAAAAGACATGATTGGTGTAATCGTTTTCCAGCCTGTCAAGGGCAAAGTCATAGCCTGATTCTTTGTCTGAGACTGGGATATAGTAACAAGATGACCAATAGTTCGTGGGCACGGTAACGGTGATAAAGCTGGCCTTATGCCAGCCCTTCAGAACATATCGGCCCGCTTCGTCCGTCAGCACAACCTCTCTGCCGTTGCTTACGGCAACCGAAGCCATAGGCAAGGCGGTTTCGCTGTCATATACTAACCCCGAATAATCATGTAAAATTGACTTTGCAGACGCTTCCATTGTATAGAGTTCCCCCGATCTTTTTTGCTTTTTACGTTCAAAGCGCTGCCGAAAAGTTCTTTCATTGATGCCGCTTTCATTTTCAGCGCCCGCTTTGGCCAATTATAAAGGAACAGCCTGCCCCAGTCAAGAGCCGTTATTCAAGCCTGAAATGCGGGTATGCCGCTGCAAAACAGCGCTGCCGCAAAGAACCCGGGAATCTCAAATAAAATTTCTTAAATGAAAAATAGCAATTCTTCATTTAAATTAAGAAATTTTTCATTTCATTTTGGTGAATTATGGTATACTATGTGTAGGAAGCCCCAGAATGGGATAGACTTTAATGCAGCTGTCCCCGGAGGAGTTCAGGGGCGGAGGAAAGGAGAATTATTATGAAAAAGACGGTACTTTATTTGTGCGCGGGCATATTGGTCTTTGGGCTTACGGCCTGCGGAGGAGATCCGGAGAACGGCGGTTCTTCGGACAGCAGCCAGATCGAGAGCAGCTCCCAGAGCACGGAGCAGACAGAAAGCTCTGTGGCGGACGAAAGTCAGGGAAGCTCCGAATCGGAGAACATGGAAAGCAGCGTGGCTGACGATGGGCAGGCGGACGCCGAGGGCTGGAGCGAAGAGATGGCGGGTCTGCGGGCAGCGGTGGTGGATGCCGTAGGGCAGGATGAATACTGGCCCGACATGCCTATGGACGGAGAGATGCTGAACATGCTCTACGGCATAACGTCAGACATGTATGACGACTACATGGCAGAATCTCCTATGATCAGCACCAATGTGGATACTCTGGTGATCGTCAAGGCAAAGACGGATCAGGTGGATACGGTGTTCGATCTGATGACTGCATACCGGGAGAAACTGGTGAACGACACCATGCAGTATCCCAGCAATCTGGGCAAGATCCAGTCGTCTCAGGTGGAGAAGGTAGGAGATTATGTCATCTTCGTACAGCTGGGCGGCATGGCCGGCATGGCGGACAGCGAGGAGGAGGCCATCAAGCAGAGTCAGGAAGCGAATGCCAAGGCGCTGGAGGCTATCAAGGGGAAGCTGGAGTAATCTGACAGCTTTCTGCCGTCCCCCCATGGGGGGCGGCAATCAAGGTATGGGTTTCGGGCAAGGGGCTTTGGGGAATAGGCTTCCGGCATAAGCCTGGGGCCGAAAGGCTCTTTGCCCGAGAACTTATGCAGAGCATGCTTTAGGAGGGCATTGGTATGGTTTTCAGCAGCGTTATCTTCCTCTTCCGGTTTTTTCCGTTTTTCTTTCTGCTGTATTATCTGGTTCCAAAGAGGATGAAGAATCTCATCCTCTTTTTTGGGAGCTTGTTTTTTTATGCCTGGGGCGAACCGGTGTATGTGCTGCTGATGCTTTTTTCCACTGTGGTGGATTATACTCATGGGCGGCTGCTGGAGCGGTTTCGGGGCAGGGGCGTGACAAAGGGGATTCTGCTGAGTTCGGTGATCATCAATCTGTTTATCCTGTGTTTTTTCAAATATGCGGATTTTCTGGTTCAGACGCTGAATTCCCTGACGGGCTTGTCGCTGCCGCTTTTGAACCTGCCGCTGCCAATCGGAATTTCCTTCTATACCTTCCAGACCATGTCCTACACTATTGACGTATATCGGGGACAGGCGAAAGTTCAGAGAAACCTATTGGATTTCGGGGTGTTCGTGACCATGTTCCCTCAGCTGATCGCCGGACCCATCGTGAAATACCGGGACGTGGAGGAGCGGCTGCACCGCCGGACCGTCACTGTGATAGGTATCAGCGCAGGGCTGCAGCGCTTCTGCATAGGTATGGCCAAGAAGGTGCTGTTGGCCAACAATATGGGGGAGCTGTGGACTCTGGTTTCGGCAAAGGATTTCGGAGAGCTGGGAATGCTCACCGCGTGGCTTGGGATTGTGGCTTTCGCGTTCCAGATCTATTTTGACTTTTCGGGCTATTCCGATATGGCCATAGGTATGGGGCAGATGCTGGGATTCCATTTTCCGGAGAATTTCAATTATCCCTACATTTCCGCCTCTGTCACGGAATTCTGGAGAAGATGGCATATCTCGCTGGGAAGCTGGTTCAGGGAGTATGTGTACATTCCGCTGGGAGGGAACCGAAAGGGGCTGCCCAGACAGCTCTTTAATATTCTGGTGGTGTGGGTGCTCACGGGGATCTGGCATGGGGCGGGGTGGAATTTCCTGCTCTGGGGGCTTTGGTTTGCTGTGGCGCTGATGCTGGAAAAGCTTTTTCTTGGCAAGGTTCTGGCATGGCTTCCGCGAATTGTGGGGATTCTCTATACGCTGTGCATCGCGCTGGGGGGCTGGGTGCTTTTCGCGCTGGAGACCCCCTCGGCAATTCTCATGTATTTCAAAGCCATGGCGGGGGGCGCCGGAGGGGTGCTTGACGAAACCTTCCTTTATCTGGGCAGACAGAACGTAATTCTTCTGCTGATCGGACTGGCGGCAGCCACCCCGCATGGCGGCGGAACGGCTGGGAAGTTCCCGGACGGGGGCGGGCATAGCGCTGAGGCGCTTCGGAGAGAAGATGATACCTGCAGCGCTCTTGTTATTGTCCATCGCGGGAATCGTGGAAGCATCTTATAATCCGTTTTTGTATTTCCGCTTCTGACGACGGCATTTCCTTCATACAACTGTGGAGGAACGGGGAACTATATAGACGGCCTGAAAGCGGTTGGGCTTCCCTGAGGGGAGGGCTCTGGCGCAGAGGCGAAACTCTTGATTGGGAGAAATCCGACATGAATGAGAAAAGAAGCGCCATTTTTACCATAGCAGTGCTGGCATCCATTTTGCTGGTCTTTACCGTTGCGGATTTAGTTAAAGACGACAGACTATTTTCTGAGACGGAGAATAGGATCTTGGCTGTCAAGCCCAAATTTTCCTTGGAAGCCATGTTTCAGGGAAAATATATGAAGGATTATGAGACGTATGTTACAGATCAGTTTGTCAGCAGGGACAAATGGATCGCTATCAAGACCTATACGGATATTGCTCTGGGCAGGAAGGAGATCAACGGTGTCTATCTAGGAAAGGACGGTTATCTCATCGAGCAGCACCTGCCGGAGGATTACCCCAAGGAGCTGGAGGAAGAGAAGACCGCTCTGTTAAAGAGGCTGGTGGAACGGTGGGACGCTCAGGTGATGCTGGTGCCCACAGCTGATAATATTCTCGTAGACAAGATGCCCTCCCATGCACCCTATTATGACCAGACGGCGATGCTGAATAGGATGAGGGAGCAAATCGGAGACCGTAACTGGGTGGATGTATGCTCTATCCTGAAGGAACATGCAAAGGAGGAGATCTACTACCGCACGGACCATCACTGGACCAGTCTGGGGGCCTATTACGGGTATCTTGGCTGGGCAAAAGCGCAGGAAACCGTCGGTGCGGGAGCTGCCCTTGGAGGAAAGAACGCTCAAGGGGGAGCAGGGCAGCAGAAGGGCCAGAAGGAAGACGGCAAACAAGCCGGAAAAGAATCGGCTCAGGGAGAAGCAGTGAATGAGGCGACCGGGCGCTACGGCAGGGACGGACTGGCTACGGCGGCGGAGGGCTTTCTGGGAACATTGCATTCTAAGGTGAACGTGGATGTGAAGGCCGACGTTCTCCAATATTTCCCGGAGACCCTTGACAGACCGCTGAAAGTGACCTACGATATGCGAAAGTCAGCGGACAGCTGTTATGAGGAATCCTATCTGGATACGAAAAACAAGTACGGTTTCTTCCTTGATGATAACCATGCGCTGGTGGAGATCGAGACGGACTATCATAACGGAAAAACTCTTTTCGTGATCAAGGACTCTTATGCAAACTGCTTTGTGCCTCTGCTGATTCCCCATTACGAGCGGATCTACGTGATGGATCTGCGGTATTTCAACGGCAGGCTGTTTTCATTCATGGAAGAACGGGAGACTGAGGCGGGGATGGATGTGCTGGTGCTGTACAATTGCATTCATTTTCTGGAGGAGTTCAAGTATCTGGAGTAAATGGGCAGGAGCCGGATGGGTCAAGTTCTGGAGTAAAAGGACAGGATCCGGAAGGATTTTGCGCCCGCAGGGGAGACCGAAAGGCCTGACGGTATTGACGCAGGGATCAAAAGGCTTGGCGGAAAGATCTGGAGGCGCTGGCATAGGGTAAGGGACGGCGGAAAGGCCCGGCGGCACTGGCGCAGGCCGTGGGACCGCCCGATGATGGGGAGTGCAGGAGGAAGAGGACATGGACAGACAAGAAGGGCGCATGAAGGCCGTGGTGTTCGACATGGACGGCGTTTTGTTTGACACGGAAGTGCTCTGCATGAAGAGCTGGATGGCGGTGGCCAAACGAAACGGTCTGCAGAGGATGGAGGAGGTCTTCCCGCAATGTATCGGTCTGAATTCCAACGACAGCAGGAGCATTGTGATGAAGGCCTACGGGGATGATTTTGACTATCCGGGGTTTAGAGAGCAGGCGGCGGCATGGCAGAGGGAGTATCTGGAGGAGTACGGTCTGCCCATAAAGCCGGGGCTGGAGGAGATTCTGGGGTGGCTGAAGACTTCCGGCTTTGCGGTGGGGCTGGCATCCTCCACGAGAAGCTCCTCCGTGTTCGGCCATCTTGATCAGGCGGGCATTCGGGACTGCTTTTCGGTGGTGATCACAGGAGATATGGTGGAGCATTCCAAGCCCCGGCCGGATATCTATCTGCTGGCATGCAGCCGGCTGGGGGTGAAGCCTCAGGAGGCCTATGCCATTGAGGATTCGCCAAACGGCGTCCGCTCTGCCCATGCCGCAGGGATGCATACGGTGATGGTTCCGGACATGATTCCTCCGGATGAGGAGATGAAGCGTCTGAGCAGAGTGATTCTGAAAGATCTGATGGAGGTGCTGGATTATCTGAAGGCACGGAAGGAATAAAAAGCCTAAAAGATCTGAAAAGGCAAAAGTGATTTCAGAAGGCAAAAGTCTGAAAAGGCAAAAGAGATCTCAGAAGGCAAAAGCCTGAAAAGGCAAAAGAGATCTCAGAAGGCAAAAAGTCTGAAAAGGCAAAAGAGATCTCAGAAGGCAAAAGGATCTGAAAAGGCCAAAAAAAGATCTGTGATAGGAGAAGACGAAGTATGGCGAATCTGGGAATCCCGCAGAACACCATTGGGGTGCTGCAGAGACATCAGTTTCATACTCAGAAAAAATACGGGCAGAATTTTCTTATAGACAATTCCGTTCTGGACAGGATTCTGCGCGCCGCCGAGATCGGCCCTCAGGACTGTGTGCTGGAGATCGGTCCCGGCATCGGCACCCTGACGCAGTATCTGGCGGAGCAGGCAGGTGAAGTGGTGGCGGTGGAGATCGATAGGAATCTGATTCCCATATTGGAGGAGACGCTGGCCGGTTATGGCAATGTGACGGTGATCAATGAGGATATCTTGAAGGTTGATATTAATCGGATCGCTGAAGAGCACAACGGCGGCAGGCCTATAAAGGTGGTGGCGAATCTTCCCTATTACATAACCACGCCTATTATCATGGGGCTTTTTGAAAGCCATGTTCCGCTTGACAGCATAACAGTCATGGTGCAGAGGGAGGTGGCGGACCGTATGCAGGCAGGTCCCGGCACAAAGGACTACGGCGCGCTTTCGCTGGCAGTGCAGTATTATGCAAAGCCGGAGATCGTGGCCAATGTGCCGCCTAACTGCTTTCTGCCAAGACCCAAGGTAGGCAGCGCCGTGGTTCGTCTGACCAGACATTCGGCGCCTCCCGTGGAGGTGGAGGATGAGAGCAGGCTGTTTGCACTGATCAGGGCCGCCTTTAATCAGCGCAGAAAGACGCTGTGCAACGCGGTGGGCAATGCGCCGGAATCAGGGATGTCCAAGGAAGGGATCATGGCGGCGCTGGACCGGCTGGGACTGCCTCAGACCATCCGGGGAGAGGCCCTGACGCTGGAGCAGTTCGCAAAATTGGAAAGATATCAGGAAAAGGGGGATCAAAGATGATCAGAAACGTTGGCTTTTCAATAGCGTTTTGGGGATATGGTTTTGGGGCTGCATATGCCCATGGATCATTCGGGCTTTGTCGGAGGATCCGTCTTGAAGGGTGACAAGGTGTATGCCGCCGACTTCAGATTGATGGGGCGCACTATACCTGCAAAGTAGGCGTATCGGAGGAACTGGTAGGGCTGAAAGCGGGAGGTGCGCTTTATTATGACTTTTCTTAAGAAGACAAGCAGAACGCCGTTCTAAGGCTGGAGAGTGCATTAGAGTTTTGGTATTCTGTGAAGCTCGTGGAAAAAATCGGCATAGGCCACGGACATTTTTTATAAATTGTGTTTTTTATTTTTGACATAAGTACGAGTACTGTGGTAAACTAAAATTTGAAGCAGATATTATGCCAAAGACGGGAGCGGGATACTTTGGATAAATATGAATATAAGGTAAGGGCGGATGAAATAAACCGGCTGATAGCGGAGCGCGACTTCGCACAGGCGGCTGAGATAGCGGATGCCATCGACTGGCGGCGGGTGAAGAGCGTTATGATGCTCTGTACCGTCAGTGATTTGTATAAGATCAACAGACGGTATGATGATGCGAAGAACATGCTGCTGCTGGCTTATGAAAGAAGGCCGGGGGGAAGAACGATCTGCTATTCTCTCTGCGAGCTGTGCATCAAGACCGAGGATTTCGTGCAGGCGGTAAATTTTTATAAAGAATTCGTGCAGGCAGCGCCCAGAGATCCGGGGCGCTACATTCTGCAGTACAAAATTTATGAAGCGCAGGATGTGAGCCTTGAGGAGCGTATCGGCGTCCTTGAAGAGCTGAAGAAAAGGGACTATAGGGAAAAGTGGGCCTATGAGCTGGCCTATCTCTATCATAGGGTGGGGCTGGCAACCCGATGCGTGGAGGAATGCGATGAGCTGATTTTGTGGTTTGGCGAGGGGAAATATGTGGTGAAGGCCATGGAGCTGAAAATGCTGCATCAGCCTTTGACCCCTATCCAGCAGGAGGCCTATGACCATCGCTTCGACAGTTATGAACAGGAGCAGGCTGTGGAGGAAGAGGTTCCTGAACCGGAGGAGCAGCAACAGGAAGCTTACGATCAGGGGGAGCAGGCCGGGGAATACGGCGTCATGCCTGAGGAAGAAGGCTCCTACGGTATGCAGGAAGACTGGAACGGCGGCTACGGGCAGGATGCCGCAGCCGAAGGGCATGAGCTTGAGGGGGAGGACGAACTGGACATTCAGGTCAAGACCATGGATGTAGGGAAGTTCAACACCATCAATCTGCAGGAGGAGCTGGCCGCAGGCCTGCAGGAGGTTCTGGGGGCGGATGAGGTCACCCGTTCCATCATGGCGCCCATGCTGGAGAGCGGCGGGGAAGAAATAGAAACGGCGGAGGCCGATTTCCGGCAGCAGGAAGTATCCTATCAGGAAGCTCCGGAGGAAGAGGAGGAAGTAGAGGTCTTTTTCGGGGAGACCGGGGAGATCAGGGACGTGCCTGAGGACATGGTGCAGGAGATGTCCATGAAGGGCTGTGTCCAAGAGGAAAATGAGGGGGAAAGGTCTGAGCCGGCCATGGCGGAAAGGCCAGAGAGGAGTGTCCCGGGCAGAAATGCCGGCGAAAGGTCAGGGAAAAGTGTTCCGGATAGAAATGCGGAGGAAAGGCCTGAGGAGAGTGCTCCGGATAGAAATGCCGGGGAAAGGCCTGGGGAAAGTGCTCCGGATAGAAATGCCGGGGAAAGGCCTGAGGAGAGTGCTCCGGATAGAAATGTTGGGGACGAAACCGGAGAGCTGGTCATGGAACAGATGCGCAGGGAGGCAGCCAGAGAGACGGGAGATCAGGCTGCGGCCCAGCCCCCCAGAGAGCTGGCAGGGGTGCTCTCTCAGGAGGCCAACGGTCAGATCCGTCTGGTAATGCCTGAGAACGCGGCGGTGGAGAAGCAGATAACCGGTCAGATGAAGATAGAGGATATTCTGGCCGAATGGGAGCGGATGAAGAAGGAAAATCAGGAGAGATGCGCGGAGGGTGTGCGTCAACATGTCCTGCAGCAGACCGGTCCCATGTTTACGGAGTTTGATGCCGCCGTCAGGGACGGACTGCTGGAACAGCTGGAGACAAGCGGAGAAGACGAGACAGCAGAAGGCCGTGAACCGGAAGACGGGGATATGGATTACGCTGTGGCGGAGCTGTCTGAAGAAAGTGGAGAACTCGACGGCGGGGAAGAGATCGAAATAGAAGAGCTTGCGTTTTCGGCAGAGGATTCCGGGGAGCTTGACGAGTATCCTGAGGAGGAATCTGAAGAGGGCGGTGATACCGGGTATTCCGATGAGTATGAGGACATTGATGAATACGAAGGTTTTGACGAGTACTTTGAGGAAGGTTCGGAAGAGGAAGTATCGGAGGACGGATCCGGCGAAGCAGAGGGGGTTGACGAGTACCCTGAGGAGGAGTTCCGGAAGGAAGGGGACTCTGCAGAATCAGAAGAAAGAGCTGATTCGGCGTATTCCGATGAATTTGAAGAAGATGATTCCCCTGAAAGAGATTTGGAGCCGGAAGAGTATTCCCGCGAGGCCGAAGAGTCGAAAGAATATTCTGAGGAATCCTATTCTGATGAATCTGATGATTTTTCTGAGGAATCCCATGACTCCGAGGACTTGCCTGATGAATCTGATGACTCTGAAGATTTCTTTGAAGACTCCGATGACTCCGAGGACTTGCCTGATGAATCTGAAGACTCTGAAGATTTTCTTGAGGACGCCGATGAATCCGAGGACTTTACTGAGGACACCGATGATTCTGAAGATTTAGAGGAATTCTTTGAGGAAGATTTGGAACAAGAGGAATTTGAGGACGATTCTGAGGATTCCCAAGAACCTGCTCAGGACCATTCCCGGATTGAGCAGGAGAATGAACCTGAAGGGAGGGATGAGAGGGAAAAGGAAACCCGTAAGCCGGAAGGCAGGCCGGGACGCGCAAAGGGCGGGGACATAGCCCGGAAGAAGGATGCCGCCGAGCGCCAGCCCATAGAGCGGGACAAGGCGAAGGTGCGGGCGCTGACCAGAGAGGAAAAGGAGCTGTATGCTCCGTTCATTCAGAGCCGCCGCTCCAGAGAGCAGCTAGTGAAGGCAATCGACAACATCAGCATGGCGGCGTACACCGGAAATGTGGTTATAACGGGCGAGGAAGGTATGGACACGCTGACTCTGGCCAAGAACATCATCCGGGAGGTCAAGATGGCTGACAGCAACTTTGCGGGAAAGGTTGCCAAGATAGCCGGGCAGGATCTCAACGATAGAAATGTGAAAAAGACTCTTGAGGAGATGAACAGCGGCGCGCTGATCATCTATAAGGCCTCCGGCATGAATCCGGATACTGCAAAGGAGCTCTACAGATCCCTGCAGCAGGAGCGCCTGGGCATCATCGTGGTGCTGGAGGATACAAAGAAGGCGATTCAGAAGCTGTTTTCGGTGAATCAGGAGCTGTCCGGCGCGTTCACCGCAAGGGTGGATATGGAGGCGCTGAGCAATGATATGCTGGTGCTCTTCGGAAAACGATATGCCAGAGAGATGGAGTATTCCATTGATGAACTGGGGGTGCTGGCATTACATACTCGGATCGAGGAGCTGCAGACAATCGACCATGTGGTGACGGTTGTGGACGTGAAACGGATTGTGGACGAGGCGATCAGACATGCCAGCAGAAAGACGCTGGGGCATTTCTTTGACATTCTTCTGGCGAAACGGTACGATGACGAGGACATGGTTGTCCTGACAGAAAAAGACTTTGTAGCATGAAAGGTGGTATAGCGAGATGGAGAAGGTAAAAAAGGTCTTCATATCCGAGGCTGATCAGTATCTGTTTTCTCAGGGAACCCATTATGACATTTATAAGAAGCTGGGGGCCCATGTATCCTGCGAGGACGGGGAGGAAGGGGTCTATTTCGGAGTCTGGGCGCCCAATGCAAGGCAGGTAAATGTGATCGGGAGCTTTAACGGATGGGACGAGGAGGCCGCTCCCATGAAGAAGCTGGGGCCTGTGGGAATCTGGGGCTTGTTTCTTCCCGGCGTGGAGCTGGGGGCCATGTACAAGTTTCTGATTACGGCTCAGGACGGCAGGAAGCTCTACAAGGCCGATCCCTTTGCCAACCATGCGGAGTACCGTCCGGGCACCGCGTCTATCGTCACGGATCTGGAGGGCTTCCAGTGGGAGGACGATGCATGGATGGAAGCTCGGGACAAGAAGGATGTGTACAAACTGCCTATGGCTATCTACGAGTGCCATGTGGGATCTTTTATGAAGCATCCCGACGGCAAGGAGGGATTCTATAATTACCGTGAGTTTGCGGATAGGCTGGTGGAATATCTGAAGGACATGAAATACACCCATGTGGAGCTGATGGGGATTCTGGAGCATCCCTTCGACGGCTCCTGGGGTTATCAGGTAACGGGATACTATGCGCCTACCGCCAGATACGGCATGCCAAAGGATTTCATGTACCTGATGAACGAGCTGCACAAGATCGGCGTGGGAGTCATTCTGGACTGGGTGCCTGCCCATTTTGCCAGAGATGCCCACGGGCTTGCGGAATTTGACGGGAACTGCATCTTTGAGCATCCCGATCCCCGTCTGGGAGAGCATCCGGACTGGGGCACCAAGATCTTCAACTATGGAAAGTCGGAGGTGAAGGGTTTTCTGATCGCCAATGTCCTATATTGGCTCAGGGAATTCCACGTGGACGGCATACGGGTGGATGCGGTGGCATCCATGCTGTATTTAGACTACGGGAAGCAGGACGGCCAATGGGTGCCCAATAAATTTGGGGGCCATGAGAATCTGGAGGCCATTGAGTTCTTCAAGCACCTGAATTCCGTGGTCAGGGGAACCTATCCGGGCTTTATCACCGTGGCGGAGGAGTCCACCGCATGGCCCGATGTGACCGGTCCCATAGGAGGAGACAGCCTTGGCTTTACGTTTAAGTGGAACATGGGCTGGATGCATGATTTCTGTGAATATATGAAGCTGGATCCCATTTTCCGGAAGGGGAACCACCATGCCATGACTTTTGCCATGAGCTACAATGAAAGCGAAAAGTATATCCTTCCCTTGTCCCATGACGAGGTGGTGCATCTGAAGTGTTCCATGGTGAACAAGATGCCGGGCTTCGAGAAGGACAAATATGCCAATCTGCGCACGGCCTATGCCTATATGTTCGGCCATAGCGGCAAGAAGCTGCTGTTCATGGGGCAGGACTTCGGTCAGGAGAGGGAATGGAGCGAGGAGAGAGAGCTGGACTGGTTCCTGTTAGGGGAAAAGAAAAATGCAGGGCTGAAGGCATTTGTGAAGGAGCTTCTGACCCTTTACAGAAAATATCCCGCGCTGTATGAGGTAGACCATAGCTGGGAAGGGTTCCAGTGGATGAACGCCAACGACGGAGAGAACAGCGTGTATTCCTTTGTGAGGAAGTCTTCCACGGGAAAGAACAGCCTCCTGTTTGTGCTGAACATGACGCCGGTGAAGCGGGAGGGCTATAGGGTGCCGGTATCTGCGACTCCCCGGAGGAAAAAGTTCAAGCTGCTGCTCAACAGCGACGAGGAGAGGTTCGGCGGATGGGGGAACGAGATAGAGAGCCTGATCACGGCACAGAAGGAGCCTTGTCAGGGGCAGGATTATTCCATCGTGCTGGATCTGCCGCCTTACGCCTCCGCGGTGTTCGTGTTTTAAGGGATGGAAGGGTAAAGGTTTTTTCTGATTTTACCGAAATAAAGGGTAAGTGCCGAATCGGCGCTGCCCTTTTTTGTTGAGGCAGCTGAGGAAGCAAAGGGGCGGCTGTCCGGGATACATGGGGACAGCGGCGGAACTGGAATAGGAGAGACTATTTTGAAGATTACATTTAGCGAACAAGCCATAGCGGAAATCGAGAGGAAGCAGGCGGACAGGAACCGGGGAGCCAGGGGCCGCGGGGCGGAGGCCGTGGGGCAGACCTTTTACGGGGCGGCTCTGGGCAGGCGGCAGGATGACATACCGGGAGCCGGCGGCGAGAAGGCAAAGAGCCTGATTGAACTCCAGCAGGAGGCGTCCAATGCGGACGTGGGCGTTCAGAGAGATTTTATGACGGTTATGTCACATACTATGTCGGCGGAGGATTATGCCAAAATGCAGGAGGAGGGCTTTGATCCCGGCGACATGGACCCGGAGGACGTGGTCACTATCGTGGACAAGATCAAGGCGGAACTGGTGCGGTCGGGAAAGAACATCGTGGGCTATACGGACGACCTGAGCATGGAGACTCTTTCTGCCGCCCTAGGCAGCGAAGGGCTGGCGAGGGTGGTGGCGGACAGCTTCCGGGCGGCGGACGTGCCCCTGACCAAGGAGCATTTGGCGGCGGTTTCTCAGGCATGGAACATGAACACCCAGCTGCAGCCCATAGGGGACGGCGCCCGCAGCTATCTCATCGACAACGGGCTGGAGGCGGAGATCTGGAACGTCTATCTGGCGCAGAGCAGCGGTGCCGGCAGGAGCGCTGGGGGCCCTAAGTTCTACGCGGAGGACGTACATGGATATTATACCCAGAGCGCCGGGGGGAGTCAGGGAAAAGGACTTTCGGAGCAGATCGACAAGATCATAGAGCAGTCCGGCGGTCAGGTCAATCAGGAGAGCCGGGGGGATGCGGCGTGGCTGCTGGACATGGGCCTGCCCATAACCGGAGAGAATCTGAAGAAGCTGGCCATGCTCAAAGGGCTGGAGCTTCCTGTATCCGCAGAGCGCTTCGGAGAGGCTACGGCGGCGGCGGTGGCTCAGGGCAAAAGTCCCGTCCACGCCTCTCTGGGGGAGAGACAAGAGAATCTGTACGAGAAGGCGGCAGCCATCTCGGAATACTATCACGGCAACGAGATTTGGGAGGCCAGCGTAGGGGATATCGTGGCCAGACGGCAGCTGGAGGAGGTTCGGCTGCGCATGACGGCAGAGGTGAACGTAAAGCTCCTGCGCAGCGGTTTTTCCATCGATACGGCTCCCATGGAGGAACTGATAGAAGCGCTGAAGCTGGCGGAGCATCAGCTGGCGGATCAGTACTTCCCCAGAGATTCCATGGCCATGGAGAAATACTACAATTACCGCAAGGCCAGCACTGTGGCGGATCAGATGCCGGGGCTGCCCGCGGACGTTCTGGGAATGTTTGCCAAGGGCAAAGGGGACGCTTCTCTGGAGACCATCTATAATGAGGGCAAGGTGCTGCAGTCCAACTACGAGAAGGCACAGGAGAGCTACGAGAAGCTGATGACGGCGCCTAGAAGCGATCTGGGCGACAGCATGGAGAAGGCCTTTGGGAATGTGGACAATATCCTGAAAGGGCTGGGCGCAGAGCTGACGGAAGAGAACCGCAGGGCGGTGAGGATTCTGGGCTATAACCATATGGAGATGACCGTGGCGAATCTGGAGGCGGTGAAGGATGCCGACAAGCAGGTTCAGGGCGTGCTGGCGAAGCTGACGCCGGCGGCCACCCTGAAGATGATCCGGGACGGCTTCAATCCTTTGGAGAAGAGCTTCGGGGAGCTGGAGCAATATTTCAAGACATTGCCTGCGGAGTACAAGAAAGAGGCCGAGAGCTACAGTAGGTTCTTGTACGGACTGGAACAGAACAAGGAGATCACTCCGGAGGAGAGGGAGAGCTATATAGGCATCTATAGGCTGGTTCGCCAGATCGAGAAGGCGGACGGGGCAGTGGTTGGCGCGCTGGTAAACTCTCAGGCGGAGCTGCACTTCGCCAATCTGCTGTCTGCCGTACAGAGCAGCAGGCTGAAATCTCTGGATGTGAGAGTGTCCGAGAGCATGGGGCTGAAGGAAAGGCAGGAGCGCAGGGGGGAGAGTATTTCCTCGCAGATATCCAGAGCCTTCGGCCGGACGGCTCCCAATTTCCGGGCAGAGGCCGGAATGGGGAACGAGGCGGAGGCAGGTGCCGAAGAGGTGGCCGGAAAGACAGGGGGCTTCGAGGCCCAAATGGGGGATATCCCCGGCGGTGAGACGGCGCAAAACGGCTCCGAAGGCCATAGGCCACAAAGCGCCCTCTCCGGGAACACCGAGGCCGCCGGTACGGCGGGACGGGGCGGTCAGGTCGCGGAATCGAGTGCTGTTCCGGCGCAGGATAAGGAGGCTATGGTGAAAACCGCCAACGACATTGTGGCGGAAGTGACCTCCGATGAAAAAGTGACCAGAGAATACAACAAGGCGCAGCTGGAGGAGCAGCGCCGGGCTGTAGCGGCGGCGGATCAGGAGTGTGTCTCTTTGCTGGAGAGAGGAGAGATGCCTGCCAGCGCAGACAATCTGATGGCGGCTCAGGCGCTGACCAGAGGCTGGGAGAATCTGTTCGAGGCCGGTCAAAGGCGCAGAGGGAACATGCAGGAGGATGTGCAGGGGCAGGAGGAAGAGGAGACTTCGGCTCAGGAGCAGACGGAGAGCGCCGCTCTCTGGGAGAAGCTCGACGATATGGACGGCTTTGCAAAAAGCTATGAGCAGCTTGCGCAGAAGGCTCAGGCCGCTGTGGAGGAGGCTACCTTTGCGGAGGCCGACAGCAGTGTGGATGTCCGCAACATGCAGCTGAACCACAAGCAGCTGACGGTGGCCGCGGCTCTGGCCAGACGGGAGGAATACTATCTGCCTCTTTACGTCGGTGACAGACTCACCAGAGTCCATCTTACTCTTGACAAGAACAGTCAGGAGAAGGGCACCGTCACCGTGGGCGTGACGCTCTCGGAGGAGGAGCATATTCAGGCGAGGCTTTATCTGCAGGACGACATGGTGTACGGTATGCTTTTTGCGGAAGGCAAGATGGAGCTAAAGAAAGTGCAGGAGATAGCCGATACCTTTAAGAGAGAGGCGCAGAACAGCTGGCAGGTAGGCAATATTACCGTGATCGGCTCCGAGAATAGAATGCCGGTGCTGGTTCGCTCCGGGGAGCATACTCCTACGGGGAATGCTCAGCTATATTGCGTGGCAAAGACGTTTTTGAAGTCGCTGCAGGGCCATGGTTTTTGAGCCTATGTCCCCCAGAGGCGGAAGTTCTTCACATAGATTGAATAAATGCGCGCATCCGCGCGCAGGGAGGTAAAATCATGAGAGTTAATTACAATGTATCTGCGATGCTGACCAACAATGCACTGGCGAACAATGACAATATGCTGTCCCAGTCCCTCCAGAGGCTTTCCTCCGGACTGAAGGTGAATCGGGCAAAGGACAATCCGGCGGGACTGGCCATGGCCAAGAGGATGAACGCCCAGCTGAGAGGGCTTTCCGCGGCCACCAACAATGCCGGGGACGGCGTCTCGGTGATGGAGATTGCCGACGGAGCCATGTCGGAGATCAGCGAGATGCTGCAGAGGATGAACGAGCTTTCAGTGAAGGCCGCCAACGGCGTGCTCTCCAGCTCAGGGGAGTCTGCAGACGGCAAGGACATTCTTGGAGATAGGGAGATCATACAGAATGAGATCGCCCAGCTGAAGGAGGAGATTACCCGGGTCGCAAAGACTACGGAGTTCAACGGACAGAGGCTGCTGGACGGAGAGTACGCCCTGAGAGGATATACAGACAATCTGAATGTAAAGGTGAGCTCCTATTCCACGGGGGTGACGGCGAAGGAGTACACCATAGAGCAGATCGTCATTCAGGAGGACACCGCGCTGGGCGGAGCGGAGAAGGGCAAGTACAAGGTGAGCGTGGCCTTTGACCAAAACGGCGGGTACGGGAATTTCCCGGAGGGAACCACGGCTTCCCTCAAGGATAATCTGCTGGTGCTGGAGGCCCCCAACGGCTTCGAGATGACACTGGATCTGACGAATGTGGATTTTCAGGGCGAGCTGGCAAATCTTCCGCCCAATTCCACCTATACGGTGCCCAACCCCAACGGCGGCACGAAGATGACCATAGACGCCACGGGAATCGGCTCCATGAGGCTTCAGGTAGGCGCCAACGAGGGTCAGGTGATGGAGATCGACATTCCCAGGATATCCCTCAGGGACATGGGCATCGAGGATCTGGACGTGTCCACGGAGGAGAGCGCTACGGCTGCCATCGACCTTATCGAGGGGGCCATGCAGTTCATATCCAGCGTCAGAGGCAAGCTGGGCGCTTATCAGAATAGGCTTGAGACCACCATCAACAGTCTGGACGTCACCTCCGAGAACATGACGGCGGCGTATTCACGGATCATGGACGTGGATATGGCGGAGGAGATGACTCAGTATACTACTGCGCAGGTGATGACGCAGGCGGCTACCTCCATGCTGGCGCAGGCCAACGAGAGGCCTTCTCAGGTGCTGCAGCTGCTGCAGTAGGTCTTTGGGGAAGTGCCGGGAGACGAATATGAAGAAAGAAGACAAACAACGCTTTACCCTTCGGATCACGCAGGCCAATCCTACGGAGCTGGTGGTGATATTGTACGAGATGCTCCTTGGCTATCTGGAGGATGCCGAGGAGGCTGCGGGAAACGACATGCAGCTGTTCCATGATGCGGCCAGAAAGGCCAGAGGCTGTCTGAATGAGCTGATGGGCTCTCTGCATATGGAATATGAGCCGGCGCCGGCGCTGATGCAGCTGTACTTATTCTGCATCAGACGGCTTGCTCTGGGGGAGGCCAGATGCGATATGGGAATGCTGGAGGAGATCAGGCGGGTCATTGTGCCTCTGCGGGATGCCTATGGGCAGATCGCCGGGCAGAACGGCGCAGGCCCGGTGATGAACAATTCCCAGACCGTCTACGCGGGCCTGACCTATGGAAGGAATACTTTAACCGAAAACATGGCTGACCAGGGCGCGAATCGGGGAATGTTTGTATGAGGACCCTTCCTGAGGAGATTCCTCCTCCGCCGCCAGATCGCTGAGATGCTTATATCTTTTTTGAAGTGAATTTATCTGGTAGATGTAGCTGTCGATGAGATCGACTTCTATTGCATTATCAAAGCCCGCATAGGCGATATCCAGCGCCTGGCGGGTTTTTTCTATGGAATCCTTCAGGGTGACGGGCGAATAGTCCTCTTCCGTGAGACGCTCTGTTTGGATTTTCTGGCTGAAATATGTCTTCATTGGGGCGGTTCCTTTCTGCAAAGATGTGGAGGCGGCAGTCTATTCTGTACGCCTATGTATTACAAGTATAGCCGCCCCTTAACCATAATATTCCAATTATGGAAATTTTCCGCAGGCTTTTCCCGGCTCCTTCATACATATTTTGGTAATGGGGACATAATATGTAAAAAAAGCCATAGGTGAGACATGGAGCAGATTTTAAATATTTTGCTGAGGGGGATTCTGGGCACCATAGCCATATATTTCATCAATTCTGCATTGGAGGCCATGGGGCTTTCTCTGGGGGTGGGCATCAACGCCGTGACGGTATTGACATCCGGAATACTGGGATTTCCGGGGCTTCTGGCCCTTTATGGGATTGGCTTCTACAAATTTTTGTAGATAATAGCCAAAAATGATATTTTTGTATTTTATCCCTTGCAATCCCAAAGCACATTGGTTATAATGCAACTACATCAATCAAATCTGATGTTTCGACAATGTTCGGTCAATGATGTTCATGCAGTCTTTGAGGCGGGTCTAGCCTCGGAATTCAAGTGCTTAGGTAAAGGAGATGGGGGATTGGCGGCTTTGTGTGTTTTTTTGGCGGCAGCCTGCAGCTTCGACTATAGGGACCGGCGAGTCCCCAACGGTTTGATCCTGCTGATGGCTGCCGTGGGCATGGCATGGCGCTTTTGGGGCGGCGGGCCGTGGGGAGCGGTCTCCTATGCAGGGAAGGCGGCATTGCTCATGGCTCTTCTGTATCCGTTTTTCAAAATCGCTTCCGTGGGCGCGGGGGATGTGAAACTGCTGGGAGTGACGGCAGGCTATCTGCCCCGGGAAAAAATTCTTGTTTTCTTGTTCTGTTCTCTGCTGATCGCAGCAATTATTTCTCTGTTGAAAATGTGGAAAGAAAATAGCTTTGGCAGGAGGCTGGGACATCTCTTCAGGTATCTGACGGATGTGGCGGAAAAAGGCAGCTGGCAAATCTATCTGAAAAAGGAGGATGCGCAGGGGGCCGGGATCTGTTTGTCCGGTCCGGTTCTGGCCAGCGTCCTGCTGTATTTGGGGGGTGTCTATTAAAGTATGGCGGAAAAGATTATGGCCTTGTGCGACCCTGAAGAGGAGTATGTTCAGCTGATGACGGAATTTCTGAACAAGCATAAGAACCTGCCCTGGGAGCTGCATGGGTATACTGCCACGGAAGATCTGCTCCGGGAGGAGAAAAATGCTCCGGAGATGCTGGTGGTGGCGGAGTCCGCCTTTTGTCAGGCGCTGCGGGGGATGGATTCCCGGTGTCTTGTGGTGTTGAGCGAAAGCGGTGTCATGAGGTGGCAGGACGTGTCCTATGTGGATAAGTATCAGGAGGCGGAGGAAGTGCTGAAATACCTGCTGGGAATATACATGGAGCAGGCGGAGGAGCAGCTGCCCAGACTCAGGCGGAAGGGAAGGACCGTTTTCATCGGAAATTATTCTCCGGTGAAAAGATGTATGCAGACTTCCTTTGCTATAACTATGAGCCAGCTTCTGGCTATGGAGCATCCTACCCTATACCTGAACTTTGAGCACTACGCGGGGCTTGGGGAGCTTCTGCCGGACATGGAGACTCTGGATATGGCGGATCTGCTGTATTTTCTCAATGCGGAAAGGGACAAGTTCCGGCTGCGGATGAAGACGATGCTGAAGCATAAAGGGGGACTGGACTATATCCCGCCCATGAAGTCAGGGCAGAACCTGCTCTCCGTCACGGCTGCGGAATGGATGGGGCTGCTTCAGAAGCTGGAGGAACTGGGGGAGTATGAATATGTGGTTCTGGACCTGAGCGAGAGCATGCAGGGACTGTTCGATATCCTGCGTCTATGCACCAGAGTGTATACGCTGACAAGGGAGGACCGGATAGCCAGAAGCAAGCTGCTGCAGTATGAGCAGGTGCTGGGGCTGTACGAATATGAGGATGTGCTGGGAAAGACCAAAATGCTGAGTCTTTCCCATATACATAGGCTGCCGGAGGAGCTGGAGCAGCTGACGAAAAGCGATCTTGCCGGCATGGTAAAGGGCTTGCTGAAGGAAATGGAATCGGAGGCTGGGGAAGACAAAAGGCGGGAGGAGGGTAGCCCGTGGAGCTGACGGAGCTGAAGAAGGAGCTGAAGTACCGTATACAAGAGAAGATAGGCTTTATGAAGGACTACTCCGATACCGAGGTGGAGGATGCCATAGACGAGGCCATGCTGGAGCAGAGGGCGCTGACGATCTGCCCGCCGGACATGCGAAGGAGACTGAAGAAGGAGCTGTTTGACTCCCTGCGGAGGCTGGACATCCTGCAGATATTTGTGGAGGACAGCTCTGTGACGGAAATCATGATCAACGGGAAGGATCATATCTTTGTGGAGCAGGGGGGAAGCCTTCGGGAACTGGATGTGGGATTTGAATCCGCGGAGAAACTGCTGGATGTGATACAGCAGATCGTGGCAGGCTGCAATCGTGTGGTGAACGAGGCCTCTCCAATCGTGGACGCAAGGCTTCCCGACGGTTCCAGAGTCAATGTGGTGATGAGTCCCGTAGCGCTCAATGGCCCTATTGTCACCATAAGGCGTTTCCCGGACAAGCCAATCACCATGGAGGGCCTGATCCGGACAAATTCTGTATCCTCCGAGGCGGCGGAGTTTCTGGCAAAGTTGGTGAGAGCAAAATACAATGTTTTTATCAGCGGAGGTACCGGAAGCGGGAAGACTACTTTCCTGAATGCGCTATCCTATTTCATCCCTATTCATGAGCGAGTCGTTACCATAGAGGACAGCGCCGAGCTGCAGCTGCAGGGTCTTGCCAATCTGGTGCGTCTGGAGACCCGCAGCGGCAATGGGGAGGGCTGCCGCGAAATCACGATGAGGGAACTGATCAGGTCGTCGCTGAGGATGCGGCCGGACCGGATCATCGTGGGGGAGGTCAGGGGAGCGGAGGCCTTTGACATGCTGCAGTGCATGAATACCGGTCATGACGGCAGTATGTCTACGGGTCATGCGAACAGCGGGAAAGATATGCTGGCCAGACTGGAAAACATGGTGCTCATGGGAATGGAGCTGCCTCTTGGGGCCATAAGGCAGCAGATTGCCTCAGGGGTGGACATCGTCGTGCATCTGGGCAGACTGCGGGACAAATCCCGCAGGGTTCTGGAGATAGCGGAGGTTGTCGGCTGCGAAGGCGGCGAATTCAAATGGAATCCCTTGTTTCTATTCCGAGAGGAGGGGGAGGACGAAGAGGGAAGGATCATGGGAAAGCTGGAGAAGGAGGGGATACTGCTTCATGAGCACAAACTTAAGGCGGCCGGATTATCATAGACATCTCTGGAAAAGAGGCGAAAAGGCGTGTACTGCTGCGCTGTGCGCCGCTGCAGTGGGACTTCTGGCATATTTCTTCTATCGAAGCCTACTGGCCGTGGTGCCGCTGTCCGCTGTAGGGGTACTGCTTTTTTTCAGAATTGGCAAAGAAAAAGGAAAAAAAGACCGGGAAGAGCTGGCGATCCAGTTCCGGGAATGCATTCTGGCGGTATCTACATCGCTGCAGGCAGGCTATTCTGCAGAGAACGCATTTATGGAATGCAGGCAGGATATGGCGTTGATGTACGGAGAGGGCGGATTCATGGTCAGAGAGATGGACATTATCCGGAGAGGGCTGACCATCAATATACCTCTGGAGGAGCTGCTGGCGGATATGGCGGAGCGCAGTGGCTGCGATGAAATCGGACAGTTCGCCCAGATCTTTTCCATTGCCAAGAGAAACGGGGGAAATATGGCGGAGATCATCAGAAGCTCCGCGGACCAGATCGGAAGACAGATCCGGCTGAAGCAGGAGCTGAGGACGCTTTTGAGTGGAAAAAGAATGGAGCTTGGCATTATGAAAGCCATGCCGCTGGGAATTCTGCTCTATATAGAGCTGGGGAATCCGGGATACTTTGCCCCGCTGTACCACAATTCAATGGGCATCGCTGTTATGACGCTCTGCCTTGCGGTCTATCTGGGGGCCTATATGCTGGGAGAGCGGATCATGGAGGGGCTGATATGAGAGAGCCTGAAATACCGTGGAAACCGGGGTATCCGAGATGGCATTTAAGGCTTAAATGGGAGGTGAAGCTATGTATTGGATGGCGGTAGTGGTTGTGGGGATTTTTTGTGTGCTGCTGTATCTGGGGCGGAAAGAGAAGGTGGGAGAGAACATATCGGCCCTGCTGACTCCTTTTTATAAGATCGCCATGTATTTATACAAAAGAAGCTCTTGCCGCCTGCCGAGGCTGTTTTCCGCCTCTGAGGTGGAAAACGACCTGCAGCAGCTCTGCCCCGGGGAGACCAAGGAGTGCCTAAAGACGGGCTATTATGTGAAGAAGGGGGCCGTGAGTCTGGCCATTGTTCTGTTGGGGACACTGTTTTGTGCTGCCGTCAAGTACAGTGCCCAAAGCGGCAGGGTTTTGGGAGAGAGCGGCAAGATTGTCAGAGGGGAATATGGGGAGGAGGCGGAGGAAATCGATCTGCTGGCTGAATATGGCAAGAATAGGTTTCGGTTTCGGCTGCAGGTGGAACCGCTGCTTTTGGCTCAGGATCAGGCCGAGGCGCTCTTCGATGACTTTCTGGAGCGATTGCCGCGGTACATACTGGGGGAAAACCGTGATCTGAGGAATGTGAGTTCTGCTCTGATCTTGGAAGAGAAGTATGACGGGTTTCCGATATATGTTGAGTGGGAGAGTGACAGACCGGATATTTTGGGGCAGGAAGGCTTTATAGCGTCAGTGGGGCAGCCGGAGGAGGCGGTATTGCGGGTACGGCTGTCCTATGGCAGATATTATAGGACGGAGGAAATCCCCGTGACGCTGGTTCCGCCGCTGCTGACAGAGGAGGAACGGCTTTACGCGGAGCTGCAGGAGGCGCTGCGGGATGCCCAGGACAGCAGTTTGGAGCAGGCGGAATGGGCGCTGCCCGTGGAATGGAGAGGGAAGGCCGTTGGCTGGAAGCAGGAGGTGGAGGACGACAGCATGCTTCTGTGGGCGGCGGTTATGACGGCAGCTGCGGCAGCATATTTTATCGCTGATAAAGATCTGCACAAACGGCTGGAGAAGAGGAAGGAATGTGCGCGAAGGGAGTATCCGGAGGTGGTGCATAAGCTGGCGCTTTTCATCGGGGCCGGAATGACCGTCAGGGGAGCGTTCCAGAAAATCGCCGGGGATTATGAGGTGAGGCGTCAAAATGGCAGCAGGGCCTCTCCTGCCTATGAAGAGATGCTGTATGCCTGCAGGGAGCTGCGCTCCGGAGTCTCGGAAGGTGCCTCATATGAGCATTTTGGGAGGAGGACGGGACTGCAGGAGTACATCAGGCTGAGCGCTCTGCTGATGCAGAATCTGAAAAAAGGCAATAAGGCATTGCTGGAAAGACTCCGTGACGAAGCGGACAAGGCTGCGACGGAACAGCTTCAGCAAGGAAAGAAGCTAGGAGAAGCTGCGGGGACAAAGCTGCTGGTTCCCATGGTTCTCATGCTTGCGGTGGTCATGGCGGTTATCATGATACCGGCATTCTCGAATATGTGAACAATCTGCGCCGCAGAGGCTGCGGCAGAAAGGGATGCCTGCACCGGCGGGCAGAGAGGTGAAGGAATGGATGGACTGAAGGGGTTTAGACAGCTGATGACAGAGGAAGATGGAATGGGAACTGTGGAAATCATCCTGATCATCGTGGTTTTGGTAGGACTGGTGATTCTGTTCAAGGGGCAGATCACCAAGGTGGTGGAAGATATTTTCAAAAAAATCACCACCCAGACCAACAAGGTTTAAGAAGTCGGAAAAGATCAGCATAGCTATGAGCAACTGCCCTATAATAGGGGATCCGCAAAAAGGAGGTCAACGGCGTGGGTAAGGACAGAGACGAGATCATGGAGAAATCTTCCAATGCATATCTGACGGTGTGTGTCGCCCTATGTACTGCCGTTATCCTATCCTTGTTTCTGGTGCTGATAGACGGTGTGCGGAGGAACGGCGGGAGGCTGGAGGCAGAATGTGTGACGGAGATAGGGCTGTACAGCGTTATGGCCGAGTACCATAGAGAGCTGATGAAGCAGTTTAATCTGTTTGCCATCGATGCCTCTTATGGCACCGTTACCTGCAGCAAGACAAATACCGAGGCCCATCTGCAAAAGTATGTGGAGAAAAATCTGGATTATGGAGACGTGATTTTTTCAGAGTACCTTTATAGGGATTTTCTGGGACTTGAAGCAGGCCCGGTTGAGGTGACAAAGGTTTCGATTCTGACGGATCATGGAGGGGCGGTGTTTCGCAGGTGCGCAGCGGAGGCCATAGGGGCGGACGTGGGGCTGGAAGTGTTTGAACAGCTTCAGGGCTGGATCCGGACAATAGAAGTCAATGGACTTGAGGAAGGAAATGCGGAGGAGGAAAAGCGCAAACTCGATGAGGAAATAGAGAAGTACGACGGTATGGAAGTAGAGATTCAGGAGAATCAGTGGGATACTTTGAGGATCACCAATCCCACCAGTGCCTTGGAGGAAAAAAAGAGACTGGGTCTTCTGAAGCTTGTGGTGGAGGATGAAGAAGCTCTTTCCCGCAATGCCCTTGATATGACAGGCCTGATTTGGGACAGATCGGAGAAAGGAGGGCTCAGTCAGGGCAACATCCCGCAGAGAGAGGAGTCTGCGGCGGAGCAGCTGGCGGAAAGATTCTTTTTTCAGGAGTACTTGCTGAAGTATCTGGGCAGATACGGAAAAGAAAATGCTGAGGATGTGCTGCGCTATCAGATTGAATATCTGATAGCGGGGCATGAAAGCGATGTGGACAATCTCAGAAGCGTCATCAATCGTCTCTGCCTGATGCGGGAGGCGGCCAATGCTGTCTATCTGCTCACAGATGAGACAAAGTATAATCAGATCAAGGCAGTCGCGGAATTCGTATGCACCCTGATTCTTCTTCCGGAGCTGTCCTCTCTTCTGGAAGGGGCAATTGTACTGGGCTGGGCTTTTGCAGAAAGCGTCTATGACGTGAAGACTCTGCTTTCAGGAGGAAGGGTTCCGCTTCTCAAGGATGGGGACAGCTGGCATTATGGGCTGGAATCGGCGCTTCAGGGAGAGCTTGATGATGTTGGAAAAGGGGATCGGGGACTGAGCTATGAAGATTATCTGAGAGTGCTGATGATGCTTGGGGACAAGGAAACTTTGACCATGAGGGCAATGAATATGGTGGAGGCTGATATTCGGAACACATCCGGCAATTTTGCCTTCAGGCTGGACGGCTGCTATGTGGAGCTTGAGGCCAAACTGCTGTTTTACGGCCCTGGGGGATGCTCATATGAGATTATCAGAAGGAAAAAATACCGTTGAGAGAGTGAGGTGAACGGCGATGTTCCCTTTATGGAGCCGGAAAGAAATGAAGCCATTGGCAAATACAAAGAAACCTTCTCAAAAGCATCAAGGCAATCATGAGGATTCCGCCCGAAATCCGGATGATAGTTGGGGCGGCAAGAGCGGCTCCTCTGGCAGATTTTGCTTCATAGAGGGGACATCGCCGTTGGCCTCGGCTCTTTTGTCAGGAAGAACCTGCCTTAGATGGGCAGAGAACAAGGCCCTTGGGAGGACACATGCAGGAATGACCGTAGAGGCATCCATTTTGCTGCCGTTGTTTCTGTTTGTATTTTTGAATCTGGGGTGTGCGATAGAAATGATCCGGCTTCACGGAAACCTGCAGCTGGCATTGTGGCAGATCGGAAGGGAGCTCTCCTTGTACGGATATGTGCTGGACAGCGGGGAAGCGCCTGAGAATGGAGCGCAGGAGGACGACCCTTGGTGGAAGGATTTGGGCGGTATCGTGTTTGCGTCTACATATGTCAGAAACAAGCTGGTTCAGCTGGCCGGAAAGGATTATTTGGAGGCTTCTCCGCTGACAAGGGGCGCTGACGGACTGGCTCTTTGGGAAAGTGATATCTTTGGAGAGGGCGATACCATGGATATGGTGATAACCTACTCCGTGTCTCCGTGGATCACCATAGCAGGATTTCCGTCCTTTCGTATGGCGAACAGGTACTATGCGCATATTTGGAACGGCTATGGACTTCCTGAGGAAGGAGAGGGAGAGGCTCAGGAGAAGCTGGTTTATGTGACGGTAAATGCTTCGGTGTATCATTTGAGCAGGGACTGTACGCATCTTCGGCTATCCGTTCGGGAGATTTCGGCAGAAGAGATAGAGTGGGTGAAGAACCTAAGCGGCAGGCGGTATCGGGCATGCGAAAAATGTGTCAAAGGGGAAGGGGCAGGAGCTGTCTATATTGCGGATGCGGGGGACTGCTATCATGAGAGTCCTCTCTGTTCCGGGCTGAAGAGGACCATTTATTCCATTAAGATTGAAGAGGCGGTGAATCTTCGGCCATGCGGCCGCTGCGGGCAGACGGGCAATTGAGTGTTTTGGAAATATGGCAGAATATATGGCAGAATAAGGTTTTTGCATTTGGTTTTTGGGGGATTTCCGAGGGGAATGGAGGTCTTCTGGGGCCATGGGACAGATATTGGGCCGAGATGAAGGAAGACAAGGGGGAAATGTATGGCGGCTGTACTTGCTGTAGCGCTATGGCTTATGATTATTAGCATTCTGGATATCCGTACCCGCAAGATTCCGATCTGGCTACTCATAGCAGGGGGCGTATGTGTGACACCGGCGCTGGCAGCACAGTGGAGCAGGGGAGTCGGCGGCTGTGTGGACATTTTGAAAGGGATGCTTCCGGGAGTATTGCTTCTGGGAATGGGCTTAGGGACAAAGAAAGTGGGATATGGAGATGGCGTCGTGATGCTTTTTCTTGGAATGGCGTTGGGAGGCGGGAAGAGCTGGATGCTTTTGGGAATCAGCTTGTTTTTGACTGCGGGCGTTTCTCTTGTTTTGCTGGCTTTGAGAAAGGCAGGAGGAAAAACGACAATTCCATATCTGCCGTTTTTGACGGCTGCATGGATATTGACCATAATCGGATAGAGCATAAGAGCGCAGAAGGACACAGAGGGAAAGGATGATCCAGAGACAACAGAAGACTCACAAAGAATGGGGGGCGCCAAGACAAAGGAAAGTGTAACGGGAATGAAAGGCGCAAAATGAAATGAAGACGCAGAGATATCTGAAGGCACAAAAAGAATGGAAAGAAAGGACAACGAACAATGATGAAAAATATGAAAATCCAGCAGGCGGAAGGGTATCTGACTGTGGAAGCGGCACTGATACTTCCTATGCTGATTGCCGCAATTCTTTTTGTGATTTATATGCTTGTGTTCCAATATGATAGATGCCTGCTGGAACAAGACTTGGGGGCTATGGCTTTATGGGGGAGCAGCGTGGAGGAAGAGGATACGAGGAATTTGGAGGAAATGGCAAAGGAACGTATGAGGGCGTTGTACCGGGACAAATATGTCGCATGGGAGTTTATGAATCTGCAGGCTCGTCTTGAGAAAAACTGCTTTGCCGCCGAAGGAAGTGGGCGTCTGGCGCTTCCGGCCTTTGCTTTCAGCCAATGGAGCGATGGTGGCATTTGGAGAACGGGGACGACTTACGAGTATAGAAGACTGTCGCCGGTGGCGTTTATCAGATTGTGCCGTGGGTTGAAAAATCTGGTGCAGGAGAATCTGTAAAGACGGATGTGTATTTGGGGGAGGAGGCAATGATGCTGCAGACGGAATATGTAAGAAGCCTGAATTGCAATTATGAGAGATTGCTGTTGGAGGAAAAGCCGGAGGAAAAGAGATACCAATACTGTATTCTGGGCAGAGGGGGAATCAAGGGGCTGCTATCCTGTAGCCTGCGCTATATCAATGGGCAGGCATATCTTTACTATGATATATCATCCAGACAGAGTATTACACAGCTCTACGGAAGCCGTCAGATCACCAGAGGGTGGATGAGGGATTTTGTGTGGAGTCTGAAAAAGCTGCAGCAGGAGCTGGAGCGGTTTCTGCTGGATATGCGTAATGTAGTCTGGTATCCCCAGCATATTTTTCAAGATCTGGAAAGCAATGTTTTTTCTTTTTTGTATGTCCCCTATTATAAAGGAGAATTAAGCTTCCTTAAATTGGTGGAATTTTGGGTGGAGCGTATCGATTATGATGATGAAGAATTAGTGAATTATGTCTATCGCGTGTATGAGCATGTAGAGCGGAAGGGTGAGGATTATCTGTGCGCTCAGCTGTATGAAGACGCCGCATGTCTGGAAAAGGCTCATGTGCGGGAAGAGCCTCGGAGGGCGGGACAGAGCAAAGCCGCGGAAGGTGATGCCGGAGGTCAGGAAGGAGGGGCTGCGGATAGTTCTTGCAGCGAAGACATGCTGTTATCCGCTGAGGGAGAAGATAGCAGACAGAAAGAACAGAAGGATTTGAAAGAACAGAAGGCGTTAAAAGTACAAAAGGAACTGGATGATCAGACAGCTTTGAAGGATCAAAAAGCGTTGAAGGAAGAGAAAAAGGGAATTCGCGGCATTTTGGAAGGAAGGAAAAGTAAGAATAAAAAACTCCGGGAGGAGTACAGACAAGCAATGCAGCAGAAAATGACGAGTTATGCGGCAGAAGAAACACCTTATGAGGAGGAGTATGGGAGAACCATTTTCGTTGAGGAGAAGGAGGAAGAGCCGCAGATACATAGGCTTTTTTCCGGGGAAGGCAAAGTGCTTGCCGGCATAGAACGGCCGATTCTGACCATAGGAAAGAAAAGAGGGGAGGTGGATGTGGTATTGGAGGATGCTTCTGTCAGCCGGATTCACGCCCGAATCACCATGGAGAAAGAGAATTTCTATCTGGAAGATCTTAATTCTACCAACGGAACCTTCAAGAACGGCCTGCGCCTACAGCCTTACGAAAAACGGAAGCTGGAGAAAGACGATGAAATAAGGTGCGGAAAGGTGGAGGTGGTATTTCGGTGAAGGGCATGAGACGGTTGAAAAAGAAGCGGTTCTATGGTAGAATTGATTCGATGTAGCAAGTATGCTGTATTGGGACAAAGGAGGCTCGGAGGATCTTGAGGGCAAGGCTGGCGCTGCTGAGAAGACAACCGATTATCAGCATTGGGTTGGTGGCTATAAATGTAGCAGTGTTCTTGCTGTGCAAAAATTTCGGAAAGCTCATATATATGGGCGATCTGGATCCTGTGAGAGTATTGAACTACAATGAATACGGCAGAATACTGTGGTCCATATTTCTTCACAACGGAATAGATCATCTCTTCAATAACATGCTGATTCTATTCTTTTTGGGTTCTATGATAGAAAATGAAGTGGGGCATGTACGATATGCCGTGCTGTATTTTCTGTCGGGAATCGGGGGCAGTCTGGTTTCTTTGTATGCAAAAGTGGTCAATAATGAATTTGCGGCTTCGGTGGGAGCCAGCGGGGCGATTTTCGGATTGGACGGGGCGCTGCTGGCGATGGTACTGTTTTCGGACAAGAGGATGGAGAATGTGACGATGCCGAGGGTTCTATTGATGATAACCTGCTCTCTGTATAATGGTTTCGTGGGAGGGAATATTGATAATGCCGCACATGTGGGAGGGTTGATTACGGGCTTTGCAGCCGCTACGGCCATGTGTGTTTTCCGGCGCTGGAGACACAGAGGAAATAGATATTATAAATAATCTCAATGAGGAGGTATTGGCTTGAACATTAATATTTTTTATGGCGGCAGAGGCATCATAGATGACCCTACTTTGTTTGTTATCAATAAAATGCAGGAGATTCTGCAGGAGCTGAGGGTAAATGTCAGCCGTTACAATCTATATGAGTGCAAGAATACCATACCAACGCTTCCTCAGACGCTGAAGGATGCAGACGGCATCGTATTGGCTACCACTGTGGAGTGGTATGGCATCGGCGGGTATATGCAGCAGTTTTTGGATTCGTGTTGGCTGTTCGGTGACAAAGAAAAGATGTCGGAGATCTACATGTGTCCGGTGGTCATGTCTACCACCTATGGGGAGAGGGAGGGTAAGCTGAATCTGTCTACCGCATGGGAGATTCTGGGTGGAAAGGTGTGCAGCGGAATCTGCGGATATATTGAAGATACGGTTACGTTGGAGATGAATGAACAATATATCAGCCTTATCGAAAAGAAGGCTGAGAATATATATCGAACCATAAACCAGCATATGGTCTGCCTGCCCACAAGCAATCAGGCGGTGAAGCAGAAGATCGCAGTGCCTCAGAGCAATAACCTGACTCCGCAGGAGACGGAGCAGCTTTCCCAGTATGTTTCCGACGACAGTTATGTACAGCGTCAAAAACAAGATATACAAGAATTAGCCAGTTTGTTTCGGGATAGACTCAGCGAAGGGGGATCGGATGACGAGGAGGAATATCTGAAGATCTTCAGGAAAGCGTTCAGACCGCAGACAGGTTTTCGGGCAGAATATTCCATCGGTATCGGTGAGAGAAAGAAGAAACTCATATTGTCGGTGGACGGGGCGGGGCTGGAGTGCGAATACGGCGTGTCCCAGCAGCCTGATGTGGAGATGTCTCTGGAGAAAGCTACAATGGAGGACATTGTGAACGGCAGAATGACATTCCAGAGGGCATTCATGTCCGGTGCCATGAAGACAAAGGGAGACTTTAAGATTCTGAGAGCTCTTGACCAGCTTTTTAACTTTGAGGAGAGATGAAATGAGGAAGGACGATTGTATTTTTTGTAAGATTGCCAATGGGGAGATTCCGTCCAAAACATTGTACGAGGATGACAGCTTTCGGATTATATTGGATTTGGGGCCGGCAGCAAGAGGGCATGCGTTGATTTTGCCCAAAGAGCATGCGGAGAATCTATATGAGCTTCCGGAGGATACGGCAACGGCGGCCTTTATGCTTGCTAAGAAGATGGCATCAAGGCTTAAGGACCGTCTGCGCTGTGATGGCCTGAATGTGGTGCAGAACAACGGCGAGGCCGCCGGTCAGACGGTTTTTCATTTCCATATTCATTTGATTCCCAGATATCAAAAGGACGGACAGCATATTGGCTGGAAGCCGGGAAAGCCTTCCTCCGAGGAACTTGAGGAGATAAGGGCACAGATTGTTGATTGACCATCCTATGGTAAAATGGCGACGGAGGCTTGAAGTACAAGAATGAGAATAATAAATGTGGATCTGGTAGTAAGTGCCATTAAGGAAATGTGCATAGAGGCTAACCACTTTCTGTCTCAGGACATGAAGGATGCTATAGAGGAGGCGGCGAAGAAGGAAGAGTCGGTTGTGGGGAGACAGATATTAGAGCAGCTGCAAGAGAACCTAAATATAGCAAAACAGGAAATGATTCCCATCTGTCAGGACACGGGCATGGCAGTGATTTTCATGGAAATAGGACAGGATGTACATTTTGAAGGAGGATTTTTAGAGGACGCTATCCATGAGGGAGTTCGTCAGGGATATGGGGAAGGGTATCTGCGAAAGTCTGTTGTGGGCAATCCGATTCTTCGTAAGAATACCGGGGATAATACACCTGCTATTATACATTATTCTATTGTGCCGGGAGACCAGGTTCACATTACGGTAGCTCCAAAAGGCTTCGGAAGCGAAAATATGAGCCGGATTTTTATGCTGAAGCCGTCAGACGGAATCGAGGGAGTGAAAAATGCGGTGCTTACTGCCGTAAAGGATGCAGGTCCGAACGCTTGTCCTCCTATGGTGGTGGGAGTGGGGATCGGAGGTACATTTGAAAAGTGTGCTTTGATGGCTAAAAGGGCCTTGTCCCGTCCCATAGACAAACGGTCCGAAGATTCCGGTATGCGGGAGCTGGAAGAGGAGCTGCTGGAAAGAATCAATAGATCAGGAATAGGGCCGGGGGGACTGGGAGGTACGGTTACGGCGCTTGCGGTGAACATAGACTCCTATCCGACACATATCGCAGGTCTGCCGGTGGCTGTAAATATATGCTGCCACGTAAATCGCCATGCCACAAGAAGCTTGTAACAGAAAGCGATGGGGATAGGATGGCGGACAGGCTGATGTGTTCTGAGCTGTCGCAGGTCGGTACAGTTAAGGAGATTGAGATGAATAGACATATTGAGGTGCCGTTTTTGGAAGCTTCTGCAGCTTCTCTTCGCGCAGGGGACTGCGTATATTTGACTGGAATTCTGTATACTGCCAGAGACGCCGCTCACAAGCGGATGTACGAGGCTCTAGAGCGAAATGAGAGTCTGCCCTTTGACATTAGGGATGGCGTGATCTATTACATGGGACCTTCGCCGGCCCGGCCCGGAAGGGTCATTGGCTCTGCGGGGCCTACTACGTCCAGCAGAATGGATAAATACGCCCCTATCTTATTGGACATGGGATTGAAGGGGATGATAGGAAAGGGCAGAAGAAGTCAGGGAGTAAAGGATGCAGTCAAACGCAATGGTGCAGTATATTTTGCAGCCGTGGGTGGTGCGGGAGCATTGCTTTCCCGCTCAATTGTGGGAGCGGAGGTGATAGCATATGAGGATTTGGGGACCGAGGCTGTCAGAAGGTTAAAGGTTAGGGAGTTTCCCGTTATCGTGGTTGCGGATGCGGAAGGAAATGACCTATATGATACGGCGGCACAACGATACTGCAGAGAAGCGACAGTGGATTGTATGAATATTGGCGGGGCAATCTCACAAACTTAAAAAAAGAGATTGACAAATAGAGAGGCTTTATGTATAATAATGATTGCGTCGTGTGATGACGCTTAACAGCATATTGGTGGAGACGTAGTTCGGATTAAGGAGAAATACTCAAGAGGCCGAAGAGGCGCCCCTGCTAAGGGTGTAGGTCGGGCAACCGGCGCGAGGGTTCAAATCCCTCTTTCTCCGTTTCTCTGCTAATTGCGAATCAGAAAGGAAGTACTGATGCAGGTACTTCCTTTTTTCATATCCAGAAATCCTTTTGAGTATTTTCTTTAAAAGAGGGTGTCCGAAAAGCAAACGAACATATTCTATATTTTTTAAAAATAGGGCTTGACATTTTCTGGTTTTTTGATTAAGATATACAAGGTTTTTAAAAAACACATGAATGTCGTTATGGCAACATAAATTTTAGAAGATTTTGTAAAAAATAGTTGACAATAAATGATATAATGTGATAGTATAAATACCTACCGCTTTAAAGAATTTCAAGAAATAAAAAAATTGAAAAAAGTTGTTGACAAAGCAAAGCAACTGTGATATCTTAATGAAGTTGCCGCTGATGACAGCAGAGCGGTAAGAACCAACAAGCATCCAGAGCCCGGGAGGGCAGGGGGATGCACCGGCACCTTGACAAACAAACAGTAATGCAGACCTGAAAATTCCAAAGCAGGGCGCAGCGCAGCAGCCAGAAAGCGCAGCGGGTGCGCCCGGAGAGAATTTCAGAGGACGGACGTGGCACGGAGATGCCACGGAGGAAACCCAAACAGTGATACGAGAAGAGGCCCCTGGAGAAGGGGCGACCGGAAGGAAGCAGAGCGCTTCCTGGACGGGGGAAGCTCAGAAGCAACATGAGAGTTTGATCCTGGCTCAGGATGAACGCTGGCGGCGTGCCTAACACATGCAAGTCGAACGGGTGTACGGGGAGGAAGGCTTCGGCCGGAAAACCTGTGCATGAGTGGCGGACGGGTGAGTAACGCGTGGGCAACCTGGCCTGTACAGGGGGATAACACTTAGAAATAGGTGCTAATACCGCATAACGGGGGAAGCCGCATGGCTTTTCCCTGAAAACTCCGGTGGTACAGGATGGGCCCGCGTCTGATTAGCCAGTTGGCAGGGTAACGGCCTACCAAAGCGACGATCAGTAGCCGGCCTGAGAGGGCGGACGGCCACACTGGGACTGAGACACGGCCCAGACTCCTACGGGAGGCAGCAGTGGGGGATATTGCACAATGGGGGAAACCCTGATGCAGCGACGCCGCGTGAGTGAAGAAGTA
>OFGO01000150.1_pt1 | contig 69722 bp, 63 predicted proteins | sample 1521761 | NCBI WGS metagenome assembly OFGO01 (sample SAMEA3504128, study PRJEB24116) | mouse gut metagenome | biome: mouse gut; feature: mouse-associated habitat; material: faeces | place: Denmark | collected 2011
ACAGAGGAAAAGTACAGCCCCAAACTTTTACAGTTCGGGGCTGTACATTAATGCGAAAGATGGGACTTGAACCCACACGCTGTTGCCAGCACAAGATCCTTAGTCTTGCTCGTCTGCCAGTTCCGACACTTTCGCCTGTACTTTTATAGGAAATCTCTCTAAGCAGATAATATGTTACCATTTCCCATGGAAAATGTCAATGCTTTTTGCAAAATCATTTCATTCTTTTTATTTCCTTTTCGGTTGTCATTGTGCGGGATTTATGATAAAATAATAGTATATAAAATCTGTTATGCAGAAATAAAGAGAAACGAGGTCAGTTGAAAGTACATGGAAAACGAAAATACATTTATAGAGCAGGCCATGAGGATTCCACAGCTGGAGCAGTTGTTTGTGGCCTTTGGCGCAGGGACCAGGCTGCCCTTCGTCACCTGTGACGAGGAGGATTTTACGGACCAGATCTGGACCTTTGTGGAGGAAGAGAAGGCAAAGCACTATGTAAATGTGCGCAGGGAGAATTTTCAGGACCCGCTGGTGGTGGTAAAAGTGCCCGGGGATCAGTTACTGCCGTTTTTCAGCAGCCTTTTTTCCTATGGCATTGACGTTATTATGTTTCAGGAGGAGGAAAGGCTGACCCGCCTGCCTTTGGACAAGCTGGTGAAGCACCCGGACCTGTCCCAGATCCCGGAGGAGAAACGGCCCCTGCTCAATCCCCGGATGCAGCTGTCCGGCATTCATTTCATACAGGAGATGAACCGCAAGGAACGCAATGCCCAGGCGCTGCATGAATATGAAGAAGAGATGGCGGCCAATATTGTGCGCAGCCGTTTTCTGGTACCTCACCAGATGGAAGGGGATGCCCCTCTGCCTGACGGTTCCAATATCCGGATTCCCTGTGTGCAGAACAAGGAGGGTGAGAAATTCCAGCCCCTTTTTACGGATGGTCAGGAACTGCTTAAGTTCGACAAGGAGAGGAAGCTGCGGGCAAGCATAATTGCCTTTGAGGACATCCAGAAGGCCATGGGCCAGGAAGTTAAGGGCATCGTGATCAATCCCATGAGCCTGAACATCGTTTTGCTGGGAGAAAAGATCCCGGCCCTGATTGAACGGTTCAAGACAGCCGCGCAGTGACAATCCCCGGCAAAGCAGGAGGCAGGATGGAGCGCAATATCCCGGCTTTACAGGGGATAAGCGTGATATGGTAAGTTTGGAGGGGAAATATGCGTAAATTGGACAAAAGCCAGGGGTTTGACGCATTTTGTGCCACAGCGGAGCAATTTGCGACCTGCATGGACGACAATCTTTTTGTGTATGATATAATGAATGACGCTTATTTCATTACCGACAGCGCCACCAGGCGTTTTTCATTGCCGGGCTCTTTGTTTCATGATGTGACGGATAATCTCAGGGATGTGGTGCATCCGGATGACTACGCCATGCTGCAGGCGGACTTGCAGCAGCTTCTGAACGGGGAGAAGTCAGAACACGAACTGCGCTACCGCTGGATGGGCAAGGACGGCACCCCAATCTGGATTGTCTGCAAGGGACGGGTGCTGCAGAATGAAGAGGGAAAGCCCTGGCTGATGTTGGGCTGCATCAACGAGATCGGCCAGAAACAGGAAGCAGACAATGTCAGCGGTCTGTTGGGGGCCTCTTCCCTTCAGGAGCGGTTAGAGCAGATGCAGGTCCTGCCGGACGGCTATGTGATGCGCGTGGGCATTGACGATTTTCGCATTATCAACGAGCGGCTGGGGGTGGACTACGGGGACGCGGTGCTGCGCCAGGTGGCGCAGTGTATTGAGAGACGAATGCAGCCGGGGCAGTCCGTATACCGGGTTATCTCCGATGAATTTCTGATTCTGGACCTGATGGGCGGCGATTCCCGGGAGATCAGAGAGTTGTATGAAAATCTCCGTCAGGAGGTGGAGCAGGATATTGCCCGGCGCAATTATGAGGCGGTTTACACCATCTCCGGCGGCGTCGTCAACATGCAGGACATGGGGCAGGCGGATTATGAGGAGATTATGCGCCTGTCAGAGTTTGCCCTGGGGCAGGCCAAACGCATGGGGAAAAATCAGGTTTACCTGTTTGCCCAGGAGGATTATGAGGCGTTCCTGCGTTCCAGAGCCATCAGCAGAAGCCTGCGGAAAGCCGTTTCCAATGATTTTGAAGGAATGGACCTGCATTTTCAGCCCCTGGTATATACCCATTCCGAAGAGTTATATGGGGCGGAGGCGCTGCTGCGTTACCGAATGCCGGATGGGGAGCAGATTTCTCCGGCGGAATTTATTCCCATCCTGGAGGAAAGCGGGCTGATCCTGCCTGTGGGAAAATGGATTATCCGCAAGGCTGCTGATATGTGCAGGGCCTGCCGGGAAAAGTATCCCGAATTCCGGGTCAGCATCAATCTGTCCTATATCCAGTTGACTAAGGGGCCTGTTTTTGCGGAGGTCATGGAGGCGCTGAAAGAGACGGGGCTGCCCCCGGATGCTCTGATCATGGAATTAACGGAGAGCGGTTATCTGGAGAACAGCGTCAATGTGCAGACGGTGTGGCACAAATTCAAGGAGGCGGGGATTCAGATTGCCCTTGACGATTTCGGCACCGGCTATTCCAATCTGCAGAACATCGGCCTGTTTAATCCTGATATCGTCAAGATCGACAGGAGTTTTACGCTGAGGGCGCTGCAGCACAGCTATGAGCGGCAGCTTCTGAGCCATATTATCAATATGGTACACAGCATTAACCTGCGCATTGTCATCGAAGGTGTGGAGGAAAAAGAGGAACAGCAGCAGGTTCTGCTGCTGGGATCGGATTTTATTCAGGGCTATTATTACAGCAGGCCCTGTTCCCGGGAGGCGTTTTTGAGAAAATATCGGATAGAGGAAGCCAAAGAAAGCCGTCCTTGAAAAGGGGCGGCTTTTACATGGCACAAGGATACTACTCATCAAATCAGATCTCCAGCTTCAGCGCCCGGCGCACTCCGATGACCACCGGCGGGATCAGCAGAATGTGGCAGACGATGCCGGGAATGGCGCTGACGAAGGCTCCGGACAGAAATGCCGCCAGAGTGAAGGAGGGCCCCACCACCAGCCCCAGTACAAAGCGGGCAATTCCCCACACCATACGTCCCCCCAGCATGGCTCCCACCAGGGAGGCGTAGAGACAGGAGAGTTTTCCGGGAAGCAGCTTTAACAGAATTCCGGACAGGGCGCCATAGGCCGCCAGCTCAAACATCATGGCCAGTCCCGTGGGCATGATGGGAGGCATGCCAAACAGCACAAAACGCAGCAGAGGCGCGGCGAAGCCGATCACCAGGCCGTACTGCCAGCCGCAGAGCAGGCCGCAGAGCAGCACCGGGATATGCATGGGAGATAACGCGCTGCCGATCTGGGGAATCTGGCCGGTCAGGAAGGGCAGTACCATGCACAGGGCCAGACAAACTGCGGAGAGGCATAATTTCTTTGTTTTTTCATTCATCGTTTAGACATCCTTTCTTTGTATCATGTATTTGATTCCTGATTTAATATATGGGAAATTTTTCGGCGCAAAAAAAGCACCCGTACCCTTCTGGGCGCAGATACCTTCCTGGTATGTCGAATAGAGAGTTTTAAAACCAAATTGTATTGCTTGCAGACTTCTGTCTGCCCGGCCGCTTCTGCTTAACCGCTATAAACATATCACATCCTGCGGGAATTGTCAAGGCGGCGGCTGGCGCGGCCCTACAGGCTTTGTTCAGAATATAATATCTAAGGGATGGATTTTCTGATTAACTTAAGCAGTGTGGCAGACAGTGCATATTTAGGGGTTTTTGTAGATACAATAAAAATTTTTGAAAAAATTTGAAAATTCCTATTGACTTTTCTTCCGGGATAGTGTAGTATACATATTGTTCGCAGGAGTGGCGGAATTGGCAGACGCGCACGGTTCAGGTCCGTGTGGTGGCAACACCTTGAGGGTTCAAGTCCCTTCTCCTGCATCATAAAAATAGGAAAGAGGAAATCTTCGGATTTCTTCTTTTTTGTTTACCTGTAACTTTTTCTGCATATTGCTGTCTATATGGGCAGAGGCAAGCCGGAATGGTTTTGCAGGCTTGGCCGGCAGTAAACAGAAAGGAGCAGGGTATGAAAAGAAATTGGACAAAATGGCTGGCGGTTATGTTGGCCGGCGGTATGTTGATGGGATGCGGAAGTCAGCCGTGGAGTACCAGCGGCATAAAGCCGTTGAGGGCGGATCGGGAAGCGAACGGCGGAGAGGGGGCAGAAGGTATGGCCGGGCTGTCTGATCTGCCGGATGGCAGTGAGACCGAAGATTCGGGTTGGGATCGGGAGGATGATGGATCCTATGAGATGCTGCGGCAGTTTTCCCATGAGTTAATGCTGGAGAACATGGAGAAGGAAAACCCTCTGTTGTCTCCGGTCTCCGCTTATCTGGCCCTGGGCATGGTGGCTATGGGAGCCAGGGGGGAGACCTTGCAGGAGTTTCAGGAAGTAATGGGAGACAATATGCCGGCAGTGTCCCGGAAACTGATGGAACTTTATCCCCGGAAGCAGGAGGGAATGGTTCTGAATATAGCCAATTCGGTCTGGGTGGATCAGGAACTGACGCCGAATGGACAGTGGGTGCAGGAGACGGAGGAGATATTCAAGGGGGAAGGTTACCAGGGCATTCTCTCCAGCCAGGCTGCCATGGAGCAGATCAATGCCTGGTGCAGTGAGAATACCCAGGGACTGGTTCCGAAGATGCTGGAGGATCCCCTGGACGAAACGACAAGGCTGGCACTGCTGGACGCCATCTATTTTAACGGGGACTGGGAAATTCCTTTTGACGCATTGGATACAATGGAGCTGCCTTTTACCAGAGAGGATGGTACACAAATCCAGGTGGACACCCTGCGCATGATGGAAGAGAATCAGAGGTATCTGCACAGCAGCCTGGGGGAGGGGGTACTGCTCCCTTATCAGGGAGGGGATTTTGCCTATGTGGCAATCCTGCCGGAGGAAGGCACCTCGGTGCGGCAGCTTTACAGCAGCCTTACCCCGGAGGCATTGGCGGAACTGCTGGAGAGTGAGAACACGGAACTGTGCAATCTGAGTCTGCCTAAGTACGAGGTCGGTTTTGACAGGAAATTGAACGAAAGTCTGCAGGCCATGGGCTTGGTCCGGGCCTTTGAAGAGGAGATGGCAGACCTTTCCGGGCTGGGAACCACCATACAGGGGAATCCGATGTATATTAGCCTGGTGCGGCAGAAGGCGGTGTTTAGGTTGGACGAGAAGGGCACGGAGGCGGCAGCGGTGACTATGGTGGCTGTAAACGAACGCGCCGCCCTGCTGGAACCCCGTCCCCGGGAACTGCATTTTGACAGGCCCTTTGTGTATATGATTCTGGACCTGGAGAGCCGGATTCCTCTGTTCGTGGGAATCATGGACAATCCGGGCTGAACAGGAATATTTCACTTTTTTTTCATGGGAATATCTGGTATGATGTTGATAGTGGTTTTGGATATCATTTTGGAAATAATTATTTCCGGGAAGAAGGAACAGGCCTATGAACAGGGTTAAACAGATAAAAAAACAGACGGACAACAGATTTCTCAACCTTTATGAGTTTGAGGCCGAGCATCGGGACGGGGAAACCACGCCTTATTTCGTGGCCTCCCGGGCCCGGAACCAGGAGGAGCTGAAAGCGCTGTGCCATGATAAACGCTCGGACGGAGTAATCATCTATGCTGTTTACGGTGAGAAGAAGGACAGGGTGGTGCTGGTCCGCCAGTTCCGCTACCCCATCAATGATTACATTTATGAGTTCCCCGCAGGGCTGGTGGAGGAAGGGGAGGATATGTTTGAGGCCGGAATCCGGGAGATTTATGAGGAGACCGGGCTGAAATTCACCCCCAAAAAGGTGGACGCGGCGTATGCCAAACCCTATTATACCACAGTGGGTATGACAGATGAATGCTGCGGCACCGTATATGGTTATTGCGAAGGCATTCCCAGCAACAGCCACCAGGAGGACTCGGAGGATATACAGATCGTGCTGGCGGACCGGGAAGAGTGCCGGCGCATCCTGCGGGAGGAAAATGTGGCCATCATGTGTGCTTACATGCTGATGCATTTTATCCACAGCAGCGAGGAGGATCCCCTGGCCTTCACGGAGGAGATACAGGAGGGAATGTGAAATAAGCGGAACGGAAACAGGAGGATGCCTGATGGCCATGGAACAAAAGCGTACAGAAGATTGGTATCGGCTGGATCTGTCGGCCATTGTGTATCCCACCCTCCAGCGGCGGGATTTTTCCTCCGTATACCGGCTGTCGGTGGTATTGAAGGAAGAAATTGATCCGGCGGTGCTGCAGCAGGCGGTGGATCAGGTTATGCCCCGCTTTCCCACATATAAGGCGGCTATACGCAAGGGCGTATTCTGGCGATATCTGGAGCCAAACAACCGCCCCGGCCCCTTTGTGCAGCCGGATGTGAAGAATCCCTGCCAGCCCATGCATTTTAAGGGAAATAACAGATATCTGGTGCGGTTTTACTATTATGGGGGGCGGATCGCCCTGGAGGCTCACCACAGCCTGGGGGACGGCACCGGCGGCATGTGCCTGCTGATGACGGTGACGGCGCAGTATCTGCGTCTGAAATATCAGGCCCGGATCCGTCCCGAGGGATTTGTGCTTGATGTGGAGGGAGTGCCGGATCCCGAGGAGTTGGAGGACGCCTATATGCGCTATGCCAATGCCAGGGTCTGTCCGCCCAGGCCGGGGGAGAAAACCTATCGGGTCAGGGGCACCATGGAGCCTTTTTATACCCTGAATATCGTGGACGGTATCATGTCGGTGAGCCAGGTCATTCAGGTGGCGAAGCGCTATAATGCCACTGTTACGGAATACCTCAACGCCGTGCTGATCTATGCCCTGCTGCAGAAGCAGGGGCAGGAGAAGGGGCGCAGGCAGCGACCGGTTAAAATTGCCATGCCCGTGAATCTGCGGCGATTTTTTCCTTCCCGGACCCTGCGGAATTTTATCACCATGATCTATCCCGGGGTGGACCCCCGGTTGGGAGCGTATACCTTTCCGGAGATTGTGGAGCAGGTACATCACTATATGCGCTATTATCTGAATGAGAAGCTGCTGCGGGGAGATATTACCACCAATGCAGCTACCCAACGCAATCCACTGATCCGGGTGGTGCCGCTGTTTATCAAGGATTTCGTGGTGAGGCAGTTCTACACCAAGGTGCAGGATAAGAACTCTTCCGCGGGGCTTACCAATATGGGCGCTCTGCAGGTACCCGCCTCCATGAAACCTTATATAGAACGTTTTGACATCTATATGGGTCAGCCTTTTTCATCCCGCACCAACTGCGCCATTATCAGTTATGGGGATGTGCTGACCGTGAATTTTGCCAGCAGTATCATCGAGGCAGATGTGGAGCGCTATTTCTTTCGCAGGCTGGTGCAGGACGGCATTCATGTGAAAATAGAGAGCAACCGCAGCCAGTGCGAGATGCCCTGACAGCCCGCCGGGCCGTGGCAGGAGATAAGCGGATCTTTGACTCAGAAAGGACAAAAGCCATGTCATATTGTGTTAATTGCGGGGTGGAACTGGACGGCGCGCTGGAGGAATGCCCTCTGTGCAATACGCCGGTGATCAATCCCAAAGAACTCTCACGGCAGAAAAAGCCATCTCCCTTCCCGGAGGAAAAAGGGGCGGTGGAAACCATTCGCCGCAAGGATCTGGGGATACTTACCACCAGTATTCTGGGGGCTACGGCGGTGGCCTGCGGCCTGTTGAACCTGCTGGTGTTTACCGGAACAGGATGGTCTCTGGCCGTCATCGGTGCCTGCCTTCTGGTGTGGGTTATGATGATCCCATTGGTGATTGACAGCCGGCAGCCCATTTACCTGTCCCTTCTCTTTGACGGGGTGGCGGCGGGCCTGTATCTCTTTATGCTGAGTTTTCTCACTGCCAGCCAGGACTGGATGTGGGGGCTGGGGCTTCCCATTGTGATCCTTGTGACCCTGATTGCGGAACTGCTTACAGCCTGTATCCGGCATCTTCCCAGTTCCTTCCTGACCAACGCGCTGTATGTGGTAAGTGCGGTGGGACTGCTGTGTCTGGGCCTGGAGATTTTGATTGACCTGTATGTGACAGATCTTATTGCCCTAAGCTGGTCGGCTGTGGTGCTGACGGTGGTAGTCTGTGTGGATGCCATGCTGATTACGGTGCTGTCCAGAAGACGACTGCGCAACGAAGTGCGCCGAAGGCTGCATTTCTAAAAGATAGGGCGGCGATCTCCCAAGAGTGCGGCGAAAGAGCTTCACCCTTTAGTGCCGTCGCGCAGCGACTGGGAGATCATAAGATCTCTAATTAGGAGGAAAAAATGGTAGACAAGAGAGAGAATAACCGTAATCAGCGGATGATGCAGTTGGTTCGGCGTGCCCATGGACTGGTGGAGAATCCGGACATTGAGAAACACAGGCAGTCTCAGAACCATATCGGGGAGATCCTGGGCAACACCAGGGAGATCCATTACGAGGAACTTAAGATCGGGGAGATGGAGGCGGAATGGGTCTCCGTAAATCGTGCTCATATGAAAAAATATGTGGTGCTGTACTGTCACGGAGGGGGGTATTCCACAGGAAGCCGCAAATATGCCCGGACTCTGACCTCCAAGCTGGCGTCCTCCACCTTTATGGATGTGCTGTGCTTTGACTACAGGCTGGCCCCGGAGCATCCTTATCCCGCGGCCCTGGAGGATGCCGTGGCGGCGTGGGATTACCTGATGCTGCTGGGCTACGGGGCCCGGGAAGTGATCGTGGCGGGGGATTCCGCCGGGGGCAATCTGGCCCTGGCCCTGACGCTCAGCCTGAAAGCCCAAAAGCGCCTGCTGCCCAGGGGGCTGGTGCTCATGTCTCCCTGGACGGACCTGACTTCTTCAGGCGAGTCTTTCCAGACCAAGGCGGAGGTGGATCCGGTGCTGAATGCGGAATATATCGACCGGATGAAACTGGCGTACACACAGGGCCGGGATCTGGAGAATCCTCTGGTCTCCCCGCTGTTCGGGGACCACAGGGATTTTCCGCCCACCTACATTCAGGTGGGGGAGAACTGTGACGTGCCCTGCAAAACGTGAAAAAACCTTGAAATATGCCCTACAAACTGTGAAAAACCGCCCCTCTGGGTTGCTTTTTTCTCAAAATACCTTAAACTTATCCAAAAATAAGTCAAAGGTTTTCAATGCAAGCTGAAAATAGCTTGTGTGACATGAGAAAGGAGTGATGCAGATGGGTGGTTTTTCTAATTCAGAGGTCAATGCTTCTGTCAGGGGCTACATATTGAGAAGTCTTGTAAAAGGCTATCATTTTTCCCTTGCGGTAAAAACATTGTCCAATAAGATGATGTCCTGCGGTCTGATTGACACGCCGGATATTTCCAATCAGCTCTATTACTTGGAGCAGTGCAACCTGATTCAGTTCTCAAATGAATCGGATGCATTCAGTGCTTTAAGTGATGATGCTGTTATCAGACTTACCGCTGAAGGAATCCGTTTCATAGAAAACGGCGGCAATCCGGAAATGGGGATTGACCTATGATGGAGAAAGTCAGGAAGCCCCGTTCTGATTCCAAGATGTACCAGTTGCCGAAGGATGTATTAGACCAAGTGAATGACATGCTCCTAAATGAGAACATGAAATATTCTGATATTCAGCATTGGCTTGAAACAGAGCATGGAATGAAAATCAGCCTTTCATCAATCTCCAACTATGCGGTAAAGATATATCAGGCGGCTCAGCGTGTTTCTGATGACTTGGAACGGACAAAGTTTTTCATTGATTATATTGGAGATAAAAGTGAGCTTGATGCAAGCAAAGCGACAACTGCCATTTTAAAAAGCGGGCTGTTACAGAAGATTGCAACAGCAGAGGAAGAATTTAACGAAATGCCTGTTGAAAAAGCCGGACGGCTGCTTGTGGAACTGAACAAAGCTGAAATCGCAAGGGAACGTCTTGAACTGGATTATAAAAAGAAGATGCAGCTTGCCTTTGAAGCATTTGAATCCAAGATAATGGATGAAATCAAAAAGTACCCGGAAATCAAAGAAAAATTTGCGACTGCGTTTAAAGAATTAAAAGAAAAAATGCAGGAAAATTAGGAGGTAAAACACTATGAAAAGACCATTGAGAAGCGAACAGTTTTTATTGAACCTTTTAGGGCAGAAAATTTCCATTTTCCCTATTGCCAAAGGGGAAACAGTTGAAAAAGGTGATTTGGTTGTCGTAAACACCAGAACCTTACAGGCAAGCAAGGCAAAAAAAGAGGGCGGCTATTATGCCATTGGATGTGCTGTCAGAATTGTGACGGATGAGCATGGTGCAAAGTCGGCAATCTGCAAAGACGGCATCTACATCATCAACAATGCGGAACTGCCGGAGCATAAAATCCTTGACACCGATATTGGGCGGATTTGCTATTTCAACGGAAGCAATTCCGTGACACTGGACAACATAAACACGACAAAGGCTGGCGAAGTTTTAAGCGTATGTGAGGATGGGCGTGTCCTTGTGAAAATAAGCATCAGTGAAGGGAGTGAGCTGGAATGGTAATAAATCAGCAGAGCTTAAACGGTCTGTTTGTTGGATATTCAGCGGCTTTTAACAAGGCATTCAGTGAAACCCCTGTGAACTATCCTAAAATTGCCATGACCGTGCCATCCGAAACAAGGGAAACAACTTATGCATGGATGGGGCAGATTCCGAACATGAGGGAATGGATTGGTTCAAGGGAAATCCAGAACCTGATTGCACATGATTATGTAATCAAGAACAGAACCTTTGAGCTGACAACAAAAATCCCTGTGAATGACATTGCAGATGACCAGTATGGGGTTTACACTCCGCTTATTTCTGAAATGGGGTTATCTGCAAAGAAGCATCCTGATTCCCTGACTTTTGCCCTGCTTGGTGACGGATTCAACAGAAAATGCTATGATGGTGTCAGCTTTTTCAGTGACAGGCATCCTATGGGCGGAAATGATAAAGCTGTACAGTCCAACATGGGAAATAAAAAGCTGAATGCCGAATCCTATGCAGAAGCAAGGTCACAGATGATGACGGTGAAAGGTGAATCGCACAGGTCACTTAACATTGTCCCTGACCTTCTGGTGGTTGCCCCACAGAAGGAAGCTGTTGCAAGGGAACTTTTATTTGCAGATTTGATTGCAGGAAGCTCCAATGTAAACAAGAACACCTGTGACCTTCTGGTTGTCCCAGAATTATCGGATTACGCAGAGCAGTGGTACTTATTCTGCACAAAACGCTATATCAAGCCGTTTGTGTTTCAGGAAAGGGAAAAGGCGAAGCTGGTATGCAAAAACAAAGAGAATGATGATAATGTTTTCTTTGATGATGAAGTCATCTACGGAATCAAGGCAAGGTACAATGTCGGCTTTGGCTTATGGCAGTTAGCCTATGGAAGTACCGGAACAGCAGAGGAAACAGCCGAAGGATAGAAGGTGATTGATATGGAAGTGTATGCAGAAGTATTGTCACAGACGGCAAACCTGACGGAAGCCCCTGAATATATCAGGGTGCTTCCGTTGGGCTATATATCGTCAGAAAAAGGTGATTTCTTAGTAGACAGCGAAAGTTTCCGAATGATGAAGGAACACATGGGGCATAGGGCGGTTGACATTGTCATTGATTATGAACACCAGACTTTAAGGGACATGCAAGCCCCGGCAGGGGGATGGATAAAAGAACTTGTTTTGAAAAGTGACGGTATCTTTGCAAGGGTGGAATGGACGAAAAGGGCAAAGGACTATTTACAGAACAGGGAATACAGGTATCTTTCCCCTGTTGTGATGGTACGGAAAAAAGACCGTAAGGCTTCACAGATTCATTCCGTCGCATTGACAAACACCCCTGCCATAAATGGCATGATGCCTATTGTTAATTCTGTAAAGCCACCTTTGCAAGCCAACACCCAATTAAATGAGATTCAGAAAAAGATTTGCAGGATGCTGAATATAAGCGAATCTGACTTTGTTAAGTATGGTATGTGGGGTGATGCAGATGGATAATGATGTGCTTTTGAAGCATGTGGATGTATCTGACATACCTGAAACTTACCAGCCTGTTGTCAGCCTGATTGGGCTGGATAACTTCCTAAAGCTGTGCCGGTATGCTATGGGGGATGAACTCTATTTTCCAATGCAGGAAAGTGTTTTACGGAACGCAAGAAACCGCCTTATCATTCAGGAATATAACGGGCATAATCTGGCAGAGCTATCACAAAAGTACAACCTGACAGCAAAACACATCAGCAACATTGTAAAAGGCTTAAATCCGCCTTAGATGATAGTATATGCAATATTTCTACACTGAAACAAAATTACCCACGTTATAACGCGTAATAACGCTATTAGAACGTGGGTAATTCCATAATTGCTTATCTGACCTAAAATGAGTTAAGGGTATGCATGAGCTTACAGGCATCAATGAACCCCGACTTGTAAGCATATTCTGATACATCACACATGGTTTCAGTAAGAAGTGATTCCAATTCAAACCTTTCATCCTCCCCCATGTTTAAAGAATAGATGCTTTGTATAATCTTTTCCTGCTTGGGGGTTGCTGTTTTTCCGAACTTGTCAGCATTCCGGCTGTGATGTATAAAGAATATGTATTCAAAGATATTGTCCTTGTTAAAATCAACAGCTTCATTCAATGTTTTGCTTTCTTCCATAAATCCAATCATATTATTATCATCCTTTCTGACAAAAAACTTGTGTATAGCTTAAAAAGGCTGTATAATTAGTATAGGGAGTGGCCGCTCCCTATACCTCTTATTATTGTTCGCCATTCCTAAGCTGGTACGCTGATTGCAGGTGGTCAATACTAAGGGGTTCTTTTTCATTATCCCGGAACTGCAAGGCAATGTTAAGAACCTTTACGCAATTCCTGATACCGCCACGCTGTAAGGCTAATTCATGGAGGTATAACAGGCTTTCCTTATCCAGTGCATACGGATTGAAAATAGCTGTTATATCTTCCAGTGACGGCTCTGTGATATGCCTGCGGATACCAATCCTGCTGTAGAGCTGTGCAAAATGTGCCTGCCCCCTGCCATGCATCCTGTCATATACTGTAGGGTTGCCGCATAATACAATCCCTGATTCCGTCACGTCATTGATTGCCCGAAGGTTTTCCAATGCCCGGATGGACAGATGCTGTGCTTCATCAATGATAATCAGCTTTGGTGTGGCGGTCAGGTAATCGGTGATTGCATCCACAAGAACCCTGTCCGTTCCACGCTGTAACTTCCCGATGCAGGAAAGTACCTTTTCACAAACCCCCTTCACCGACTTGTCACAATCCTTTAACTCTATATAGATTACATCAGGGTGCATCTTTGTGTACTGCTTTAAGGAAACTGTTTTCCCAAGCCCTGCATCCCCATAGATTAGCGATATATCCCCTGCGGCTTCTGCAAAAGAAACCGCCATGATAATATCATCAAGTGTCTGCGTGTGTGCTATTTCTACCTTGTTCATACTGCTCCTTTCTTATGCCTGTTTTTCATAAGCCCTGTCCAGCATTTTCTTTTTGAATTTGTCGGCAAAACCTTTCTGTCTTTCGGACACTGCTTTTTTCCTTGCCCTGTTCTGGTTGAGGACATCCTCATAATTCCGTTCCATGTCAGACATTGAAATGCGTCTGATGTTTTCCTCAATCTTTTCATTCCTGACAATCTCAACTGTTTTCGGCTTTGCGGCTTCTGTCTGTTCCATGCTTTCAGCCTGACGTTTCAGCCGCTCCCCGACTGCTTCGGTGCTTCTTACCACGTTATCAGCGGTATAGGAATTTAACGCTTTCTGTCTGGCTATCTTCTTACGCTGGTTTTCCCTCTGGTAATCTTCATCCGTCAGATTCCATCCCTGCTTTTGTATTTCCTCAGCTACAAATAAGAAGTTTTCATTTACGTCAAAGACATATAAAATTTCCGGTTTTGTAGGGTCATATCTTGCAGTGACTTTCTGACCGATATAATTTATGCAGTTGTCATTATAGAAATGGATGCCTTTAAATGTAATGCCATTCCGCTGTACAGTACGCTGACCCTTTACACGCATAAGGCTGAAATACAATACTTCCTTTGATGCCCTGCGGATTGTGAAAGGAATGTCAGCATATGCCTGGTTAGGGCTTTTACCGCCCATTGCATCCCCTGAATGTTTTGCATTGTTATAGATTTCATACACATAGCGGTTATGGTGTTCTATAAACTCTTCCAGCGTTATCACATCCATTATGTCCAGTTCTTTCAAATCCTCTGGACGCTGTTTTGCGTTGCTTCCTGCATAGGAAGGGTATTTTTTCCCTAACTGTTCCTCGAAAGTGTTGAATACCCTTTCAATCGGTTTTGCCTTGGCATTATATGGGATTGCATAGGTTACATCTATCTGTAAGTTGGATGCAAGGCTTCTGAAAATTTTCCTTTCATCATCTTCAGAAACGATATAATGCCCTTCAGGATAAAACATGTCACGAGCCTTGTAATCTTTTCCATTATCAAGCCGGACACCATTCGGAATCCCAAAATGTTCAACCCCTAAGCCAAAACTGCAAAGAACTACATCAGAGTTTGGCGATTCCGTGCGGATGATGCTTGACATGATTTTGCGTGTCCTCATGTCCATCCAGTAGCTTCCCCAAGGTCTTTCCAGCTTCCAGCCGCCTTTGTTGTCAGGCACTCTGACGAATATATCCCATAAATGATGGTCTGATACCCAGAACTGATTAGGATGCAGAAGTGAATAATCCCGTTCTATGTATGGCATACACTTATCATCAAAGGCTTTCTGCCCTTCCCTTGCCCTTATGCACATTGCTTTATCCATGTTCCTCACATAGTTGCGGAAAGCCTTGATTCCGGGGATAACGTCACCGTTCCTGTTGGCTTCCATCTGTACATCCCTGAAACAGGATTCTATGGATGGCTTTGTCTGCTGGAGGTACAGGGAATCAAATAATTCCATGTAATCTTTGGGGATTGAGCTTTGCCCCCTGTTATAGCCGCCCCTCTTGTCCGTGAGCTTTTCCACCTGCCCAGACTTGCTTTTTTTCTGCCAGTCGTACAGGGATTTTGAGGTGAGCTGGAAATCGCCATGCTCTTTGTTCCATTGGTTGACAAATGCAGCCCTGATATCACCTTTCCGTGTCATTCCCCCTTTGATTGCTTTCTTTTCAAATTTACGGTATTCCGATACCGCCAAGGCTCTTAGTTCGCCTTTTTTCTTCTGTGCGTTTGTGCTGGTGTAATCCGTGTTGACAACGAATTGAGAATCACCATTGGTTTGATTGTGATAGGCTTTCTGTGCCTGTTCTGGAAGAGATTCCATAGAAATTTCCATTTTCCTGCCGCCACGACCTGTAGAGGATGGAATATAGCGGTATACATATTCGCCATTCTTTGCTTTATTTCTTATTGCCCGTTCCGAATATCCCAACAGTTCAGCGGCTTCCTTTGTTGCTAACCATGCCATGCTGTAACACCACCTTTGACAAAAATGTTGAGAATTACTTTTCTGTTATCTCTACAGTTTCAGCAACTGCCCTATATAAGTCCTCTAATTCAATTTCTAAGGCTTTTGACAGCTTTTTCAGGGTTTCTACCTTTGGGTTTTTAATTCTGGAACAGAGAACGCTGATATGGTTAGGATTTGCCCCTATCTGTTCCGCTAACCATGCCTGATTCTTGCCTTTTAGGTATAGTCTTTTTAATATCAGCTTTCCTAAAGGTGTTTTATTGTCTGTTCGTGTAGCCAATATATATTGCCCCCCTTTCAAAAATGCTTGATATAATATGGTAAAACACTTATAATATAAAATGTGTGTTTTATTACATCTAAATAGATTATAACGTAATAAAACACACATGTCAAGAGGAAATGTAACGATTCCCACATAAAGGAGTGAATGAAATGAAAACAGTAGGAGAAAAAATAAAGGAAATAAGATTAAATAATTCATTGACACAACAAGACTTTTCAAAAAGTTTGGGGATATCACGCCCACATCTTAGTAAAATAGAATCTGGAAAGGAAAACGCTTCTGATAGTGTTCTTCGCTTGATTTCAGAGTTATATAGTGTAAATTATGAATGGCTGTGTTCTGATAATGAATGTATCTCTTTTTCCATGGATATTAAAGAATTAAAAATAAACCATAATTTACAACGTGCAAAGACAGCAAATGTGGCTATTGATATTTTGAATAATAGTAAGGTTAAAAATAATAGCAAAAAATTTTTTATTGAAAATATAGGAAATATCTATGAAGCAATCAATAAATTTTATAATAGAACAGATATAGAAAATTGCAATTTGCAAGATGTAGAAATAGTATGTGCATATATTGAAAAGAAAATGCTTAAAGCACTGGATGCACTAAAAACTGAAAATTTGGACGAAAAAATAGAACAATGAAAACTTTTCCTTTGTCCATAAAATGTAAAAGTTTTTCAATTTTGCTGAAATCCTTGTAAAATCAGCGATTGAAAGACTTTTTTTATTGTTTCTCATAATTCCTTTGTACCCTCATTTTTCACAATTTAATTCCTTTGTCAAAAATGGCTGAAACCCTTGAAAACTATAGCTTTTTTGACAAAGGAATTTTTCACATTTTGCAGGACGCTTTACAAGAACGAGGTGCTTTACAGCGACGCCAGGCGGCTGTATATGCGTCTGCTGGAGGAGCATGTCTCGGTAAAGTTCGAACATTTCAAGGGAATGTGGCATGTATTCCAGATGTCGCCCTTCAAGACGGCTTATGGAGCCATGGACCTGATCGCGGATTTTATATATGATATTTGCAGATGACTCTTATATATGCAGCATCTTTCCAGGCGTACCGCATCGGATGCGGGAACAGTGCCGGTCCTGTCAGGGCCGGTAATTCTTTTTTAAAAAAGAAAAAGGATTTAGGGAAAAATTGCAGAATATAAGAAGTAGGAGACCATTGTGACAGGACGCGGCCCGCCGAAGGGCTGTGGGAAAGGCATGGTGCAGATGACGATACGGGAAAGCCTGGAGTATTGGGAAAAGGAATATCTCAGTCCTTTTGCCACCCTGAGTATGAATTCCAAGGGCAGGGAGCGGGAGGAGGAGCAGTGCGACATTCGTCCTGTTTTTCAGAGGGACCGGGACAGGATTTTGCACAGTAAGTCTTTCCGCAGGCTGAAAGACAAGACCCAGGTGTTTTTGGCGCCGGAGGGGGATCATTACCGTACCCGGCTGACCCATACGCTGGAAGTGTCACAGAACGCCCGCACCATAGCCAAGGCGCTGAAGCTGAACGAGGAATTGGTGGAAGCCATCGCTCTGGGTCATGATCTGGGGCATACACCCTTCGGGCATGCGGGAGAGAGGGCGCTGAATGATGTCTGTCCCTTTGGATTTGAGCACAGCCAGCAGAGCGTCCGTACCGTGGAGAGGCTGGAGAAAAAGGGGCAGGGATTGAATCTGACCTATGAGGTGCGGGACGGGATTCTGAACCATCAGACCAGCGGCATGCCCCATACGCTGGAGGGAAAGATCGTGCGGCTGTCCGATAAGATCGCCTATATTCACCACGATATGGACGATGCCATACGGGGCGGGATCCTGACCGAGGCTGATGTGCCCCGGGAGATCGGGGAAGTCATCGGTCTCACCACCGGCCAGAGGCTGGATCATTTTATCCATGATATCGTGATCCACAGTGTGGGCCAGGCGGACATATGTATGTCCCCGCCGGTGGCGGAGGCCATGAAGAGACTGCGGGGTTTTATGTTTGAACGGGTTTATCTGAATCCGGTGGCCAAGGGCGAAGAGGGTAAGGCGGAGGCGCTGATCAAGACTCTGTATCAGTATTATATGGGACATATTGACAAGCTGCCCGGGGAGTATCTGAATCTGATTTCGGAGGGAGAGCACCGGGAAAAGGTGGTCTGCGACTATATAGGGGCCATGAGCGACCGTTTTGCCATTGCCCAGTATGAGGAATTATACATACCGAAGTCCTGGATCCTATAGAAGTTTTCAACGAAAGGCTTTAACGTCCGCCAAGGCGGGCATGGAGGATAAACATGTATTATCCGGAAGAACTGGTGGAAGAAGTCAGGGTGCGGAATGACATTGTGGATGTGGTTTCCGGGTATGTCCGACTGCAGAAAAAGGGCGCCAATCACTGGGGATGTTGTCCTTTTCACAATGAGAAAACCCCTTCTTTCGCGGTGAACGGGGCCAAGCAGATGTATCACTGCTTTGGCTGCGGCGCGGGGGGCAATGTCTACACTTTTGTCATGAATTATGAGAACTATACTTTCCCGGAGGCCGTGAAGATGCTGGCGGCCCGGGCGGGGGTCAGCCTGCCGGAGGCGGAGTATGATGAGGAGCAGAAGCAGAGGCAGAATCACCGGCAGCAGCTTCTGGACGTGAACAGGGAGGCAGCCACATTTTTCTATTATCAACTGCGCAGTCCCCAGGGACAGGTGGGCTATCGCTATCTGGCGGACCGTGAATTATCCGATGAGACCATGCGCAAATTCGGTCTGGGGTATACGGGCAGGAGCGGAGCCGGTCTGATCCGGCATCTGAAGCAGAAAGGATTTGAGGACAGGCTGATCATAGAGGCAGGGCTGGGTAGTCACAATGAGCGGACCGGCCTGGTGAGTCCGTTCTGGAACCGGGTGATGTATCCCATTCAGGACATCCATAACCGGGTGATCGGTTTCGGGGGCCGGGTTATGGGAGAGGGGGAGCCCAAGTACTTAAATTCTCAGGAAACTCCTGTTTTTGACAAGCGCAGGAATCTGTACGGACTGAATTTTGCCCGGACTGCCCGAAGCGGCAACATCATACTTTGCGAGGGCTATATGGACGTGATTGCTCTGCATCAGGCGGGGTTCACCCAGGCGGTGGCCTCCCTGGGGACCGCGTTTACGGCGGAGCAGGCGGTGCTGCTCAAGCGCTATACGGACAAGGTGCTGCTGGCCTACGACAGCGACGGAGCGGGAGTCAAAGCAGCCCTGCGGGGCATCGGCATCCTGCGGGAAGCCGGGCTTTCCGGAAAGATCATCAATATGCAGCCCTGTAAGGATCCGGATGAATTTATTAAGAAAAACGGCAGGGATGCTTTTCAGGAGCGCATAGACCAGGCGGAGAACAGTTTCTTTTTTGAGATCCGTATGCTGGAGCGAGATTTTGACCTGAAGGATCCGGAGTCTAAGACCCTGTTTTACAGGGAGATTGCCAAAAAACTCTGCAGTTTTTCCGTGGATGTGGAGCGGGAGAACTATCTGGAAGCCGTGGCGGATAAATACCATATCGGTTTCGATAACCTGCGCAGGCTGGTGGGAAGTTACGCCATGCAGACAGGCGTGGACAAGCCTCCTGAGCGGCCCAGGTCCGGCGTGCGGCAAAAAAATTCGCCCCAGGAGAACAGCCGGCGTACCCAGAGGCTGCTGCTCACCTGGATCGTGGACGACCCGGCACTCTATCCCAAGATCGCCCGGTATGTGGCCGCGGAGGATTTTACCGAGGAGTTGTACCGCCAGGTGGCGGAACGGCTGTTTAGGGATCTGGAGGCCGGGCGGTACCAGCCGGCGGCTATAGTGAGCATGTTCCAGGACGAGGAGGAGCAGCGCCAGGTGGCGGAGATTTTCAACACCAATCTGCCCCAGCTGGAGACCAGACAGGAGAGGGAGAAGGCTCTTCATGATATTTTGTACGCAGTGAAAAAAAACAGTTATGAACATTTGACCGCCGGTCTGGGGGCAGATGTTACGGCGCTCAGCAGGGCGGTGGCGGGCAAGAAAGCCCTGGAAGAACTGGCTAAAACGCATATTTCACTGGAATGAAGTCAATACTAGTGTACTACCACATTCACTTTCTGTGAAATGGGAACGTGTCAGTACACCAATACAACAGCAGGAACTTTTAATTCAGAAAGGAAACCACAAGGATGGAAGAAAACACACAGGCACGTTTTGAGGAGAAAATGAAAAATCTCTTAGCGATGGCCAAGAAAAAGAAAAATGTATTGGAGTATCAGGAGATCAATGATTTTTTCTCGGATATGACGCTGGAGGAGGATCAGTTTGACAGGATTCTGGAAACTCTGGAACAGAATAATGTGGATGTACTGCGCATCACCGAGGACGATGATGTGGACGAGGAGATTTTGCTGGCAGAGGAGGATCTGGATGTAGAGAATCTGGATCTGTCCATTCCGGACGGCATCAGCATCGAGGACCCGGTGCGCATGTACTTAAAGGAGATCGGCAAAGTGCCTCTGCTCTCTGCGGAGGAGGAGATTGAACTGGCGAAAAAGCTGGAACTGGGCGACCAGGAGGCAAAAAAGCGTCTGGCGGAGGCCAATCTGCGTCTGGTGGTCAGCATTGCCAAACGTTATGTGGGAAGGGGGATGCTGTTTCTGGATCTGATTCAGGAGGGCAATCTGGGACTGATCAAAGCCGTGGAGAAATTTGATTACCGCAAGGGGTTCAAATTCTCGACTTATGCCACCTGGTGGATTCGTCAGGCCATCACCAGGGCCATTGCGGACCAGGCCAGGACCATCCGTATCCCTGTGCACATGGTGGAGACCATCAATAAGCTGATCCGGGTGAGCCGCCAGCTTTTGCAGGAGCTGGGGCGGGAGCCTTCCCCCGAGGAGATCGCGGAGGAGATGAACATGCCCGTGGACCGGGTGCGGGAGATTATGAAAATCAGCCAGGAGCCGGTATCCCTGGAGACTCCCATCGGCGAGGAGGAGGACAGTCATCTGGGAGATTTCATACAGGATGACAATGTGCCCGTACCGGCGGATGCGGCAGCTTTTACACTGCTGAAGGAGCAGTTGGTAGAGGTGTTGGGCACGCTGACGGAGCGGGAGCAGAAAGTACTGCGCCTGCGTTTTGGATTGGATGACGGCCGGGCCCGGACCCTGGAAGAGGTGGGCAAGGAGTTCAATGTGACGCGTGAGAGGATCCGGCAGATCGAAGCCAAGGCACTTCGCAAGCTGCGCCATCCCAGCCGCAGCCGCAAGCTGAAGGATTATCTGGACTGATGGGGAGAGAGTTGGCTCTGTCCGCCCGGATGCAGGCGCTGGTCCGCATGGTCTCTGCCGGGAACCGGGTGTGTGATGTGGGCTGTGACCATGGTTTTGTGTCCATCTATCTGGTACAGAGGGGGATCAGTCCCCGGGTGCTGGCCATGGACGTGCGGCAGGGGCCCTTATCCAGGGCGCAGGAGCATATCCGGCAGCAGGGCCTGGAGGCATACATAGAGACCAGACTTTCCGACGGGATATCGGCGCTGGAGGCCGGGGAGGCTGACACGGTGATCTGTGCCGGGATGGGCGGCAGGCTGATGCAGAGAATCCTGGAGGAGGGCAGGGAGAAGCTGGAGGCTGTGGGGGAACTGATTCTGCAGCCCCAGTCGGATATCCCTGCCTTTCGGGCATATCTGCGGCAGGCAGGATATGTGCTTCTGGCAGAAGATATGGTGTACGAGGATGGGAAGTACTATCCCATGATGAAGGTGACGGCGGGGAAGCACAGGGTCCCGGGAACGGAAGAATCGGGGCCGGAGGCAGTCCCGGGAGCCATCTCGGCGGTGGAAACCGGGAGCGGTAGAAGCCGGGAGAGGAAGGCGGAGCATTCGGAGGAGGCCGGAAGAGGCGTAAACCCAGACAGGGAGGCCCGGTGTATAAGTGCGGAAGCAGGGGACAGTCAGGCGCTGCAGGACCGCTTTGGAGAATTGCTGTTGGCGGGACGTCACCCGGTGCTGAAGCAGTACCTGCTATATGAACAGCAGGGCAACCGGCAGATTCTGGAGCAGCTTAAACAAAACGCGGCAGGCGGCAGAGCGGCCCGGCGCATCCGGGAACTGGAAGAGGAGCAGCGTCTGATCGGTCTGGCTCTGAAGAAGATGGAGCCACCGGGGCAGTGCGGAACAAAAACAGAAAGGGGCAGCGAGGATGAAGATAGAAGTATTGGGACAGGAGAAGGAATATCCCCAGGGAATCACTTATGAACAGATTGCGGAGGAATACCAGGAGCAATATGGAGGGCTGATCGCTTTGGCCTGCGCGGACGGCAAGATCCGGGAATTGTTCAAACATGCCAACAGGGATTGTAAACTGGAATTTTTCACCCGAAAGGATGCTGTGGGACACAAGACCTATGTGCGTTCGGCCACCATGCTGTGTCTGAAAGCCATTTATGATACCATGGGTGAAGAGGCGGCTTCCACGTGCCGCATGGAGTTTGCTGTGGGAAACGGCACTTATATCAGTACCGGGGGCAGGATCGCGGCCACGGAGGACAATGCCCGGCGCATTAAGGCCCGGATGGACGAATTGCAGGCCTGCGCCATGCCTTTCCGCAAAAGGTCCTATCCTCTGGACGAGGCCATAGAGTTGTTCCGGAAAAAGGGCATGACAGGGAAGACGGAACTGTTCCGCTACCGCCGCAGTTCTTTTGTGAATGTCTATGAGATGGACGGCTATTATGACTATTATTACGGTTTCATGCTGCCCAATGCGGGGTATGTGAAATGGTATGATCTGCAGGCTTACGATGAGGGCTTTATGCTGGTGCTGCCGGATCAGAAAACTCCCACAGAGGTAAAACCCCTGGCCCAGCGGCGGAAACTGTTTGAGACCTTGAAAGCCTCCGCTCAGTGGGGACATGACATCGGTATAGAGACAGTGGGACAGTTAAATAATCAGATCTGCAGCGGTTCCATCAGCGACCTGATTCTGGTGCAGGAGGCGGAACAGGAGCGGAAAATCAGCGAGATTGCCCGTGAGATCGCATCCCGCAAGGGCGTTAAATTCATTATGATCGCCGGCCCTTCTTCTTCCGGCAAGACCAGCCTGTCCCACAGGCTGTCCATCCAGCTGCGGACGCTGGGCATGACGCCCCATCCCGTGGCGCTGGATAATTATTTCGTGAACCGGGAGGACACTCCGCTGGACGAGAACGGGGACTACAATTTCGAATGTCTGGAAGCCATAGATGTGAAAAAGTTCAATGATGATATGATCAGGCTTCTAGGCGGTGAGCGGGTGGAGATTCCCGAGTTCAATTTCAAGATCGGCCGCAGAGAGTACAACGGCAACTATATGCAGCTTGGAAAAGAGGATGTGCTGGTCATCGAGGGCATCCACGGACTGAACCCCCGGATGAGTTACGCCCTGCCGGAGGAAAGCAAGTTCAAAATTTACATCAGTGCCCTGATTAACCTGAACGTGGATGCCCACAACCGCATTCCCACCACCGACGGCCGGCTGCTGCGCCGCCTGGTGCGGGATGCCCGCACCAGGGGAGCATCCGCCCAGCGTACCATTCAGATGTGGCCCTCTGTGCGCCGGGGAGAGGAGGAGTATATCTTCCCCTTCCAGGAGGAAGCTGACGTGATGTTTAACTCGGCCACGATCTATGAACTGGCAGCGCTGAAGCAGTATGCGGAGCCGTTGCTGTTCCATATCGACAAAGACCAGCCGGAGTACTATGAGGCTAAACGGTTGTTGAAATTCCTGGAGTATTTTCTGGGTATCAGCAGCGAGGAACTGCCCAGGAACTCCATATGCAGGGAGTTTGTGGGGGGAAGCTGCTTCAGGGTGTAACAGCCGGGGACTTACGCTGGCAGTTGCCAAAATATCTGGTTTGTGATATGATGTAAAATTGTAAGTAGGACAGGCGATCGCAGCCACGGCAGCGTGGGTGAGGAAAGTCCGGGCTTCACAGGGCAGGATGCCGGATAACATCCGGTGGAGGCGACTCCAAGGCCAGTGCAACAGAAATATACCGCCGGAAAGTAACTGCCAGGCAGTTACTTTTCGGTAAGGGTGGAAAGGCAGCTTAAGAGACTACCGTCCGTCTGGCGACAGACGGAGCCATGTAAACCCCATCCGAAGCAAGACCAAAATGAAAGCTACAGGCTTGCCCGGCCTGCTTTCAGGTAGGTCGCTGGAGGCGTCTGGCAACAGACGTCCTAGATAGATGATCGCTCAACGACATAACCCGGCTTATCGTCCTGCTTATGAGGAATCCCAGTATTTGTTATGAATACTGGGGTTTTATTATCTGCAAAGGCTTGGTGTGAAACGCAGGGCTTTACAGGGGCAAGCCGGGGCTGCCGCCAAAATGCAGAGAATATACAGGGAGAAGATGGGAATGGAACTGTATAGAGGGGAGAGATGCTGAAATGGTTCTGAGGCGGCTGATATTGCTGGCCATGATATGTATGCTGACGGGCTGCGGCAGCCCGGAGTCAGGGCGGCAGCCGAGCCGGGAGGCATCCTGGAGCGCAGCCCCGCAAGGGGAGAATCCTTCGGGGAGAGTCCGGCGGAAAGGGAATGGGTGGGAGGCAGCGGACACAGATCCCCAGAGGCCGGACGGCATTTCTTCAATGAATGAATCAGGCAATGGCGGGAATCCGGAACAGGAAATGCTGTGTTATTTGCAACAGGCGACCGTACAGATCCAGGGCTCCAGGGGTATGGGCAGCGGTACGATTTGGGCGGAGGAGGAAGGCGGGCTGGTGCTCGCCACAGCGGCCCATGTGGTGTCGGATAACAGTCCTCTTACCGTACAGTTTGATCAGGGGGAACCCGTGGAAGCCCGGCTTCTTTATGTCTCCGATCAGGTGGATCTGGCATTTCTGGAGGTATCTCTGAGGGAAGTGGAGATCTTGAATGTTCCCTGGCAGATAGCCCGGCAGGACAGGGAAGTCTGTGAACGACTGGAAGCGGGACAACCATTGTGGATCATGGGCTCTGTCCAGGAAGCCGCAGACCGTATCTGCGGGGGCAGTGTGACGGAACCCTGGATTTTTCTGGAGGATTTTGATAATTATATGTTATTGGGTAATGCCCATGTGGTCCCCGGGGAATCCGGGGGCGGTGTGTTTACCCGGGAGGGCATACTGGCCGGTATTCTTTGCGGCGGCAATGAGGCGGATCAAATCGCTGTGCTGCCCTGGAGTGTTATGGAAGCTGTTTACGATAATTTCAGCCGCACAGATATTGACAAGCAGGCTGATTTGTTAGACAATGAAAATCAGTGGTCAGATAATGGGAATCGGAGCCATGGACATAGAAGGCTTTGGTAATAACAGAATCTGCGGAAAGGAAGTATGGTATGACTAAGATTGATATTGTGTCCGGCTTTTTGGGGGCGGGCAAGACTACATTGATTAAGAAGCTGATAAAGGAGGCGCTGCAGGACACCCAGGTGGTGCTGATCGAAAACGAATTTGGCGAGATCGGTATTGACGGAGGTTTTTTAAAGGATGCGGGTATCGAGATCAAGGAGATGAATTCCGGGTGTATCTGCTGTTCTTTGGTGGGAGACTTTGGGGCCTCCCTGAAGGAAGTACTGACTACTTACAAGCCGGAGAGAGTGTTGATTGAGCCTTCCGGGGTGGGCAAACTTTCCGATGTGGTGAAAGCGGTGGAGAATGTGGCCGCTGATCTGGAAGTGAAAGTGAACAGCGCTGTGGCCGTGGTGGATGCCTCCAAGTGCAAGATGTATATAAAGAATTTCGGGGAGTTTTTCGTGAACCAGATCGAACATGCAGGCACCGTCATTCTCAGCAGAACCGGTCATATGTCCCAGGAGAAGCTGCAGGCGGCAGTGGAATTGATCCGGCAGCACAATGCCGGGGCTACCATTATCACCACGCCCTGGGAGGAACTGGAGGGCCGGGCGATTCTGGAGACCATCGAGGGAGTGGACAATCTGGAGGACATGATGAAAGAGATGCTGGAACATGCCCGGGAACATGAACATCATTATGATGAGAACGGGCTGTGCAGCTGCGGGCATCACCATCATGACGGGGAAGAAGGACATCACCATGACCATGATGAGGAACATTGCCATCACCACGACCATGAGGAGGGGCATTGCTGCCACCACGATCATGAGGAGGAACACTGCCATCACCACGATCATGAGGAGGGGCATTGCTGCCATCAAGATCATGAGGAGGAGCACTGCCATCACCACGATCATGAGGAGGAGCATTGCTGCCACCACGATCATGAGGAGGAGCACTGCCATCATCACGATCATGAGGAAGAGCATTGCTGCCACCACGATCATGAGGAAGAGCATTGCTGCCATCATGACCATGAGGAAGGGCATCACCATCACTATGATGAAAAGGGCATCTGTGAATGCGGTCATCACCATGGTGAAGAGCATGGGCATCATCATGATCATCATGGCCACCATCATGCGGATGAAGTATTCAGCAGTTGGGGGATGGAGACTCCCAATACCTACACGGCGGAAGAGATTGAGAAGATACTGTCGGAACTGGACAGCGGCGTATATGGAATGATTCTGCGTTCCAAGGGCATGGTGCCCGCAGGGGACGGCAGTTGGATTTATTTTGACTATGTGCCCGAAGAGCATGATGTGCGCGGCGGTAAGCCGGAAGTGACCGGCAAGATCTGCGTCATAGGCTCCAAATTGAACGAGGAGAAGCTGGGAGAACTGTTCCGTAAGTAGTCCGGCAAGCGGAGGACTTTGTCAGAAGCCGGGATAAGGCGGATCAAACGGCTGCGCAAATTTTTTGAGTAGGACTGGAGGAAAGAAGCGGTATGAAACCGGTATATATTATCAACGGATTCCTGGAGAGCGGGAAAACGGAATTTATCACTTATACCATTGCCCAGCCGTACTTTCGGATTCAGGGTAAGACCCTGATTATCGCCTGCGAGGAGGGCGAGGTGGAGTATGGAGAGGCGTTGCTGCGCAGATGCAACGCAGTGTTGGAAGTCATCGAGGAGGAAGAGGACTGCAATCCAAACAATTTGGTGGAACTGGAAAAAAAGCATAAGCCGGAGCGCATTATCATAGAGTACAATGGCATGTGGAATTTTAAAAATCTGAAACTTCCCTGGCATTGGCGGGTGGAACAGCAGATCACCACCATTGATGGGGCTACTTTTCCCATGTATTACACCAATATGCGGTCCCTGCTGGCAGAGATGGTGAGAAAGTCAGATATGATTATTTTTAACCGCTGTGACGGCATCAAGGAACTGAATGTCTACAAGCGCAATATCAAAGCGGTAAATCAGAATGCGGATGTGATTTTTGAGGACGCCAACGGCGAGGTCAATGAAATTTTTGAGGAAGATTTGCCCTATGATCTGCAGGCGGAAGTCATTGAGTTAAATGACCAGAGCTATGGGATCTGGTATCTGGACTCTCTGGAGCATTTGGAGCGCTATGAGGGAAAGACCATCCGCTTTACCGCCATGGTGTTAAAGCCGGAGGAGATGCCCCAGGGCTACTTTGTGCCGGGGCGCATGGCTATGACCTGCTGCGCCGATGATATGGCCTTCCTGGGATTTGCCTGCCGGTTCGAAGGCGCGGATACGTTGAAGCAGAAGCAATGGGTGCAGGTTACGGCCCGGGTGAAGAAGGAATATTGGAAAGACTATGAGGGGGAAGGCCCTATGCTTTACGCCGTTTCCGTAACAAAGGCTAAGGCGCCCAAAAACGAAATTATCAGTTTCGCCTGACAGGCGGGGGATCTGTTTCCACAACGGGGAGGGGCCATGGAAGCGACCAAAGACATCCAACAGTTGAAAAGCCGCCTGAAGGATCTGGCGGATCGCTCGTACCGACAGAACCTGTATACTTTTTCAGGTTTTCTTAGCCTGGGGGAGCAGGAGCAGTTCTGGGCCATGGACAGGGAACTGCATTATTGCGGTTCCTGCCTTTGGGGCGGTTATGAGCAGGCAGAACGGAAAGTGGCGCGCTTTGGCAGTGTGGAGGAATTGGGCTATGAAGAGGAATATCCCATTGTCTGCATCCATATCACGCCGCTGCAGGCTAAATTTGCCGATGCCCTGAGCCATCGGGATTTTCTGGGGGCGTTGATGAACCTGGGCATAGACCGCTCTACGCTGGGAGATATCCGGGTGGGAGAAAAAGAAGCCTATCTGTACTGCCTGTCCGGTATGGCGGAGTATGTCTGCGAACATTTGGATAAGGTAAGACATACCAGTGTAAAATGCGTTCCGGTGGAGGAGTGTGCGGATCTGCCCCAGGAGGAACCCAGGGAACTGGTGGTGCAGCTGCCGTCCCTGCGGATTGATGCCTGCCTGTCCAAGGTGTATAACCGTTCCAGAGGGGAGATTCTGGAGGCATTTCAGAGCGGAAAAGTCTATGTGGACGGCCGGCTGTGCGAAAACAATTCCCGGCAGCTAAAGGGCGGTGAGACCGTGAATCTGAGGGGCCTGGGAAAGTTTATATTCACCGGGGAGCAGAGAGAGACCCGCAAGGGTAAACTCTCGGTCAAAGTGCTGCTCTATCCATAAGATTTGTAGGATACAGGACTTTCATACAAAAAGAGGAAGAGTTCATGTATACATATTCTATCATTCAATGGCTGTTTTTCTTTTATTTTTACTGCTTTGTGGGTTGGTGCATAGAGACCACTTATGTATCCCTCCACCAGAAGCGTCTGGTGAACCGGGGATTTATGCGGGGGCCCTTCCTGCCTTTGTATGGCAGCGGGGCCATTATGATGCTGTTGGTGTCCATGCCCTTTAGGGAGCATCTGGTTCTGGTATATATTGCGGGCTGCGTCGGCGCCACCCTATTGGAGTATGTGACGGGAGTGACCATGGAAGCATTGTTTAAGGTGCGGTATTGGGATTACTCGGACAAAAAATATAACTTTCAGGGGCATATCTGTCTGGGCACTTCTCTGGCCTGGGGGCTGCTTACCATCCTTATGACCAGGCTGGTACATAAGCCGGTGGAACGGCTGGTGCTGGCGATACCCGGGTCCGCGTTGACGGTCCTGACGCTGGTTCTGACCGTGGGGATCGCCTGGGATTTTGCCCTGTCCTTCAAGGCGGCCATGGATCTGCGGGATATTCTGGTCATGATGGAAAAGGCCAGAGCGGAACTGGTGCATATTCAGAAACGGCTGGATGTGATCATCGCCCTGGCCGACAGTGACCTTCAGGCCCGCAGGGAACAGTGGAATGAAGCCCGGGAGGCCCGGCTGGAAGCCAGCGAGGCCCGCAGGGCGGCGGCACAGCAGCAGAGGGCAAAGATCGGCGAGAACATATCGTTGAAAGCGGAGGAGTTGAAAGCGGGTATCGAAGAGAAATTTGCCGGTATAAAACAACGTGCCCTGGAAAAGCCTTCTGCCTATCTGGAGAGCGTGCGGGAAGAAATTGGTGAACTGAGAATCAAATACCGGGTCAGTTTGGAGCGACGGGAAGGTTCCGGCAGAGTCAGAAAATTTTATAAAAATGTGCTGCGCTCCAATCCCTCCATGACTTCCAGGATTTTCAAGGATGCCTGGGAGGAGTGGAAAAAGCTGATGGAGGATGAACCAGATGAGGAACAGGAGTAGGGAGAAGCGCCGGAAAACCATAAGGATGCGGAGGAATGCGGGATGAAAATCGGCGAGGCTTTGGCTGCTTACCGTGCGGAGCGCAAGCTGCTGGTGCAGCAGAGACGGGAGCTGTTTAAACAGAAGGAGTCTCTGGAACGGAAAATGAGGGCTGCCGAGGGGGGCCGGGAACTCTATGAGGAGGAGGCCGCCACCCTGGAACTGTCTATTAATAATGTGTGTGAGCGCTTTGAGGAGAACCTGAAGGTGCTGGATCAGCTGACGGCGCAGGAGACCGCAGTATGGAATGCGGAGGTTGCCCGGCAGCAGGCGGATGTAATGGAAGAAAAAGCCGCGGACATGGCTAAGATCATGGAGGTGGCGCATCGGATCGCCACAGGGGGGATCGTTCCTGCATCGGACGAAAAAAAATTGCTGGATTACAGTTTTGAGATGTATCAGGCTGCCAAAAGCATGGGAGCCATGGTTCAGATGCGGAAAAAGCGTGAAAAGTATGACTCTCTGTGGGACGATGAAGAGGAGAAACCGCAGGAGTATGATCCTGCAGGAAAGGCCTACAGTGCAGAGACGGACATCGGACTTCCAACAGCCGAAACAGGGAGCGGCGAAGCCTTATGAGAAAAGGAGTAGGCCTGGTTATTACAGCTGCCGTTTATATCCTGACAGGCTGTTCCGGAAATAGTGGTGATTTGTGTCTGCCGGAAACCACCACTGCAAAGAACAGTTCAACAACCGAGGCCGACATGGTCAATGCGCAGCGTACTGAACCCATGATGCTGGAGGAGGATTGGTCGGAATTTTTTGGCTCCCTCAATGGCACTGCGGTGGTGTACGATCCGGCTGAAAACTGCTGTCAGGTCTATAACCGGGAATTGGCTCTTACCCGGCGTTCCCCATGTTCTACTTTTAAGATCATTTCTTCCCTGACGGCTATGGAAAACGGAATAATTGAACCGGAGGATTCCCTGCGTACCTGGAGCGGGGAGATGTTCTGGAATGAGGAATGGAACAGGGACATTGATTTTCAAGATGCGTTCCGCTCTTCCTGTGTGTGGTATTTCCGGGAAGTTATCAATGAGATCGGCAGGGAGGCCATGCAGGAAGAACTGGATAAACTTCAGTACGGAAACTGCGACATTTCTGACTGGGAGGGCCTGCAGAACGTAAACAACAGCAATCCTGCTCTCACCGGCTTTTGGCTTGAATCTTCCCTGCTGATCTCGCCTGTGGAGCAGACGGCGGTAATGGAACGGATCTTTGGTGTCCAGGCAGATTATTCAGCGGAAACAGTAAGCCACTTAAAGCAGGTTATGCTGCTGTCAGAGCCAAAGGATGCGGATATAAGCGTTTATGGAAAGACCGGCATGGGATCCTTTCAAGGAACCGTGGTGGACGCGTGGTATACGGGCTTTGCGGATATGGGTGAGAAAAGGCTTTATTTCTGTGTTTATCTGGGGGAGACGGACAGTCAGGAAGTATCCAGCGCCAGGGCGAGAGAAATAGCCCTGCAAATCCTGAGTCAGTATTAAACAATTTTTTTATCTAAATATCTTTGCTAGAATATTTATTTCTTAACTTTTTCCTGGTAACAACCATATTTTCTGATTGTTTTTTCCATCCCCCTGACGGGGGGATGGCGCTTTGCCATGTTCCCGGAAAATCATTTACATCTATAAATGAAATCGGGGAGGCGTCCGATATATATAATACGGACATAAAGAAAAGGGAATTCTTTGTTTCGGGAAAGGATATCAGGGATGGGAGAAATTACACCCAGTGAAAATGAATGGTTGGTAATGGAAGTGCTCTGGGCGAATGACCGCGCCATGACGGCGGCGGAGATCATCGCGCAGCTTACAGGCAAAACGGATGTCAGCCAGAAAACCATCAGGGTTATGATTAATCGTTTGCTGGCCAAGGGAATGCTGACTTACACGGTGGACGAGAAGGATGCCAGAATCTATCATTACCGGGCAGCCAGACCCAAGGAGGAGTGTCTTCGCCTGAAAAGCAGGCGCTTTGTCAGCAACTATTTCGGCGGCAATGCTTCGCTGGCGGTGGCCAGCTTTCTGCAGTCGGCAGAGATCAGCCGGGAGCAGTTGGAGGATTTGAGCAGTCTGGTGGAGAGCTTGAAAGACAGGACATAACGGACCGGCGTCCGGAAAGGAGGCACAGGAAGCATGAGGGTGTGGGAGTTGTTGGAACTGCTGGGGAAATTTGTGGTATTTGTCTGTAAATACGGTTTCTCAAAGTGTATGAGAACCGCCGTCTGCGGCCTGGCTGTGATGCTGCTTCTGCTGACCTGGCATTGCTGGCGTAAGCGCAGGGCCGGCAGAAGCGCAGACCTGGGGTTTTACAGTTGGCTCCTGCTGTTTCCTGCGGCTTTTACGGGCATGAGCCGAATTTTTTTTCAGAGGTGGAGTATCGGGCTGCAGGGCGGGATCCATATATTGGGTGATACCTGGGTCAGCGGCGGGTATTTTGTAATCCTGCTTGCCTTGCTGGGATGGTGGCTGGCAGGGAAGCATGTTTTGTCAAAAAGGGTATGTAAGCTGTATTGCTGGTATGCGCCGAAAATGTCCTCCCACAGGGGAACGCAGGACTGGCAGCACTGTATCCGGCGAGTGACGGACGGGGATCGCCGGGGCCTGGCCCGGTGGTATCTGAAGCGGGCGCGGGTGTATATTTCCGGCCAGGGGATCAGTCCTTACTGCGGCGGTATCTTCCGGCCTTATATTGTGATGCCGGATCTATATCTGGAACCGATGGGGGAGAGTTCGGCTGCAGGGGAAGAACAACGTTGCAGGGGAAGTGAGCAACGTTGCAGGGCAAGTGAGCAACGTTGCAGGGCAAGTGAGCAGCGTTGCAGGGCAAGTGAGCAACATTGCAGGGGAATTGAACAGTTCTGCAGGGAAAGGGAACAGGAGGAATCCCGGAGAAATTTCAAAACAGACGGGGAGCCGGGGTATTGGGGCTGGGGACTTACGGAACAGGGGAAGACTTTGCTGTGTCATGAGTTGCTGCATTTGAAATCCGGGCATATCCTGTGGATCAATCTGTTTGCCCTGCTGCGTATTTACTGGTGGTTCAATCCCCTGGTTTATCTCTGCGAAAAACTGCTGCGGCAGGATATGGAGCAGGCCTGTGACGAGGGATGCCTGTACTATACGGGTGTCAGCGAACGGGAATATGGCAGGCTGCTGCTGGCCATGGCCGCCAGGCAGGAAAATATGAGATTGGCGGGGGCGGCCACTTTTCTGAGGGATAGGGACTATCATTCTCTGAGGAATCGCATTGGCAGCCTGCGGGGAAAGTGCGGCCTCAGAAAGTATCGGCTCATCCACAGGAATCTGACCCTGGGGTGCGCTGCTCTGTTGGCGCTGGGCATTCTGGCCGTGGGGGCCACTTCCTATCCCCGGTATACCCGAATGCAGGAACTGGTTTTATATGATGAAGAGCTGCGCCTGATCTGCAATGACACGCCCCAACTTCGGGAGGCGGTGCAGGTGGTGGACGGATTTCTGCAGATTGACCCGGAGCGGATGGACGCCTGTTTAAAGGAACTGGAGTTTGAGGGGGAGTATGTCTATCTTAGCTTTGACACCATCATGAAAGTGCCGGGCTCGGGGGGCTGCGGTAATGTGGGTATGATCGAGCCGGGTAACTATGAGGATATTTTTTATCTGCGGGCAGAAACCTGGGAGAATGATCTGCTGGAATTCTGTCTGAAATATTTGTTATAACGTACATAGTCGTTTGGTGCAAAGGCTCTTGTCTGAACAGGCAGGCAGCCGATATCAATAGAGAAGGTTGGAACGGTCTGGATGAAGCAGGCCGATGTAGGGTAAAAGAATCACAGGCAAAATCGGAGCGCGGAGCAGGAGAGGCTTCGGTTATACTTCGATTAGACGGACAGAGGTAAGCATGGGACAGGTAACATTGACATTCGTGGAGGGCGAGGCTGTATTGGAGCCGGAGGAAATCCTCTATATAGAAACTTGCAGGCACAAAAATATTTTTCACACGAAGGAGCGCACCTACAGCATCTATCGCAAGATGGATGAGATCGAGGCCCTCATGGAGGGGATGGAGTTTTTGAGATGCCATCAGAGTTTCCTGGTGAACATGCGTTATATCCGAAAGATCAGCAGCTATGTGATGACCTTGACCACAGGACAGGAATTGTCTGTGCCCAAGGCCCGTTACCGGGAGGTTAAGCGTCGGTATGCGGAGTATTTGGAGCGGGATAAGAGATAGAAGTGATTGAGGGAGTATTACAGATATTATAGCGGAGAAGCCGTGGGAAAACGGCTTCTTTTTTATGGAGCATTTTCTTTTATTGTATTTTCAGAGATATGCATTTATAATAGAATTGATAAATAGAAACGGATTGAGCCGATCATGTGGAGATCGCGGAAAAGGGGAGCTGCCGTGTTTGGGTTTAAAAGAAAAACAGGAGAGATTGACGCTCAGTTGACCATCGTGGCCAACAGTCTGGCTAACAATTATAAGGATGCGGCCAGGGATGGGCTGAAGGAGGCACGGAGACTGTTTGAGGCACTGGAGGGCGAATTGCCGGAGCGGGAGCGAAAGCGGATCAGCCGACAGATCGACGGTTTCCAGGAACAGATGAAGGGATATTCCCATTATAATCATATTGGGTGGTAGGAAAATAAGGAACCAAAAACAGCATTTTCCCGGACAGCGCGTTGCTCCCAATGCGGACGCTGCGGCGGGCGGGGAGGCGGAATTAGAAAAAGAAAGAGGATAAAGGATGAGGCTGATAATTGTACGACACGGGGACCCGGACTATGAGAAGGATTCCCTGACAGAGAAAGGCTGGCGGGAAGCGGCCATATTGGCGGACAGGATATCCCGGCTGGAGGTGAAGGAATTTTATGTGTCCCCGCTGGGACGGGCCAGGGACACGGCTTCCCTGACACTTGAAAAAATGGGCCGAAAGGCCACCGTATGTCCCTGGCTGCGGGAGTTTGCGCCACGGATTATGCGGCCGGACGTGTCGGACCGGACTACCATCTCCTGGGACTGGCTGCCCCAGGACTGGACTGGAGTGGATGAATTTTACCGCCGTGACCAATGGAGTACGCCGCCCATGATGCGGGAGGCCATGGCTGCAGATCCGGATACAGGGGAAATGCGGGTGGGCATTCAGGAAGAATATGACTGGGTGATACGGGGATTTGACAGTCTTCTGGCGGATCACGGCTATCAGCGCAAGGGGGAAATCTACCGTACAAAACAGTCAAATCAGGACATCTTGGTATTTTTTTGCCATTTTGGTGTAGAATGTGTACTGTTGAGCCATTTATTGGGTATTTCTCCCATGGTGCTGTGGCATGGGACCGTGGCAGCGCCCACCTCCGTTACCACACTTTATACGGAGGAGAGGCGGCGTGGAAAAGCTATTTTCCGCATGACAGCCTTTGGAGATGTCTCCCATCTGTATGAAGCAGGGGAGGAGCCGGCCTTTGCGGCCCGGTTCTGTGAGGTCTATGGCAGCGATGATAGACATGACTGAAGAATTGTGCTGACCGGCGCGGCGGGATAAGAAAGGCCCGGCGGTATGCGGAGCTGGGAAACCGACAGTGACAGATGGGGAAAAAACACATATATTGATTATGAGATGATTCAGAAAGCAGGGGCATTTTCTGTTTGTTCGCTCTTTCGCGGTTCGGTTTATGGAGGACGGGAGCGGAGGTTTACGGATGTGCGCGGTGAATGGATGAGAGAGATATTGCAGATAGCCACAGGTTTATCTATTCCTTTTGCGGGAACCACGCTGGGCGCAGCCATGGTGTTCCTGATGAAGAATGAGATGAATAAGAAGCTGGAGAAGCTGTTGTTGGGCTTTGCCGCAGGGGTGATGATCGCGGCATCCGTATGGTCGCTGTTGATTCCCGGCATTGAGATGGCGGGGGAGCAGGGAAAAATCCCTTGGGTGCCTGCCACGGTGGGCTTTCTGCTGGGTATGTCCTTCCTGCTGGTACTGGACAGCCTGATTCCTCATCTGCACCTGGACAGCAGCAGCCCCGAGGGTGTGAAGTCGGGGATGGGAAAGACGGCCATGCTGGTCTTTGCGGTAACGCTGCACAATCTGCCGGAGGGCATGGCCGTGGGCGTGACCTTCGCAGGGGCTATGATGGGCAATACGGGCATCACCATGGCGGGGGCTTTCGCTCTGGCAGTGGGCATTGCCATCCAGAATTTCCCCGAGGGCGCTATTATTTCCATGCCGCTGAAGAGCAGCGGACAGGGCATTTCCAAAGGGAAGGCATTTTATTATGGCATGCTTTCCGGCCTGGTGGAGCCCATCGGCGCCGTGATTACCATATTGCTGACCAATCTGGTGGTGCCCTTTTTGCCCTATCTGCTTTCCTTTGCGGCGGGGGCCATGATCTATGTGGTGGTGGAGGAATTGATACCGGAATCCCAGTCAGGAGAGCATACCAACATCGGCACTATCGGCGTAGCCATGGGCTTTACGCTGATGATGGTGCTGGATGTGGCGCTGGGGTAGGAGGGCTCCGTTCTGTGTGCCGGCGGTGCAGGCTTTGTCTGTAGGGATCCATGGCATACGGGATCGGACAGGGGGATTTGGTCGAAAATAAAGCAGACTTGATGTACAGGAGAAGAGATGTGAGCAGAGAAAAGTACAGGGAACCGGGGGAGCTCCCGCTGATTGAGGAATATCCCGATGTTTTTGTCTTTCAGGACGGCAGGCGGGTGGAAACCCCACAGGATTGGGTCGCCAGGCGGGAGGAGATCAAAGAACTGTTTGCGTATTATGTATATGGTCCCCTGCCGGAGACGGAGGGACAGCAGGTGCGCTGGCGTCTGGAGGAGCAGCGGGTCTGTTCGAGGGCTGTGGCCATGCCGGAGGGCAATTCCCCCATGTTGAACGCAAGGGTCATGGAGCTGGAGGCCATCGTGGCATACCGGGGCAGGGAGGCCCGCTTTCCTGCCCTGGCGGTTCTGCCGATGGAGGCTCCCGCTCATGGATTGTACCCGGTGCATCTGGAGATGCGCTTTGTGGAAGAGGGGAAGAGTTTGGAGGCCGGCGATAACGCCTTTTACGCGGCGAGCCGGGGATATGCCACCATCTGCTGCAACCCCACGGATGTGGCGGCGGATACCCCCGGTCGCCGCGGCGCTTTTTATACGCTTCATCCCTATGAAGGGGACTGGCGGAAGCAGACGGGCGCGCTGGCAGCCTGGGGCTGGGGAGCCTCCCGGCTGCTGGACATGCTGGAGCAGGGACTGGGGGAGCAACTTTTGGTGGATCCTTCCAGGAATATTCTGTCCGGCGTATCCCGGTACGGCAAGGCGGCGCTGGTGGCCGGGGCTTATGATTCCCGGTTCCGGGTGGTGGTTCCCGCCTGCTCCGGCGCAGGGGGCATGGCCCTGTATCGCTGCTGTACGGAGGGACGGGTTTACGACCTGAAATCTCTGGGGTATGTGAATGAGCAGGGCGGGACCACTCATGTGACCGGGCAGAACGAGCCCCTGAGTTGTCTGCAGGGAGAGGGGGAAAGGCATTGGTTCAATGACAGATTCCTTAAGTTTGACTGTGTATCCCGGCTGCCGGTGGACCAGCATCAGTTGGCGGCTTTGACAGCGGACTCCCGGCAGTATCTTTTTGTGGTTATTGCGGCTCATGGGGAGGACTGGGTCAACGGCGGTTCCATGTATGCGGCTTATAAGGAGGCCGAAAAGGTCTTTGACTTCCTGAGCCTGGGCAGCCATATCGCCATACAGGTTCATCTTCGGGGACATGCCCTGCTTATGGAGGATATGGTCAAACTTCTGGACTATTGTGATGTGCAGATGTACGGCGCGGAGTGGAACCGGCAGCATACCCGGCCTGAACAGCTGAAGACCTGTGTATATGACGGACAATAATTTCGGCAGAAAAAGGAGCAAGCAATGATATACTTATCTCATTTTACATTTCCCACCGGGGAACAGGAATCCGATTTTTTCTGGGGCGAACAGCGCACCTGTTACGATTCGTATTATCCTTTTCAGATCCTTTCCCGGCGGAAGCTGCGGATGTTGGACTTTGAGCCTGTGACAATTCTCTACGGAGGCAACGGCTCCGGTAAGACCACGGCACTGAACGTGATCGGGGAGACCTTGAAGCTGCAGAGGGACACCCTGTATAACCGCAGCAATTTCTTTGAAACCTATTGTAAGCTGTGTGATTTTGAGACCCTGGAGCCCATTCCCAAACTGAGCCGGATTATCACCAGCGACGATGTGTTTGATTTTATGTTGAATCTGCGTTCCCTGAACGAGGGGATTGACAGGAAACGGGAGGATGTGTTCAGCGAATACCTGGAGAACAAGTATGCCCGTTTCCAGATGCGCTCCCTGGAGGATTACGAGCAGCTTAAGAAGGTGGTGCAGGCGCGCTCCAAGACCCAGTCCCGATATGTGCGCGCCAATCTGATGGACAATGTGCGGGAACATTCTAACGGGGAGAGTGCCTTTCTGTATTTCTCGGAAAAAATACAGGAGAACGGGCTCTATCTGCTGGACGAGCCGGAGAACAGCTTATCCCCCCAGCGGCAGCAGGAACTGCTGCGGTTTTTGGAGGATTCCGCCCGGTTTTTTGGCTGTCAGTTTGTCATGGCCACCCATTCCCCGTTCCTGTTGTCCATGCGGGGAGCCAAAATCTACGATCTGGACGAGGATCCGGTGGATGTGAAGCGCTGGACAGAACTTTCCAATGTCAGGGCCTACTATGATTTCTTTCAAAAACACGAAGGGGAGTTTTAGTGAAAAAAGACATACGGCGGGGCACTTCTCAATCGGAAGTGCCCCGCCGGGTTTTAAGTCCTATCTTCCAGTATTCGGAAAGAAACCGTTACTACAAACAGATCCGCATTGGTTTCCCAGCTGAAGCTGCCGCCACAGGCTTCCGTAAAGCTCTGGGCGATGGACAGTCCCAGGCCGCTGCCGCCGTCCGTGCGGCTTAAGTCTCCCCGGGCAAAGCGTTCCGTGAAATCCTTGTCCTTATCCAGTTCCTGCCGGGAGGTGTTCTTAACGCTGGCTACAGCCAGCTGTCCGTCGTTCTGCAGGCTTACAAACACCCTTGAACCGTCCAGGGAATATTGTATGGCATTCTGGAACAGATTCTGAAATACCCGGTACATCCGCTGGCCGTCGGCCATGATCATCACCGGTGTCTCAGGCAGTTCCGTGCGGAAAGTGACTTTGCTGCCTGCAATCTGCTCTTCCATATCCGCCAGAGTCTGGCGCAGCAGCTTACAAAAGTCCAGTTCCTCCATATGCATGGGGAGCTCCCCGGATGCTGCCTTGCTCACGGCAAACACGTCCTGCACCATGTTTTTCAGCCGCTGGGATTTTTCATCCAGGATTTTCACATAGTCCCGCACATGCTCCGGCAGTTCTTTCTCTTCTTTCAGGAACTGCACATAGCTGATGATGGAGGTAAGCGGCGTCTTGATGTCATGGGAGACATTGGCGATCAATTCCACTTTCATGCGTTCGCTCTTCATCTGCTCGTCCACGGCGATGGCCATGCCGTGCCGGATGTCTTCCAGTTCCGCCATGGCGTCCTCCAGGTCATGGCCTGAGAGGGGAGTGCCCGGGTTCCCGTCTTCGCTTTCAGAGGCATTTCCGTCCCAGTTTCCGGCGTAATTCCCGTTGCGGATGTCCCGGATGCGGATTGACAATGCCTCCAGATCTCTGGCGGTTTCCATATTTTTCACGCCGATCCGGTACTGCAGCAACAGAAATCCCACCAAGATCAGAAAGAACAGGCTGCCCAAGCCCCACAAGACGCCCATGGTGTTTCTGCCTCCCTGGGTAAATCCTATTATTCCGCCCGCCAGCATCAGCAGTCCGTAGACAGCAGCCGCGGCAAAGGCGGCCCCATTGCGGTGGGCCGTCCTCACAGGCAGGGGCTCCCGCAGATCCCGGGCAGTAAAGGCCCGGCACAGCCTGGCCACCAGCCCGTGCGTCCATACTTTCCTGTTGCGCCGCAGGTCATTGACGGCCAGATAGAGCAGCCAGAAAAGGAGGACCCATATCGGAGCGGGCAGATGACACAGAGCCTGGCCCAGAGGGCGGATTGTATAGGAGAGGGCATAGTCGTAGGATTCTGCCTCTGCCCAGTAGACGGCTTCATTGATATAGTCGCCATAGTTCTCGGAGAGCCATATGACGCAGCCTAGGAACAGGGGGTACAGGATCAGAAGCCCCATCAGGATCTTGCCCTCAAACCATATTTTTCCGGTAAATCGGGCGATGCCTGCGTCCGCCTCCCGCTTGGACTTCCGGCACAGGAAGGATGCCAGCAGCAGTGCCAGCCCTGTCCCCAGGTATATCATGTCCTGGATCAGTGTCTTTCTGCTTTTTCTTGTGTTGTACTGCATCCAGTACAGGGAATTGTCCATCTGACGGTAGCCGCTTCTGCCGTAGGAACTTTCCGAATACAATACGGGTTCTTTGGCTACAGCCATATAGATCACAGCCTTTTTCATCTCTTCATCTGCCGGGAAATTGCGGTAGCCGGGTACATACCACGCGCTCTCGTCCCGATAGTAGCCGTCCCCGTAGACATCCAGTTCCTTACCGTCCTTGAAAATCCGTACTTTTCCCTCCGCATACTGCAGCAGAAAATTGTACCCCTCCGGCGCGGTCAATTTGTCCTCCTGGGGAAGCAGTTCCGAATTGGTGTAGAGAACCTTGCCGTCATAGGATATGGAGTAGAGCAGGTTCTCGTCCTGTTTGATGCTGTCATGGTACTGCTGGGCAGCCTTTCTGTATTGCTCCCGGCGCTGTTCCTCCGTGAGGGGTTCCGCACCCAGCTCCAATTCCCATTTTTCCTCATTCTGATTGTAGATCCACTCGTAGGGCTCCAGCTGCAGCTGCCTATACTCGGATATATCTTCGTAGAGTTCCACAGGGATATCCGAATAAGCCGTTGCCTCCACAACATTGTCCCCATAAGAACCGGGGGAGAAATAAGTCCCCCAATCGTAACCGTAATAATGGCTGCCAAAACAATCTGTAGCCATGGCCAGAAAGGTCTCCAGACGGCCCGAGATATACCCTCTGAAATGCGAACTTTGCTGGTAGTCGTCCTGCAGTGCCCTGTCCGGGTACTTCCAGGAGAAATCATCCGGCAGATTTTGCAGAAGGCTGACCGTGCCGCCCAGCGTCAGGCTGGCCCCTGTGAAGAAGATCATAAAACTAATTCCCTTTTTTCTGTTTTTCCATTTTGTATCCAATGCCCCACACCACCTTTATATATTCTGGCTCTTTTGGATTCAGTTCCACTTTTTCCCGGATGCGCCTGATATGTACCATCACGGTGTTCTCAGACGCGAAAGCCTCCTCGTCCCATACCCGGCGATAAATCTCCTCGGCGGGAAACACCCGTCCCAGGTTGCGCATGAACAGATCTACGATTCTGGTCTCCGTGGCGGTGAGTTTGACGGGTTCTCCGTCCGCGTAGAGGGCTTTTTCCTCTGTGCGGTATACAAGCCGTCCGTTCCTGATTTCTTCCACACAGTTCCCGGCGTTGATATCTCCCAGCATGGTGTAGCGGCGCAGCTGGCTTTTCACCCGGGCCGCCAACTCCTGGGGATTGTAGGGTTTGGACACATAGTCATCCGCGCCCATGGAAAGTCCCAGCACTTTGTCGCTGTCCTCACTCTTGGCGGAGAGCACGATGATGGGGATATTCTGCTTCTCCCGAATGCGCAGCACTGCCGACAGTCCGTCCAGCCTTGGCATCATCACATCAATGAGTACCAGCCGTACCTGACGGGCGGCAAGAATATCCAGGGCCTGCAGCCCGTCATAGGCTTTCAGCACTTCATAGCCCTCTCCTTCCAGCAGGATGCTGATGGCTTTTACAATCTCCCGGTCGTCGTCCACGACCAACACGCAATCGCTCATGTTGTCCCTTTCCGAAAAAAAATGTAGCTGTTTCTCTTAAGCTGGTATCAGGATAAACCTAAATATTTACAAAAACAGCAGGGTGTTTCTTACAAGTTTCTTACAACGCTTTTCTATTTTATTCTTTTTCACGGAGTATGACAAGGGAGTTTTGGGGCGCTGTAAGACTTTACCAGAGAATCGGTCTTTTCCTTGAAAGAAAATTGACAGTGGCCCTGTGTGCGGCTATAATAAAATGCGTATACTATTAAAAATTCAAACAGGCAGGAGGGCGCTATGGTATTGAAGGACAAGGTAGCAATCGTGACAGGCGGAAGCAGGGGCATCGGCTTTGCCACAGTGAGAGCGTTTTTGCAGGAAGGCGCGGCGGTGGTGCTGTGCGCCAGCAGACAGGAGACGGCGGACAAGGCCGTGGCTCAGCTGAAGGAAGAGTTCCCTGAAGCTAAAGTGGAGGGCATCTGGCCCAACCTCAGCAGTTTTGGGGATGTAAAGGCGGCGTTTGACCGGGTGGCAGAGCAGTATGGCGGTCTGGATATCCTGGTGAACAATGCGGGAATCTCGGAGAGTACGCCTTTCTCCGGTTATACGGAGGAGACTTTTGACAAAGTGATGGATTTGAATGTAAAGGGCACCTTCAACTGTTCCAAGGCGGCGGCCGATCTTATGGAAAAGAAGGGCAGCGGCGTGATTCTAAACACCTCCTCCATGGTCAGCATATCGGGACAGCCCAGCGGGGTAGCCTATCCCACCTCCAAGTTTGCCGTGAACGGCTTTACCCTTTCTCTGGCGCGGGAACTGGGCCCTAAGGGCATCCGTGTGAATGCGGTGGCGCCGGGTATCACGGAGACGGATATGATGAAAGCAGTGCCCAAAGAAGTGATAGACCCCATGATCGCCCGCATCCCCCTGCGCCGTCTGGGACAGCCGGAGGACATTGCCAACGCCTTTGTATTTCTGGCGTCGGAGAAGGCCTCCTATATCACCGGTGTGGTGTTGAGCGTGGATGGTCTGATGAGGGCCTGAATATAGAAGTTGGGAAAGGCCATTCGGTTTTGCCGGATGGTCTTTTTGAATTAATAAATAATATGCGATATAATTTGAGAAAGTTTTAGTAATCATATATATTTAATGGAATAATTGACAAAAAGAAAAAGATACGGTATTATTATGATGTATCCAAAAGGTGTTTTGAAGTAATGTCTGGGCTGGCGGTAATGTAAACATAAAGGAGGAAAACATTTATGAAGAAAAGAGTGGGCATGAAATTGATTTCGGCGGCTTGTGTCGGCATCTTGTGCATCGGAATGACAATGATGGCATCTGCCAGTACAAGAGGGGCCTGTATGCATCATAATACAAAATGGTTTGGAGAAACGGTGGATTATAGGACGAGCAACCATACTGTCACCCTGCAGGCAAGCCAGGGACCGCAGATTTGCAGTTATTCAAAGTGGGTTGATAAGACCACTCTGATGTGCACAGATTGCGGCTATGTAATAGGAGGCGACACCTATTACCATGAAAAGCATAGCCTCTGTGGTATAGACTATTGATTTGACGTTCTAACAACATGCCAGCCTTGGATTCCATGGACATGGGCAGAATTTGGATACGGATTGATAACCGTTGGCACAATGTCACAGAAAAGCCGTTGGCTTGTCCATATTTCAGAAATATGGGAAAAGGATAGCGATGAGACATAAAGTATTAAGAAAAATAAGTTTTCTGTTAAGCATCTGTCTCCTGCTTGCCGCCTGCGGACGGGAGCCGGGTCCCAATGGGACGGCAGCCACCGGAGCGGAAACAGCCGGGACCGAACAGACATCAACTCCAGAACCCCAGACGGACTGGCAGGAAAAGAGACTTCCGACAGCAGGAGCTGTGAAGGATGCGCTCTTGTATGTAAATGACAATATATCCGTAGAGTACAGGGAGCCCGGGGAAACGGTTGCTCATACCTGTCTTCAGCTTGCCTGGGGTAACGATTTCTATGTGCTGGACTCGTATCGACAGCAGGATACCGTAAGTGCTTCTCTGCAAAAGATTAACGGGGACACTGGGGCGGGAGAACAGGTCTCCTTGTCCACCGGCGTCTGGGAGATAGAAGGCGGCTTAATACAGGGAATGGATGTGGTAAACGATGACAGACTGGTATTCTGGGTCAGCGGCAGGAGTGCCCAGGATGATCAGGAGATCCGATCCTATGCTGTGTATACGGATTGCCGGGGCCAGATACAGAATAAGGTGGAACTGACAGACATCCTGCGGGAGAACGGCATCCGGGAGGGACTTGCGTACGCCGTTCTGTTCCTGGGCAGCGACAGTCAGGGAAATGTGTACATAGACGATGTGGACGGACAGACTGTCTATATGCTGGATGCCGAAGGAAAGCTGGCAGGGAGTTATGCCTATCCCTCGGAAAACGGCGCAGGCAGCCAGAGTTTCCGCACATCCGATGGAAAAAGGATTCTTGTCTGCGGCGTGCCGGGAGAATGGGAGTGGGTTCAGCTGGATCCGGATACGGGGGAAGCAAACCGCCATTCTCTACAGGGAATCAAAAATGTCCAGAGATGGTACGCCATGTGGGGAAACATGCTGTACTACGCTGCGGATCATCAACTGGTAAGCTGGGATACTGACACAGGCGAGAGAAAGCTGCTGGCAAGACTGGACGAGGTTGCCGGCTATGCGGATGCGCTGGAAATGGCGGTGATGCCCGCAGGGAATGGACTCAGACTGCTGTTAACGAAAACGGATGAAGCCCGGAGATATATTTTGACGCTCTCCCAGGATCGGCCTGCGGCGGAGGGGGAAATACAGGTGGCCAATCTGTATGGAGAGAGTTCCTTCTTCTCGGAAAGGGTGCTCAGCTTTGGCAGGGAAAATCCCTCCTTCGGAATTCAATATCAGGCGGCTTTTCAGGAGGCGGAGGCCGACAGAGTATTGCTGGAGGTGGCCAACGGAGGGGGGCCGGATCTTTTGTATCTGCCCCGACAGAATGTGAAGGCCCTGCAGGCCAACGGAGCGCTGGGAGAACTGGGGCAGCTTCTTTCCCAGGATACTCTGGATGTTCTGCTGCCGGGGGCCGTTCAGGCGGGAACTTATGAGGGCGGCCTGTATGCGGTTCCCCTGTCGGTGTATGTCAGAACGCTCCTGACCGCCAGGGCCTACTGGCAGGAGGATGGCTGGACCACCCGGGATATACTGTCTCTGCTTGCTGAACAGGACGATATCAAAGGTCTGTTTGTGGATATATCCGGTCAGGATGAATACGCTTATAACCTGTATTTTCTGATGGGAATGGACATCCCGAATTCCCCTTTCATCAAGGATGGGGTGAGCAGTTTTGACTGTCCGGAGTTCCGGGAAATCCTGAAGACAGTTAAGGATATGACCCAAAAGGCCGAAAACAACAGCACGCTATATGACCGCACTGCGCCGTTGGTGTCGGGGGGTTATCTGGGAGTGGAGTGCATGGTGTGGGATATGAAGATTTTCAGCGAGACCTGCGAGAAATTGGGTGATAACGCGAATCTGGTGGGCTATCCCTCCGATGCGGGAGGCAGTCACTTCCTGGTGGATAAGGGAATGCTGGTGGTCAATCAGAACGCCATGGAGAAAGAAGGAGTGAAGGAGCTGGTCAACTACCTGCTCAGTCTGGAGAGCCAGCAGCTTCTGTCCCAGTCCATCAGCGTCAGGGCCGATATACCAAGCGCTCAGGTCGCCTACAATGAGGCGGGTAAAACATACTATTGGAAATCCACAAACAACACCGGTTATCAGTTACCGGCGAAAGCGGATGGAACTTCCTATCTGGAAGAGTATGTGGAACTATTGGGGAAAGCTGTGCCCATGGCTTTTGATTCGGAGGAAGTCTTTAACCTTGTGATGGAAGATGCGGACAGCTATTTTCATTCAGACAAAGACTTGGATACGGTAGTAGATGCTATCCAGAAGCGGGTGCAGATTTATCTGGATGAACGACAATAAAGGCAGTGCTTAAAAAGGGCGTCCATACACCGAAAACGGTGGATGGACGCCTGTTTTACGCTTGGGATGCTATAGCTTTTTCTTGGCCCGTTCAGTGTATTTTTCTTCGCAGTATTTGCAGCGGTATACTTCTTTCACCGGGTCAGCCAGATAGAAAATGTGGGGCAGTTCCTGTTCAATGGAGGTGATGCACCGGGGATTGTGGCAGTGGATTACATTTTTGATCTGCCGGGGCAGCACCAGGTCTTTTTTGTCCACGATCTCTCCATCCTTTATGACATTGACAGTAATGTTATGGTCAATGTATGCCAGCACGTCCAGGTCCAGCATGTCGATGTCGCATTCTACTTTCAGAATATCCTTTTTACCCATTTTGTTGCTGCGGGCATTTTTTATGATAGCCACGGTGCAGTCCAGTTTGTCCAGGCCCAGGTGTTCGTAGATGGACAGGCTTTTTCCGGCCTTGATATGGTCCAGCACGAAGCCTTCCTCAATTTTTCCCACGTTTAACATATGATATCTCCCTTCTAACAATATTGCAGATGATTGTGAATTTCCCGGCCTCTGCTTTATGCCAGTTCCAGCAGGGTCAGGATCAGGGCCATGCGCACATAAACGCCGTATTGGGCCTGCCGGAAGTAAGCGGCTCTGGGGTCGTTGTCCACCTCCACCGAGATCTCGTTGACCCGGGGCAGGGGGTGGAGCACCAACATGTCCGGTCCCGCCAGGGCCATTTTGGCCTTGTCCAGAATATAGAAATCTTTCAGACGGATATAATCCTCTTCGTTAAAAAAGCGTTCCTTCTGTACCCGGGTCATATACAGCAGATCCAGCCGGGGCATCACATCTTCCAGGCTGGTGACTTCCTCATAGGAGATTTCCCTGGTTTTCAGCATCTCCGTGATATAGTCGGGGACTTTCAACTCTTCCGGGGAGATGAAAAGAAAGCGGATATCTTCGTAGCGCACCAGGGCGTGGATCAGGGAATGTACGGTACGGCCGAATTTCAGGTCGCCGCACAGGCCGACGGTAAAGCCGCTCAGGGAGCCTTTCAGGCTGCGGATGGTCAGCAGATCCGTTAATGTCTGGGTGGGATGCTGATGTCCGCCGTCCCCTGCGTTGATCACCGGAATCTGGGAATGCTCCATAGCTACCATGGGCGCCCCCTCCTTGGGATGGCGCATGGCGCAGATATCGGCGTAGCAGGAGATAACCCGAATGGTGTCGGACACGCTCTCCCCCTTGGAGGCGGAGGAAGAGCCTGCATCGGAAAAGCCGATGACGCTGCCGCCCAGGCGGGTCATGGCGGATTCGAAACTCAGTCGGGTGCGGGTGCTGGGCTCATAGAAGCAGGTGGCCAGGATCTTGCCGTCGCAGGCGTGGGCGTATTTGGCCTTGTTGTGCTCGATGTCATTGGCCAGGTCAAAAAGCCTGTCCAGTTCCTGGGTGGTGAAATCCAGGGGACTCATAAGATGTCTCATATTTTTATTTCCTCCTATTTTAAGTTCCGCTTATTCCCCCAAAGCACACAATCCCGGTGATGCATGTCCGTCCGCCGGGGCGTCCGTACAAGCATCAGTGCGCTTTGCTGGAATAAGCTGATTTGGAATGCAGTGTATTCCCCGCGGGCACGAAAGAAAAGCCGAAGAGGAAACTCTTCGACTTTCTGTATTTATGACATATAAGTGACCAATTCCTCCACGGGTTTGCGTCTGGGGGCCACAGGGGATTCTGCGGGATAACCCACGGGAATTACGGCTACCACTTCCCTGTCTGCGGGAACGTTCAGCAGATCGGCTATCTTATCATCGTCGATGATCCCCATGATAACAGTGCCCAGGCCCTTATCATAGGCGGCCAGGCAGAACGCCTCGCTGGCAACGCCGGCGTCGAACATCTGCCAGCCCTCTCCCCGATGAGTGGAGTAGGAGCCGTCACGTTCAAAGCCGCTGCGGTTTTTGAGGATGGTAACCACGATGGCCATGGGTGCCTGGTCGATGATGACACCGTTGCCTGCGTAGCCCGAGGTACATTTCGCCACTTCCGCTTTCAGATTGCCCTCCACGGCGATATACCTGACGATCTGTGTATGTTTCCAACTGGGGGCGTAGGATGCGGCTTCCACCACTTCACCGATCAATTCATGAGGAACCGGCTGACTGGTGTAGGAGCGGATGCTTCTGCGTCCCATGATACATTCTCTTGCGTTCATACGTCTACCTCCTTATTTGAGTTCCGTATATTCCCGGACTGCACACATGGCCGGGGATCAACGATATATTTTATTTATTCTAACACAATGCGCCGGAGGTTGCAAAGGAATTTTGCTTGTAAAATCTTCGGATGCATTTTATAATGGGCAAATAAGGAACATTGTGTATGCCGGCATAGGAGGCGGAGCCACCGGGAATTGAGCAGGAGAATGCGGCGGCCGGCTCTGGAACGAAAATTTTATATCATAATGGAAAGGATCAACAGCCATGGAAAAAATATGCCCAATCCGGGGGGAATATTTGTATTTGCCCGTCTGCGCAGGCAGGGAAGAGAGAAAACTGGAGATTTTTCTGAAATCCGAGGGAGAGACGCCTGAAAAAATCTTTGAGTTTATGGTGCCGGTGGACGGAACCGCTGCGGGAGGATATGTCTGTGACTTTTATGCACAAATCCCGGTCAGGCAGTATCAGGGCCGGGAGTTCCTTATCTGCGGCGAGTTTCCCATGGCTTTTGAGGAAGGCATTTTCGTGTCCGGGAAGCGGCAGACTGGGAGTCAGGCGCAGCCTGCGGTTCATTTTACCGCGGACAGCGGCTGGACCAACGATCCAAACGGGCTGATCTATGCGGAGGGCATATATCATCTGTATTTTCAGTACAACCCTTTTAACACCTCCTGGAACAATATGAGTTGGGGCCATGCGGTGAGTGAAGATCTGCTTCACTGGAAGCAGCAGGACACGGTGTTGTTTCCGGACGGGAGCGGGACCATATTTTCCGGCTGCGCCATAGGCAATGACCGGGGGCTGCTGGGCTTGCCCAAGGAGGCGTTGCTGTTTTTTTACACGGCGGCGGGGGGAAAAAACGACTGGAGCAGGGGCCGGGAGTTTACGCAGAAAATCGCGTACAGTCTGGACGGCGGCAGGACGCTCTGCAAGATGGAGGAGCCCTGCCTGCCCACGGTCTGCCGGGAGAACCGGGATCCTAAAGTATACTGGCATGAAGAGTCTCAGGCTTATGTGATGGCGCTGTGGCTGGAGGAGAATGATTTTGGGATATTCCGTTCCGAAGATCTGGCCCATTGGGAACAATCGGACAGATTCACGCTGGAAGGCGCCTGGGAATGCCCGGATCTTCTGTGTCTGAGGAGCGAAGACGGGGAGACATGCTGGTTTTTCTGGGCGGCGGACGGTTTCTGTTTTCCCGGTGAATTTGACGGGTATCATTTCCGGCCGGAGGGCAGCAGGCAGCGGGCCTATGTGAACAGCATCCCCTATGCGGCCCAGACCTACTCCGGCGTGACAGGACGAGTGATTTCCATTCCCTGGCTGCGGATGGAGAATGACGGCAGGCCTTTCACCGGGACTTATGGCATTCCGGTGGAACTGGGCTGCAAAAAGACGGGGGAGGGCTGTGTTCTGACCCAGCGGCCCGTGAGAGAGTTGCTGGAGAGGCGTGTTCGTATAGGGATCGAAGGGGCCGCTCCCGGAGGCGGCTCCGTGGTTCAGGAAGGTGGAAGGATCATTTGCAGGCCCGGAAAGGGAAAGGCCTTGGTGTTGGAGATGCGGTCGCTTGATGGCGGGGCTGTGTATACCTGGGAGATTAATGACAGCCGGGTCTGCTATGATCCGCTTTCCGGACTGTTTGCGGTGGACGGAGAAGAAAGTCGGGTGGGCTGCGGCTGCAGAGAGTTGACTTTGATTGTGGATGACAGGATTCTGGAGGTCTTTTTTGAAGGGGGCGTCTGCCTGGGAACCTTTCTGCTGCAGGGGCAGGAAGTCGGTTTGGCAATGCCGGAGGCATATGTGGCAGAGTATACCGCCTATGAGGTGTGAGCATGAAAGGGGGACAGGGAACGAGAAGAGAAAAGGCCATGCAGGCAGAGAAAGAAGCAGAAAAAGGGAAGAAAAGAAGCAGATGGCTGTATGACGGAATCATACTTTTGGGAATCGGATTGCTTGGCTTTGCGGGATTTGGGCTATACGGGCGCTACGCGGACCGGGCGGCGTCGGAACAATTATACAAGGTGTTGAACGAGCAGTATGTATTGCCGCCGGAACAGGTTTTGACCGGGGAGGCAGGATCGGGCTCCGGGACGGAAGGAGGCGGCTCTCTTCCGGGCGGCGTTTCCGGGGGAGACTTTCCGGCGGAAGAGGAGGAGCCGGAAGAAACTCCCTGGAACCACATGATCCGGGTGAATTTTAAAAGTCTGAAAGAACGCAACCCGGATGTGATCGGCTGGATTTTTTTTGAGAACGAGAGCATCAGCTATCCCATTTTGTATTCCGGGGACAATGTCCGGTATTTGCGCAGGACGCTGGACGGGAAGAACGCGTCTGCAGGCAGTATTTTTCTGGATGGGGGCAACACCCCCGATTTTGAGGACAGCAGAAATGTAATCTATGGGCACAATATGAAGAACCGAAGTATGTTCGGGAAGCTGAAATACTACTTGCAGGAAAAAGAATATTATGAGGACCATCAGTATTTTCAGATTTTGTCGGAAGGCGTTGTGTACCGCTATCGGATTTTTTCTTATTTCGATGTGGAGGAGACGGAGACAGAGATGTGCCGGGTCGACTTTACTCCGGAAAAGGAGTTCTCGGATTTTATCGGTTTGCTTCAGAGCCGAAGCGTCAGGGACACCGGGATTGAGGTGGGGCAGAATGATAAGGTGGTTACGCTGCTCACCTGCTATACGCCGGGGAAAAGAACGCTGGTCAATGCGGTGAGAGTGGACAGTTACGAAATAGAGACCATGCAGCAAAAACAGGAAGAGCAGGAAGTCGTACAGTAAAGACGGCTTCCTGCTTTTTCATATTCAACTTCTTTAAGTAAAAACTGAAATATTTGAAAAAGAAGTAAATAATATATTTACACCTGATATTAAGACATGATATAATGTTTTTACCAAGATATACCTGTTCGGAAAAATAAACAAGGAGGGAAAAAATGAAAAAACGGAAGAGTATTTTTGGGGTTTTCCTAAGCTGCGTTTTGGCGATATCCACCATCTTGTTATCGCCGGTAACGGTTAATGCGGAGGAAGTAACATTGGGGGATGTGGATAACAGCGGGGGTTTTCGGCAGAACGAGTCGTCCCGCATCGAATTGACGGATGCGGAACAGACATATGTGTTCACTTCCACGTCCAACTCAAACGCGGATCAGAACTGGCATGCGCCCGCGTTTTTTGTGTATTCGGAAAATAACGCGGAACTTTTCGCGGGCCGTTCGGACGCATATGGGTGGGTCGGAGCGGATAATACCGCCGGCGGTCTGCCGGCAGGGTATAATTACCAGACGTTTTTAGACCCCCCATTTACGAACTGGGACTCATGGCGGGACGCCAATAAAGCGGGAGTCGAGTGTAAGTTGACCATGCGTAAGGTTGGGGATTATGCGGTAGTGGCCCTATACAACAGCGGGGTGACTTCCATTGTGACGGTTCCGGCGGTCGGTACTGTATCCGTGTCGCTGTCAGGAGAGAACTGTGTATTGACCGGCATCAGATCGGCGGGGGGCCATATTGATCTGAGTCCGGCAGTCGATCTTATTGGAAATGGCGGAAATGGCGGAGGCGGCGCTCAGGAGGGAACCTTTGACCTTGTGGACAACAGCGGCGGGTACAAACAGAGCGAATCTCCCCTTATGGGAGTGACGGATGCGGAACAGACGTATGTGTTCACGTCCACGTCCAACGCAAATGCGGATCGGAACTGGCATACACCCGTATTCTTTGTGTATTCCGAAAACAATGCGGAACTTTTTGCGGGCCGTTCGGACGCATATGGTATGGTGGGCGCGGACAATACCATGAGCGGTCTGCCGGAGGGATATCGTTACCAGACATCTTTTGATGCTCCCTATGGGGACTGGCCTTCCTGGCTGGTTGCCAATAAGGCAGGTGTTCAATGCAAGTTGACTATGCGTAAGGTCGGAGACTATGTGATAGTGGCTCTGTACAATCATGGGGTGACTTCTACGGTGACGGTTCCTGCGGCAGGCGCTGCGTCTGTTACTTTGTCCGGAGAATTCTGTACATTGAACAATATTGTGCCTTCAGAGGACCATATCGACCTGAGCGCAGCCGTCGATGCGATCAACGGCGGAAGCGGCGAACCCGGAGAAGGTGAGCCTGGAGAGGGAGAACCCGGGGAAGGCGAGCCGGGAGAAGGAGAACCCGGAACCGGTGATGTTTTCCTGGATTGCTCCGCATTCTGGAGCGCGCACACGGCAGGATTTGAAATTACCCAGGAACCTCATACCTACACTTTCCGCTCCAGGACTTATGAGGGAGCCGTCAACAACTGGGAGACCCCTTTGTTTGTGATTTTCCACAGCGGAGACGGTCTGGTAAACGGCGAAGGATACAGAGAGTACGGGGTGCTGCGCTCCGACAACTGGTACTGGGACGGGGCAGATATGATTGCGCCCATCGGCAAAGCATCGGAGAGCTTCCCCGAAGGCTTTGACTGGGCGGCATGGCAGGCGGCAAACAGGAACGGTGTGGACTGCGCCGTTACCACCCAGTTGTACAACGGATGCGCGCTGATCGGCGTGACGAACAACGGAGTGACCACCACTTATGCAGTGCGTCTGGATCCGGCCGTCAAAAATTACCTGTCGCTGACCGGAGAACTCTGTACCTTAAGCGATCTGCAGGCTTCGGACCAGCATATGGATCTTACGGCGGCGAGAGCGAGCGCAGACGCCATGCTGGGTCATGGCAATCAAACCAATCATAATTCCAATCCGCCGGCGGCTCCCGCCTCGGAAGTACGGCCGGTTGAAGGCGGTGAGATCCTGGCGGGCAGCGCATGGTGGTCCGGTATGGCTGTGGGTTCCAATCAGCTGATGAGCGGTGACGGGACCTGGACATGGATTGTTCATGCGTCTGCGCTGCTGGACGGATACGGCGCATTCAGCGTGGAGATTTATGATCCTGCCACAAACGGCTATATCACCACCGGGTCGGATCGGAATGCCTGGACGGCGGAGGGATTTGATCCCAAGAAAGCCATGGTAGTGGGCGTACCGGCGGAACTGGACAGCAAGCTGGTGGAAGGGCATGCTTATGTGGTGACCGTCACCCGCTCCGGCAATACCTTTATGGTTCACTATATGGATTACACCGCGAATACGGAGCTCTGTTCGCTGGCAATCACTCCAAGCGAGATGGCCAGCAATGATGTTCAGATTCATGTAATGGCCCAGGTGGGCACCTATATAACCGCATTCAGCCAGGGTGCGCTGGCCGGTGTCCCCGTCCCCAAGGCCGGGACGGCAGGGGGCAGCGAAGTGCTCACCGGCACGGAATGGTGGAACGGCATGAAGGCAGGTTCTTATCGGAACATGAGCGGAGACGGCACCTGGACCTGGACGGTACAGGCCTCCGACTTAAAAGACGGATACGGCGCATTCAGCGTGGAGATCTGCGATCCTGCCATCAACGGCTACATTACCACCGGATCCGATAAAAATGCCTGGACAGCGGAAGGCTTTGATCCTGCGAAAGCGGTGATCTCGGGTATTCCGGCAAAACTGGACAGCAAGCTGGTGGAGGGACATACATATGCGGTGACCGTCACCCGCGCCGGAAATACTTTTACGGTCCGCTATACGGATCACACCACGGGCAAGGAACTTTGTACCCTGGTTATCACCCCCGGCGAGGTGGTCAGCAATGATGTCATGATACATGTGATGGCTCAGGTGGGTACCTTTGTGACCGCTTTCAATCAGGGCAGCCTGATTGCGGCGCTTGGGGATTCCGTACCGTTTGCCCTTTACGCAATCGCCGTAATCGGCCTTGCCGCCATCGCCTTTGGCTGCAAAAAAAGATTTGTAAAATAAGCATTGACTGCCGAATTGCCGGCGGGAGGGACGGATCCTTGTGATCTGTCCGCCCGCCGGCAGTTTTTATATGGGCAGACTGCCATTAGGTAATCTTCACTAAGTTCTCCCGGTCCATTTTGGTAATCTCCACGAAACAAATAAATCTTCGAAAAGTCCTTGTATTCCCAATGAAAATTTGCTAATATCAAACTAATTACCAATTAAATGTAGATTAATTTAGCTTAATGAAAAGTATTAATAGGAGAAAGGAAGGAACCACCATGGGCATTGTTTATCTATCGGAGGAGCGGCTGTTTAAGCTGGATACTCCCCATACGACCTATTGCATCGGCATCATAGACCAGGAGGGCTTTCTGGGACATGCCTATTACGGCGGGAAAATTGACGATGTGCGGGGGATGTCTGCGCTGATGCGCATTAATGAGAACCCTATGACGCCCCAGGTCAATCCCCGGGACAGGCTGTCTTTTCTGGACAGTTTTCCCACGGAGTATTCCGCCCACGGCGTGGGGGATTATCGGGAGAGCAGCGTCCGGGTACGCACCGTATCGGGCCACAGCGCCGTGCTGTTAACCTATGAGTCTCATGAAATATACCGGGGCAAGGAGGCGCTGGAAGGTCTGCCGGCCACTTTCGGCGGACAGGAAGAGGTGACCACGCTGGCTGTCACCTGCCGGGACAAGGCGCTGGGCCTTCGGGCTGTGCTGCTCTACAGTGTGTTTGAGGACACGGACGCCATTGCCAGGAGTGTACGCTTTTACAATGACGGGGGCCGGCCTCTCTATCTGGAGAAGGCCATGAGCGCCTGCCTGGATCTGGACAACCGGGACTATGACATGATCACGCTGCACGGTTCCTGGGCCAGGGAACGCCATATGGACCGCCGCAGGGTGAGCCATGGCAAACATGCCGTATCCAGCCTGCGGGGAGAACCGGGCCATCAGGAGCACCCTTTCCTGGCGCTGCCGGAGCGCACGGCCACTCAGGACAGAGGGGATGTGTACGGCTTCAGCCTGGTCTACTCCGGTAACTTCAGGATGCAGGCGGAGATGAATCAATTTGACAGCATCAGGGTAACCGCAGGGATTGAACCGGAAGATTTTAGCTGGAAATTAGCCCCGGGCGAAAGTTTCCAGACTCCGGAGGTCATTCTGGTCTACTCCGGGGAGGGTCTGGGGGGTATGAGCCGCGCCTATCACGACCTGTACAGAAAGCATCTGATCCGCAGCCCCTATCGGAACAAAAAGCGTCCCATCCTGATCAACAACTGGGAGGCAACTTATTTTGATTTTGATGAGAAGAAGCTGCTGGATATTGCCAGAGAGGCAGCGGGAATGGGTATTGAGATGCTGGTTATGGACGATGGCTGGTTTGGCAACCGTTTTGACGACAACCGGGCCCTGGGAGACTGGCAGGTCAATGAGGAGAAACTTAAAGGGGGCCTTAAAAAGCTGGTGGAGGGTGTGAACGCCCTGGGTCTGGAGTTCGGCATCTGGTTCGAGCCGGAGATGATATCCCCGGAGTCGGGGCTTTATCAGAAACATCCCGACTGGGCCATCGCCGTGCCCGGACGCACTCCCGGCCTGGCCCGGAACCAGTATGTGCTGGATGTCAGCCGCAGAGAGGTGCGGGACTGCATTCTGGAGCAGATGTTCGCCGTGCTTCACAGCGCCAATATCAAATATGTGAAATGGGATATGAATCGCCCCTTAAGCGATCTGGGCAGTGCCGCGCTGGAGGCGGACAGACAGGGCGAGCTGTATCACCGCTATGTACTGGGCATGTATGAAATGCAGGAGCGGCTGCTGGCGGAGTTCCCGGATCTGCTTCTGGAGAACTGTTCCGGCGGCGGTGCCCGATTCGATCCGGGTATGTTGTACTACAGTCCTCAGATCTGGTGCTCCGATGATACGGACGCCATCGAGAGGCTGGCGATCCAGGAGGGCACATCTCTGGTGTACCCGCTGTCTGCCATGGGGGCTCATGTCAGCGTGTGTCCCAACCATGCGGTGGGCCGGAATACTCCCTTTGAGACCAGGGGCTTTGTGGCCCTGGCGGGAACTTTTGGCTATGAACTGGACGTCACCGGGCTGAATCCGGAGGACAGGGAGATGGTGCGCCGGCAGACCGCCCTGTACCACAAGTTCAACGACCTGGTACGGGAGGGGGACTATTACCGCATTGCCTCCTATGGGGATAACCATCTGTATGACTGTTTCCAGGTAGTCAGCAAGGACAAGGGGGAAAGTCTGGTGTTTTATGTACAGGTACTGGGAGAACCCAATCGCCACAGCAGGATCCTGCGGCTCCGGGGCCTGGATGAGACCGCCGTGTATCATGTGTACGAGGCGGATATGCAGGGGCAGGCCCCCGGGGACGGACTGGAGGGTATGATCAAAGACACGGAAAAATCTTACAGCGGACAGCTGCTGCAAAACGGCGGCATGGTGCTGGAGCGCATGTGGGGGGATTTCCGGGCAAAGCTGGTCTGGCTGAAACGGCAGTGACAGGTGAAGCGGACAAAAACCTTCGATTACATAAACGGGGAAGAGACAAGCAAAAGAGGGAGGTTGAGAGATGGCAAAGGGCGTAAGGATGTCGGATATAGCCCAGCGTCTGGGGGTCAGTACGGTGACGGTGTCCAAGGCGCTGGCGGACCAGAAGGGCGTCAGCGAGGAGATGCGGGAGCGGATTAAGGCACTGGCGGAGGAGATGGGGTATAAGCCGCCTGTCAGCAACCGCCAGGAGGCGAAACGCAGTTACAACATCGGTGTGATCATGGCTGAGATTTATGTGGAAAAGTATGCCACTTTTTACTGGGAATTCTATCAGAAGATCATCACCTGCGCGGTCCAGGAGAACTGTTATGTGATTCTGGAGGTGCTGGACGCGGACCGGGAGCAGGAACTGGAAGAACCCAAGCTGGTGCAGGAGGATAAGATTGACGGGCTGATTATCCTGGGAAGCATCCAGTCCAAATATTTAAGGATGCTGAAGAAAAAGTGCAAAGTCCCGGTGGTGTATATGGACTTTTATGACAAACAACTCCAGGAGGACTGCGTGATCAGCAACAGCTTCTACGGGGCCTATTACATGACCAATTATCTGTTTCAGATGGGGCATGAGAAGATCGGCTTCGTGGGAACGGCGCTGGCCACGGAGAGCATTATGGACCGATATCTGGGATACCGCAAATCCCTGATGGAACATGGGGTGCAGGAGAGGGCGGACTGGGTGATCAAGGACAGGGAGGACGAGAGCAGTGCCTACTGCTTTGATAAGATTCCACTGCCCGGGGAGATGCCCACGGCCTTTGTGTGCAACAGTGATCTCACCGCCAGCAGGATGGTGAAAAGCCTGCTGGAGGCGGGATACCGGGTGCCGGAGGACGTGTCTTTGGTGGGGTACGACGACTGGCTGTATCCCGGCCTGTGCGATGTGCCCATCTCCACTTATTCGGTGAATATGCCTCAGATGGCGAAGGCAGGAATCGATATCCTGGTGCGCCGGATCGGAGGGGATGACAGCCGCTGTAATATGCAGATCGTCGAGGGGGAGATTGTGCTCCGGGACAGCGTCAGAAGATATGAGGCATATGACAGGTGAAGTTGTTTACCCTTTAGTGCCGTCGCGCAGCGGCTTAAGTTAGGAGGAGAGATGAGTATTGCGGAGGAAATGAGGGCGCATCTGGAGGAAAAGCTGCTGCCCTTCTGGAAGAATCTGAAAGACAATGAAAATGGAGGCTACTACGGCTTCATGGACGCGGAAGGAAGGGTGGATCGGCAGGCGGTCAAGGGCTGTATTCTGAACAGCCGGATCCTGTGGTTTTTCTCCAGCGCCTGGATGGCCTTGCAGGATCCCGGATTGAAGGAGTATGCGGACCATGCCTATCTTTTTTTAAAAGAGCATTGCCTGGACCGGGAGCGGGGCGGCGTGTATTGGTCAGTGACCTGGGACGGGAAACCGGAAGACACCACCAAGCATACCTACAACCAGGCGTTTGCCGTCTACGCCCTGTCCTGTTATTATGCGGCGTCCGGCTGCCGGGAGGCTCTGGAACTGGCCCTGGAACTGCAGGAGGTGATCGAGGGCAAATGCTTTGACCAATATGGGTATAAGGAGGCGCTGGACATTGATTTTCAGCCTGCGGACAATGATAAGCTGTCGGAGAACGGCGTCATGGCAGACCGCACCATGAACACTCTGCTGCATGTGTTTGAGGCATATACGGAACTTTTTCGGGTTTCCGGAAATGAGGCCGCGGCGGAGAAGCTGCGCTGGATGATGGATCTGATCGAGGACAGGATTTACAACCCGGTGCTTCACCGCCAGGAGGTATTTTTCGACAATGACATGAACAGTCTGATCGACCTGCATTCCTACGGCCATGACATTGAGACGGCCTGGCTGGTGGACCGGGGCGTGGAGGTGCTGGGGGATCCCGTTTACCGGGCGAAAATGGCCTCTGTCACGGCGGATCTGGAACAGAATGTGTATGAGACGGCCTACAGCTGCCACTCTCTGAAAAACGAGTGCGAGCGGGGCGTGGACGACGAGTGGCGGATCTGGTGGGTGCAGGCTGAGAGCGTGGTGGGCTTTTATAACGCCTGGCAGAAGTACCCGGAGAAAGATTATTTCCGGGAGGCTGCCCTGGATATCTGGGAATTCATCAAAAAATATGTGGTGGATTCCAAAGAGGGGGGCGAGTGGCACTGGCGGGTGGACGAAAACGGTAGGCCGGATCCGGAAAAACCTGTGGTGGAGCCTTGGAAGTGCCCCTATCACAACGGGCGTATGTGTATGGAATTGATGAAGCGGGTAAAAAACCCGGCATGAAGGCAGAGTGGCGGAATAAAATTCGGAAAGAAGGAAAACAACCATGATACATGAAAAATATTACGATCTGGCTGCGCAGCAGGAGAAGCTGATAACCAGAAAAAACGAGGTGGACACAGGCTTTTACAATGGCCTGTTTCAACGGTACAGGTATCCGGTGCTGACCAGAGAGCATGCGCCTCTCCACTGGAGATATGATTTGAACCGGGAGACCAATCCCTATTTTATGGAGCGGCTGGGGATCAATGCGGTGATGAATTCCGGGGCCATTGAGCTGGACGGTAAATTTTACCTGGTGGCCAGGGTGGAGGGCAATGACAGGAAATCTTTCTTTGCCGTGGCGGAAAGCGATAACGGCACAGACAATTTCCGGTTCTGGGATTATCCCATCCTGCTGCCGGATACCTGCCCGGAGGAGACCAATGTATATGACATGCGGCTGACAAAGCATGAGGACGGCTGGATTTACGGCGTATTCTGCTCCGAGAGCAAGGATACCTCCGTGGGGGATCTGTCTGCGGCGGTGGCGGCAGCGGGCATTGTGCGCACCAAAAACCTGAAAGACTGGGAGCGTCTGCCCAATCTTAAGACCCTTAACTCCCCCCAGCAGCGCAATGTGGTGCTGCACCCGGAGTTCGTGGAGGGCAAGTATGCCTTTTACACCAGGCCCATGGACGATTTTATTGACACCGGTTCCGGCGGCGGTATCGGTTTCGGCCTGTGCCAGGATATCACCCATGCGGTGATCGATCAGGAAATAATCACCAGCAAGAGAAAATATCATACCATCACCGAGGTGAAGAACGGTGCGGGCGCAGTGCCCATCAAGACGGACCGGGGCTGGATCCATATCGCCCATGGGGTGCGCAATACGGCGGCGGGGCTGCGTTATGTGATCTATGCCTTTGCCACGGCTCTGGAGAATCCCGCTGATGTGATTGCGGAGCCTTCCGGTCTGCTGATCGGCCCCAGGGGCCCGGAACGGGTGGGGGATGTGTCCAATGTGGTATTTACCAATGGTGCCATCGCCCGAGAGAACGGGGATGTCTATATTTACTATGCCTCCAGTGACACCCGGATGCATGTGGCTGTCACCACCATGGACAAACTCATTGATTATGTATTCAACACCCCGGAAGATCCTCTGCGCAGTGTGGAATGTGTGGCCCAGAGATGTGAGATGATCGGGAAAAACCTGGAATTGCTGCGGAGCTGAAGGCCGGGAGGAGATAAAGGATGGATACAGAATATTTGCGGCAGCAGGCTTTGCCCGGGGAGAAGCCCGTCTCCTGGCGGGAGCCGGAATTGGATTACTGCGGGCGGATTGACCGGGAACGGGAGGACGGAGCCCTGATGGTGTACCCTGCCAGCTTTGTGCAGATCCGCTTTACAGGCAGCGGCATCCGGGCGGTTTTTACCAATATCCGTTCCTACTGGACCAGCTGTATGGGCTGGATTTTGGACGGGCAGGAGTATCGGGGAGATCTGGCGGATCAGGGACAGACGGTTCTTACCCTGGGGGAAAATCTGGGGGAGGGGGTACATGAACTGTGCCTGTTCAAACGGATGGACTCCTGCCATATGGCGCTGTTTCACGGCTTTCTCCTGTCCGGGGACGGACGGCTTCTGCCGCCGGGGCCTCTGCCGGAGCGGCGGATAGAGGTATATGGAGATTCCATATCCGCGGGAGAGGTATCCGAGGCGCTGGATTACTGCGGGCAGCCCGACCCGGAGCACAACGGGGAGTATTCCAACAGCTATTATTCCTATGCCTGGCTCACGGCCCGGCGGCTGGGGGCCAGGCTCCACGATGTGGCCCAGGGAGGCATCGCGCTGCTGGACTGCACGGGCTATTTCAACGAGCCACAGGCCCGGGGTATGGAGTGGATGTATGACAAGATACAGTATCATCCCAATCTGTGTGAACCGAAACAATGGGATTTTACAAAATACAGACCCCAGGTGGTGATCCTGGCATTCGGCCAGAATGACAGCCACCCGGAGGACTATATGGCGGCGGACTATGAAGGGGAAGCGGCCAGGCGCTGGCGGGCAGCCTATGGCAGATTCCTGGATACCCTTCGGGGGATCTATCCCCGGGCCCATCTGATCTGTAAGACCACGATTCTGGAACATGACCCGGCCTGGGATCGGGCCATAGAACAGGTGGTGGCGGAGAAGGGGGATCCGGCAATCCATTATTTTGCCTACAGCAATAACGCTGCGGGTACCAAGGGCCATGTGCGCAGGCCCGAGGCGGAGCGGATGGCAGAGGAATTGAGCGCTTATATTGAACGGCTGAACGAGAGTTTTGGGTTCTGGGAGTGAGGAAAATTATGGGAAAGCCCGGTGTCTGCGCAGAGCCGGACATGGGTTTTCGGAAAGAGGGAAGTATGCGGGACAAATATCTGGACACAATCGTAGTAAACAGGGGCAACCAGAAACGGCTGAAAAATCTGATGCTCCGGGCCCGGGCGGGGGAAAGTGTGGCCATTGGCTATCTGGGGGGGTCCATCACCATGGGCTGTGACGCCACTGCGCCGGAGAAGTGCTATGCCTCTTTGAGCTGCCAGTGGTGGAGGGAACGCTTTCCCCAGGCAGAAGTGAAGTATTATAACGCGGGCATCGGGGCCACCACTTCTGAGTTCGGGGTGGCCAGGGCGGATGAGGATCTGCTCTATGCCGGTCCGGATCTGGTGTTTATCGAGTTCAGTGTGAACGACGGGAATTCCACCCATTTCCTGGAGACATATGAGGGATTGGTCCGACATGTCTACAACGCCCCGTCCCGGCCGGCGGTGGTGCTGCTGCACAATTCTTTCTTCAGCACCGGCATCAGCACGGAGGAGATTCACACCGCCGTGGGCAGGCATTATGATCTGCCCTGCGTCAGCTTCAGGAACAATGTCCATGCCCGGATTGCGGCGGGGGAACTGGCTGCGGAGTCCGTCACCGCCGATGATCTGCACCCCAATGATACAGGCCATGTGATGCTGGCAGATACCATCCGGCACTTTCTGGACGGGGTATACGCAGAGGCGGAACATCCGGAGCCGGAGCCTGTTTTCCCGGAACGGCCCCTGACGCCCAACCGCTATGAGCATTCCAGGCGGCTGCGGAACGGACAGCTGGAGGTGGATTCCTGCGAGGGATTTACCGAGGACCATGCGCCCCAGGAAGATATGACCGATATCTTCAAATGCGGCTGGGAAGCCTGGGAGGAGGGCGCGTATATGGAGTTTACCATGACGGGCAGCGCCCTGGCGATGCAGTACAGACGCACCATCCGAAAGCCCGCTCCCGCTGCCAGGGTGATTGTGGACGGCGATGAGGCCGGGGCTGTGGTATTGGACGGCGAGTTTGATGAGACCTGGGGGGATCTGCTGGCCCTGACCACGGTTTTTGAACGGCAGGAGTCCGGGGAGCACCATGTGCGGATCGAATTGTGCCGGACTCATGAGAAGGAGGCGTCCGGGTTCTATCTGGTGTCTGTGATCACGGCAGGATAGATCGGGAAGAGCGGTACGGAACATTTATGCTTGGAATGGGCAGTGAATATAGCCATGTATGAACAGGAAAGAGGGAAAAAAATATGTTTAGTAAGGATTTTGCATGGGGCGTGGCGGACAGCGCCTACCAGATTGAGGGCAGGGCTCCCGGAGACGGCTGCGGTAAGACGGTGTGGGATACTTTTTGTGAAGCGGGAAGGGTATATGAGAGGCAGGACGCCCGGACGGCCTGCGACCATATCCACCGCTACAGGGAGGATATTGCCCTGATGCGTATGCTGGGAGTGAAAAATTACCGTTTTTCCCTGAACTGGGCCAGAATCCTGCCCGAAGGTATCGGCCAGGTCAACCAGGCTGGAATTGACTATTATAAGGATGTGCTCAGGGAACTGCGGGCCAATGGCATCGAGCCCTATCTTACCCTGTTCCACTGGGAGTATCCCCAGGCATTGCAGGATCGGGGCGGCTGGGCAAATCCGGAGAGCGTGGCCTGGTTTGGGGAGTATGCCAGAGTGGTGGCGGAGAATTTTTCCCAGGACTGCCAATACTTTTTTACCCTGAATGAGCCCCAATGCTTTGTGGGGCTGGGACATCTGCGGGGGGAACATGCCCCGGGACTAAAACTCTCCTATAAAGAGACTTTTCAGATCGCCCACAATGTGCTGAAGGCCCACGGCCAGGCGGTGGTGAATCTGCGGAAATATGCCAAAGCCCCTGTGAAAATTGGGTTTGCGCCCACCTGCGGCGTGGCCATTCCAGCCACGGACAGTCCGGAGGATGTGGCGGCGGCCAGAGAAGCGTATTTCGGCCTTGACAATCCGCTGGATAACTGGACCTGGAATGTGACCTGGTATAGTGATCCCGTATTTCTGGGCCGCTACCCGGAGGAGGGCCTGAAGCGTTTCGCAGAGTATTTGCCGGAGATTATTCCGGAGGACATGGAGTTGATCTCCCAGCCCCTGGACTTTATGGGACAGAATGTGTACAATGGCTACAAAGTGCGGCGGGCCGCGGACGGCGGAATCGAGTATGTGGACCGTTACCCGGGATTTCCCAAGACGGCCATCCAGTGGCCCGTGACCCCGGAGTGTGTTTACTGGAGCTGCAAGTTCCTTTATGAGCGCTACCACATGCCTCTGTATATCACGGAGAACGGTATGTCCTGCCATGACACCGTATCCCTGGACGGTAAGGTGCATGATCCCAACCGCATTGATTTTCTGGAAAAATATTTGTATCAGCTGCAGCGTGCCGTGGACGAGGGTGTGGAGATCAGGGGATATTTCCTGTGGACCTTCCTGGATAATTTCGAGTGGGCCAACGGCTATCATGAGCGCTTCGGCCTGGTGTATGTGGATTACCGTACCCAGCAGCGCATTGCAAAGGACAGTGCCTACTGGTATAAGCGGGTCATGGAGACAAACGGCAGCGCGCTGGCCATGAACCGGCCCGGGGGAGAAATCCTGTATCTGGAGCCAGTACTGAAGGAATGCGTGTGGGGCGGCCAGAGACTGGTGACGGAGTTCCCCTACCATGCGGACAGTGACGCGGTGGGGGAGTGCTGGGCCATCAGCGCCCATCCCCATGGGGACTGCCGGATCACCCAGGGGAAATACGCAGGGCAGACTCTGTCCGGGCTGTACCGGGAACACAGGGAGATGTTCGGAAATCTTTCTTACGAGGCATTTCCCCTGTTGGTGAAAATCATTGACGCCAGGAGCGACCTGAGCATTCAGGTGCATCCTGACGATGCCTATGCCCGAAAGGTGGAACAAGTTCCCTTTGGCAAGACCGAATGCTGGTATATCATGGACTGTGACCCGGGGGCGGAACTGGTGGTGGGGCATCACGCCCGGACCCGTGAGGAACTGAAGCAGATGATCGCCGATAATCGGTATGAAGAGTTGATCCGCCGGGTGCCGGTGCAAAAGGGAGATATGATCCAGATCAATCCCGGCACGGTACATGCCATCACGGGAAGTTTTCTGATCCTGGAGACCCAGCAGAACAGCGATATCACTTACCGGGTGTATGACTATAACCGTCTGGTGGACGGCAAGCCCCGCCAGCTTCATGTGTCTCAGAGCATTGATGTGATCAATGTACCCGATGAGGCGTACCAAAAGGCCATAAAAAGGGCAGCTCCCCAGGAGCCCAATACCTGGAACCTGCTGACGGAGAGTGATTACTATAAAGTATGGAAGCTGGTGGTGAAGGAAGAATTTGCCTTTGAACAGGAGCATCCATTCCTCATCGTCAGTGTGCTGGAAGGCGCGGGTATCATCGAGGGCCACAGTGTGGGCAAGGGTGCGCATCTGTTGATCCCTGCGGGCTATGGGCGTGTGGAGATGCTGGGGGATATGGAGATCATTGCTTCCACCGCTGTGGAGAATTCTGCGCCCTAGGAAAATACGCAAACAATTCCCGCGGCAGGGGATTTGGTATCGCACCGCCGCGCATTATGAGTATGGACAGGGCCGGAAGTTTGCCTGCGGCCCTGCGGAAAAGAGGTAAATATGATTCCCAGAGACCCGGTGATGCTGCTCAGCTTTGTTAATTTGAAACTCCGGGACTACTATTCCAGCCTGGAAGCCCTGTGCGAGGATCTGGATGTGGACCAGGAAGAAATCACGGAAAAACTCTCCGGCATTGCGTATCAATATGACCCGGAGAAAAACCAGTTTATCTGAAGGGATATAAGAGGAGCATTCTATGACAGAGTGGGGAAATAGATGCCAGGTCTGCACCGGCTGCGGAAGGTGTGCGCCCGGAGGAAAAAGGGAGGAGCAAATGAAGGTGGTCACGGCTTCCTTTTTCCTGCCGGAGAGGAGAGAAACCGAAGGGAACGCCCTGGGAAAAGGAGGCGGAGGCCCGGAGGAGGACGCTCTGGAGCAGCCCCGGGGGGAACTGGCCATAGCCGATCTGGGAACCACCACTATTGCGGTGGAATGGTATGACGGCCGGGGAGAGAAACGGGGAGAGTATGTATGCCCCAACCCTCAGAGAGTGTTTGGAACGGATGTGATTTCCCGGATTCAGGCGGCGGAAAACCCTTTGCTCCGGCTGCAGATGCAGCAGGCGGCCAGGCGGGTGCTGGAGCAGGGAATGGCGCATTTCCGGCAGCAGGGAGGAAACCCGGAGAGGCTGGTCATTGCCGGGAACACCACCATGCTGTATCTGCTGATGGGGCATGACCCGGCCCCTCTGGGCAGGGCTCCCTTTCACGCGGCCTATCTGACACAGGAGAAACTGGTGGTGGACGGTGTGGATACCGTGACTCTGCCGGGCCTGTCGGCTTTTGTGGGAGCCGATATCGCGGCAGGGATGCTGGCCTGCGGAATGGATCGGGCGGAGGACGTGACTTTGCTGGTGGATCTGGGAACCAACGGGGAAATGGTTCTGGGCAACCGGGACAAAATGATCTGCTGCGGTACGGCAGCAGGCCCTGCTTTCGAAGGAGGCAGCGCCCTCTGGGGGGCGGATATGATTGCCCTTACGGCGAAGCTGCTGGAACTGGGACTTACGGATGAGACAGGGCTTCTGGCGGAACCTTATTTTGAAGCAGGAGTGCTCATCGGGGATGTGCGTATCACCCAGGAAAGTATCCGCCGTCTGCAGACGGCCAAGGCCGCCGTCTGCGCCGGAATCAGGACGCTGATTGCCGCCTATGGCCTGGAGGGCCCGGAGCAGATCCGGCAGGTCTGGCTGGCCGGGGGATTCGGGTATTTTCTGGATGTACAGGCCGCCATAGCCCTGGGACTATTGCCCCAGGGGCTGGAGGGCAGGGTGACGGCGGTGGGCAACACGGCTCTGGCGGGGGCATGGATCTACGGCAACGAACCGGACGCCGGGGAGCGTTTGAATCGTCTCCGCGCCGTGACCCAGGTGCTGAACCTGGCGGAGCAGCAGGAATTTGAATCTGGCTTTGTGGAGGCCATGTATCTGCGCCGGCTTTGACAGCCGGCTATTTTTTTCGAAAGGAGCGTGAGATTGTCCCATCTTTTGGTTGGCATGCTTGGTTTTAGCACTTGTTACATAATTGATTGCTTAAAATTGCGGTAAAATGTGCAAATTCATGAGCAAAAAGAAGCGTTTTTGTCAAGTTGTAAGAAAAAATAAAAATTTGCATATTTTATCTAGGCATTTCGACAAAAATAAGGTAGAATGTCTCTTAGGGAAGTATAGATTTCCTTAAATCAAAGGAGGAAAAAGAATTGAAAACCGGCAAGCCAGAAAAAAAGAGAAAACAGAGGCTAAGCAATCTGCAAAATAAGATTGTGGTTTGTTTTACCGTTCCGATTCTGTTCATGATCCTGGTGGGCGTCATCGCCTACAGAAAGGCTTCCACCGGCATGAGCCAGCAGTTTCTGGATTCCACGGAGAAAACCATGAACATGACGGTCAGCTATATGGAGGCCATCAATTCCTTTGTGGCGGGAGAGGCATTAAAATATGCCTTTGACACGGATTTGAACCGCTACTTCAGCGGCGTGTATGAAAAGGACGGCTATGCGGTGGAACGCAAGAAACTGATTACCAATCAGAAGACCAATCTGCTTTCTACCCAGTCAGGAAATGACTTTATCAGCAATGTACATATTATTCCTTCTCAGGATTTGACTCTGATCTCCACCACCAACTCCGATTCCCCCAATGGTTTTTTCGCGGAATACCAGGAGGAAGTCAGCCAGCAGGGCGGAGGCGGCAGGGGAAATGTTTGGACGGACTGGCATCATGTGCTGGATTCCCATATGAAATTGTCCGACAAGCGGTATATCATGGCCTATCAGATTCAATCCAAGAATAATAAAGCCATGATCGTGGTGGATATTAAGCAGGAGTCTGTTAAGGAACTGCTGCAGGATCTGATTCTGGGAGAGGGAAGCGTTGCGGTGTTTGTGACGCCAAGCGGCAGGGAGATCGTGACGGAATACCTGGAGGAGGGCGCGGAGAGCGCTTTCGCGGAAGGGGAAACGGTGCTGTATGACAAGCCTTTTTATCAGGAATGCGTGCAGTCCGATGAAAAAATAGGTCATAAGGAAGTGGATTTCCAGGGCCGGGAGTACCTTTTCGTGTATGGGATTGTGGAGGACAGCGGCGCGGCGATCTGTATGCTGGTGCCCAACAAAGTAGTGACGGCCCAGGCGGATCAGATCAAATGGATCACCTTTGCCATGGTATTAATCGCCATTTTGGTGGCGGGCTTTATCGGGGTGACCATCACCATCGGCATTCGCGGCAATATGAAGAAGATTTCCAGAGGGCTGGAACAGGTGGCGGAAGGCGACCTGACCGGCAGCGTGAAAGTGTCCGGGAGGGATGAGTTCGGAGATCTGGCCCAGTCTGCCAACCATATGATCCAGAACAACAAAAAGCTGGTGAACAAGGTACATGGTGCCACGGGCCAGTTGGAATTGTCTGCGGAGGAGGTAAAACGGGCTTCGGAGATCATCAGTGATTATTCACTGGACATCACCCAGGCCATCACGGAGATCAACGAGGGCATGGGACGTCAGTCCCTCCACGCCCAGGAATGCGTGGATAAAACGGGGCTTCTGTCCGATGATATGCAGGAGGTCAGCCAGGTGGTGGAAAAGGTGGAGATGCTGGTTCGGGAAACCGATACCATGATCCACAGGGGCATTGAGATTATCGAACTTTTGGGGCAGCGCGCCCAGGAGACCACCGATATTACCAATCAGGTGGGGGCCAGTATCGAACAACTCAGCCAGGAGACGGAGAATATCAGCGTGTTTGTGGAGACCATTACCGGGATCAGCAAGCAGACCAATCTGCTGTCTCTCAACGCGTCCATAGAGGCGGCCAGGGCCGGGGATGCCGGCCGGGGCTTTGCCGTGGTGGCGGAGGAAATTCGAAAGCTGGCGGATGATTCTGCCAAGGCCGCAGGAGAGATCAGCCACAATGTACAGCATATCGGCACCCGTACCATAGAGAGTGTACAAAGCGCCAGACAGGCGGAGGAAATGGTGGCTCTGCAGGGACATGCGGTGCAGGAGGTGATACAGGTATTTGCGGATATGCGCCATCGTATGCAGGAGCTGGTGACCGGGCTTCAGGAGATCGTGGCCAGCACAGAGCAGGCGGATAAAGAACGGGCGGAAACCCTGGACGCGGTGCAGAACATATCCCAGATCATTGCCGAGACTGCGGAAAATGCCCAGATTGTCAGTCAGACCACAGAAAAGCTGATGGAGAATGTGGACAATCTGAGCCGGACGGCGGATGCCCTGGGAGACAATATGAACGAACTGAAATCGGAGATCGCGCTGTTTAAGACCTGAGCATGACGGGGCTGCCGCATATTGCGGCGGCCCTTTTTACGGCTGTTTTCTGTCGGCTTACCCGGCGGCATATGGATATGCCCTGTCACATATATTTCTATAGAATATGGGATAAAGGCAGGCAATGCCGCGGGTTCTGTCTGCGGCGTGCGTGGGGAATGGTATGAGGAAGATCGGGAAAGCGCTGGCCCTGGGAGATATGCTGCTGTGTCTGGCGCTGGCAGGGGCTTATGGATACATACATGGCGCTGGGGGGGAATTGAAACAGATGCCGACGGCGGCAATGGTTGAGGCGGAAGGGCCTGAGGAGCCAGTGGAGATCCGCAGGATTGCACTTACCTTTGACGACGGCCCCCACCCCAGATATACGCAGCAGCTTCTGGACGGCCTGAAGGAACGGGGAGTACAGGCCACCTTTTTTGTCACGGGAGAACATGCCGAACTGCACCCGGACATTATAAGGCGTATGCAGGAGGAAGGACATCTGATCGGCAACCACACCTACAGCCATATGCAGCTTCGGAAAAGCAACCGGGAGGTTTTTAAGGAAGAACTGATCAGGACCAATGAGATTCTGGAGGAGATCACCGGGCAGGAGGTGGTCTATGTGCGTCCGCCCTATGGTTCCTGGGACAAGAGTTTTGAGAAGGAACTGAACATGTTTCCCGTACTGTGGACAGTGGATACCCTGGACTGGTGTTCCAGCAATGCGGACCGCATCACACAGAAAATTGTGGGCAAGGTGGAGGAAAACGATATCATCCTGATGCATGACTACTACGATACTTCCGTGGAAGCGGCGCTGAAAGCTGTGGACGCATTGTTGGAACAGGGCTATACCTTTGTGACGGTGGAGGAGATTTTGTTTGACTGACAGAGAAGATTGGAAATGTACCTTCCCTTATGCGGCACATTGGGTTATAATAGGGATAGAAAAAGGAGGTACGAAGGCGATATGAAGAAGAACGATTATTGGCTGAAATCCGATATCATAACGATTACACCATCGAATGCGGAAGACCTGTGGGAGTCCGATTGGATTATTGCCTTCAGGAAGGGTGAGAAAGAGCAGATCGGAACGGCTTCTTTTTCCGGAGAGAAACTTCTTGGAACCGTGCCTCTGAAGGTGGAACTTGCGCAAAAATACAGAAACCGGGGGCTGGGTACGGAAGTGATCAAGATGATGGTAAACTGGGCGTTTTTGCACAGGAATATATATGAAGTCATATCCCGGGTGGAACATGAAAATGACAAGGGCGTGAATGCGGTTCAAAAGGCAGGATTTGTATTCCGGGGCAATGAGGGGAATGTGGAGACCTATTCCATTGTCAAGCAGAAAACGGTATGGACAGGCGTTTATACTGTTGCGGGAATAGTAGTGGGAATGATTCTGGGAATCGTATTAAACAATGTTTGGTTAGGCTTTGCCCTGGGGATGGTTTCCAGCCTTTGCCTGGGCATCATCATGGATTCCAATGCCCAGAAATACCGGGAGAGCGTTACGGGAAAAAGCGGGAAGTATGAAAAGCGATCTAAAAAATAGGGAGCAGACCAAAAAAGAAAACGAGGCTGTAAATTTTTCTGTGTCTATGGAGGAAAAATCCTTCTGGTAAAATCCA
>OFGO01000167.1_pt1 | contig 66535 bp, 49 predicted proteins | sample 1521761 | NCBI WGS metagenome assembly OFGO01 (sample SAMEA3504128, study PRJEB24116) | mouse gut metagenome | biome: mouse gut; feature: mouse-associated habitat; material: faeces | place: Denmark | collected 2011
CCCCCCCGGCCATACTCCCCCCCGAAACAGCCGACGACTTCCCGTCCGAAATCTCCACATAAACCGTAAACTCCTGCGAAACCAATTCCTCCCCCACCTGTGCCCAGACCGTCAAATGCAGCGGATACTGCCCGTTCACCCGTTCCCTGCGCAGCCGAAGCTTACACCGGTACAAATACACGCCTGCACCCGATTTCTTCACCCGCTTGCGATAATTCCGAAACACAAACGGCGCATTCTCCTCCCGCTCAAACGACACCCCGACATACAGCGCCTCCTCCGAAAGCGGGGCCTTCGCCACAAACGGAACCACCAGCCTCAGCGTATCCTTCCTCACCGAAGGCAGATATCCCTTTGCAAACGACGCATTCATCCCCTCATACCTTCTTTCCGTATCAATCGAAACCAATCCCTCCGCCTGCACCCTCACAGAAGCCGTCCCCCCTGCCAGCAAACAGGCAATCGCCACCAAAATCCACCTCATCACACACATAACCCGCATCATCCCTGCAGCCTCCCTCCGTCCATCTCAAACACCCCGTCGCACAAAATCCGAATATCCTCACTGTTATGGCTGGCCAGTAGGATGATCTTCCCTTTCTTTTTTTCCGCCAGCAACAGCTCCCTGACCTCCATGACGCCCTGCCTATCCAGACCGTTCATGGGTTCATCCATGATCAGGATCGGCATCTCCTCCATCAATACCTGCGCAATGGCAAGACGCTGTTTCATGCCCAGAGAATACTTCGCCACCTTCTTTCTGCTGCCGTAGTCCAGCTTTACCGTCGCCATGATATCCTTGATACGCTGGGGATCCTTCTTATGGCGGAGCATATAAAGAAACTCCAGATTCTTGCGTCCACTGTATTCCCCGATAAAAGCCGGCTCCTCAATGGTGAAGGCAACATTGTGGGGCATATCGTCACCGATGCCCACGGTCTTTCCGTTGATCAGGATCTCCCCCTCTGTAACTGCGTAAAACCCGCAGATACATTTGAAGAGAACCGTCTTGCCCGACCCGTTATGTCCCACGAATCCGATGATGCTTCCTCCGGACGCCTCAAAAGAAATATGCTCCAGCGCAGCGCCCTCACTGAACCTTTTCGACACATCCGATACCTTCAAGCTATACTCCTGCATCTCTACCTCCTCCTATTGTTTTCTTGCGTGTGCTCCACCCTTAGCTTGGCCATGATCAGCTCCAGCACCGTCAGCAAAACCAGCATAGTCACAATATAACCCGGCTTGGGCTGCCACGGCTTCATTACATTGTAATGGTACCCCAGCTGAATCCAGCTTGTGGGGGAATACTGCAGCAGCCCACCTAACTTATCCGCCGCCAGTCCCAAAAATATCACGGCTCCTCCCGCTATCGCACCTGCCGCCCGAAAATAGAGATTCATCCAGAGAACCAAAATGGCCAGCATCCCCAGCAAAAGGCCCAGAATCACTGTCACCAGTAAATTCGCCTCTAAGGGTGCATAATTGGAAAGAACCTGATAGGGAACAGAAACGTACATATCATATCCCCCGACACCCCCTGACACCATTGCCCAGCCCTCCCCCCAGCCGTCAGCCCATTGCGTCACTCCGCTCAGCAGCATCCCCTGAAGGACCAAGAGCAGTGCGGTATAGATCCAACCGAAAGTTATGAGATACAGCCCTTGGGCCGCCACCCAGCGAGACACCCCCATTCGGGCTATGGAATAGCGCTCCCGCTCCCTATCCAGAGGAAAATTCGATACGGCAAAAATATAAATCAGCAGGAAGCTCAACACCACATATTTATTGATCCACAAGAACGCAAATCCCCACTGACTCAGCCTCACCCCCGCATCATGGCAATAATCTCTCAGGCCTGCCAGAAAAACATCCATGGTCAAAATCGTCAGCAGCGCTACGGACAGCATCCTCCAGGAAAGCAGGTTCCTGCGGAATAAGTGTCTATAATATCCCCATACGCTATACATGATATATTTTCCTCCTCATCGACCACAGCGTCGCCCGAAACAGAATCAGGTACAGAACCGCCGCCACTGCCACCGCATAGGCAAAATTCTGCGCATCTGACGCCCATACCCTCGTGGTACCGCTGAATATACGGCTTAGGTTCAGATATTCGGCCTTCGTTATATTCCTTAGATGAAAATTCACTACATAGAACACCCCCACTGGGATGCTGAACATCACGGAAAGATTCGGCACCCAGACGGACACCAGCATGACCACCTGACACAATACCCCGCAGTAGAGTGCCCTATGAAGGGAGGCCAGAAGGAAGAACGTAAAATAGTGTCTCTCCTCCGCCAAATTCCCATACAGAAGGGATCCGGGCAGTGCGTCCAATGTCCCGGGCAGGCAGACCGGATGTCCCATAGAATAAAAGGCCGTAAAAATAAGCTTCCCGCACACAAACGCCGTCACAGAGGAAGCCACGGCCGCAGCTGATTTTGAAAAGACATATCCCCCCATGTGCGCCCTCCCCAGCACATTTCGGATATTGCCGTGAAGAAAGTCCGCATAAAAGCAGGCGGAATACGGCAGAACCCCTATGATAAGGGCCAGAAAAATCTGGCTCTTGTCATGCATGTACACGAACATATGCACCGTGGGACCCGGAAACCCACAAAACAGCATCGTAAAATAGCAGACCCCCATTCCTGCAGCCACGCTAATGACGAACCTCGGAGACAAAAACGCTCTGGCAAAATCCGTCCGAACCATCCTCAAAATACTGCTTTTATTTATGACTTCCATAATTCATCTCCCGTCACAGCATCTATTATCACTACAAAGGGAATCTCCCTCCCGAATTGACCAGATATATTTATTCCTTGAAAAACCCATATCGGTGCCATTGCGCGATTTCCGCCACCCTGCTCTACATTTAATGCACAAAGAGTGATATCCGTGATCTCCACGGAGTCGTTCTCTGGTATTGTCTCCGTGATACGGCCATACCGCTGTATGATCTCCTCAAAGTCCATAAGATCTTCTCTGGTTTCTTCATAGTCAAATAGATAAACCTCATTCATAAACATCAGCAAAAATCTTTCTTTGTTCAGCAGTATGGTATATTCGCCGAAATCCAGCGCGTTCACCGACATCAGCATATAAGCTTGTGTAGCCGGAACCCCGTTACACAGCTGCCAGATTTCGCAGTAATAGCTGTCATCTTCTTCGCCCCACTCATAGTCGGGTTTCCCGGGAGGGCCGTCCACATGCAGCTCCACCGCCTCCCGCTCCATAGTCTCATGGTCAAGGGTTCTATGTTGGATCCGCAGCTCCCCCTCCACCCCATATGCCTGAAACAATTCCTTGATCCGGCTGTCACAGTCTGTCAAAGGAAAATGCGCAAGATCCTTGTCCAGTGCGTAAAGCTCCTTGTTGTAGTCTCCCCCCAGAGGCTGATCTCGGTAGGCCATCCTGATATAGGACGCCAATCTGCAAAACAGAGAAAGCTCCTCATACTCCTTGGAAAAGTTTATCGCTGCCTCATCTTTCCCCAGATACTGCTTTAATTCCTCATATTCCTCCCCCTCATAGAAGTGGTAATAGTCTTCCAGCATGGCCAGCACGGCATCCTTGGGCACGTCCACTACGCGGCAGGAAGCCTTCCTGAAGCCCTCTTGTCTAACCACATCAGATACGTCCACAGCCGCATTTATCCGGTTCCTCTGGCTGATTTCAGCCCGATACTCATAAGGGATATCCACCCCATAGGAATCCGTCCCTTGTCCGGAAACGGCCCCCTCCCCTCCCCACGCCTTCCCAAGGAAGCCGTTGCTTTTCAATACTATGATAAGAATCGCTGCTACAACGCAGGCCAGAATCCCATAAGTTTTCATCCATTTTTTCATCGCTGTACAGTACCTCCTAATTGCGTATGTTATCGGTTACTTTGCGTCCCTCTCACTTAGGGCAAACGGTACATGCCCTATTCTTTCGTCAGGGTGTCCACTCGCCGGCGACCTGAAAGCCATTGGAAGTGATCTCTTTTGAATTGAACAAGTTCATTATATAGCGATTCTGCTCCTCATGATCAAAGTGACCGTCAAATGTGTTTTTTTGACCTTCAGTTTTGCAGGGGCTATTTAGCTTCAATCTACATTCAACAACTATCAACCTAATTTGCCCAGCAAACTATCATCAGATTTATAAATAGAAAAGTTGGAAATAATCCCATCATGGATTCTATTTCCAACTTTTATTTCCCTCATATATTTATTATAATGTTTACACAGAATCCGCCATCCAGCACCTTATATTCTATGCTCCCATGATACTTCTTCACCACATCTTCGATATTCTGTATTCCCCACCCATGCTTCTGCTTATCCTGCTTATGTGTCAGAAAACGCCCATTTTCTCTTATAGGCATCTCTTCACAGTCATTCCATACCTGAATCAGCAGCATTCCCTGCATTTTCTTAATAAGTACCCGTATTTCCCTTTGAGCTGCCTCTAAGGCGTTCTCCATCAGGTTCGCAAAAAGAGCGCATAGATCTCTTTTTGCCACATTCATATCCTGAGGCAGGACTTGTGCATCAATCGATACTGAAATCCCTTTTGCCCCTGCCTTTCTCTCCAGCTCGCTCAACACTACATCCACCGTATCAATCCTCGTACTTCTCCTAAAAAAACATGGGGTATCCATTTGGGTCAAGCTTTGAATATAATTTTTCGCCTGCTCCCCTTCTCCCTCCTCCAGCATATGGCGGACAATGTTTAGGTGGTGATTCATATCATGATACAGCTTTGCATTGGACCGATAAAAATCGCTGACTTGTGTATAGTTATCCTCCAAGATCCTATTTTGAATATCCATTGCATCTAAATGTTCTTGTAATAAACGACTCTTTATACGGTAGTAAACGACAAATACACCTGCCACCGCCACTGTCAATAAAATGTACCAAAATGTATTTATATAAATATCGAAGCTCGATAACATCTGATTAGATATAAACGGGACTGCGACTAATCCTACGAGAGTCATAAACATAAAGGATTTTATATACGACATTCTTATAATCTTCTTCCGAAGCCATTTGAACAGAACATAGCTCAGGCAAAACCATATCGGACCGCAAATTAATTGATATATTATCCGAATCCATCCTTGCTCTGCTGTTGTCTGCCTGATCAAGTCATCTCCTCCGATTACTCCCGTCAAAGATATTTCCGTCAAACCCACGACACATAGCACAAACAAATACCCTCCTACAACAGTAATTGCGTTTACTACGTCACATTTCCAAAAAAAGCAGGAAAATACCACTCCTTGCACTACCATCACCAAAATGGTATACGGAGAGACCAGCACAATACGATTCATCAAAAATACAGTCAACACATATACTGTTATCACCGCAGGAAGTTGCCATTTATGCAGATCAAAAGCCCTCCTTTTGGCATAAAGCATGTCAACAAACTTCCACATCCAAAAAGCTTCATTAATGGTACATGCCAGATCCACTATATTTGCCAGCAACAGCTTCATCACAGCCCCTCCCTGCTCACCCAGTATTCTCTCAGTCTATCCTTCAGTTCTGCAATCCTCTCCCTGCCCGCTCCCAGCGATATCCCGTCTGCCAGAAAGATGCTGTCCCCGGCAATTCTCTGTATCTGCGCAAGGTTTACGATGCACCCCCGATCCACCCACACAAAATCATCCTTGGGCAGTTCCTTGTAGACCTGCTTTAGGGTCTTGCGAACCTTCGTATGCTCCCTATTCGATTTTTCAATATAGGCATATTTTTCCCGGTGCCAGATATAAGTGATGCTCTTCAAGGGTATCTTCTCCAGCTGTCTCTGATTTTCCGCAATGTAGAATCTCCCCTCCCTCTCAGCCGCCAGTCCAAGAGCATCCTCCACTGCCGCAGGCAACATTTCTCCTACATTTCTTTTGGGTATAAAACGATAAGGCTGTACTTCAAAGGATTTGTACACATATTGTTCATAAGAGGTCACGAAAATGGTAATGGCATCCGGCAGGTACTTCTTGATCTTGTTGGTCAAGTCTATTCCGTCCAAGCCCGGCATCTCAATGTCCAGCAAAAAGATGTCATAGTAGGTTCCCTCTTCCACCTCATAAAGCAAAGCACTGCTGTCATAGAATGTCTCTCTTTTGCAGACCATTTCTCTTTTCTGGCAACATTTTTCCACCAGCCTTCCGACCCTTTCCGATTCCTTTGCATCGTCGTCACAGACAGCAATATAAACCATATTCCCCTCTCCTTCCATACGCCTCTTGCCGTTTCGGGCTTCTTCCTATGTCTCAAATCTATAGATCCGTTTCTTCTCGAGATCCAAAAGCCATGCCCCCTCATCCAGCACCAGAAGCTCAAATACCGCGCCGCTTCGTCCCTTCCGGTAGAACCTGCATCCCGGCTTACCGCTGCCGACACGGCGCAGAATATCTTCCACCACCCACTTGGCGCTTTCCTCCTTTACGGAACTCTTCGGCCATCTTCCCAGCACTTCCCCCACCTGCGAAGCCGTGGGCCTCAGCCGCCGCTCCATCTCGCCGTAAACCTTCAGTGTCTGGGAGGCGGCCTCCCCGCAGAGGACATCCCCCGTCTTTTGATAACAGTCCGTCAGCCATTCAACGGTTTCCCGTATCAGCTCCTCCGGTGAGCCTCCCACTATTCCATAAGCCTCAACAGCCAGTTTTATTACCTCCGGTTTTTGAATTGCATCTTCTATTTTCAAATTTTACCATTTTCCTTTCTTGTTTGCAATGATTATTGTCTGCAAACATTTTTATTCCTGCCAAATATCATACTTCAAAATAGGATCTATATGGAGATTTTACCTCGAAAAGTGCAGATTTGACCTTCAATCTATCCTTTACCCTTCAGAACTGGTCTGCAATCCTTTTGATTTCCTCCTTTTCCAGCTCAGCCGTTAAATGGGTAGAGATATTCATGTTGTTTATCTCTGATATTGCAGAACACTATTTCATGTCGTTTATCAACTATCTTTTCAACTTTTTTATTTACTTTGATAAATTTCTTTTGGCTTATTACACTTTATCGTGTATAGTTTAGTCAAAATCTTCTGGAAGGAGGTTATGGTTATGTCAATTACCATGGAAGAAAAAATTAGAATTATGTTAGGCCGTCGAAATATGACACTTGCACAATTAGATGAAAAAAACGGCCGGTCAAGACAAAATATGTCTAATAAAATGAGCCGCGACAATTTTACCGAAAAAGAACTCCGAACTATTGCAGAAGCTCTTAATTGTACCTATAACGCTCACTTTGTGACAAATGACACCCATGAAACCATATGATGAAAAGGAGATACCCATGGAACATGGACTAAGCAAAACTTCCTTATATTTCATTTATCCAGAAAGGAAGCCGCAGTGCTATAGAAGAAAGAGTGAGCTATGAGCCATAAGAAATACATTTCCATGTGCCTGATGCTGTTCCTGATCCAGCCATTGGCACGACTGCCGATGAAGTGCTGACCTCTAAATGGGGATACCCCAAAAAAAGAACATTACCCAAACAGCAACCAGCACAAGCGAGCAATGGGTATATGACCAGAGCTATATCTACTTAACGAACGGCATTGTTACCGCTATTCAAATGTCAGAGTGATTTTTGAATACAAACCGCTCTTGCGAATACAATAACCAAGAAAGGAAGTGTTACTAGGACACCAACATTGGCACAAGAGAAATCCTATACCATCGACGATATCTACAGCCTGCCAGAGGGCAGCAGAGCTGAACTGATTGACGGCCAGATATACTATATGGCCCCGCCTAGCCGAAAGCATCAAGACATCTTATCATTCCTTCATCTGGCAATCGGAAACCATATAGCCAATAATAGCGGCGAATGCAAAGTATACCCCGCCCCCTTTGCCGTTTTTCTATTTGCAGATGATTCTAAATATCTGGAGCCGGATATCTCCGTAGTCTGTGATAAGAATAAACTAAATGACCACGGATGCAGCGGGGCTCCTGATTGGGTGATCGAGATTGTATCGCCTAGCAGCCGTCCTATGGATTACTATACAAAATTGTCTCTGTACCATTCCGCCGGCGTAAGGGAATATTGGATTGTGGATCCCATGAAACAAACTATCCTTGTTTATGATATGGAACATGATTCTGCTCCTGCTATCTACTCATTTGCCGATAACATCAAAGTCAATATTTATGATGACTTATGGATCGATTTTCGGAAAATGAATTTATAGCCCGGCAGCAGGCTTCTCCATTTTATTACCCAAAAAGAAAAACCCCGAATCAACTTCGGGGTTTTTTAAGAGGCGCAGACCGGATTTGAACCGGTGGATAACGGTGTTGCAGACCGGTGCCTTACCACTTGGCTACTGCGCCTTATCACTGACTCCAACGGGAATCGAACCCGTGTTACCGCCGTGAAAGGGCGATGTCTTAACCGCTTGACCATGGAGCCCAATATCACTTTGGACCTTTGCTTCAGTCTCAACGAATGCTATGATACCATACTTCCTCTCATATTGCAAGAGGAAATTTCACTTTTCCTATAGGACTTTTTCTGCACTTCCCTTTTTCGAGTTTTTTGACAAAAATCATGGTATCACCAGCTCCACCTCATTGTCCCTATAGATGATGTAGCCGTCCAGCTCCGCAAATATGATCCATCCATAGTCAGCCGCCGCCCCGTCAATCTCCCTATCCTCGCTGAGGATGACGAAATGGCAGCCCGCCGCTCTGGACAGAGGAACCAGCCGCTCCAGCTCTACGGAGTCCGTCTCCTCCATGATCTCATAAAACTCATCGGGCACCCCCATGACCACCTCTCTGCCATAGGGCATACAGACATAAGCCGAATACTGACGCACATACAGCAGCAGCTCCTTGGGAAACGCCGCCATGACCTCCCGGCCCGGAACCCGGATGGCATCACAGATATGCACCACGCTGTCCGGCACATGATAGCTGTTTTCCGCAAGGCTGTAAAGGGGGTTGACATACACCAGCTTCCCGGAGACCATGACGGTAAAAAAGGCCGCTGCCACAAAGGCGGCCCCCCGCCTGCCCTTGAGCCTGCCCGCTATCTCCGCTACGCAGTAAGCTATCTCCATGATGACTGGCAGGATCCAGCAGGTGCGGAAATAGACCTCCTCCCCCATAAGCGCGCCCAGAAGCCTTGAAAACAAGGGGTTGAAGAACAGCAGCAATGTGACCAGCGGGGCGTACACAAACAAGATTCTTCTGGGTTTCCTCTTCTCATAGACAAACAAGTACAGAAGCGCAAACAGAAACCATATGAGCATCAGCCCCGTTCCCATATATTTCACAAAAGTCTCCAGCGCAAAGCTCCTCATGCCGCCCCCTACCCTTTCTCCTTCCGGTTCCGCCTATTTACAAGACTGTATATGATCCTATTACCCAGAGCTTCAGCAAAATTCACCCTCAGCCCAGCAAGAAATACAGCGCGGCCAGACCGCCGGGAATCACCGCGCAGCCCGCCATGGGCAGCAGCAGCTTCCACCTGCGGTAGGCCGCCGCGGTACAGCAGCCCAGAATGCCAAGCAGCATCCCTGCAACCTGCGTTCCCTGCGTGCTGCATAGGCACCCTGTGACCATGGCGCAGGCCGTCAGGAGCCAGTGCTTGGCGTCCACCGATTTATTGTCTTGAAGTCTTTCCATGAGTGTATAAAACAGTAAAAACAGAAACGGCACCACGATATTGGCAAGAACGGCCTTGCCCTGCGCCGTCCTCACCAGCAGAAAATTCTCTGCGCTGTAGAGGGAATAGCCGCCGAAGAGCACAAGGCATTCCAGCAGTACCATGAACAGCGGCAGCTTTCGGGAATCTCGCTTGAAAAGCCTTCTTCCGATCAAGAGATAAATTCCATAACTCATGACCATAAGCACCATGGGCAGCGCTATCTGCGCCACCGTCACCGCAGGCATTCCCGAAAGTCTGGACAAAAAAGATATCCATATAGGGAAGGGCGCCAGAGCATGTCTCATGTCAAATATCGTGGTTCCTCCGGTGTAGGGATGCCTGAGATACATGGTATCAGCCTCCGCTGTGACGGTAGATATGCTTACATAGAAGGCGTCATCACCCTCCTCATAAGCCAGCGCCCACGCCAGCACCAGCTGCACCAGCAGAAGCGCCGCCACAAGACACCAGAGGCCTATACCCAGAGGATCCTTTTTGTTCCGGTCTGCCGCCCCCCGCAGAGGCCAAAGCCCCTTCCTTCCCCGCCTGATATCCAGCCATAGAGCCAGCAATATGGTACAGCCGGTAAATAGCAGGAAAATTCTCACCAAATTGGTGAAGCTTTCCTCCATCAGAATCATAGGCACGCTGATGAGCTCGAAGCCCGCCCACAGCAGAAACTGCCCGCTGACCCACCGAAACAACACCCCGTCCCATGATTTGCAGGCATTCCCAAAAACCCCTCCCGCCAGCAGAGGCACGCCCAAGAGCAAGAACCCAAGAATAGCAATCTGCATCGCCAATCTGTCCTTTCCGATGTAATTTCATCTCGCGCCGGCCCTATGTCCGTCCTAAATTCCGGCCATCGGCCGGTTTCGTCTCCATGGCGCTCCCTTTCCTAGCCGGCCCTATCCGGTTTAGGGCTCCCTGCGCAGAACCGCAATCTTGTTGGACATTCTCCGCAGAGGCGGAAAGAACCTGAGCACATGGTAGGAAGGATGCATCTCCTTCAGCCCCTCCATCAGGCTCACGTCCCTGACGGCCTTGAAACCCGTGGTGATGGCCGCCAGCTCCTTTGCGCTGCCGGCTCCCCAGCTGTACTTAAGCCTGCTTTCCCCGTCCACGTTCTCATAGCTGTTCTTCACCGTATACGGGGAAGCGATCTCCATATAGACCTCTGCCTCTTCAAAGCAGGTCCTAATGATCTTGAATATCTTCTGCAGCTTCTGCTTGTCCAGAAACATGCTCAGGCGCTGGGCCAGAATCAGCACGGGGCCAGCCTCCACCTTCTCCGCCCAGACAGAGTCCAAAACAGATCCTCCGATCAAAACGACCCTGTCATCCTCTGGCAGAAGCTGCCTTCTTGCCTCCATGACTTCCGGCAGGTCCACGTCGTACCACCGGATCCTGCCATTGTCCACACGGTAGAACCGGGTGTCCATGCCGCAGCCCAGATTCACTATTCTGCCTTGGGGATGTCTCCTCACATAGTCCGCGGTCATCCTGTCCAGCAGAATCGCTCTGGCCAGAGCTCCTCTTCCCATGACGGAATCCCTCACCGGCCCAAGGGCCTCCTGATTCACCCCTTGGAAGCCCCCTTCCAGCCTCTTTACCAGCTCCGGCGCCATGGGGTCATACAGATAGCGCCCTTCCCTTCCGGACTCATTGGCCATGGCGTATATGACCTGAAGCATACCCTCAGGAATGCCCTTCCCCTGAACCTTCTCGGTTGCCTCAGGATTTCCCTCCCGCTCAGCCACAAGCTCTCTCCAGCGCCGAAGCGATGTCCTCCCTCATGGCCAGAACCGCTTCTCTGGCCGCGTCCTTGTAGCCCTGTTCTCCAAAGCGTGCATACTGCTCCTGCTGGTACGCCGCTATGATGCCTCTGGAGGAATTGATGATGGCCCCCAGACCGTCCTCATTGAAGAAATGCACCAGATCGGCGCCCTTGCCTCCCTGAGCCCCATAGCCCGGAACCAGAATGAATGTCTTGGGCATGATCTTACGCAATGCCCGGCCCTGCTCCGGATAGGTGGCTCCCACCACGGCTCCTACATAGCTGTAGTTGCCTTTCTCCGGCATGCAGCCCGCGCCCCACGCAGCCACCTGCTCTCCTACGATCTCGTAAACGGGCCTGAACCCTTCCGCCCCTTCTCCCAAGCCGCCCTCAGCCCCCGCCTCTCGCACCAGACGGTCCTGCAGCTCCCCGCTGCTGGGATTGGAAGTCTTCACCAATACGAATATTCCCTTCTTCTCCTCCGCGCATACCTTCAGGAAGGGTTTCACCCCGTCCGAGCCCAGATAAGGGTTCACGGTCACGAAATCCTCATTGAAGCCGCTGCAGAAGCTGCTGCCAACCTGTACCTTCCCAAGATGCCCCACAGCATAGGCCTCGGAGGTGGAACCGATATCCCCACGCTTGACGTCCCCGATAACCACTAGCCCTTTCTCTCTGCAGTAGTCCACCGTCCTCTTGAACACCAAAAGTCCGGGAATGCCGAACTGTTCGTACATGGCGATCTGAGGCTTCACCGCAGGCACCAGATCATATATGGCATCCACAATTCCCTTGTTGTACTGCCATATAGCCTCCGCCGCCCCTTCCAGCGTCTCGCCGCACTCCGAAAAAGCCGCCTGCCTGATATGCTCCGGCACGAACTTCATCATAGGATCCAGCCCCACCACTATGGGCGCCTTCGTCTCCTGAATCTTTGATATCAGCCTATTGATCATGTCTTCCCTCGTTTCCCCGGCATTCCCTGCCGCTGTATTTACCACCATCTTACCATTGCGAATAGTAAAAGTCAACGCAGACTCGGTTTCTTGCCCGGCGCCATGAATGTGTTTAGCAATCAGGGAACATACTAACAAAATAATTGGTTTTATAAAAAACTATTTCTCGTACCATAAAAAAGATTAAAATGAATCTAGGAAAAATAAAGCATGGGGCAAAAAGAAGCAACGGCGGAAAGGAGGCGGCACCATATGACGGAACTGGGCACAAGGCTGGCTAATCTGCGGACAGAAAAGGGACTGACCCAGAAAAAGCTGGCAAGCCTCCTGAACATGTCCGGCGGAACCATATCCAACTATGAGAACGGCGTGCATTCCCCGGACCCCAACACTCTATGCCGGCTGGCCGACTTCTACTGCGTCACCACGGATTACCTGCTGGGGCGCACCAATTACCGTTATCCCCCGGATGTGCTCAAGGAATACGTGACCACTGACTTTACCATCCAAAATATGGTGAATATCATTCTGTCCTGGGATCCCGCATCCCGAAACGCTCTTATCAAATATGTAAACTACCTGAACCAAGAGGCAAAATCGGAGAAGGGAGGCTGACGCCCCCCTTCTTTTTTATTCATGACAATACAAGACTCGCCAAGCGCGGCTTCTATTGTTTACGCCGTCTCTATCTTATAGAAGTTCAGCGCTGCAATCACCATGAAGATGAATGTGAACAAACTCAGGAATACATCCATCAGAAGATACCCCTGCAGGACTCCTCCCGCCGCCATACCTATGACGCCGCCCACCACAGCCGCGCTTATGGCAATCCCCTGAATGAACAGCTGAAACAGCTGCCTGCCAAACGTCCCCAGCGTGTCTCCTACCACTACCTCCGCCACAGCCAGCGCATACAGCTTGTTGGCCGACAGAACCACGTAAAAGACAATGCACAGCAGGATCTCCATGGGGGCCAGCCCCATGACCACCCCTCCCGGAATGGTGATCAGACAAGCGTTCACCAGACTCTGCACATGCTGCATGGCCGTGGCATTCATCAGCTTCCGAAAGGCTGAATCCGGAATCAGATACGTATAAGGGGACTTCAGCTCTTTGGCCCACTTGCCGTTCAAAGCCGTAAAGACAAAGATCAGATACCCTGACACCATGGGAATCACAAAGGGGCCGAAGGTCTCGAAGAGGCCGGAGCCCCTTTCCCTGATGTACAGATACGCGACTCCTATGCCCGCCGCAAGGGCCATGAAGGTGCTGGTATCAAAGATAAAGAACTTACTCTTCTTATATTCCAGCAGCTGCCTATAAAACAAGGCTCTGGCTCCCTGCCCTTTCCAGATCACACGGGCCTTTCCGAACTTCTGCTTCTTCCCAAGCCGCTTCTGGTTGTCCCCCTGCTTGCGGCTCTTCATTACTTCTTCATAATCTTCTGCAAACTTCATGGCGTCCTCGTAGAAGGCCCCCGTACACTTCATCCTCCAGGCCGCCAGCAACGCCCCCAGAAACAGAACCCCGTAAGCCGCTGTCACGGCCAGATTCACTGCATCAGGCCCCAGAAAAAGCAAATGCAGCACTCCGATATACCAGCCCACCACGGGCACCATCTTCACCATGTCGCTGTGGAGGAAAGAAGCTGCCGCCTGCCGGCTTAAGCCCTCCTGAAAGTACCAATAGACCCCCATGGCCACCAGCACCACCAACAGTCCGTAGGCTCCCTTCACCACCATGGCCCGCTGCTTCTCGCCCAGCTTCTCGGAACCGTAGAGCAGGATCATGAAGCTTCCCTCCAGCAGATTCTCCACCACCAGAGAAAAGAAGAAATATACAGCCAGACGCCAGAGGGACACTCCGAACACAACGCCGCCGCAAACTGCCGCAAAAATGTTCATCAGCACCTGTGCCACCAGCGTCTTAAGGTGGGCATACAGAAGCACTCTCTTGGGACTCACCGGAGAGGGAAACAGAAAATGCACGTCGCTGTTTCTGTACACCAGCCCCTTGCGCTTGGCATAGGCGATGAGGTTCCCCGGAATCATCCAGAATGCCATCACCGTCAGCACCGTGACCATTCCCTCAGGGGAATCCCCTCCTAGCTGCGCCGCGAACATCCGCAGCGAAAAAGGGAGAAACAACACATAGAACAAGAATAGGGCCACATAGAAATAAGTCACCGGCTTGCGAAGAGCGATCTTTATCCTATTGACCATAGTTTTCCTATAAAGATATCCTACTGCTCCCATGTCCCTCCCCCATTTCCTTCCGCCGTCTGCTCATGCCCCGTAACGGAGAAGTACAACTCGTCCAGATCCCCATTGCCCAGATCCTCTCTGGCGTAAGAGCCCCGAATACGTCCCTTTTCCATCACGAAAGTCACATCCCAAAGCTCCTTCACCATCTCCAGCATATGGGTGCTGATGAGTATGGTGCAGCCCTGCTCCCGCAGCTCAATAAGCAACGCCTTCAGCTCCCTGATGGCTCCGGGATCCAGCCCCACCATGGGCTCGTCCAGCAAAATGACCTTGGGCCTGATAATCAGCGCGCAGCAGATACTGACCTTCTGCATCATCCCCTTGGAAAGCTCGTTCCCCAGCTTGTCCTGCTTGTCCCACAGCTCGAACCTCTCAAAAAGCGCCTTCAGCTCATCCTCATCCAATTCTACTCCGTAGGCTCTGGTGATGAATTCCATATGCTCCCGCACGGTCAGCGCGTCATACATATAGGGAATCTCAGGCACATAGGCAAAACTCCTCTTTGCCTCCAGATCTCTGGAGTCCTGACCCTGAATGAGCACCTTCCCCGAAAACCGCAGCAGCCCGGCAATGCTCTTGATCACCGTGGACTTTCCCGCGCCGTTAGGGCCCAGCAAGATACCTACCTTGCCCGCAGGCACCACAAAGCTCACCTGATCCGCCGCAAGGGTCTTGCCGTATTTCTTTGACAGCCCAACTACCTCCAACATATTTATACCTCCTTCCCCGCTTCAGCGGGCATCCATTTTTCCAGCCAAATCCCTGCCCCATGGTTTCCGGGCAGTCTCCCGGCGCCCTCATACCCTACAAAGGGGATATGCTCCCCAGCCCCATCCAGACTGCCATGAGGTACAGCAGGAGCAGATGCACCGGATAAAAAGCATAGAAGAAATACTTCATCCTAAGCCCCCTGCTTCCGTTGTATAAGGCTATGGGAATCAGCGCCAGAAACGCAGGCAGCTCGTTTGCGGACATAAGCGTCAGAACCGTGCAGCCCGCCGCCATTGCCCCTAATCTATTTCTTCGGAAAGCGTACATGACTGCAATAGTCAAAACCCCGGCGCCCGCATAATCCGTGCGCAGAAGATCCGCCAGATACATGATCAGCACCAGCACCGTCAGGTCCGCGCTGATCACCCGCACCTGATCCATCCCCTTCTTTTTTCCAAAGACCGCGAAAAACGCCGCCAGAACCGCGCACAGAATGCCGCACACTCCCATAAGCTGCGGCGGGAACGGCACTGCCAGAGACAGATAATCCCTAACCTGCCTGCCTCCTGCATAAAAGAACTGACTTCCCAGCCAGATACCGAAATAGATCCCCGGAAAAGCCGTCCCCGTAACCATTAATACCCCCCAAAAAGCCTTGGGCAGCCTTCTCAGGGCTCCTGACTGTCTGCAATTTTCAAAGAAACTGCAGCTGCATAGAACAAGCAGCCCCAGAAGCAAGGTAAAGAATACATTCTGGTATCTGGACGCGGTCACATGGCCCGTGAGCGCCAGATTGAAGGGAATCTCTGAAACCAGCGCAAAAAGCCCCAGCCGAAGTCCATACCGCTTCACGTCCCTTGTCCTCTGGAAGCCTTCTGCAAGCAGGAAGCAGAAGATCGGAAAGCCCAGCCTGCCGATGCTCCTCATAAGGGAATAGCTCCCATATAGGTTTCCGTTTTCCGCCAGCCAGTTTCCCAAAGCCGTCTGCCCCCTCCCCAGAGATTCCAGATAGCCTCTGCCTATGATCAGTCTGGCCAGAATCACCGCCCCCGCATGATCGATCAGCATGGTGATCACTGCCACGATCTTTACCGTGCTGCCGCTGATTCCTCTCTGTTTCCCCGCCTCCCCGACGGCTCCTCCAACACCCGGCATTCCTTCCATACGCCATCCTCCATCCCTGCTCCCGCTCCGGAGAACCGAAGCTCTGCCATTTTCCATTGTATGTATTATCCAAACAATACACTACTGCATTTTTCACCCTTTGTCAATGCTCCGGCCCCTTGACGCTAAAAAAGGGCAGGTTCCCTCACCTGCCCCTCACCGTATGTCATCCCACCTTATATCCGTTCCCCCATACCACTTTCAGATATCTGGGCTCCTTGGGGTTTGCCTCGATCTTCTCTCTGATATGGCGGATGTGTACCGCTATGGTGTTGTCCGCCCCGATGGCCTGCATATGCCATATCTTCTCATAGATCTGGCTGTTGGAGAAAACCCTGCCCCTCTGCTGTACCAAAAGGCGCAGAATCTTATATTCTATGGGAGTCAGCCTCACGCTCCTGCCCTCCACCGTGACCTTCCTCTGGGTGTCGTCAATGACCAGACCGTCCACCCTATAGATCCTATCGATATTGGCGCACATGTTCACCAGCTGGGTATATCTGCGCAGCTGGGACTTGATTCTGGCCAGCAGCTCCAGAGGATTGCAGTCCGCTACCACATAATCGTCAGCCCCTGCCTCCAGCGCCATGATCTTCGCCGTCTCCGCCGACTGGGCCGAGACCACGATCAGCGGAATGCTGCTCCTGCCGCGAAGCCCCGCTATCATCTCGATCCCCTTGTCCCAGCCCTTATCGTTCAGCTCCACATCCACCAGCATCAAGTGGATCTCCGCCTTTTCCAGCAAATTGTGCAGCTGCTCCAAGTCAGCCGCCAGCAGCACGGAAAGCCCTTCCCCAACGAACAGAGGCGCCATCTTTTCCGCGATTCCCGTCTGATTATTGTAGATTAAGATATTTTTTTCCATACTTCATCCGCCTTCCTGAATATCCCTTAATTAAAATATATACCTAAGTCGATGCTGTTAATTATCTCCTCTATCATTTTCTTGTCAAAGCCTCTGAAGGTAAGCGTCAGATCCCAGCCGTTCACAGAAATCACCGCACAGACGGATATGACTTCTCCGTTATCATCAAGAGTATCAAAGACCACATAGGTCAGTCCCTGAGGGTTGGTGAAGCTCCGCTCGTTGCCGCTGCTCCCCCCAAAAGTCATGGCCGTGCTGTAGCTGCCTACTTCCCGGTTGTCGAACTGGGTCATGCAGAAGCTGTAATCATCATTGTACAGCTGAACGGTAATGTCCCTTCCCTCGTCCACTATGCTCACTCTCTCCACGGCAAAGTCCTTTTTAAAGAGCGTATTGTCGGGAAGCGCCAGCGTCACATCCTCTCTGGCCAGAAACTCCTTCAGCGAGCTATACTCTACCACGTCCAGCTCATAAGCCTCCTCCAGTTCCTCCTCAGGGCCAGCCTCCGCTATGGAAAATACCCCCCCTATTTGGTCAAAAATGGAGAATGCCGCCGGGGATGCTTCCTCAGGATCCTGAGCGGTGATCACCACACCCCTATCGTTCACCTGAATGATGCTGTCCCTATAGCTCTTTGCGGCCACAGTGCCCACTCCGCAGAGCAGGAAAATCGATGCCGCCGTACAGCCCTTTACGATCATGTAATTTCTGTTCCGGCGTTTCATTTTATAGTGATGGAGCTCATCCTTCACCTCGGACGCCTCCATCCGAAACTTGGGAAGGGCTTCCACAGCCTCCCGATATACATCCTGAAATTTATCCAAATTCATATTCCCCCTTCAGCATCTTCTTCAGCTGCCCTCTGGCTCTGGTGAGCTGGGAAGTCACAGTGGACTCTCCCCGTCCGGTGAGTCTGGCGATCTCCTTTATGGGAATCTCTTCATAATAGAAAAGGTGGATCACATCCCTATATCTTTCGGGAAGCTCCATCACGGCCTCCAAGACCCTGCGCCTCTCCTCCTGCCGCACTGCTGCCTCCTCCGGGTCAGGGGCAGCCATCCCAGCTCCTATGCCCTCACCTTCCTCCGTTCCCTTCAGAATCTCCGAGGCTCCCTCCTCCAGACTCTTCTGGGGACGCCTTTTGGCGCTGCGCCAAACCTTTCTGCAGGCATTCAGCGTCACTTTGACCAGCCATGCCTTTTCGTGCTCAGGACTCTCGAAGGTACGGGAAGTCTTCAGATACTGGTAAAATACTTCCTGCACCACATCCTCCGCATCCTGCACGTTCCGGAGACGAAGGAAACTAAGCTTGAAAAGCATATTGCCATAAGCATTGATCTTCAGTTGTAGCTCTTGATCCTCCGTTCTCGTCATGGTATCCGTCTTATACCCAACCTTTTCTTCTATCTATTAATATCCCGAACCTCTATGTTTTACTGCAAATATTCTAAAATAATTTTGTATCAAAGTTGCTAACTATTCCGGCAGCTTTTCCCATTTGACAGAAATGAACTAAAAGAGAGCGTAACCATACGCTCTCTTTTTATATACACGATTTTTTCTATTAAAAGTTTCAGCTTTTTACAAATTATTTTCCGGATCTCTATTTTTTGCTTCAATCTCCTTAGCAGCCTCCGCCATATCCTCCTTCTCCAGCCTCCGGAAGCGGTTGATTCCCGACACCAAAATCAATAGACTGTCTCTGGTAGTGTCAAAGGCTCCCTCCTGATACATGGAGTACAGCAGAAGCCCCAAGGGCACCGCTATGATCATGCCCACGACACCGCCCACCTTATAGCCTATGTAGAGCAGGAAAAGGGTAGGCAGAGGCGGCACGCCGATGGAATCCCCCACGATCTTGGGCTGAATCAGCTGTCTCGCCAGCTGCCCCACTCCCCAGATAATCAGCAGGCCAATCATGACCTTATAGTCAGCGGTCAAAAACCGGATGATGGCCCAGGGAATCAGCACCGTTCCCGTTCCCAGAAAGGGCAGAAAATCCAGAAATGCAATTCCCAATGCAATCAGGGCAAAATACTTCACCCCCAGAACCCCCAGACCTATCAGCAGCAGCAAGTACATCCAGACCTCGATCTTCAGCTGCGCTTTGAGATACCCGCCCACGGATCTGACCAGACTGTGGCGGATCATGTCATAGCGTTTCCTCACGGACTCAGGACTATGCTTCCGGAACCATTCGTTCAGCTGCTGTCTCTCCGCCACGAAAAAATAGGAAGAGAGCAAAGCCATGATTATTCCGATGAAAACGGAAGGCAGAGATTTGGCCACATTTCCTGCGGCGGTGATGGTGGGAGAGCCCAGCCCTTCCAGAAATTCCCCTATATACCCCTCCAGCAGGTCCGCAAGATCGCCCAGCTTCACCTGCGTGTCCCCCGGAATTTTGCTCAGCAGCACGTCCAGTCTGGTTCCGATCTCCTCCAGATCCGCCTCCATGGCGGCCCACATCTCGGGCAGGGAGCCCATCAGCCCCATCATCTGGCTCACCAGCTGGGTGCCGATGAAATAGATTAACAGAACCACTCCGGCAATGACCGCAATGATCACGAAGGCGCTGCCTATCTTCCTCTTCAGCTTTATCTTTTCTTCAAAGAAGCGAACCGGCGGGCCCGCTATCAGCGCAATGATCCAGCCTGCCACAAAAGGGGAAAAGAAAACGAACACCTTCGGCAGCAGAAAGGCGACGGCCAAAAAGATCACAGCCGCCACTGCAAGATTCACCAGCGCCTTATTGTATTTCCTCATGAAGTACCTCTCCATCCAAAATCCCGTATATTTCGTCCCGGCCCTGCTTCGTCTGCGCCGAGAAGGGGATCAGCACGGTATCCTCCACCACCTCCAGCGTGCTGCGGATCAGATCCGTCTGCTTCTGGAGCTGGCTGCGCTTGATCTTATCCAGCTTCGTGGCGACAATAATGGGCTTGTAGCCGCTTTGCACGATCCAGTCGTACATGATACAGTCGTTCTGGGAGGGCGCATGCCGGATATCGATCAGCAGAAAGACCTGCCTTAACATTTCGGACTTATGCAGATACCTTTCCACCATTTTGCCCCACTGAGCCTTCACCTTCTCGTTGGCCTTCGTGTAGCCATAGCCCGGCAGATCCACGAAATATAGCTCATTGTTCACATTATAGTAATTGATGGTCTGGGTCTTGCCCGGCTGGGAACTGGTGCGGGCCAGAGACTTACGGTTCATCAGGGCATTGATCAGAGAGGACTTGCCCACATTGCTCTTGCCCGCAAACGCCACCTCGGGCAGGCTGTTCTCCGGCAGCTTGCTGGTGACGCCGCACACCCTTTCCAGACTGACATTCTTTATCACCATACAGCATGCCTCCTCTCCCCACTGCTCTATCTGCCCGCAAAACACTATCCGCGCTTCCCGTCCCAGCCGTCCCTCTACATGGCGGCGTCCAGCCTCTTTCTCTGCTCGTTTTTATGCCAAACCACGGGATCGCTCCCCTTCTCCACCGTATCCTTGGTGATATAGCATTCCTCTATGGTGTCGTCCGAGGGGATGTGGTACATGGTATCCATCAGGATGCTCTCCAGAATGGAGCGCAGGCCTCTGGCGCCGGTCTTGCGCTCGAAAGCCTTCTCCGCGATGGCCATCACCGCATCCTCATCGAAGGACAGCTCCACCCCGTCCATGCCGAAAAGCTTTCTGTACTGCTTGATCAGCGCATTCTTCGGCTCCTTCAGAATTCGCACCAAGGCCTCCTTGTCAAGCCCTTTAAGGCTGACACAGATAGGAACACGGCCCACGAACTCCGGAATCAGCCCGAACTTCACCAGATCCGGAGGCGTCACCTCCTGCAGCAGCTCGCCCAGATCCTTCTCCGACTTCTGGGTGATCTCCGCATTGAAGCCGATAGATTTGCGGTCCAGTCTGGCCTCGATGATCTTCTCCAGCCCGTCGAACGCCCCTCCGCAGACGAAAAGGATATTGGAGGTGTCGATGGAGATCAGCTCCTGATGGGGATGCTTCCTGCCCCCCTGAGGAGGCACGTTGGCCACCGTCCCCTCCACGATCTTTAAAAGCGCCTGCTGCACACCCTCCCCCGAAACGTCCCGGGTGATGGACACATTCTCGCTCTTCTTTGTGATCTTGTCGATCTCGTCGATATATACAATGCCGTACTGTGCCCGCTCCACGTCATAGTCCGCCGCCTGAATCAGCTTCAGAAGGATGTTTTCCACATCCTCCCCCACATATCCGGCTTCGGTCAAAGTGGTGGCATCCGCTATGGCGAAGGGAACATTGATGATCTTCGCCAGTGTCTGGGCCAGATAGGTCTTTCCGGAGCCCGTAGGCCCCACCATGATGATGTTGCTCTTCTGCAGCTCCACGTCGTCCAGATCTCTGGGCGCCATCACCCTCTTGTAATGATTATAGACCGCAACGGACAGCACCTTCTTGGCCTCTTCTTGCCCGACAACATAATCGTCCAAAAAGTTCTTGATTTCCACGGGCTTTAAAAGGTTGATGTCGGGGCGAACCGCTTCTTCCTCTTCCTCGTCCTGCAGCTCTTCCTCCAGAATGTCCGCACATATCTCAATGCAGTCATCGCAAATATAGACTCCCGCAGGTCCTGCAATCAGCTTGCGCACCTGATTCTGGGTCTTGTTGCAAAAGGAACACCTGATATCGTTTCCTAGCAATTTTCCTGCCATCACTTCACTCCTACTATTTATTCGCCTATTTCTCGCTCTGGGTGCTTCTGGAAGTATACACCTTGTCGATGATGCCGTACTCCATGGCCTCCTGAGCGCTCATCCAGTTGTCACGCTCGGTATCCGCGCAGATCGTCTCATAGTCTCTGCCCGTGTTCTCGGCCAGAATGTGGTTCAGCTTCTCTCTGGTTCTCAGGATATGCTTCGCCGCAATCTCGATCTCCGTGGCCTGCCCCTGCGTTCCCCCCGCAGGCTGATGGATCATGATCTCCGCATTGGGCAGGGCAAACCGCTTGCCCTTGGCGCCTCCGGCAAGCAGGAAGGAGCCCATGCTGGCCGCCATGCCGATGCATACCGTGGACACGTCGCACTTGATGAAATTCATGGTGTCGTAGATCGCCATTCCCGCCGTGATCACGCCGCCGGGGCTGTTGATGTAGAGATGGATATCCTTCTCAGGGTCCTCCGCCTCCAGAAACAAAAGCTGCGCTACCACGATGCTGGCAGAGGTATCATTTACCTCTTCGCCCAAAATTATGATTCTGTCCTTCAACAGTCTCGAGTAGATATCATAGGATCTCTCGCCCCTGCTCGTCTGTTCCACTACATAAGGCACTAAGCTCATAACATTATTCCTCCTATTTTGGTTCTGCGGTTCAACTGCCCTGCACTATTCTTTCAGAGGAGAGGGACGCAGTTATGCGTCCCTCTCCTCCGCATTCTCAACCACAAGCTCTACCGCCTTCTTGATGCACAGATCCTGCATCACCTGCTTCTTGCCGGTCTCCCCCAGAAGCTCCTTCGCCTTTTCGGGAGTCTCCTGATAGACCTCTGCCATGGTCTTTACCTCTTCCTCGAATTCCTCCTCGGAAGCCGTTATTCCCTCTGCGGCCACCACGGCCTCCAGCACCAGTCTGGACTGGATCCTACGGAGCGCCTGAGGCTTCATCTGCTCAAGAAGCGTCTCCTGCGTAGCGCCGGTGTACTGCATGTACTGCTCTAAGCTCAGACCCTGATACTGAAGTCTCTGGGCATAATCCTGCACCATCTGCCTCTGCTGGGTCGCAAGCATAGCGTCGGGTATATCCATCTGGGCATCCGCGATCAGCGCGTCAATGACCGCATCCTCCTTGGCGCTCTTGGCGGAAGCCTCTTTCCTCTCTGCCAGTCTCTTCCTGATCTCTTCCTTATATTCCTCTACGGTATCGCTCTCCTCGGACACATCTCCCACGAAGTCATCGTCCAGCTCCGGCAGCTGCTTCTCCTGCAGCTTCTTCACCGTACATTTGAACACAGCCGCCTTACCGGCCAACTCCTCCGCCTGATAATCCTCAGGGAAGGTCACGTTCACCTCTGTCTCCACGCCTATAGACGCGCCTACCAGCGCCTCCTCGAAACCGGGGATAAATGCATGAGAACCGATGGTCAAAGGATAGTCGGTGCCCTTGCCGCCGTCGAAGGCTACTCCGTCCACAAAACCCTCAAAGTCGATGGTTGCAATATCGCCCTCTTGAACGGTTCTGTCTTCCACGTCCACAGTCCTTGCGTTCTTTCCGCGCTCCCTATCGATCTCGGCGGTGATTTCCTCCTCCGTGACATTAACGTCGAACTTGCCCACTTCCACGCCCTTATACTTGCCCAGCGTCACCTGAGGCTTCAAGGCCACCTCCGCGGTAAAAATGAAGGGTTTGCCGGACTCCAGCTGAACCACGTCGATCTGAGGACTGGACACGATCTCCTCGCCGCACTGGTCATAGGCCTCCTCGTAGGCATCAGGGATCAGCTCATTGGCGGCATCCTCGTAGAAAATCTCCTTGCCGTACATCTGCTCGATCATCTTGCGGGGCACCTTGCCCTTGCGGAAGCCCGGGATGCTGATCTTGTTCTTGTTCTTCTGGTAAGCCTTCTCAATGGCCGCCTCCAGCTTCTCCGGGGACACTTCAATCGTCAGCTTCGCCATATTGCCTTCTAATTTCTCCACCTGTAAACTCATCGTAAGTTTCCTCCTTCAATCATCTGTGTCCTATCGTCCCTGAATCAATGAAATCCCTTTTTTCATGCGGCAAGGATCATTTTTCCCCTCTCTCTATAGGCCTAAACACAGTCATCTCAAAATTATAACACATAGCATCCGAAAACACAAATGTTTTTGGACATGAAAGACGATTTTTAAGACAATTTTAACTATTTCTATGATTCGTTCTCAAATCCCGCCTTGTCATGGGCGGCAATGATCAGAATGCGGCCCTTTTGTCTTGCGGCCACATACGCCTCCGCCAGACGGCGGGTTCCCTGATCCATCCCCGTGAAGGGCTCGTCCAGAAAGACATATGCAGAGTCGGCCTCCATGGCCCTCACAAGAGCCACCCTGCGCTTCATGCCGCCGCTGAGCAGCCCGCAGGGCTTCTCCAGAACATCCTCCTCCAGAAGTCCGGCCAGAGCCTCCCTTGCCCTATTCCGGTCCCCTGTCACCAGCTCCACATTCCTCACCGCGCTATACTCCTCGCAGAGTCTGTCCTCCTGAAACACCATGCTGCAGGTTCCCGGGGCCTGACATATCCCGCTGTCCGGATCCGTCAGCCCTGCCAGAACGCGAAGCAGTGTCGTCTTCCCGCTGCCGGAAGGCCCGTTTAGAAAATATGTCCCTCCCGGCTCGTATACTCTGCTCACATCCTCCAAAACGGCCCTGCCGTCGTACCCCTTTCGGATATTTTGCACCCATAGACAAGCCTCCCCGCTGTCCTGGGCCTTCTTCTTGCAGCGCGGCTCCCATTTAAAGAAAAGCCCCAAAAGGCCCAGAACCAGCTTTTCCAGAAGAACACTGGCCAGAACCGTGATCCCGGTCCATGCAAAAACCCCCGCCGTGTCCAGATAGAGCTTCGACAAATACAGCCTTTCCCCTATGGAATGGGCAGGGATGCCGATAAGCTCCGCCGCCACCCCGGCCTTCCAGCACATGCCCAGCGAATTCTTCAGGCCCCCCAGCAAAAACGGCTTCAGCGCCGGACGATAAATGTAGAAAAAACGGCTCCAAAAGGGCAGGCGGAACACGGCCGCCATCTCCAGCAGCCTGATATCCATGGCCTGCAGCCCCTCCAGCGTACAGATATAGACATTCGGCAGCACCACCAGCAGGCTCACTGCAGCCGTAAGCCCGGAGGATCCCCACCAGATCAGGAGCATCACCGCAAAAGACGCAATGGGGACAGCCTTCATCAGCTCCATCACGGGGGCAAGGAGCTGTTCCAGCAGCCAAAAACGGTAACTCCCCGCCGCAAGAACCAAGGCCGCAAAAAAACCGGCCCCAAATCCTATCATAATGCGCAGCAAAGATCCCCCCACAATTCTGTAGAATTCTACCTGCCCCAATAACCCAAACAGCCTAAGCCCCGTCTCTATAGGTGATGCCAGCAGAATATCATTGTCCGCCGCGGAGGCCAGAAGGGCCCATAGGCCAAGCCAGAAGGCTCCTGCCGCCCAGCCGGCCAAAGCGCTCTTTCCCCGCCTCATGCTTCCGGAGCCCTTGCGCCCAGATTCTCTGCCCTCATGGGTTCCTATCCCATGAATTTTCTCCCTATTCCCGCCTTGCCGACGCCTTCCGCTGCCGGGCCAGCCCTGTCTCCATCCCATCGTCCGATTCATCCTGCCTTCATTCCTGCTTCCGGCTGCATCAAGTTTTCGTTCCTGCGTCCATGCCTGATCCGGCTACGTCCGGCTTCTTTCCTGCATCCTGCTTCCTTACTTTCATCCGGCTCCGCCCTGCTTTTACTCCTGCGTCCGGCCTTGTTCCTCTTTCATTTCTGCATCCGGCTCCGCCCTACTTTTGCTCCTGCGTCCGGCCTTGTTCCTCTTTCATTTCTGCATCCGGCTCCGCCCTGCTTTCACTCCTGCGTCCGATTTCCGGCAGGATCCATATAATAGAATGCTTCCTCCGGCAGACTTCCCCCTATCAGCTCCTGATCGAAGCCTGCAAGCACTTTCAGATAGCCCTCCAGCTTCTCCCGCAGCTCCTTTCCCTGAATGCAGGTGACATTGCACTGAGGAATGGCCTCCAGCGCGATCTCCTCCCCGGCCACGATCCCGGCCTGCACCGCAAGGGCCGCTCCGGTCTCAGGATCCCTATTCAGGGCAGCCGCGCTCTCTTCATGTTCCCGCAGGAACTCCCTCACCGCGTCTTCATGCTCCTCCAGAAACTCATTCCTGACGATAGTGACTCCGGTGACCATGCCTCCCATGCCCCCAGACAGCTTTTCCCATTCCTCGTTCATGTCCAGAGCGGCTCTAAGCGACTTGTTCTTCATCAGCGCCGCCGTGGCAAAGGGCTGAGGAAGCAGCCCCAGCGCCTCCGGCTTCTCCGCAAGCACCGCCGCCACCTCCGCGGCTTCAGATTTAAAGTCGAGCGCATAGTCTTCATCCGCAAATCCATTCTCATGCAGGATATAGCGCAGGGCGGCCTCCGGCGTGGTCCCTTTTCCGGTAAGGTAGATGGTGCGTCCTCTCAGATCCTCCACGCACTCTACCTCCCCATCTCCCGTCACAAGATACAGCACCCCCAGCGTATTGATGTCTATGACGGACACGCCTCCATCCGTCCTATGCCAAAAAGCCGCCGCCACATTGGCAGGCACCAGCGCTATGTCAAGCTCCCCCTTCGCCATAAGCGCCAGCAGCTCGTCCGCCCCCGCCGCCATCCTAAACTCATAGGAATCTTTCATCTCGCCTTTCTCCGACTTGTCCATCAAAAAAAGCAGGCCCAAAGAGGTAGGGCCTTTCAGAGATCCCACCCTGACCTGCCCCGTCTCCTGCTGCCTGCCGCAGCCCCCCAGCAGCATAATGCATAAAAATATTGCCCCCCACAGCGCCCATGTCCGGGAACCTTTCCCCCAAATATTTTCCTTTCTCTTCTTCCATGGCCTTTTAAGCATATCTTCCCGCCCCTTTTCTGCAGCTGCCGCCCACAGTCCTTTCTGCCCGTCCTTGCCGCTCTCCACGATCCGCGGCAGTTCCCGTCCGTCTATCTGCCAGTATTATATCAGACAAAATCCGTCATGTAAATGATCATTTTGACACCTATGTCATGATGCAACTTTTATGGAAAAAAGATGTATCTTCTATGCAAAAAGGATGTTAGTTTGATGAAACGCCCTCCTATGCTGGAAATATCAACTGATACGCCCCAAGCACGCGCTGCGTCGCCAGACCGGCCATAGACAAAAGAGCGCAACATGACATATATGTCATGTTTTTTGGGGCTCCTAGGGTGATTCATCCGTGCTGACGAACGACGAATATGAGGAGGGATTTTTTACGTGGAACTATCAGATTTGAATTTTTTATTTCGCTTTCTCCCCATATTCCTTCTGGCCTATTATTTCTGCCCTGCAAGACACAGAAATAGGCTGCTCTTTGTTTCCAGCCTATTGTTCTACCTGTTCAACGGCTGGGTCAATACTCTTTTGCTGACCTGCTCCCTGCTGTGGAACTATTGGGTGGTTCTCATGATGTCCGGCAGGCCGCAGGCCACAGGCTGGCGCAGAGGATGGCTTGGGGCGGCGGTGCTGTATAATCTGGGGACGCTCTGCTACTTCAAATACGCATCCCCCGCCCTGCCTCCCGGTATCAGCTTTTATACCTTCACCATGCTGTCTCTGGACATAGACGTGTACCTGCGCAGAGAAAGGGCCCCTCAGAGCTTCACGGAACTGGGCGTATTCGGCGCCATGTTTCCCAAGCTTCTGTCAGGGCCCATCGCAAAGTTCAGCGACATGGCCGGCCAGATACGCAGAAGGGCCACCAGCGTAAAGAAGACGGAGCAGGGGCTTTCCCTTGTCATTGCGGGACTTTCCTTCAAGATCCTTCTGGCCGACCCCATAGGTATTCTCTGGCACGATGTTCAGACCATCGGCTTCGAGAGTATTTCCACGCCTCTGGCATGGATGGGCATGGCGGCCTTTTCCGTACAGCTGCTGTTCGATTTTCAGGGGTACAGCCTTATGGCCATAGGACTGGCCTATATGCTTGGCTTCGAGCTTCCCAAAAACTTCGATCACCCTTACGGTGCCAGAAGCATCAGCGAGTATTATCGAAGATGGCATATTTCACTGGGCCATTGGTTCCGGGATTATCTCTACATCCCTCTGGGAGGAAACCGCGGAGGAATCGCCCGCACCTGCGTCAATCTGCTGATTGTCTGGGGGGTAACGGGTATCTGGCACGGCTCCACCGCAAACTTCCTTCTATGGGGCTTGATTCTGGGCTTTTTCATCGTGCTGGAAAAATGCTTTCTGGGAAGGCTTCTGGAAAGGCATAGGGCGCTGTCCCACTTTTACGTATGGTTCCTGATCCCCCTTACCTGGATCATTTTCGCCATCACCGACCTCAAGGAGCTGGGAACCTATTTTACCCGCCTCTTTCCCTTTTGGGGAGAGGGCATCGCCGTAAACGCAAGGGACTGGATAGACCGCGGGCGAAGCTACCTCCCTCTCTTTCTGGGAGCGGCGGCAGTGTCCTGCCCTCTGGCAGACAGGCTCTGGAAAAAGTATTGGAACACCCTCTGGGCCAAGGCCCTGCTGTTTTTGCTATTCTGGGTGTGCGTGTACCAGATCGTGAACGGACTGCACGACCCCTTCCTATATGGCAATTTTTAACGGATTGCTTGCATTTTGACAGATTACTTTATCATATGATTCACGCCCGAAACGGGCAGGGAGGCACGAAATGAAGAGACGTAAGCGCACACCTATCCTATTGATTTCAGTCATCGCCAGCATGCTGTTTATCAGCGTGGCATCCACCGTTAGCGCCGGGAGCGTCTATCAAGAATACCACACCGACGGCATCTCACAGCCCATCGTGACCGTTCTGATGCAGGGACTCTCCCACCGGGTCTATCCCTGGGACGGCAAGCCCCGGAAGGGTTCCGGGCTGCCCCTGCTGGCTGCGGCGTGTACCTCCTATGTCCCATACGCCCTACCCACGGCTTCTGTTCCCAGTCTTCCGGCAGACGGAGGCCAGAATGCCGGCGCAGAACCAAGCGGCGGATCTGAGATTCCGGGCTCTGAGGGAATTTACCCCACAGTGGATGAATCCGGCCAGAAAAATTCCCCCGACGACGCTTCCTCCTTGGACCAGCCCGGCTCCTCGTCAGGTTCCGCTCTGCCTGATCCTCAGGAACCCCTTCGGTACGAGTTCACCGAAGTCACTCAGGACTATTTCGACGATGCCCTGATCATAGGAGACTCCCGGGCCGTGGGCATCCAGCTGTATTCCGGCTGGGACAATATGACCTACTATGCGGAGAGCGGCATGACCGTCTACAACATGTTTACCCGCAAGATCACTTTGGACGACGGCACCGAAACCACCATGGAGGAGGCCCTGAAGGAACGCTCTTTCGGCAAGATATATCTGGAAATCGGCATCAACGAAATGGGAACCGGAACCGTGGACTCCTTCATGGAGGCCTATCAGGAAGCTGTAAACCGCCTGCGGGAGCTGCAGCCGGATGCCGATCTGTTCTTGTGCGGCATCATGTACGTCCGGCAGAGCAAGTCGGAATCCGACCCCATATTCAACAACCCCGGCATACGGGAACGCAACGATAGGATTGCCCAACTGGCAGATCAAAACACCATCTTCTATCTGGACATCAACGAAGTCACCTCCGACGAGACGGGGAACCTGAATCCCGACTATACCTGGGATGAAGTCCATCTGCTGGGCAAGTACAATGTGCTGTGGACCGAATATCTGTCCAAGCACGGCATCTGCAAAACTCCATAAAGCCTAAGGGCCGCCCCAAGAAGGATCCGCACTCGGATCCCTTCATAGGGCGGCCCCCTTGATTTCGGGCAGTTCTCGCTCTGTTATTTCGGGCAGCTCACGCTCTGTTTCTTCCATTGGTTCGCCGCAGATCCCCCTTTGCTTGGGCCCGCTTATGCCATGATATCCCCAAACAGAATATCATGGTTCACCGTGCCGTAAAAGAGTCTGCGGAACTCCCCCGGCTCTTTGGTCTGGCCGAGCACCCACATAGTCTTAGTCACCGTGGCCTCCAGAGTCATGTCATAAGCCTCCATGATATGGAACCTCTCCTTGATGACCTTCCCCACCTGATAAACTTCCATATCGCTGCCCTCATGAGTCACCTGCGTAGCCATCATCACCGGCTTCCCTGCGTCCGTCCATCTACGTATCTCCTGAAAGAACGGGGTTTCCCCGTATTCCGGCAATCCCCCCACTCCGAACGCCTCGATAATGACACCGTCATAATATGGAAACAGCCGGTTCAGCACCGCGCCGTCCATGCCGGGTATGAGCTTCAGCAGCAGAAGCCTATCATTCAGCCGGCGGTAGAAAATAGGCGCCTGCTCCTTACAAGGCTTATCGTCGATATAGAATACCACTCTGCCGTCCCGTATCACCGCCACATTGGGATAGTTGATGCTGGAGAAGGCGTTATAGCTCTTGGAACGCTCCTTCTTTGCTCTGGTGCCCGCTATCACATTGCCCCCGAACACGATGCTGACTCCATGGGCCTTGGCCTCAGAGGCAAATCGCAGGCTGTCCAGCAGATTGGTTCTGGCGTCCGTCACCGGCAGGTCTATGGGCTTCTGAGCTCCGGTGACCACAATGGGCTTGGGACTGTTTTGCACCAGATAAGACAGTGCGGCCGCCGTGAAAGCCATGGTATCTGTGCCATGGCAAATGACAAATCCGTCATAATCCGAAAAATATTTCTCCACAAGGCCCGCCAGCTCCAGCCAATGCCTTCCATAGAGATTCGTGCTGTCCAGACTGAAGGCCTGCAGCACATCCACGGCACAGAAATCTTTGTATTCCTCCACATAGCGCAGCAGATCCCCTGCCTCAATCTGGGGCGTCAGCCCTTCCTTGGTATATCCGGAGGCTATGGTCCCTCCGGTGGCTATCAGCAATATCCTTTTCATCCTCTGTTTTGTTCTCATCCTTTCACCAACGCTGCCGCCTCCTCCGGCTCCAGCTCCTGCTTGGGCGCAAACTCCTCCGAAGCCAGATATGCATAGACGGAGGCCAAAAGCGCTCTGGCCTCAGGATACTGCTGGAGGTTCTGCAGTCCCATGGAGGACAGAAGCACCTTTCCCCCGCCGCAGCGAAACTCCACCAGCTGGGCCATGGGACGCAGATATGCATAGCTGTCCATCTCCGCGATTATGCACTCCATGGGCCGGGGCAAAATCACCGCCCTCTGGGTAGCCATGGCCCACCATTGCCAGTTCGAATGGCTCTGGGTGGGAAATCCGCCGAAAATCGGATGGGCTGCATCGATCAGCTGCCCCATGCCGCCCTCCTGATCAGAAAAGGTTCCCACCGACCAGAAATCCGTGGTAAATTGTGCCTGAATGGACTGGGGCAGATGCTCCTTGTCCGATCTCGGCGTCAAATACACTTTTCCGCCCTGAGCCAGAATCTCTCTGGCTTTCTCGTCCAGACATTCCGTTTCATAGATCCCTTCCGGACACAGAGGCTTCAGGGGCGGATATACCCAAATTGGATAGGAATTCTCCAGTTTCCCTATCTGCACCGTCAGCAAAAACTCCTCCGGGCGTTCTGCAAAGTCCAGAGAAATCTCCAGACTTCCCGCCAAGCTATGTCTGCCTCTGGGACAGACGGCCCGGCCCAAAGAGCCCTCCTTTACCACAGTGCCGTTTCTCCTCCGCGCTTCCTCCGGCCCCCCGCATGCTCCCTGAGGCAGCCCGTCCGTTTTTTCCTGCTCCATATCCCCCGCGGCACACTCTCTCTGGTCTGTGGAACATCCTCGGGATACTGTCCGCAGCCAATACCTGACTTCCCCCTCCACGTCCTCTTTGCCGAAGTTTGCCGCCAGCACTTCCGCCCGGAGAACCTCCCCCGTCTCATAGGTGTACTTTTCCAGCAGCAACAGCGGCAGGCTGTCCCGGAAAAACGCCCGGAAGCGCTCCGGTTTTGCGAAGGCATAGGGCTTGGGCTCCAGATGGGAGTTCATCATGCCCACCAGAGCCGTCCCCTGTCCGGGAAAATCCTGCAGCCCCAGCAGGGAAATCCCGGATAGCTCTCTGGTCCGCATGGCTGCTTCCACTTCCTCGCGGTAGCCCAGCAAAGCCAGCTCGCCCGTAGCCTCCACATACCGGGGCCACTTTTCCTCCAGTCCCCGCTCCTTCACCTTCTTCTGGATCAGCCTGAGATTGGCCGGATCCGATATCCCCCGGAACATATCCAGCTCACTGAAATCCGGCAGCACCTCGAACTGCCCCACCTCGAAGCTGAATACCGGCTTCCCGAACTCCCTCCGAATGATCTCCATGCTTTGGTCAAAATTCCTCCCCGCGCCGGGATAATCCTGATTGATATATCCCTTCATCCCGGCGAAGGTTCCCCGGATATCCGCCTCACGACAGCCCGTGGCCGTGTAGAAGTCGCTTTTGGCATCGCATCCCGCCCATCCGTAATGCACGTTGGAGCCGTTGGCAAAGAGTCTTGTGCCGTCCAGCGAATGGGCCAGCTCCAGCAGCCGATCCATCCTTTCATGGCCCAGCTCCCCCGCGTGAAGCTCGTTCCCGAAGGTCAGCATCACAAAGGAGGGATGGTTCGCAAGCATCCTAAGAATCTCCGCAAGCTCCGTCCTATAATAATCATAGCTTTCCTGAGACTCAAAGGCGTCTCTGGGGTTCCAATGGGAAAGCTCAGGCTGCATCAGCATGCCCAGCTTGTCTGCCGCCTCAAAGGCTGCCTCCGGGGGGCAATGGGAATGGAAGCGCACACAGTTGACCCCATAGGAACGGTAGCGCAGCAGGATCTCCTCCCACTCCTCCATGCTCATAGGCGGATGCCCCGTCTCCGGAAACTCCCCGCAGTTTGCCTCGCTGCGCAGAAAAATCCTGCGGCCATTCAGCGCCAGTCTCCCGCTGCCATCATCACCGAAGCTACGGATGCCGAAGATGATTGTCTTTTCATCACAGTTTACCCAACATCCTTCTCTCCCATCTTCTTCCGTCCCTATATCTTGTGAACCCCTCGCACAGATTATGGCCTTCATTTTGTAGAGGTTTCCTTCCTCCTCGTCCCAGAGTCTCACTCCTTCCGCCAGAGGCAGGTCCTCAAAGACTATCTCTTGCTCCTCCCCATCTCTTAAACGCCCTGCCCCCACAGTCCGATCCCCATTTCCGGCGCTTCGGGGCACTATCTCCACCTGCCTTGTGATCTTTTCCCTGAGAGCCTCCGATTCCAGCGCCACGCGCCCCTTCCAAGGCTCTCCGGAAGCGATCCTGACCCTCACCTGCAGCTTCCCCGCCTCAGGATATACCGATACCCCGGAGAGAAACGCCCTCTCCTCCACTCGAAGCCGCAGATAGCCCAGAACGCCGTTCCAGTTGGTCTGAGTCTCGTCTGTGGCCGCAGAAGAGTACACGATGGCGTCATGAGGCAGTCCCGGATAGCTGTTGTCGGAAACCAGCTCCACCTCATGCTCTCCCTCCAGCAGACCGGTTACTTCAAACACATAGGGAGTGCTGATGCTGCCGGGCCGCCAGGCCGGGACCTCCCTTCCGTCAATTAAAAGCCGGAGAACCCTTGCACGCTCCGCCTCCAGAAACACCCTCTTGCCCTCAGGAAGCGAGAGCTTGAACTGTCTGGTCAGTCTTGCCTCCCCCTCAAAGGTATGTTTTCTGGTGAAGCGGGTGGCGATGGGCGCGTCCTCTTTGAATTCTTTCCCGGCATTGCCCAGCTCTTGATCCGGATGCCAGGCCTTTGCCCCCAGATCCCTATGCCCCAAACCGTTCTCGTCCAATGTTCCCGGCAGCAGCATGGTTCCCTCAGTGCCGTCATCCAGCCTTACCTGCCATAATCCCTCTAAAGATATATACATAATCTAACCTTTCTTTTTACGGCCCCCTTAAGTTTTTGCCCCTTGCCGCCGTTTATTCCTTCTCGGCATAGACAGAGGTTCCTGATTCCTGCGGTTTAACGCCGATCTGTTCTCCTCCGTACAAGGAGTGCGCGCCATTTATCTTCTGCAGCCCTCCGGCTTCCTATAGCGGCGGCCTGCCTACCTTCTGCTACTTTCCGGCTTTCTGCAGCGGCGGCCTGCCTACCTTCTGTGCCCTTCCGGCTTTCTGCTCAGGGCAACAACGGCCTCCAGAGACTCCGTGTAGGGAAACATATCCACCGCAACGCATTTATCCACCCTATAGCCCTTTTTGCCTAGAATGTCCAAATCCCGCACCAGAGTCTCCGGATTGCAGGAGATATACACCACCCTCCTTGGCCTGATTCTCGCCACCGCATCCAGAAAAGCCTGATCGCTGCCGCTTCTGGGCGGATCCATAAACAACACGTCCAGCTCTGCAGACTGCTCTGACATCTCCAGCAGAAATCTCCCCGCATCGTTATGATAGAAGCTTATATTCTCGATACCGTTGCGTCTGGCATTGGTGATCGCATCCTTCACTGCGTCCTTATTCAGCTCCACCCCAATCACTTCTTTTGCCTTTTTGGCGGCGATCAGTCCGATAGTCCCCGTGCCGCAATAAGCGTCCAGCACCGTTTCCTTCCCCATGATTTCCGCGTATTCCATGGCCTTCGCATACAGCTTTTCCGTCTGGACAGGATTCACCTGATAAAAGGATTTGGGCGATATCCGGAAAGTCATCCCACAAAGCTCGTCCTCTATATAGCCCTTCCCATAGATCACCTGCTCCTTATCTCCCAGAACCATGCTGGTATCCCGATAATTCACATTTACCACGATGGTAGTAATCTCCGGATGGAGCTGCCGCAGCGCTTTGACGAAATTATTCTTAGAGGGCATCACCGGAGAGCTCAGCACCAGCACCACCATGATCTCGCCCGTGACATGGCCCACCCGCACCAGAACATGGCGAAGCAGCCCATATCCCGTATCCTCATTATAGGGACGGATCTTGAAGGATTTCAGCAGCCCCCGTATGGATAGAATGATTTCGTCCGCCTTCTGATTCTCGATCAGACAGCTGTCCACGGGAACGATGCGGTGACTCTTCTCTTCATAAATACCGGATATGATATTATGCTTCCTATCTATCCCAAAAACCGCATGAACCTTGTTTCGGTAATGAGTCGGCTCCTCCATGGCGATCAAGGGCTCCGGCTTACAGTAAGGCTCCATCTGCCTCCGGAAGCGGGTGGCCTTTGCCTCCAGCTGTTCCTTGTAGCCAATGTTGATCCATCTACAGCCGCCGCATTTTGCAGAGACCGGACAGAGCTTATGCTTCTTCTCCTTGGCCCCCTCTCCCTGCTTCGGCCCTCCGGAACTTCGCCCTCTGACCCCTTCCCGTGCCTCAGAGCCGCGGCTTCCTCCAGATTGCTGGTATTCTTTGGGGCCGCGGCTCCCTTCGGCCTGCTGGTATGCTTTGGAGCTGCGGCTCCCTTCCCCCTGCTGGTATGTTCTTTGGGTACGGCTCCCTTCCCCCTGCTGGTATGCTTTGGGGCCGTGTCCTCCCCTTGTTTCTTCTTTCATCCTTCGGAAATTTCCTTGTTCTCTTTTTCCTTGTTGTCCTTTTGCAGAATCCGGCTTCCCGAACCGCGCTCCACTGGGCGCTTCCCTATATTCTCTGGCCATCGCTCCTCTTCCCATTCCTCTCATTTCTCTTATTAGGCAAACGGCTTCCTCTGTCCTTCTGTCCCATGTTCAGACATATGTTCATTATACCAAATCCCTAAGGTTTTTCAAACATTATCCTTTGTAAACCTGATCTTTTCAGAATCCGCTTTTCTCTGATTCCATCCTTCAGCCATTCCACTTTCTTCCTGAAGCATTTTACGACTTCTGTCCCTCCGCTGAGCCTGATTTTTACAATCGATCCTAATTTTGGAATCAAAAACAAAAGAACGTCAAATCGCTGTACATGCACGATTTGACGTTCTTTGCTGTATCGGAGTGGCGGGATTCGAACTCGCGACCTCCGCCTCCCTAAGACGGCGCTCTAACCAAGCTGAGCCACACCCCGTAGCACTTTTGTATTATACTGTGTTCCGGGGAAAAAAGCAATACCTATTTTTATCTTTTTTTAAAAAATCCCAAATTTTGACTGCCCGGAACCCGCGCTCCGCCCAATTTAACAATTTCGTATAAATCTGCTAAGATACATTTACATAAAGGTACGATAGACGGCTAATCCGAATTTAAGTCAACAAAAATAGTCGCCCTAGTTGCATATGGTTATTCATATCATGCTTTAATGATAAGATATTTCGATACATATTGTTCAAAAAGGAGAAATAGTAGGTTAATTGCCAATACCAACAGACAGACAAGGCCATTGCTATACAGTACTTCATCATTCTGAAAATACCATTGGCATAAATGCACGATATAAACATCTCTAAAAAACTGACTGCGGTTTTCTGATCCACCACCAGACGGATCCCTATCCGGGAAGCTGCACTCTTACCATGCCCACTTTGTAAAATCACAATCAGATAGCCAACTTTGCCGTCCACCGCACAAAGCCAGCGTCCGGTAAACCGGGCATTTGCAACAGCTACGCCCATATCCTGCTCACCATGCAGGCAGGCGAAAAAGGAAAATGGCTCCCCAAGTATCGGAAGGTATACGACCTTGACGAGAACGGCAAAAAAATCCGGCTTCCCTCCGGCAGAGCCTTGTATGTTTTGAGAAAGCGAAATATAATATGGTTGTGTCAAAGGTGCAAGATGGACTATATGACGGTGAAACAAGCCAGTGTCAAATGGGGCGTGGAAATATGGGCAGAGTACAGTTGATGCCAAGCACAAGGAGAAATTGTTTATGAAAAAAATGCTGATTATCGAGGACGATGATGCTATCCGCACAGGTTTGTGCCAATCTCTTTCTTCGGATACGCTGGATACGGTTGGTGCGGAAAATCTTACGTCTGCCAGAAAGCGCTTGGATGCAGAAAGATATGATCTGCTGCTGCTCGACTGTAATCTGCCGGATGGAAACGGAATCGATTTTTGCCGGGAACTCATAAAAAAAATACCTATACCCGTGATTTTTCTTACAGTGCGTGATTCAGAGATTGACGAGGTGGCGGCGTTTCGTGCCGGAGCCTGCGATTATGTGAAAAAGCCGTTTTCTTTGATGGTACTTAGGGAGCGTATCGCCGCTTTGCTGGAACGCGCGGAAAAGCGGAGCGATCTGTATGTTGATAGGCGGTATCGGTTTGATTTCGCGTCGCTGGATTTCTATGTAGACGGTGCCAGAGTATGTCTCGGCTCTACGGAATGCAAGCTACTGGCGGTGCTTGTGAAAAACTCGGGCAAAGTGCTCTCGCGCGCGGCTCTGACGGATGCCCTTTGGGAGGGCGGAGAGGAACTGAATGAAAACGCGTTGAACATTGCAGTCAGCCGTCTGCGCGGGAAGTTGGGCGAAAAAAGTATCAGTACCATTTACGGGCTTGGATACATGTGGGTAGGTGATAGGGAATGACTTTCATTTTTGCTGGAATTTGGCTCTTTCTGACAGCGGTATTCTGCCTTGTTGACTATCTTTATATAGGCAGTATTTGGACGACTGTTTTGTACGGGGTATTTTTAGGTATTCTCGCCGTATGCTTTGCGCTGTATGAGAAAATGCGTAGACGAAGACTGTTAAGGGATGTGCAGCGGGCACTTGAGGACAGCGATCCTTTCACAGTTGATGAGAGTGAAATCGCACCGATTGCCCGACAGCTTAGACTTAAGCGGAGGCAGGAGGAAACGCGGGACAGACACGTCACAGAGAGCTATCGCAATCTCGCCGCACTGGTTTCAGACATCGCACACCAATGTAAGACGCCGTTGACAGCCGTTTCGATGTATGCCGAAATGCTGCCGCCGTCTGCGGAAGCTGAGGCTATCGGCCAACAGACCAAGAAACTGCAGTTTCTTCTCGACGCACTGGTGAAGCTCTCTCGGTGTGAGGGCGGACTGATTGAGGAGAATGTGCATCCTGCTATGGAATCGGTAGAGACTTTAACGGCACAAGCGCTGTCAGCCGTCGTACCCGCAGCGGAGAAGAAAAGCATTGTGTTTTCCGCGGAAATCCCAGAGGGGCTGACTGCCTTATTTGATCTGCGCTGGACTGCTGAGGCAGTGGGAACCATTCTCGATAACGGAGTAAAATACGCGCCGGAAAACTCGAAGATCACAGTTGCGGCCCATCGGTATGAGACCTATGTCAGGCTGGATATCCTTGACGAAGGCCCCGGCATCCCGGAGGAAGAATTATCGGAAATCTGGAAACGCTTTTACCGTGGAAAGACAAATCGAAATCCCTCCGGCGTCGGAATCGGCCTCACACTCTGCCGGATGATCGTTTGGGCGCAAGGAGGATGGGTATGCTGCCAGAACCGCGAGGATATAGGGTGCTGCTTCAGCATTTTTCTGCCTGCAGAGCAAGGACGCGCCTCCAAATAACCTCCACAAGTCTGTTGCAGAATCTGCGTTTTTTATCTTGGACCTATGTCAATACTCTGAACAAATCGCGCAGCAGAATATTTCAAAATGGAAAGATTTCGTTACGGCTCAGAAAGATTCGTTTGATATCATATACTCACGAGTATTGCAAGCATAAAACAGCCTTAAAACAGATAGAAGGAGTACAAAGCATGCTTATACAAGCGAATCAACTGACCAAGGTGTACAAAAATGGGGAAACTGCACTGTGCGCTCTGGACAAGGTAACTCTGTCCGTGGAACGCGGCGCCTTTGTTTCTGTGATCGGTTCCAGCGGCAGCGGCAAGAGTACCTTGCTGCATCTGTTGGGCGGTATTGACCGGCCCACCGAAGGAACCGTGACAATCGACGGCACAGACCTCTATTCACTTGCACCCGACCCGCTCACAGTTTTTCGGCGGCGGTATATCGGATTTGTATTTCAGAGTTATAACCTGATTCCCGGGCTGAACATCTGGGAAAATATCACGCTGCCTCTGGGACTTGACAAGCTGAAAGCCCACCGGGAGGAAATAGAGCATCTTCTTTCGACTCTGGGCATTTACGAAAAGCGGTATTCCATGCCCTCGCAGCTCTCCGGCGGTCAGCAGCAGCGCGTCGCTATCGCGCGGGCACTGGCCACAAAGCCGCATATCGTTCTTGCGGACGAACCAACCGGGAATCTTGACAGCAAGACAAGCTTAGAAGTCATGCTCCTTCTGGAGAAGCTGAACCGCGCATTTTGTCAAACCATCATCATGATTACCCACAATGAGGAGCTGGCGCAAATGACTTCCCGGAGAATCCGTATCGAGGATGGACGCATTGTGTCCGACAGCGTGGAGGGCAGACTATGATTTTCAGACTGGCATGCTTACAGATACAATCTCACCGGCTTCGCACCATATTTGCCGCAGTGGCAGCGGTGCTCACCTCGATTCTTTATATGACTGTGATCAGCATTTCCTACTGCATTCTGGATTCCACCCAGCTTTCAAGAATGTTGGCGGCCGGATCGGATTTTCATGCATCGGTTACCGACATAGGCTATTCCATCTCCGCAGAAACGCTATGCCGTGAAATCAAAAGCGCGCCTGAGGTTTCGGAAGCATTTCTCTTAGGTATGCGCAGCGCGGTTTCTGCAGATTCCGTGTATACGGGCAGCGGGCATCAGGAAATGGATATTGCTTTTACAGACAGTGAGAAAAGCCTTTCGCACCTATTCATGACACCCACCAAGGGTCAGTTCCCGCAATCTCAGGATGAAATCATGTTGTATGAGGAAACATTTTCAGCTATTTCTGTGGGAGATTATGTTCGGCTTACATATGACTGCTTAAATGGCAAAACAATGGATAGAGTCTATACGGTATCGGGTTTTTATGACTGTGACGCGGATAGGCCGATCTCGGCAGTCACGCTGTACGATGAAAACAGCGTTCAGGAGATTGGCATTGACGCCCAAGTGATGATTACATTTCACAGCAGTTTCGGAATTGACAGACGGCTTGAAGCAGTGACAGAGCGGCTCGGAGAATGGGAACTTCCGGGCATGTACGTTGACTCACAGATCAATTACGCGTATGCTGCCGCTGATCTCGGTGCGTTCTTCCAGCCAGTCAATGTTCTGTTGATTCTTTTTGTTGTTGCGGTAATTTTCTTTGCTGCCTTTTTACTGATTTATAATATTTTTTCTATTTCACTGACGCAGGATATGCGCACATTCGGGCTATTGCAGGTAATCGGCACAACATACCGGCAGATGAAGCGCCTGACCTATGTACAGATCATTCTCATTGGGTGTGCGGCGCTTCCCATAGGTCTTTTGCTGGGATACTTGATCGGTTTCAGATTGCTTTCTCCTATTTTTATGAGCCTGAGCGGAAATACTCTGCCCTATCGGTTCAGCCCGTGGATTGTGTGGATAAGCGCTGGGTTGACCTCGTTTACTCTGTTCTTCTCAGCATTACGTCCGCTGAAGCGAATCAAAAAGATGACACCCATTCAGGCAGTGTCCGCAGAATCAGAGGAAGATTATAATAAAAAGGATAAACGCCGAGAAATTCCTATCTCTCCCCGCAGTCTGGCGCTGGCAGGTATCCGCAGAAGCCGCGGGCGGATGCTGATCACGTCTCTCTCCGCCATGGTATCCATACTGCTCTTTGTGATTGTCGGAGGCCTAGTGGACGGTTTTATCGGGAGCACATTAAACAGACTCGGAAGATTTGACATTGACCTCTCGCTGGAATATCAGCTGGAAAACTCCGGTGCCATAAGTTCCGTTCCGCCATCGTTTGAAAGCCCTTCTTTTCGTACTGCCATAGAGCCTGATGTCATTGAGCATTTTGCATTATCTGACGCTGTGGAAGAAATGTATCTTCTGCGTTTTGAACGTATCAGTGCAAAAATAATGCCATTGCTGGAAGAAAAGTTACGAGCGTATCTGGCACAGCAGAAAAATGAATTTGTGCTTAAGGAGTATCAGGACAGCCTTGACAGCGGCCTGATAAACTCAGTTGTTCTTGGGATTCCCGACGAGCTTTGTCAGTATCTTGTTGTATCCGGAGAAGATGGGAAATCCATTTTCTATAATGGAGAAGAACTATATGATAGCCGTCATGTTTTGTACATTTCTACAGCTGATTATGGACAGTCTTTCGATCCCACCTATTTTTATACCGGGGATGTGCTGTCCTCAGACACTTTGAAAATAAACTATGAAGTGATTGGAGCAAAACTCCCATATGGTATTCATACAGCGCTGGCCGAAATATGTTCGTGTCAGTATATCGGTTCATACGAAGCGCTATTTTTGCTTCCTATGAGTGTCTTTGAAAAAGAATTTCATGACGCACCGGTATTTACTATTCTCGCCAACGCTAAGGAGGGGATGGGAGAAACACTTCGGGAAGAAGTGCAGGAGTATGCCAATGGAAGATACATAGACTTTAACGGCACATCATACCTCTACCACGTGTCCGGAAAGTTGAATAGGCTTGCTGATCTGCGAGTACGGCTGGCAGCGCTTCGCCTGACCGGATACAGCCTTTGCGGAATCATATTTCTGATTGGTCTTTTGAACATGGTAAACAGCGCACTGACTTCCATGGTACTGCGGCGGCGGGAATTCGCTATGCTGGAAACAGTCGGCATGACCCGCGCCCAGCTACGCAAGATGCTTCTGTACGAAAACAGCGTAGGCGGTGTATTCGGACTTGTCTCTTTCGTTGTCGGTTCCGTTTTGTCCAATGCAATGCTGACACAGACATTCGGAGTGGATATTGCTCTGATTTCACTTCCGGCCATAGGAATCTTGCTTTTTCTGTTCGCTGCCGGCGGCATAACTGCGGAGCTTTCCTATCGGATGCTGACCAAAACATCACTGACCGAACGGATAAGACTCGGCGGGGGAAGCGATTCTTCCGCACTTTTCTTAGCTTAGCTACCCGCACCGACACGGGGATTGTGCTGCCAAAGATCCATATTCTGCTTATATGCTTTCTTATCGCCATGCGTATTATTTTCCGCCCAAGGATTTTTGCCTGCAAAAAGCCCGCAAACCTTGATGTTTGCGGTGATAAGGTACTTTTAACAAATAGGAAGATATCAGCCGACAATGCTGTGTGACTCAATTGATTTCCCCAACACCCAAAAACGTCAAATCTTTTGTTTAGGGTGTTTGGGGAATTCCAAACGCTATCGCCAACAATTCCGCAGCAACCTGCACGGATTCAATCCTCATTAAGTTATCCCATGCATCCTCCTTGCCCAGCAGGTTCATCCCTCCATGCCATACAAGCATATCATCAATCACCGCGAAATGCTCTATGACCTCATCTCTTATCACTACATTGATTCCTTCTTTCTGCATGTCCCGAATCATATCACCGGTAAACAAACTGTTGCCATAGCGTGAGGTTTCAGCCTCCAACGTGATGACAGTAACCTCACATCCTGCCTCCTGTCTGGATTTCACGAGATAAAGGAATCGGTCTACCTTGTCCCTGACAAGCTCCGGGCTGGAAACGACAATACTCTTTTCCGCCTCTACCAAATCACGTTCAAAGACATCGCCATAATTGCCCGAGTCATAAATTGCGTTGGCGGTCTGCTTCACAGCTTTTCTCTCTGAAATCAATGAAAACCCTACCCGCTTATAGGTGCGCAGCCGCTTTGCATACATATTGTCAAAAAATCGAATATGAGAATCGATATAATCATAAACAATGACTTCTGTTTTTCCTTCGTAGTCCCGATTCATCCTTCCAAGATATTGCTCCAATCTGCCCTCAAATGACACCGGTGCGGCAAGCATCAGTGTGTCAAGTCTCGGAAAATTAAACCCCTCCCCAATCTTCTGCCCTGTGGCCACCAGAATCAGGCTCTGGTCTGCCGGAACCTCATTCATTTTCCTGCGCATTTCAGCATTCTCTTTGTCACTGTTATCTCCATAAAGAAGGAATACATGTTCCGCCGCTTCCTGAAGATGCTCAAAAAGGTACTTTGCCTGCTCCTTGTATTTTGTCAGAATAACCGGAGTTCTTCCCTCCTTCACACAATCTCTGACATCGCCCAGAATCATATCGTTTCTCACGAGGCTGGAGCCGATCAGCGCATAAGCCTTGTTAATGTCATCACCGCTCTCGTTTGCATCAACCACCCTTGTATATCTTGGATAAACAAAGTGGCCTATCCCCTGTTCCTCTGCACGTTCTCTCTCCGTATAGCTGTGCCTGGTCGGCCCTATCAGCATTTGAATAATCGGTTCGAGATTATCTCCTCGTTTTACCGTTGCAGAAACGCCGTAAATATATCGCGCATTCACCTTCTGCATGACCTGAACAGAAGTATTTGCACCACAGTGGTGGCACTCATCCATAATAACCATTCCATAAGAATTGATGAGCTCATGGTAATTACCCTTACCATATAGGGAACCTGCCATCGCCACATCAATGATTCCGGTTAGGGTATCCTTCCCGCCCTGCAAAATCCCAATAACGCTCTCCCTTCGCTTTTCCCGTCCTGTCTTAGTCTTATATATAGGTGGTTCCTCATCTATATCCAAAAAATGATATAATTCCTCCACCCACTGCCCTATCAAGTCTTTATTGTGAAGCAGAATAAGCGTGTTTACTTTCCTTGCAGAAATCAGATAACTGCAAACAACTGTTTTCCCAAACGCAGTTGCTGCGCTGAGTACCCCGTGATCGTATGCAAGAAGCCTATCAGCCGCTAAACTCTGCTGCATTCTCAAATCGCCCTTAAAGGATACACGAAGCGGTCTGCCCTTCTCCCGTGCATCCTCAAGCTCATATTCAATACTCGCCTGGACACAGCGATCTATCAGACTCTCCCGCAATCCCCGTGGAAGACAAATATAGCCTTCCACATCTCTACCCATATAAACGGCACTGAAATTAGAATAATTGGAATACCCTAATCTCTTATTCTTATAAAATTCTGGATTGTCAAATGCCGCCATACTTCGTATTTGGTTTTGCAATCTTGGCATCAGATTGAGGGTATCCACATAGATGCCATCCCCCAGAACCATGTGCACCTTGCCCACTACATCTGACTTAGAAAACCCTTCTTTTTTCTTCCACGGCTTCGGTCTGTCTTGTACTCCTCCTGCTGCCCCTGACTGCTGCCCATCTGCCAACTCTGCCCGCCATCTGACTATGTATTTTTCGATATCTTCTACAGAAAATTTTGGTGTATGATTTAAGAGAATATCCCATTGATCCGGATAAGCATTCCAATTCTCGTCAACAAAGGCGCTGTTTCCACTTTTTAGCGCCCTTCCCTGAAGAGGCAGTGCTATCAGGTTCCCGATGCTACCCGCTGTATCCTGAGACGGATACATACGGTCATAGTAATGAAAGGATTTCAGATTAATCGATGCCGAACCCTTGTCCAGCAAAAGGAAACCAAAATTTCTCGCAAGAGATGCCGGTATGGGCTTCTGAAAGAATATCCACAGGTGTGCACCTCTTCCGGATCTTGACCTTTCCACCAATGGCACAATGCCATTGCTCTGACAGATTAACCTGAGCGCATCCACTTCCTCGTGCCACACCTCATCTGCATTCGCAAAATCCGTCTTCTCTGCGCCTTTTTCGTGGTTATCAAAATCAAAGACAAGAAAACGGCATGTTCCCTCCGGCAGCAAAGGATATACGCCTATCACATCTGTGCCATCCTCTTTAAACCCAAGAAGATGCTCCATTATTTTCTTTGGCGTCAGGGCCGTCCACTCTGTATGCTCACAATTTTCGCAGGCTATCTTCTCCCCACGCTGTTTCGGACAAATTCGGTCATTCCAGCGGTGGTTACACTGCGGAAAATATCCACCGTTTTTACCTCTCTTCGCATATACATCTGTCCTGCCCCAAAACATTGCAAAGAACTTTTTTGCCAGTTCTTCCGTAATATATTTGCCGATAATCCGCTCTCCCTGATCCGGGTCATACTCAACAGCACTTTCTATCCTCTCATCAAATATGCTTTCAGAGTCGTAGGCTATATTGGCTTTATCGAGCTGATTTTTCAGCTTTCGATTCTCTTTCTGCAAGTCCCGCACTAATTTCCGAAGAGAATCAAGATTATATGCTTCTATGTTCATAGGCGCTTATCTTTCTTTCATAATGATTCTATTTTTCTTCATTTTACAACTTTTTTTCAGTTCCTCTATGTCAGGCAACACCTTTTTCAGTTCTTCCATTGGAAAATCTGTTTTTTTGCACTTGTAAGTTCCAAATTGTCAACTTCCAAAAGATAGCAAATGCAGATACTTACTTCAATCACTCTTGCTCTTGATTTATCTACCACCACACTATTAATCTTGTCAAAAAATATTGTGCAAACAATGCCTTTTGCAATACACCATATTCGCAACCCATTTCACCGTAAAATCAAAGCACTCGAATTGACTAAACAACTAATCAATAGTCAATTATTTAGTCAATTAATTAGTCAATTATAAAGAATAAACCATAATGCCCCTGCTCCTTTTCCTTTCGTATCAGCCATTCCATTTTTCTTCATCTTCTGTAAAATATTGGAAACCTTACGGCTTTTCTGCATCTTACTAAGCTGACCCGGAAGCGCATCTTCAACTGCCTCTGTTATCTCCGATGCCTTAGACTCCCCAAATTTTTCCAAATAACCTTTAATCAGCTGCATACATATCTCGTCTGTCAGTCCGGCGGCTTTCACATACTCCTTTTTCTGATCCACCATATCAGCTACTTTATATGAGACATAGATATTAGGATATCGCCCTTCTGACAGTCCCTGCTTCTTTAATTCCAAAAAATCCACCTTGGATATAGGTTCTCGTTTCTGAATTTTATCCAGTAAGAACACGGTCATCAGATCTAAAGTGTCATTTGTATATAAAAGCTGTGAATAGTTTTCATTCAACACCTTTCCATAGATGGTCACACTTACTCGGTTTGGCTGCTCCAAATCATATGTTGGCAGCGGGAAGCATTTCTCTCTTTGAATATTGTAAATCCTTTGTATTCCCATAGAATTTGTATCAATCATATACAAGTTGACCATTGCTGTTCCGAGAAATGAATTCCGATAATAAGGCGCCTTATAGCCGTTTGTAAGCGCTGCTTCTATCGTTTCTGGAATAAACGAGCCCTCATTGATAAAAACAAGTCTGTCCTCAAATTCCTCTACGTTGATCTTACCACGAAGCCTATAGTCAGAATGGACAATACAGTTGTTCAACAACTCCTTGATCACTTTTGCATCATAGGTAAACACTTCTTCCGGGAAAAGAGTCTGTTGCCCTAAAATATACTGATATTTCTCGTTCCGAATCTTGGCATATACTTTATCAACTGCTAACAACAAAGGCATATCAAAATGCTCATAGGCTTTCGGCAAACCGTCGCCATTATACAGTGTCCATGTAATTCTCGGCACAAAACCATCAAAAAAATATCCTGCTTCCTTTTTACCCAGAAGGATTAAGGCTGTTCTTGTAACTTGCCCCTTAATGAGTAAACCGGCTTTATTTAAAACCTCAATATCGGTGTATTTATACAAAATACGCTCCCGATCTCCTTCATAGTCCTGCTTTTGCGCAAAAAGACTGCGCGCCTTCCTGATGGCTTCTTCATCCAGATCCTGCAAAGTTGCGCCATTTACAATCTCCTTTGACCAATCTGTTCCTATCTGACTCCGTATCAAATCCAGCTTATTTAGAGACAACGGTGCCAGAGACTCATGCTCCCTGGACCACGCCGCCCCATTCCATGACGTAGGGATTCCACGGATTGCCGGGGGAATCTGAAAAGCTACTATACGTTTCTTATCCACTTCTAATTCATAAATGTCGTAGAATGTCAGTCGGTCATTTGTATGGCTGGCAATATCCTTTTTCAGTCCCTGCAAACCACCATCTTTACGGTAAACTGTGCCCTTAATTACCTTATCGTTTGTGATGCCGAAGAACAGCCAGCCCTCCTGCTTTCCTCGCAGGTTAGCTTCATTGCTCAGAGCAGAGAAATATTCTCCCAATTCATTGAAAGAGAAACTGGATTCTGCCGTTTTAAATTCAACGATCTCGTCCTCGAAAGAAATTATAAATTGATTCAGTTTTTGCAACATCTGAGATTCGGTGTAAATCATATTAAGTCTCCCTACTACTGTTTTTGTTAAGTAGCATTTTAATTGTATTTTAAATGTGCTGCCCCAGTATCTTTTTAAGTCCTCGAACTATCTTTTCTACATCTTCCGATGTATTGTACTTACCCAATGAAACACGTATCGTTCCTTTTGCGTATTCCTCATCCAAGTCAATCGATTTCAGCACATGAGATATCTCAGTGTCCTGGCTATTACATGCAGAACCTGTTGAAATGCAAATTCCAAGCAAATCCATTCTATGCAATATTGCCTCTCCATCAGTTCCTGGAAAAGATAGACTAATTAGACCTGGTAAGGTATGTAATCCACCATTACGGACAAATGGAATACCTGTTTCTTTCAACTTACCCATAAACTCGTTTTCTAATCCTATGATTTTCTTCCTGTTTTCTTCAAGATGATCACAGTTATTTTTCAAAGCTGCAGCCATAGCTACAATTCCCGGAATATTTTCGGTTCCTGCACGACTTCCAGATTCCTGTGCGCCGCCATCAGAATAAGGGATTAGTTTACAACCTCTTCGCATATATAAAAATCCGCATCCTTTCACACCATTGAATTTATGTGCAGATGCTGAAAGCATATCAATGCCCATGCTGTAAACATCTATGTCCACATGCCCCACTGCCTGAACCGCATCAGTATGAAATAAAGCACCTTTCTCATGTGCTATATTGGATAATTCCTTTATAGGTTGAATCGAGCCGATTTCATTATTTGCGTACATTATGGAAACGAGTCTTGTCTCTTCCGCAATTTTCCCCTTCAACACATCTGAGGAAATCTCACCTGTTCTTTCAGGCTTTAAATATACAACCTTGTACCCTTGTCTCTCCATTGCGGCACATGAGTGCAAAACCGCATGATGTTCAAAAGACGAGGTGATAATCGTATGATTCCCCTCGTCAGACATGGCTATGCCTTTAATGGCCCAGTTATCACTTTCTGTTCCTCCAGAAGTGAAAAAGATTTCATCTGGAGATGCACCAATACAAGCAGCAATTATCTCCCTGGCCTCCTGCAATGCTTTTTTAGCTGCTCTGGAAAAAGCATAGGGCTGAGACGCATTGCCGTATTCATCCAAAAGATACGGCATCATTGCGTCAACAGCATTCTTATCAACTTGTGTGGTTGCAGCATTATCCGCATAAACATACTGCTTCATAGCCACTCCTTATGTGAAGAGTTTACAGCCCTCTGCCTTGAACTCCTCTATTTTCTCCAATAATTCATCAACTGTGCATTCAAGATAATCCGCAAGACAATCCATACAATAAAAATTTGTTATATCCGTTCCCAGAAGCTTCTTGTTTATCCCTACAGTATCCTTGTCCAGATTATCCTTTCCGCATACAACGCACTCATACTTCATTGTTAGATTCCTTTACTGTAAACGTAGGCATCTGTTTATCGTCCTTTTTATATTCAGCATCAAGGATTGAAAGCTGTCTCCAGATTATCTTTCTCATATTAACGGCAGGTCTGAGACAATATCGGTTAAACAGTTTCAAGTCAACATCTTCTGCTGTTCGGATATGAGGGAACAGAAGCTTCAAATAAGCTGTAGTTATCCTTTTTACCGCTTCTGTATGTCTTACATACGCATTCTCGGAAACACCAACAATCTGATCAACGATAGCTCTGTAACTTGCATCATCGCGAAGCATATGAAGAACCGTGCAAAAGTATTCGGAATTCAAAGCCCATCCAGCAACCTTCAGGTTATCCTTCATCTCCGGAATATCCCAGCCTTTAATAAACCCGTGGATACGATCTACAAGAGCACTTTCCTGGAAAAGGGTAGGAAGTTCTGAAAACATACTCGTATACTCGTCCATATTTTCAACCGAAATATTCCCGAGCAATACAACTCCGGCAAAGGACTCGCCTTCATAGCCGCTTATATTAAACCTTCCCCGTTCCATGTAACCCTGCATTATCGAACGCATCTCGCTAATATCGTTAAATGTGACCAGCTTAACCTCATCAATGGCAACATAGTCATTACCAACAATAAAGCCAGGTGCATGGCGGCTTACATCATAGAACATCTTCGAGCGGGTGATCTTACCGCCGTCAGTCAGCAAGCCATACTTGCTCACATTTCCGAAAACATAAGATTTGCCAGTCCCCTTTGGGGCCAGTTCAAGAAGATTAAGCCTTTTTTCGATAAACGGGAGCAAACGGGTGAGCATTGCTAGCTTTTCTTCCTCATTCTTATATCCGGCAGCATTGTAGTCCATTGCTCCAAGCAAGATGTCAATCCACTCGGAGATTTCGAATTCCACACGTACATCTTTATAATAATCAAGGTCGGCTGTATACGGACAGAAATTGGTAAACCCTGTCATTTTGATCTTACCGGGAATCTTAGGTTTTGCCGTATCATCTGGCAAACGGTATCCAAGCTCAACCACTCCCCATGTTTCCTGACCGTTGGTAAGCTCGTTCTTGTACTGTTCCCATACAGGAGTTTCAATAATGGTTTCCTTGTTCGTCAGGCCAAAATTGGGAAGGGAGAATGAAATCTCACCGGTTCGGATATCAATATCTATTCCAACCTTGGTCAGAATCTTTACACGCTCGTTTTCATAAATAATTCTGTTCTTTATGCTAATCCACTCTTCTTTTTGCGGAAAATATGTTTTAATAAAGTCTGTTACTTCCTCTACATCATAATTGCCTTCATCATCCTCAAACTTTTTAAGCACCCAGTCTCTTAAAAAAGAAGGCAATCCAAGAGAAGAGAAGAAATTACTCTTCTTCAGATCTTTATATACCACCATATCTTCAAAGCATTCCCGAAGCTTATTGTCCATATTCAAATTCCTCCTACAGCAGATCTTTCTCACGCTGACCTTCGCGTTTAACTATAAATGTAAGTTTCTCTGCAACGATATTGTCCCCTGAATAAACATCCACAGAATACATTCCAGGCTTTCGTAAATCAGGCATATTAACCCTATAAAAGCCATTTCCGAGAGGTTCGGCTTCATAGCTCCTTCCATCTACTGCAATACTTACATCCGGAAGTTCTGCCGTCATGAACACTTTAATTGCAGCCTTCTTGCGGAAGCTGACCTCGATTTCCAATAAGCCTGTAAAGTCTACCGCTTCTGCATCCGCAGGCATGAGGTGAGCCTCGGTCTTTCCATCTGAATATGTCAGTTCAATGATAGGAACACATATTTCTTCAAGTGTGGCACCGCCATGTGCTTCAACATTGGCTTTTCTTCCTCCCCTGAACCGATCATAATTTGCAAGTGCCCAAAAATCGCCCGCATCAGTGGCATAATCCGGCTGGACATCCACATCACTCTTTGGACAGCATCTTCCTGAATGTTGTCCTTTTTCTTCCATTTCCCATATGTTTTCAGTATCATGGAGCACTGCAAGTCTGCTGGCACCGTGATCCGCTATCATCACAACTCGTTTAATCGTCCCACCGCTAATCAGCTTATTCCTGACCTTCTCCAAGGTATCATATATAATTTCCATCTCCTTCATGAGATGCAGCGGTAGTTTTGAATTACTGTAATAATCGTGATCAAACCTGCCGTGGTGCTTGATTTCATCAATATCCTTAATTGAGACGATCTGTTTCTCATCCCACAACTCAAGGAACTCCTTGTTCCGGCTTGTAATAGACGGAAGTTCGCATCTGCACACGGTTATTTTGGCATTTAACTGAAATTCTTTGCACACTGACATGATGTAGCCAAGATACTCCACACCCATTGCATCCATAAAATACAACAGAGAGTCTTTTGTGCTGAGTTTCTCTATCTTAGAAGATCGCGGTTCGAGAATGAGATTGTACTCCCTCTTTTCAGCCTGTTCTAATACGATTGCCTCAAAACCGGGAAAGATCTTGTTAATAACCTTCTGATACTTGTAATCCTGAAAATATCTGTCCAAAAGATCATTCCTAAATCTATATGGCTGAAGGTATGCAAAGAGATCGGGATAAACTCTCTTAAGTATCCCCATAAGCTCATCTCGCTTATATATTATTCCGTACTGATCGAGGAATGAAAAAATGGCTTCTCTTTCCTGTTCGGTATTATCTGTCAGGTAATAAATCGCATTTTTACCCTTGCCAATTACCACCTTACAATATGCCGTAAGCTCTGCCGAAGGATTCCCTATCTGATTAAGAAACATCTTTCGGCTTTCATAACAATCCCAAAAATCCGTATCCTTGAAATTCTTGTTTAAAATACCACGATACACATTGAAAATCAGATCGCGCAAACCAGCCGACTTCGATGATGCGTAATTAAGGCACCAGTTGTTCTTTGCCCCGAAAAGCTTTAATCCTACAAAGTATAGCCATAAATGATTCGAAGGCATCCTGTTATAATTCTGCGCATGAATCTCCAGCGTCAAATGATTCCCAAATTCACTGTCAATAACAGCAATCCAACCAGACTTTTTTTCAAATAATCCGAGTGCATATTTCCACTGTTCATCTGTACCTATTGCTTCATTCAACTCCGATGTCTTCGGATCTTTCTGCTGCAAAGCATCATACGCTTTTGACAATCCAATGATACGATATAGTGCCTTGGGATAATCTTCCCTCTCCTTGCTGGTAAAAATAAGGAGTTTTCCGGCAGACGTGCTTTCTACCGCTGCCGCAAACGAATCGATCCCAGTGATTGTCTGTATGCCTTTAAACGACAGTCCCGGTGATGCCAGATAGATCTCCGGCAATATCTGTTCCTCACCGTCCAAAACAGCAATGCGAGATTGCAAGCGTGGATCTTTGAAATCCATGTACTTGTGGCATTGGTAGGTAACGACAACAACATGACCTGCCGTGGTCATAGATAGAATCTCCTTTATGACCTTCTTCAGTTCCTGCTCGCCATGCAACTTTAAGAAAGAACTTATGCCAGTGACAAATGTTGTGCTCTGTTTTGTTTCCAAATCATGGAAGAGTGTATCTACCTGCGGAAACTCATCTTTTTGGCAATAATCCGATGCTTTAATAACACTGTTGATCCCAACATTATAATGCATCATTAAATCGCTCCAATCCTTCTGATTCTGAACATCCACAATCAAGGGTTGAACATTATCTTTCGATAGAAACCTGTCTATTTTCTTTTTACATTCAGCTAAATCCATTATGAACCACCTTAATTATCTTTGATAATCTCCATACCAACGGTCATATTATCTTTAATCAGTTCTTTCAAATAACGCTTTACATCTTCAATATCCATATTGTCGATCTTTTCAAGCGCCTTTGCTGATCCTCCTTGATTGTATTTTGCCTCAGCCATTTGCTGAAGTTTCTTGTCCACTTCTGGAAGACCAAACCAGTCATATGGATCAGATGAAATGCGGTTGTCCAAATAGTGTTTTACTTCTTCCACGTCCGTCAACATTACCGCAAATCCTTTAATAACCGTATCCGTAAAGATCCTGTCAAGAGCAGCCTGATCGTCCATTAATCTGTAGAATGTGGCTTTCTCAAGATACTCCTTAGCTTTCTCAATAGCTGTCCCATCAGGATGGTTCTTATTCAATGTTTCAAAAGCAGCCCGTGCCTGCTGCACCTCATTATCTGGAACAAGGCAAAGTATCGGCATGAGGTGTTTTCTTGACCATTCCCTCGGAGAATAAGATTTTGTCTTTTCCGTCCAAAGCTTCTTCAACTGCTCGTTTCCAAGAGAACTACGGTATTCTTTCGCTTTCGTATCCACCGTATTGGTGTATGCTGCCTTATCCATCATAAAGGTACCAGTAGGAATTGTCTGATAGAATGCCTTGATTTCTTCCTCGGTCAAACCTTCAATATAATATGCGCACACTATTTTAAACATATCTACCTGATTATAATAGAACTGGTTAAATGCTTCCTCGTTTATTACAAGAAGGTCAAGGAATTTCTGCTTTTGAGAGTCAAGCAGCGTTCCGGCTTTCTTCATATTGTGAAGCATATCCATAAACAGCTCAAGTCCACCAAAATGATTCTTAGCTAATGCGAATGAGATTCGAATATAATCGCACTTGTCGCACCACTCCCGAATAGTATTCGCAAATGAAATATTCTTTGCGATAACCTTGTTGCTCTCTACGATGATTCTATACTCCAGAATGACTTCTTTGATTTTCTGTTCTGCTGTCTCGACATTCCATACCCAGTTTGCCGCATCGGCATCAAATTTGCTTCTCAAAACATTAATGTACTGTCCGTTGTCGCCGACTTCAGCAGCCAGCTTGACCAGCTCACCATCCTCGAAGTCCTCGAGATATTTCTTCATGCCTTTGGTACAGTTCTCTTTCGTCAGCAATACCTTTAAATCAACAGGGGCATCAACATGCTTCATGCACAATGACCCTATTTCCAGTGCAATGCTATTATCCGTCTTAGAGCCTCCGAGATTGTTGTTATTTGCAATACCGCAATAGTTATTAATCAAACCAGCGATTGCTTCCGAGTCAGTTTTAAGGCCAAAATCAGATATAATATTTTTGAGTGTCCATATCGGGAAAGAATACTCCTTCATCTTGTTTCGTATTCGCTCTCTGGTCTGTTCAATGGATGTGCAGAGATTCAGCGGAATACCAAATGCAACAGATGTTGCTTCATTAAAGGCTTTCTCCTCAGGAGTCATGGCAACAATAAACTTATCCTTATATCTTGGGTTCGGCGTAATCTGAAGGTTGATGATTTCCGCAACCATCTCCTTCAGCTTTTCCAGATTAAGGGCATCATTGGTGAGACCGTCACTCCAACTGTAAGCTCCGTCTATGTACTCTTTCAGGATAAATCCAAGAATGAAAGCCGAGAGATTGCAAGGCATGAACCCATAAGGCTTTCCCTTGAGCGTCTCGTATATAGAGCGGATTGAAATTCTACCGGCAGACTCAAACGCATCTGCAATTGCCTTATCTACTTCGATCTTAATCCTTGAAATCAAAATGTTAGGATGCGTATCCCAATATACAGGATCGTCCCATGCTTCTTTCAAAGAAGTTTCAAGTTTCGTAGTTACATTTCCGGAAGAGAATGTCTGCCTCGTAACTCTGTTCACGCCGCACTCAACACCAAGCTTCAGGCTTGATGGTGTATACATTGTTGGAAGAACATTGTAAGCAGCCTCCAAGCAATCAGGAAATTTCTCTTTGTTGATTGCCTGAAGCACAGACATAAGAATATCTAATGATGTAGCTCTCTCACCATCCGGTTTCTTTTCTGTATAAACAATGAATTCTCCTCCTGCAATGCGAGTTTTCCATTTCTTAAGAGCGTCTTTTGCATTACTCGAATACTGACTGGCGAGAGTATTATCTTTCCCCTGTTGATACATGGATTGAGCCATCTCATCCCTGTACTGAGTATAGCCGTCCTGTCCAAAGGGATTGATGGTGGTATCAATGAAGAATATATGAAAACTTCCATCTCTGACCGCATCCTGAATCTTCTTTGAGAGCATAGATGCTTCCATGTCATTTTTCGCAAAGCAGACAACAGCCGGAATTTTGTTTTCAAATTCCTCCTCTCTGTTACGAAGCATCCGAATTGTCTGATCAAAGTCGCTGGAAGATACATACTTCAGCTCATAGCGCAGTTTAAGTGCACCGCCCAGTGTAACTGCCTCGGTAACAGTGGTCTTGTCAGAAAGCTGCTCGGTGATTAATGCCGTTGTGGTCTTTCTGTCAATTTCCTCTTTAAACTTATCCAGTTCCGCTCCGCTCACTTCATTTACATAAGCGTTATACTGGAACTTTCCATTGCCCAGTTGCTTCTTGAACAGGACTTTGTCCCTCACAAGTTTTTCGGCACAACGTCCTGCCGCTCCACCGTCCAGATCTGATCCCTCAAACGCATGATCCACATTTTTCTCGTTTGGAATGAATAGTTCTACGGAATCACCAGCATGCTGGGAAATAGCCTGCAAAAGCAACACAGTCTTCAAAATACGCTTCTCATCCATATCCAGTCGCTGGTTTGCGCTGCGGGTATAGTAATCCAGCACTGTCCTGATATCATGCGCCAGAAAATCTCTTCCCTTGTCGTAGAAGAACTCCCAAAGCATGTCTATTGTCAAAAGAGGATTGTCATTTTCCGGACCGTAGTTATCAATAAACCACTGAAATCCTTTTATCTCATCCCCTCTATCATTCTTAATAAAGTCAAACATACTTCTCTGATTAGAATCAAAAGCAGAGGAGATATGCTTGAGAAGCAGAGCCGTGTATGGATGAATCGGCAAAATATCCAGCATTTCCTGATCCTTGATATTGGCAATTCCTCTCACAATCTTACGCGACTCTCTTGTACGATCAGCCAGATCATCGGCCACGTCATTCCAATCATCCAGCACCGCCTTGTCCTGATTCTTTTCCATTGCCGCTCCCATAAGCTGGAAAGCAATATTCTCCGGAAGACTTATTAGGCTATGCGGATTTACAAAGCGTCCGTTTAGCTTGATAAAGTCCTTGTCTCCTTCATGAAAAAGTCCGGAGCTGACGTGCGTAACAAGGATAAAGTAAAATGGTTCTGTTTCGCTCAACTCACAAAGCTCCTGGAATCCGGTAAGATTCCTGCTATTGTTGTAGAAGTATTCCGTAAATTCATCCCAAATAAATACAATGGCTTTCAGTTCGTTTACTGCTATGATTTCTTTAATCCATTCAGAGAGATCTCTTGCGGTCATGGAGAATGCACGGATTTGGCGTTCTCTTGCAACCTTACAGATTTTTTCCATCAGGGTGTGCAGGGCATTGTCCTGATATATACCAAGCTTCTCAACGATTGCATCCACATCGTCTCCGCCAAAGAGATCCGCATAGCTGCCTTTCACATAAACGTTAAAACTCTGTTTGTTTTCTTCGTCTGAGAGATAGCGAATTACAGATTCCTTCAAAGAATCCTTACCTTTATTTTCAATCCCGGCAAGATCAAATGCCTTTTCAATGCTCTCCTGAACAGCTAAAACAAGGTCATTGTCACCATGAATGTTAGAAGAACCATACCGATGTACGGTCAAAACCTTTCCGCTATTCTTAATTCTTTGAAGGTTATTGCCGAGGTCATTGTCCATGCCGTACTTCTCAAAGTACGTCTTTGTATCATCCAAATCGGCATCAAGCAGCTTTTTCAGCGTCAGGACAGCGTGGGATTTACCCGTACCATATGCACCCTCCACCCAGATGGAGAGTTTCTGCTTCCGGTCGAGCATACTGACGGTATTCTTGACCAGCTTAATAAAGGTCTCGTGAGGGAAGAACTTCTTCCACATATCCGGCTTGCTATTGATAACAGCTTCATTTACTGCTGGAAAGTAGTCCGGATCAATGTCAAAATAATGCCTGTAATTCTCTAACATCAGTAAAAGCCTCCTTAGAATAACGCCAGCACATCAGCAGATGTTTTGTCAGCGTTAAGTGTAATCGTATCCAGATCAAGATTGAACTGCGCCGTAACAAAATCGGGATGGTTGATGTTCAATCCTGTCAGTATCTTTTCCATTGTGTCCCGCTCAAGATTAAAAATCTCCGTAGGGCTTATCCCATCACTATCAACAGCATGGTCAAGAAGTCTGTTCAGAGTGAATTGATAATAGTCTCCACAAGCCTCCGCAAATTTGTACAGGCTGTACAGAACAACTTCTGGATTCGGCGTTTTCCAAGTATCCCTATAGAACGAATTCAATGTTATTATCTCGTTTCCTGATACATTGACCTTCTCTTCAAAATCACACTTTCCCAATCCTATCGTTTCTCCAAACGGTGTCTTAGTAAGAAGAATCTTGAACGCATCCGTCACATTTCTTTTGCCAAGTCCTTTTACATCGTTCTCCATCACATCGTTAAGCATATACTTCATTTGATCTGGCGTAATGGTCTCATGAGGAACAACATTTTTCACAAACCAATTAAACTCAGCCGTATAGACGAGATTGCAAAGTATCAACGCCCATGTGACATCAGAATCAGATCCATAAGTAAACAGCACCTTTGCAAAATCACTCGGTTCGTTCTTGGTATATTTATCTCCACCATTTGTTTTATTGTATACAACAAGCCCCGCATCCTTTACAAAATTAAGAAATGCATCCTTTTTCTTATTAGCAACAAAGCCATGCCCATCTGACATCCAGAAATCCGCTGATCCCTCGTCCTGGAAGAATAAATCCATCCAATTTTTCCTGATTCCGAAACTGAAGTACCTGTCCAAGCCTTTCATCTTTTTTTCACCTCCGATTTTGTTCCTGATTGAGTTATATCTCAAACAGTGTTCGTGGATGTCATGACATTGATAACAATGTACGCAGTTATCAGATATCTTTAATCCGTTCTTCATATCTATACATCCGGCAGAGCAATTCGCAACACATGCACCACACCCGATACAATAAATACTTTTAATTATTACACTGCGGAATAATGAGATAAACTTAATATCATCTTTACTCGTTCCGCAGTTTGGGAAGGAAATCAAAGTGCCAGATGCACCCTTTTCCATCCTAACTTCATAGGCTTTCCCTCGAAAATCAATTGTATACAGTTCATTATTCAGCTGTATAAACACCCCAATGGTTTTAGCCCATTCTTTCCAACTATTATTGAGGCTTTGAACCATGATTGTTGTTTTGCCCTTGTCCGTTTCTACTATATGCTTGTCTTGTACAAAGTTTAACTCTCTTCCTGTTTTCCTTGTTTTCCAATATCCATCATCAATGAACCGTTCCATTTCGGCATCAGTAAAAGTAGTTTTTCCACTGGTGCTTTTTATTCGGTCGACAAGTTCCATTACCTCCAATGGATAACACTGTGCTTTTAGATATTCGTGCTTTCCCGATGACATCGGGCAAACCAAACACCCCACACGAGTGTTGCCTTTTTTATATGCCTCATTAACAATCAGATCCTCTTGGTAGATGTATGCAAATAATTCAGCTGAATTCCACTCCAAAATAGGATGGCAACTGAATTGTCCTTTGTGTTTGCTCCCATAGCTTATATCATCATACTCACTTCGACTGGTGCTCTCATCTCCTCGAATTCCTGTAAAAGCCATCCCAGTAAATCTCTGATTCCCGGTCTGCTCCTGTAAAAGCATAATCTGAGGTGATGTTTTATGTACACTACAGCACCATCTTAATGTCACCGCAGGCGGTCCGAATAGATTCCAAGAGTCTTTTGTCGACATTACCGACCTCGCTCTTAAGAACTCAATCCCTTCTTCTTTACACAATTCCCGAACCCGATCCATCACCTGATAGGTATCAGGAAATTCCATTCCTGTATCTCCAAATAGCACTTTGAATTTATTATGAGGTAATGCTCTTCTTACAAGGTCAAACACTACTATACTATCCTTCCCACCGCTAAAAGCAACATAAAACACATTGATTTTCTCCCGGTATTTCACATAGGTATTATATATTTTCTTTATCGTGTCCTGCACCAGTTTCTCAAGAAGGTCACGATTTTTTTCAATCATCGCCGGGATGTCCACAAATCGAAGGGGCATACCGTCTGGTTCCGGATTCTCCACAATGATTATTTCTGGTGCAGTATAAATTGATCCTCCCTTTGTTTTGGCTACGAGCCTCCCTCGGTAATAGTAGTTGCTAGCTTCAGCCCACATATAAGGATATGTGTCATTACGGTCGTATTGCCAATACTGATTAAGCCCTAATATGTCTAACTCCTTATAGTAAACAGGTCTGGGCTCTTTACTGAAATTCAGTTGAGAACTGTTAAGCAAGAGTCCGCCTGTTTCTGTATCCCAGCTATATGAATACATAGCATCATTTCTCCTTCTTGTTTCGCTTTGCCCGCGCTTTTATCATGAGTGCCTCTATACCTGTGTAGGTGCGCCTGGCAATGTATCCGTTGTTGGAAAGATAATTGAGCACTTCCTTCTTTTGAAGCATTACTCCGCTTTCCGCAAGAATATCTGTAATAAGGTCATCAAAGCTGTCATAGACATTTTCTCTTTTGACCATAGCACCAACAACCGTATTCCTGTTATATCCGCCATGCATCAGATAGTAGCATTTGCTATGAAAGGCCACATAATGTTCAAGAAGATATGGCGTCCACGGATGAGAAGCCTCCGGGAAGATTCCAAAGTCTTTTATCTCTGACAGAGCAAGGTAGTTCCCCGTGCAGAAACGTCCTAAAGCCTTGTCAGTTTCTTTAACTTGAAAACGCACATCACTTCTGGACACAAAATGCTCTTGGCTTACCCTTGCCGCATTCTGATATAAAGAATCAAAGTATATTGTTGAGCCCATGGTTTCAGCAAACGCAAAAAGCTCAGAAAGCGTAAAGCTTTTCTGTTCTTCGCCATATGCAGCAAAAACATCGCTCATGGAAAGTTCCTTATCTTTGCCGCTTATAATATTCCCAGTAAACGAAAACCTGTCTCCCAGTTTAAACTTTAATGCATCTCTCCATCCGATCACGGAGAAGATCGCATTTCTCTCATGGACATATGGGTACTTTCCTTTTATTGCATCGTACAGCTCATTTCCGCTGATAAAAGCATGTCTCTTGATTTCTTCATTGATGAGTACTGAGATATTATCAAGTTCTTCTTCTGTCACCGAAAACGAATCTGCATGGAAATATTCTCCCTTGCTGTTTCGCACAAACTCTCCATATATCCCCAAGAGCGTTCTGATACGGTCGGATGGTATGTGGGACAGTGTTTTGCACAAATCATCTACTTTCATAGGCAGTCCATACTCTTTAAGGCAAATCCGGACATCCTCTATGGGATCGACCGCTGATTTTCTCTCATTGGACAGATAACTCCGTGCCATGAAATATTTGTCTTCAGCCATGTATGCAATATAAGCTTTCAACATCTCAGCATCATAAATGTTCTGATCAAGGAAGTCCTCTGAAAATTCCTTGAAAAGAGCCTCATAATATACTACCATCTTTCCTTCCTCAAATTTTTTGTCAATGAAGTCAAACAACTTATCCCGCAGGTCTGCGCTCAGCATTGCTGCCGGAGCATAGACGCGTCCCTCATACTCTATTCCGCAAAGGCTGATTATCTTCTCTATTTCATTGGATTCCTGCTCCAGCGCATACCCATTGATGTCTTCAAAATAACGTCGGAATTTTTTCATCTCAATGGATGACCCCAGTCGGTATCCGCGAGGGAAATTTTGTGTCAATACAATCTCAAAAAGTTCTATATCCACATGAATACTGTCTGATACAGATAATGTATCTGTTCTTTTCGGTGATAAGGCTTTGTCCGGCACTGTCCAGTCTTCTCTGAGATACACCAATAGCTTTGTTATAGCTGCACGGAAACGATTGTGCTGAACAGCATTTTTCTCTATAAATCCTTTATCGTTAAAAAGAACATCTGCAGTTTTTCTTGCATCTTCCGCTGCTGCTCCAAAGAGTTTTACCGACTCCAGTGAGTTTTCGGCAGCATACTTTTCTGCACCACAAATTGCGGAGACATAACCTCTGCATGATGCTTCTGCCATATGTTGATCCTTCAGCATCCACTGATAGAATTCTTCCTTGTCCTCCCGCTTATACTTTCTTTCTGTTTCAGATGTAACGAGCGTATCATCAACATCACGATCGCCGCGTTTAATGTATGTGATTATGACATTTTTATAATTCACGGAACATTGATCTAACAGCCATCTGATAGCTCTCATAATATCGAGGGCACTGCGGTTAGTTTCGACATGGTAATCTTGCATAACCTTCTTCGGTGCAACGAGTAATTCTGAATGAGCATCATCCACAAGCCATACCTTTGTTCGTCCGCTCATGCTGTCTTTTCGTAACTGCTTCAGAATCTCCGGGTAATCATCTATAAGATGCTTACACAAATCAGCATAAAGTGTGCACCATGAGTTTTCCTGCGTTTCACTTCCGAAGTAAGATAGTTCGACCGGCTTGGTAAATGCCATATCGGGAATAGCCGTCAGATCTATCGTCTGAACAGCTAAGCGTTCTTCTATCTGTTTAGTTGCAGTCACAGAAGTCTCGCTGCCTTTCTCAGAAAACTTGCTTTCCTTCGAGGTCGACATCTGTACTTCTGCCGATGAAACACCATCCTGAGCATATTGGAGAAGATAACTTAGGGCAGAATTTATCCGTCCCATTTGCCGTTTATGAGTAAACTTAAACGCTTTACTCTGTTCAATATTGCTACGGATCTTCTTAAAGACAGCCACATCCACATTCTCGTAAAGAGACCGCTTTACAATTTTTGCTTTCTTTGCCTGTTGTTCTATTTCCTGAAATGCCATATAAAGCTCCGAAAGCTGTGCCGGAGACACTTTTGTCGAAAGCCAAGCCATAAAAACAGCCTCATTGTTTTGCTTACTCTCTGCCATCAACTTTGCCTCTTTCAAAATCCTGTCGTATTCTTTACGGTCACCTTTGTACATTTCAACCGTTTCTATAAAAAGTCTGGTCGCTGGTTTCATTATGGTTCTTCCGCGATACGCAGATTCCATGCTCGCCATTTGAAAAGTGATCCCGTTAATGTTCCTATACGTATCATCTATCTCGATGCCTTTCGCCTTTGCCATTCGCCTCAAGCCATCCGAGCAATTCGAGATAGCATCTTTACGAGAGACATCGCCTGACGCCGTCTGCAGGAAGGCATCAAGAAGCAGAACAGCCTCATGCTGTGTAAAAGGTGCCTGTCGTGCCATGTTCAATCTTCCTCATTTCGTATAGTTAACTCCGCTGTTTTAGTATACAAAAAATGTTTCCCAAAAATGGGCTCATTCCTCTAATTTATCTTTTCGAGCCATCTCTTTGACATCTATCATCTCCATGATGTCAGAAATATCACACTGCAGCCCTTTACAGATTTTTGTCAGGACACCAGTTGTAAGGTTTTCGTTCTTTCCAAGCTTTGCAATGGATGCAGAACTTATCCCACATACTGTCTTTAAATCAGTTCTTTTCAATCCGCGATCAATCAGCATTTTCCACAACTTGTTATAACTGATCTGTTTATACCGAATTCGGTATAAAACTTTGCAAGCAATGGTTCGGAATATCCTTTTGGGATATTTCGAACACCACTCCCTCACCTGCCGGTGCGTCCATTTTACTTGTTGGGGACACCCCACGCCCCAACCAATATGCACCCTTGTTTCATACAAGGGCGGCAAATTTATCTAACACTAATATCTGCATATATGCCTAACGCCAAAAACTATTGGATTACGTTTACCGTTTTTGTGAATCTTCGACCAATCCCATTATAACACTACTCTGCTGATACAGCCAGTCCATAAATTCCTGTGGCAGCATCTTATGTTCCCTGATCAACTTTTTCTTCTGTAACGCCACTTTCTTAAATGTCTCAAACACCTCCAGCATCTTCAGCAGCCTATCCGCAGGAAATCCTTCCGTACGCTCCGCCCTCTTGATCTTATTACGCCAGCTCTGACATTCATTTTTATAAAGCAAATCATAATTATTCTCTCTGGCTCTCGCATCAAACTCACGTTTATTTTGGAGTGCCTGTGCCTTGCGGCATTTCTCACTACAGATTTCATAACGAAGGCTTTCTGTCAGGAAAATTTTCCCACAGACCTTACATTTACAAAATTTCAAGCCCCAGTCAGCCAGCCGGTTTGCATAATAAGCAATCATCGGATAGAAAGAATCATAGACAACTGCACATTCTGTTTGTGAATTTTCTCTTCCCGGATACCACAATTCAATCTTTGTATCCTCCATCGAAACTTGCTTAAAGAAGTCTGCGGATAATTCAAAACGCCTTGCCCTCCCGGTATCTTCATCAAACAATACTTGGTCTCTATTCTGAAAAACCGGGCTCTGAAACGCAGCCGTCAATCCTCCCATCCGGTTCACAAATTGTTCACTGGCAGCATCACGCTCACGGCACTCCCTCGTCTTTAAGTATTCATTCCAAACACGGACTGCCGCATACTGCCGTACCGGATCAAGTGTCTCATATTTTCCTTAAGGAAATCACCTGCCTGCTGTTCCATCTCCGGCTGCTTCCATCTGTTCACATGAAGCGCATTATAAAGCGGCATGATGCCAAACTTGTTCCAGTCTACTTGCATGTCATTCTCGAAATCTATCAGAAAAGTTCCCAGCAGACGTGTCACATCACAGAGAAGTTCCACATCCAAATTTCCATTAAGGCCGAGAAAAATCTGGCTTGCCTTCCCGGCCATGATCCGCTCTTTCATTTTCCTTCTGTCAAGAACCAATGCAAAAACAATCCTGTTACCACATGGCTTGTGGCGTACAAATGACTCTTCCAGCTTCATATCTCCCACTTCCTTCTATGGTAACTTTGTAATTTCCATTTTCTGTTACACTCATTGTACTGGCATTTCATTGTATTTGTCAATATTTCCGTGCTATCATATTTCAAGAAGGCATTTTAAAATATTTATCTATAATTCCCTGAAAAATTAACACTACATTTACACTGCTCATAGAGAATTCAGCATTTAAGCGGATTTCTGAAAACTGAATGAAAATTTGTAGTGTTAATATATTTCCACTACATTTTATACAAAAACTCATTTTCCCAGCTTTTTAGATGTGTAAAAAATTCTGGGAACTATAGTTTATTGAGGAGGTGGCACATGAGCTCCATTGGTGACGTCAATGCAAATGAACTTTTAAATCTTGATCTCGTGGATTTAGAATCGTGTTTTGATCCCCTATTTTATCCATCGGAAGATTTTGAAAATACATCGAATAACCAGCGGAGAGAAAACACTCCCTTCGCCTGCATGGGAAAATACAAAATTGGAAACACTTTCTATCTTGTGGAAACGCAATACGATGAAACGGAATCGCTTCCGTATATACTTAAAAGGCTCATTTTTTCCAACAGAAATTTATCCCCGAACACCGTATCATTAAGTAAGAATTTTTCAGCCAAGGAGGCTGATTGGTAGTGACAGCACCGACAAGTTATGCTAAGATGATGCCATACACAACAGTATTGTCGGCTGACCCAAACGCGAAAGGAGAAGTACATATGGATCAGCCCAAATTTACAATTTTATATTGCCGTCTCAGCAATGAGGATTCATTGGACGGCGAGAGCAACAGCATCGCAAACCAGAGGTCCATCCTCACCAGATATGCCAAGGAGCACGATTTTCAAAATATCCGCATCCTGACAGATGACGGTTACAGCGGGACAAATTTTGAGCGTCCCGGCATACAGGAGGCGCTCTCCCTTGTAGAACAAGGCCTGATGGAAAATATTATTGTCAAGGATATGAGCAGGTTCGGCAGGGATTATCTGCAGGTAGGACATTATACGGAACTTATCTTTCCGAGCCGTGATGTGCGCTTTATAGCCGTGAACGATGGTGTGGACAGCGCCAGAGGCGATAATGATTTCACCCCATTCCGCAACTTGTTCAATGATTTCTACGCCAAGGATACCAGCAAAAAAGACCGGGCGATCTTACACGCCAGGGGCATCAGTGGAAAACACATGGGAAAGCCGCCCTACGGCTACCGCTTTGACCCAGAGGACAGAAATCACTGGATTCTGGACGAGGATGCCGCCCTTGTTGTCAGACGTATTTTCGACTTGACTATCGCTGGAAAAGGGCCAAGCCAGATTGCCCGGATTTTGGAGCAGGACAAGGTTCTGACCGCCAAGGCATTGTACAGTCAGCAACAAGGAAGACCTCTGCCAGACCGCCCTTACCATTGGGTGGAGCAGTCGGTTGCCGCCATTTTGGAACGTATGGAATACACTGGATGTGTTTGTAATTTCAAGACACACTCTAAATCCTACAAACTCAAAAAACGCATCCCCAATGCCGCTGAGGATATGTTTACCTTGCCAGACACACAGGAAGCCATCGTTTCAAAAGAACAATGGAACAGGGCACAGGAACTCCGGCAATGCAGACGGAGACCGTCAAAAGCTGAACGGCAGGGAATATTTTCAGGACTTGTGTACTGCGCTGACTGTGGTAGCAGGCTCCATTTTGCCACCAGCAAAAACACTGACAGCCGCCAGGACCGCTACATCTGTTCCAGATATAAAAGCGGCAGAGGAACCTGTACCGTCCATTATATCCGGGAAGATATCCTGCGTAAAGTCGTACTGGAGCATATTCGTGCCGTGACTGCCTATGTCCGCTCTGACGTGGAAAGCTTTCAGGAAGAATGTCTTCAATGCCAGAGGACCGATTATGAAAACTCTATCCGCAGCGACAAACAAAAGCTTGCCCAGACAAAGAAACGGCTGGCAGATATCGATGTATTAATCTCACGGCTATATGAAGATATGGTACTTGGCACGCTCAGCAGGGAGAGATATCAGAAAATGTCACAGGGTTATGAGGCGGAACAGGCAGAGTTGAACAATACGATCATTGGTCTGGAAGATTGGATTGAGACGCGTGAGGATATGAACGATAGCCTGGATCAATTTCTGGTTCTTGTAAAGAAATATGTGGAAATTCCGGAGCTGACTACAACGATTGCAAATGAACTTATCAAGAAGATTATTGTCTATGCCCCGGCAAACGTAAACGGCAAACGAATTCAGCGGATTAAGATCATCTTTAATTTTTTAGGAGAAGTCAATCCGCCCATTTTGACAGACCAAACCATTATCGGCTAAAAGCTCGCCTCACAAAACTAAAGCACTATTTTCTGGCAAACTACAGAACAAAACAATACTGCAAGATATCCAATAACGCAAAAAGACGATACAACCGCTAGGTCATATCGTCCACTGCCGTGATTAATTCCCTATCACTATTGAGCCTGATGTTTGCGGGCTTCCCCTGAGCACCACCCTCTGGCACTTAGCTCCCCGAGTTGGGCTCGAACCAACAACCCCGCGGTTAACAGCCGCGTGCTCTACCATTGAGCTATCGAGGAATGCGGGCACACACCCTCAGAACCGAACACCGTACAGCCAAGACAGCAGCCCGGACACGGGCGCGCGGCATGCGCGCCTCCTCATCTGGTTAAGCTCTCGCCCTATTAGTGTGCGTCAGCTGTGCGCGTCGCCGCGCCTGCACCCCGCACCTATCTACCCCGTCCTCTCCGGGGGGGCTCACGTGTCGCCACATGGACACCTATTCTCGGGGAGGGCTTCGCGCTTAGATGCCTTCAGCGCTTATCCCTGCCGGGCTTGGCTACCCTGCCGTGGGGGCGGCCCCCCAACAGGTGCACCAGCGGCCCGTCCGTCCCGGTCCTCTCGTACTGGGGACGGCTCCCCTCAGGTATCCCGCGCCTGCGCCGGATAGGGACCGAACTGTCTCACGACGTTCTGAACCCAGCTCGCGTACCGCTTT
>OFGO01000168.1_pt1 | contig 66108 bp, 65 predicted proteins | sample 1521761 | NCBI WGS metagenome assembly OFGO01 (sample SAMEA3504128, study PRJEB24116) | mouse gut metagenome | biome: mouse gut; feature: mouse-associated habitat; material: faeces | place: Denmark | collected 2011
ACGGATTCATCTGGGTAATTTTCCTGGATCACCGGCGCGATCATCCCAAAGCGAAGCCGGGCTGCCTCCATCTGTTCCTCTGTCCGTTCTGTTTTCTTTTGTTGTTCCATTTTATATCGCCTCCGGTTACAGTATATCCCCGCCGCCCCCCAAAGTACATGCCGGGATTATGGGAAACATCCGGAATGTTTTGCCTGGAACTTCAGCGGTGATGGAAATCTGACGCATGGTATGCCTGCAGGAATGAATACCGGAACGACTCCCAAAACCGGAAGAGCCGTTCCCCGTCCAGTTTTCCGATAAAATCAGACGCTTTTTTCTGTGCATCATTCAGGAGCCCCAGGATCATCTGTTTATGGGAAAGGAACAGGTCCCGGAAGACGTAAAGTGTGGAATGGCAGATCTGGTAAGCTTCACAAATATCTTCTACCGTATGGGCATGCAGGAAATAAGCATTCAGAACGGACAGGACAAAGCGCAGGCTGTAAGATGAATAGGGGATCAGCATCTCAGGAAGGAGGGCATGGGTATGCCCGCAGGAGGTGCACTTTACCCGTGGGACACACAGGGATTCCGTTACCGGTTTATCCCCTTTTAACGTGACCATGTAACGGGAATAGCTGTCATGGGGTTTCATGTTGCTTTTTGCCCCACAGTATGGGCAGCACTGGTCCGAAAGCATCAGGTCTCCAACCGCCTGGTCAAACCACGCCTGGTCTGATATTTTTATTTTTTTCAGCTTGCAAAACAGATCGAAAATGCGTATCATAATACTTGGATACTTCCTTTGGGATGTATTTGATGAAAGATGGAACCGGTTCTTGCCAGGAAGGGGTTCCTTCTTTTTTATTATAATCCTGTTTGTAAAGAGAAAAAAGCATGCAGTAAAACACAGCACACTCTCATCTCCCTCTTGTTCTATCTATTCTTATAATTTGCTTTTTTCTTTTAATCTCAATCATTCATAAAATGTTGCTCTACAATAAATATTCGTCATAATATTACCTTCTTTCTGCCCTATAGGTCTTTTATAATTTTAACTGCTTTTTTATTTACGACGGTGGGAGAGTGACCAACTACCACTTCGGCAACGCTCATATATAACCCCCCCGTACCGCCTTATTTTTGCTACCTTTTCATGTGTTTCTATTTATCCAAATGAATAGTGTCAGCACGCAAAACCTTTGATTTTCAAGCATTTATCATGTTGAATTTATTATATTTTCTGTGTTTGCCATTCATTTTTCCATGATTTATATATAATATCGCCTTAATCTCCCAATCGTGGCAACTCCGATGAAGATGTTACATTCACACTTCTATCCAACTGTGAAAGTTTATCTAAATCTTGTTGTGCTGTATCTTCTGTCATATCTCCCAGATGTGGAAGTTCACTAGCTGATAATACACGCTTTACAGTGCTTATTGGCTCCATTGTTACAGTGTCAGAATATCCAGCCCAATTTTTGAGGTAAAATATACTGTTGGCAGGATTTATTTTTCCCGTCATGCTTAACTGTTCTAAAAAGCCTATAATGAACTGTTTAGCAGCATTGCATATATCAGCCCATTCTTGGCTTTTTCCTCCCCCTCCGTTGCACCACACCCACAAACTTTGTCTTGATATACCACCCAACGCAAGACAAAGCGTTTCAATCCCCGGTCTAAATCCTTTAGTGGCACAAAAATCAAAATATTGGTCTATTCGTTCTCTCAACTCCGTTTCTGTTTCTGGTTTCCCCCTTTGTGACAATTCCTTTAAATTATCAACTGTTGCCCTGCATACTTCTGGTGGCAGTTCGTTTAGCTGATTACTTGGAAAATTGCTGTTTTTGTTTGCCATGTGTTCATTCCTCCATTCTTCAAGAAATCATGTTTTTTTCTTTAAATGTCAACTTGTTATACTTGGTTGGTTTACAATAGTCTTTATCAACTGCTTTAATACTTCCAACTCACTATCAGACAAGCACAATCCCTTTAATGGTGTCCGCTCCCCTGTTTCATCAACAGACCAACGTCTAAGGTCATATTGTGCTTTGCGTCCGTTCCATTCAATAACATTTAATTCTGTGGTAATCTTCCCATCTGATAATGTGCCAATATGTTTTACAATGTTATAATTCATCTTCAATTCCCTCCAAATCATTAAAACTCATCTGTCCTTTATCCTTTTGCAAATATTCCCTAGCAGATTTTAAAGCTCGAAAAGTATTAATTGCTCTTGCCCTTAAAACCGCCACAAACTCTTGCACCTCCGCATCATCTTTAGGAAGATAGTAACCACCTTGTGTACTTGATAAAATAATCTGCCCTGCATTCCGGCTTTTTGCTATATCTGTTTGCAAACTCCGGCTATCACTAAAACCCATGATAACCGCCAACTCATTTGTAGATATGGCATTTTCTTTACCGATTGGTAAAATTGTTGTATAATCTGTTGCTTTTGCGTTCATAAAATTAAACCTCACTTTCTGAAATTCGAGACCGCTTGTGACATATCCCTTTGTTTTCTCTGTTTTTTAGAGAGAAAATCGGAAAAAGAAAAAGCATTAAAAAGTGGTATAGATATGGTAATATGTTTAATTCAGTATCAATACTGTTACCAGTTATACCTATCAAAATTAGGTACAGTGATATTATTTTTGCTACCACATAAACAAATGATTTCTTGATAGTGGTAACAAAATAAATACCTGTTTCCTCTTTAAGTGGTAACAGATTTGATATAGCCAAATTAAATCTCTCTCCACTTTGATGATAATTTGTATATACTTTTTGTCCGTGTGGTTTTTCCATTTTCCACGGTCTCAATAAATCCGTTGTCTATCAGTAATTTCTTGTCTTTGTAAAACTGATTTACATTCTTATACAGCTGATAGGTCTTGATGAACATAGCCTTGTTGAAATAGAAACATTCCTGCTCCCTGTCGGGGATGGTTTTCTGTCCATAATATTGAAGTTTCATATAGACATACAAAACTCTTGCATTATTTGTTAGGTTGCTCCATGCTCTTGATTGAATCATAGAGGCATAAATATTGGCAGACACATCCCCGGCTTTTCCACTTTCAAAGGCTTTAGGCACATACTTTTTCTTTCTAGCCATGTCTGCCCTGCCTTTCTTTAATTAGTCTCTATATTCACCGCTTAAATACACCCTCGGAGACCTTGCTTCAAATGCTACTGTTAAATCCTGCCTTGCCCCGTTTCCTACATTAAAACTGATTGTAAAAAACTGCTCTGTATCATCTGTAAATCCTGCTGATACAACATCCTTAAAAGATACTTTTCTCAACTGTTTTTTGCTTCGTAATGGTTTCAATATAATTCTGCTCATGCTTTACCTCTCTTTTCTGTTCTAAGCCTTGTATTTGCCATATTTAGGCACTTCCCCTTGATAATGGAACCAATTAACCACTCCATAGATTAAATGCCTAAAATCGGCTCATAACGCTTTTTAATAGTTGCTGATTGCTTTATCCATTGCAGGAACATCAATTCTTACTGCCCGTCCTATCCGGCGTACTGCTCCATTATCTTCGGCAATCTTTAATAAAAGATTTCTTGATAATTTATAGCGTTCTCTTGCTTGATTGACAGTTGCTAGCTTGCTAATATCATCAGAATAACTTGCTTTATTCATCTACCTTACCTCCTGTTTATGTTAGAAATCCTTGTGCACTCGTTTTTCCTTGTTTATCTTGCAATTTCATTGTAAATCATGTATTATGAATTTGTACTTCATTTCTATAACATTTATGGAGGATTTTAAGTATGAATAATGAATTTAAAATTCACACAGAACATTTTAAAGAACGTCTAACTATAAACAGACTTTCCCTATTTGATATTTTTAAAAAAATGTACCCCGAAAAAGCAAAAGCATATATCACACCAACAGATCAAAATAATGCCGTAAGAAAAATAAGGAATTGGCAAGACGGATATGCAATGCCAAAAACATTGAATGAAATGCTTGCACTATGTGAATTACTTAATTGTGATGTGGATTATTTAATCGGCAAACAGGAATATGCCCGTAAGGATAACTTAAATGCTATGCAAAAAACTGGTTTAGAGGAAATCACCATTGAAGAAATTTCCGAACTTAGTATCTCTGAAAAACATATTATAGACGCTATGTTTAGCCGAACTAATATATCATTCAGTTTTATAGGCTTGATAAAGAAAATGTTATTCTATTCACATCCACAAGTTAAAAATAATTCGCATATCACCCTTGATAAAGAACTAACAAGCAAAGATGATGATTACTCTAATTTGGAAAAAAGTATAAATACTTCTGAAATACTGGAAATACTGTCTTATAGATTGGGAATCGAAATGAATGAGATTATAAAAACTTTAAGTAATGATAAGGAACTCTCTGATGAAATTCTACTTGATTATAAAAACAAATATTTCTCTCCGCATAGAAAAGTTTTGCCGGTAGAAGAACTACCAAAATTCAATGCTGATGGGAAAATAGAAACAGTTTGGGCAATCGGATTTATAGAAAATAAGATATTAGACAGATTAACTGAACGTGAAGAAATTGGTAATCATTTTGATTACCATATCAAGTGGTTGCATAATGTATCTGATTTTTCCACAATGATGAAAGAAAAACGTTTGAGCATGTCTAAGGATGATTATCGGGTATGGTTAAATGAAATCGAAAGGAAAACTCGATAAAACAATAAACTCTTTTTATCATCTGCCTAAGTCACTATTGTCTTTGCCCCTGCTCTATGGTAGAATACTCCACAAGGACAACCGTGTTGCAGGGTGGGCTGACCTCTCATTTTTACAGAATGGGGGTGATGCCTATGAAAAATCATTTTGATTTTAAGGATTTAATGACCTTTGGTCTTTTCCTTTTGGCATTGCTTACATTCGTTTTTACGTTTTGTAAGTAACCATACATAGAAAAACCACCCCTAAACTTTGACCGAGTACGGGGTGGATTTTTCTATTTCGCATTTTTGGTCAACCCACCTTGTGGGCGGTTGTTCCTTTTATATGTCTAATATAACATGCCTCTCCTATTTTTTCAAGAAGAAAATCTTTTCCATTACAATTCCATGTTCATGGAAAAATCATGGAAATATACATCTTACACATTTTAATCACATTCAAGAAACACTGTATTTATCAGCATTTCAAGACTTTTTACTTATCAAGACTTTTCATCGTCGGGAACTTTCGGGTAACCGAACCCATCAGCCTTTATCCAACTCCGACAGTCGCCGTAAACCAATATTTTGTCATTCCATCATTGTCCATATAAGTCCGTCACGAAATTGATTTTGATGTATTAATTGTGGTCAAGTCTATAAATCCCGTTTCTGACGGATTTCCACGAACATTGATGGAGACTTATTTAACATGCGTCAAAAGCAAAGCTAAAGACACATCGTTACTACCTATTATACTATAATTTTTCCCTGGAGATTAGCCATAATCTCCTGCTTTTTCTCATCCGTTGCTTCTGCGTAAATGTCCATCGTAGTGGTAATGTCTGAATGTCCCATCACCGATTGGATCACCTTGAGATTGCTCTCGTTCTCACAGAGTCTTGTACAGAAGGTATGCCTTAAGCTGTGTGCGGAAAAGTTTGGAATGAGCACCGGCTCTCTCTTCTCTTCCTTAGCCTTTTGGATTTCCTCTGCGTTGTAACTATCTGTGATTCCGTGAATCGCACGATTAACACTTGAAGCTGAAAGAACACTGCCACCGGTAGTCAGAAATACAAAGTTGGTATAACCATCAATTGTCTCTGAGCGATATCCCATACACTTCTGCATCTCATATTCCTGAAGGAAAGCATCAAATACTTCATCAATCATTGGAATTGTTCTCGTTCCTGCCTTCGTCTTCGGAGTCTGAATATGCTTCGTGCAAGTTCCATCATCATAAGGACGTTCACTGAGATTGTGATTCACACTAATGGTTCGACTCTCAAAGTTCAAATCTTCCCATCTAAGTCCCAAGCACTCTCCAATACGCATTCCTGTACCAAGCAGAATCATAATGACGGGAACCCATCCATGATACTCTCTGCTATTTTGCATGTAACCGGTAAATGCTCTCTGCTGCGGAATCGTTAATGCTCTTCTTGGTTCCTTATCCCATACGTGGCTCTTCTTAATCTCTGCCATAACACCATCTGATGGATTTGTTCTTAGCAGGCCATCCCTTACAGCCATCTGCAAAGTTGGATGAATCTGAGTATGAACATTATCCAGCGTGTAAGCCTTCATTTCCTTATTCATAATCAGATCATAATAGAACTTCTTCACATCCGTGTACTTAATGTCTGCTATCTTCCTTCTACCAAACTTCGGCCTTACAAAGTGATCATACATATACTTGTAATTTGCTCTTGTAGTAGGTTTCAAATCGACCTTAAGTGAAATGTATTTATCATACAGCTGATTAAGAGTAATCTTCTCTGGAGCATGTGTATCAATGCCATCCTCCATGTCACGGATGATCTTTCTCTCTTTTTTTCGTAGTTCCGCCAAATCCTTGGCATATACTACATGACGCTCTCCATACTTGTCTGTATAAGAATAGGAATAGCGCCCATCTGTTCTTTGACATTCGCCGGTACGAAGCACATACCCACGTTTGTCTTTTCTTGAATTAGCCATTCTGTCACCTCACTTCCAGTGAGAAACAGCCTGCCTATTTGCCCTGATCAGCTTCTGCCTGACGTTCCAGTTCTTCGAAGCCTTTCATAAGCACCTGCGCTTTATTCAGTTGGAACTTCTCACAGTAGGCTTCCAGTCTTGCCAACTGCTCATCAGAGAAGCGTACTGAAATCTTGTGACTTCTCGAATCTTCGAGCTTTGGTCTTCCTGTTCTTGCCATCTGTTCAAAACCTCCATCTGTATTTATCATTATACTTTTTGACCGTCAATATTTCAAGTACTTTTTGAAAAAGTTTCAGAGCACTGCAGGCTGTCCTCACAATCCTACTCGTCTCTAAAATTTTCCATGTACTCATCAATCACTTCGGTATTAACCAGTACAATGCGCTTCACATGATAAACTGCATTTGCTTCCTTTGCTAGCTCCTGGAAAGAATGAAGTCCCATTGAGTAAAGCTTTGCTCCCTCATCATATCTGACGAACTTCTTCTTACCATATTTAAGTAAATTCTCTAATTCCGGTACATCTGCTCTGCTGTAAGCCATAATCGCTTCCTCCTAAAAATTGAATATTCAGAGGAAACGCACTGTCCATTTCGTAGCAGGTATTCCCTCCTACTCTTCAAAGGACAGTTGGTACTTCAATTATCAGAATAAAATGCAAAAAAATCATGGAGATAGCAAATAAAGTCAACAGAACCTATCATGCTAACGTTTATCACATTTTTTGAATTCCAAATACAAACAACTTACTTTTGAGACAACACATAGTCTGCTAAACTATCCGCCACCTTTTTCACGGTATTATTTGGTGTACTCTCATGCACACTTCCCGATTCATCCTGACAAATGATTATTCCATCAATAGCAAGATACTCCTTAAACTCTCCCGAAAATTTTAACCCTATTTTCTGTTCTGCTCCTTCAATTTCTTCTCTAGTAGCTGCATCTGTAGAACAATTATTTAGTGATTTTCTTACAGGAAAAAATTGAGTACTAAAGCCACCTATAAAATTAAGTGTGAGTATCCATAATTCAATTAAGAATACCAAAGGTCACATCGAGCTACAACCTTTGGCATTATCTATTACTTTATATTATTTGCACTTAAAAACTCATCAAAGGAACTGTAAACCTTTTTATAATTAGGAGAAAAATCCTCAGACCCTTCAAAGCTCCAAACCGCTATTTGAGGATTCTTATTCTCATAGCATAGACATAACAACTTATCCCCAGACAATCTAGCAAACGGAATTAAATCTGGGCCAACTGAATCCTCGTCAAACACCATAAATTCATCGTATTTTGTAATCACAACATCAATATCATCCGTAGCGTTTGGTGATTCAGCTATTGCAGGAACAATACAAAGAAATTTTTCCAGAGCAATACCTGTTTCAATAGTAATCCTCTCATCTGGAATAACTCCATTATTATCAAGCATAAATATCTTAAAACTCTCTGGAAGAACTACCTTCCACTTCTTTTCTCTGGCATTTATGATATCTCTTGTGATATTCTCACTTGCCATAGCAATCGGACTGTATCCAACCAGACCATCAAAGCCAAGTCCCGGAATATGAAGCACATCCGATGGATCCAGAATCACATTGCTTCCTTCCATCGTCGGTGCATCCTCAGAACTCTTTTGATACTGATAATAGAGCCTGCCCTTTGCATCCCTGTCTACCGTCATTCGATTCGGCATTAACGGATACAAGGCAACCACCTCGCCTTTACCATTTCTGATAATCTGACAATAACCATTTCCCCACAAAAGCAAATGTGTCATCAAAGTCTCTCTGAACACAAAGCTTGTCATCTCAGGATTCGGTTCATCATGAAGCAGATGATAAAGCGGATGCTCTCTCATATAAATCGCATCAGGAATCCAAGCAACAGTTGAACTAACCCACATATTGCAGCGAAGCCACTTAAATGTAATTTCATCAGCCGGATTCTGCTTTGCTTCTCTATATGCATCTCTCAATCTCTCAACATCAACTGTATATCCAAGAGAAGGATTTACCTTATACCAGTTTGCTTCATCCTCCCAATCCTCATCATCCTTAAGACCATAAACCACAGGATAAAAAGTCGGATCCACACGCCGACCTTCTAAAATATCCACTGCTTTAGTATGAAGCTCATATGCAATGGAATGTCTGTCATTTCCAGCAGTCGTGATAATGAAGTGAAGCGGATTCTGTCTCGCATCTGATGAACCTTTGGTAAGTACATCGTATAATTGGCGATTCGGCTGAGTATGAATTTCATCAAATACCAAGCCACTTACTGAAAATCCATGCTTCCCACCAACCTCTGCGGACAGTACCTGGTAATAACCGGCATTGCCATAGTTGACAATTCGCTTTGTAGCTCCCATCAATTTAGAACGCTTCATCAGCGCAGGCGACATCTCAACCATCTGCTTTGCTACATCAAATACTATAGAAGCCTGCTGCCTATCTGCAGCTGCGCCATATACCTCTGCTGAAGGTTCGTTATCTGCATACAATAAATAAAGAGCGATAGCTGCTGCCAATTCACTCTTACCTACTTTCTTACATATTTCTACAAATGCAGTACGGAACTGTCTGTTCCCATCAGGTTTTACAATTCCGAAAATATCTCGTATCAATTGCTCCTGCCAGGGCAATAACCAGAATGGTGTTCCAGCCCACTTACCTTTTGTATGGCAGAGATTCTCAATAAAAGTAACCGCCCTATCTGCTTTCTTCTTATCATAATGAGAAGTCGGAAGCATAAACTGAGAAGGCTTATAATTCTTCAGCTTTGGATATCCCTTTGGTCTTGGTTCCTTTGCCATTAAGCATCACCCCCAAGTAAAGCCTCCATCTCATCCTCTGGTTCCTTACCCTTAGCATTACCAGCCACAATACGTGATCTGGATGACGGCGTGAGTCCAAACTCAGATGCTGCCTGCAGCATCAACTTCTGATTTGTATTTGCAATACCAACCCAAGGTGTCTGTTGCTGATATCCTTTATCAGTCTCAAAGGTAGAACCCTCCGAAGTAATATGCTTCTGTGCTTCCTTCCATCTGGCATAAGACTGACAATATGCAGCAAATGCCGCCATATCCACTTCTGTAAGAACCCCCATCTGATTCATCAAATCTGCCAGACGCTCCCACTCTTTCTTAGCCTCAGGCATTAACCATTCCGGACAGTTAGGCATTCCCTTTGCCGGAATTGGCTCTTTCGTATTCAATTTTCTCTTTCCAGGATTACCTTCCAGCTTCTTTATCGCTGTAGGCTTTGGCTTTCTTCCTGCCATGGTCATACCCCCTTCCATCATTATTTCGACTTGACCTGTACTTGACCTGTACTTGCACAGTACACGCGGGCAAGTTATCATATTCTATTTTTATGCATTATAAAAGCGCCTGCATTTCTACAAGCGCTCCATTTACATCATGTTTTATTTACAATTACAAATATCCAATTGATTCTTTGCATGCTTCACACATGTTCTCCAAAGTTTCATTCCAAAATAATCCACAAGAAATTCCGGGAAAGCACTGATAATAAACACTTTATTATTGCCTGCTAAAGCCTGTTCACACATAAAGATATCATGTGGATTTGCTTCATCTAAATACTGTTCATAAGAAATAACTTCCGCATTTCCTAACAAGCATGATATTCTCATTGAAAAGACATCAATGATTTCTTTCCATACATCTATATTGTAATCTCTAAAATGCAGATTCAGTGAATTTCTCGAAGATATATTCTTATATTCAGCAAGATCACTAATTTCTACAAAGCAATTATCTCCATTTCCGCATTTACCTGCTTCAAAATCTCGCAATGCTTCAACCATCGGATAACTGATATATAGCTTTCCATTCTCAGTTTCATTGTCAAAGCTTTCAAGCATCTGGTTTATCACATCAACGTCATCTGACTTTCCCAAGTTTGTCTGATGTGCATCATAATCAAAGAAAAGAAACACCTCCGAAAAATCATCCCTTGATAATCCTTCCAATTGTTCTCTGATTTTCTTATTACTTTCCCTTAAGACCTCAATAATATCTGTGTCGAAATCATCCGCCTTGAGTTTCTTCCAAAGCATATAGATATTTTCTCCGGCCGGAAGCGTAATAATTTTAAAATTTCCATGCTTAAAGAACACCTTTGAAATATTATCAATAACCTGTGGTTCTCTGGCCTCTCCTTCAACTATAAACGCCTTATAGTCTTTATCTGCCATTAAACGCACCTGCCTTATACATTTTCTGAAGATTATGAGCCTGACGAAGTTCCTTTTCTGTCAGCTCTGAAATTGCTTTTATGCTATTATTCTCAAGAAGGAAATAGCAATCCGGTCTGAGTAAATCATTGCTCATAAGGTCGGTATTGTGTGTAGTGGTGAATACCTGCACACCTGTAATTCTTCTAAGTCTTTTTTGAACTGACTCTGATAGTTCATAATGGTAAAATGCATCAAACTCATCAATGAAGACAAATGATGCTTTTTCCATTCGGATATACCAATAATAAAATAACGCAAGTGATCTGGTTCCTGTTGAAGCAATCTTGAAGAAGTCAGCATCTTTATTGTCGAAATGACAATATATAGCCTTTCTTCCATCGACCTCGCATCCATATAATTCATAATCGATATCATTTTCTTTTAAGAATTCCTGGAAATCCTTAACCTTGCCACTATTAACGATTCCTTCTGCAATGCTCTCTGATCCGTTCATAAAGCCTTCATATCCACGGCTATCAAGCGAATAGAATAAAAGCATCCTCTCGACAAAATCAATAAACTTCTTAAATACCTGATTCTGAACATTATCTGAAAGAATTGAATTACTATTTACATATTTCACTCTCGAAATCGGGCTTTCATTTCTTATTGATGCATTCAAAGTATCTGATCCCTCAAGCAAAGTAAATCCATCTCTTGTCAGGAAGTCAAAGAAAATGACTTCTTTTCCATCAATAGACAAACTTTCATTCTTTAAGGAATTCACATCCATTTTGCTATACTTATATACAACTTCATGTCCGTCGAACACGAAGGTGTACTCAAACTCTGCAAAAGATTTCCTTCCACTCATATTCAGATAAAAGTCATAGCTTCCCAGGAGTTTTTGCTTTTCAGTCAGATGTGTAATGATATCAAAGATAGCCAAACCAAGATTCGACTTTCCACAACTGTTGATACCATAAATAATTCCCTTCGTTATGCAGCCATTCTCTATTATTTCAGAATTAAAGCTGTAATTACTGGGTGTTCCTATATCTAATGTGATTTTATCCTTAAATCCTTTGAAATTTTCGACACTAAATTTCTTTAACATGATAATCACCTTCCTTTTCTTTTTCTTTATTATATGATTATCTGCAAAAAAATTCAAGTCTATCCGTATTTTTTTTACGGCAATATCGAATTTTTATTTCGAATATTAATCCCCCCATCTTCCATTTCGCGATTTTGCACAGAAGAGGGGGCGCCGGTCTTGAAGCCTACAGGTTCTAGAGATTCAAATACCCCCTACTCCAGCTCAATCAGAACCGATACTCCACATATCTATCTTCCGTCATAGTCTTTACATTATGATGATGCTCACATAAAGGTTGCCAGTTTCCACGATCCCAGAAGAGTTTCTTATCTCCACGATGTGGTTTTATATGATCCACGACTGTAGCCATAGTGATATGACCTTCTTCATAACACTTCACACAGAATGGATTGCTTTCTAAGAACTTTCTTCTCTCACGTTGCCACTTGGAACCATACCCACGCTCGCTTGCATATGCTCTGTCATTCTTATGTAATTGCTTGTGCTCATCACAATACATCTGACTGTACGGAATAAGTGCTGCACAGCCAGGATGTTTACACGGCACGTTACTTCTATAAGGCATGTGCTCACTTCCTTGCACTCGAAAACGAGTTTTTTCGTTGTCGCAGCATTCGTCAACTGTCTGCTCATGCAAGCATGGCAGACACTTTCCTCATTGCTCGCGCAAAAAAGCCCTGGGAGAATTTCTTCTCTCAAGGCCTCGTATCATTTTTTCTTTCGTCATTATAATACTATCATAAGAACTATATGACATTCTATGACATTTACTGACAACTTTCAGGAACCACGATTTCTTTTAATGCTGCATCATGTACCCTGAATATCTGTCTTACTGTATAACCAAGCTCGCTGGCAATATCTTCCCACTTGGCATAACACAGATATCTTTCTTCTAATACTACCTGTCCTTCAGGATCTGTTACCTGCTTAATGCTCTCAACAATCTGACTTTTGATTTCCAAAAGCGAATTAACATCCGAACCAATCTCATTCTGAAGATCCACAATTCTAACAATCGCATCTTCCAACTTATGGATATTACGATTAGGACTTCCAGGCATATCACTAATATTAGAAGTCGCTCTGGTTGCCAGGTCGTTTAATGCTGCTATCTGATCAAGCTTACTGTTGATGCGATTATCAATACGGTATGCTCTCATCAAATAATTCTTTGCTGCTATCTGCTGCTTGTTCATAATCTACCTCCGACAAAAAAATAATTTCCCTCGGATTGACTCTGATTGACTCTGAACTTTATGCTACTTCCTTACGAAGCTTATCTATAAGAAACTCCCCATCAATATTTGTAATAACAGCATACAGCTGACCTCTGAAAAATTTCTCAATCAATAAAGCTTCATCTATAGCCATGCGATTCTTAGGATTATGCTTTATTCTCCTAAGTGCTGCACGATAATCATTTACTGCCTGCATAATAATTGCATTTCCAAGTGATTCATACGGATCATCTGTAATAGCTTTACTCATGGCACACCTCCGCTTTTACCGCTGCAATCAATCTGTTCTGTGAAAAATCTTTCGCCTCAAGTGCATCCATAATGTCATCGTCAATTGTATCAGCTGTACAAATATGCTGAACGATTACAGTCTCTGCACTCTGGCCTTGCCTCCACAACCTGGCTACTGTCTGCTGATATAACTCAAGACTCCATGTAAGTCCAAACCAGATTAAAATATTTCCTCCACTCTGAAGGTTGAGCCCATGCCCGGCAGAAGCTGGATGTATAAGTGCGACCGGCAAATCCCCGTTATTCCACTTCTTTATACTGGCATCTGAATCAAGCTTTTCGTAATAAATCTTCATCTCATTAAGACGCTTTTCAATTCGTACCAAATCATGCTTGTACCAATAAGCAACCATAACCGGTCTGCCATTTGCAGCCTCTATCAAATCCTCTAACGCATCCAGCTTCTTATTGTGAATAAGAACTTCCTCACCGTTATCCGCATATACTGCACCATTTGCCATCTGAACCAACTTACCAGTAAGTGTTGCTGCATTTGCTGCAGTAATCTCGCCATTCACATAAGGAAGAACCAGGTCTGATTTAAGACTCTCATATGCACTCGACTCATCAGCATCCATCGCCACATAGTATCTATTGCTAATAAGCTCAGGCATCTTAAGATGATCCATCGCCTTCATTGAAATCGTAATATCAGAGATCTTGTTCTGAATTCTCTCAGCCGAACCAGGTCTCAACTTATAGGAATAAACAATCTGTCCATTCATCTGATCCGGCACAAAATAATCAACTCTGTACTGGCTGATAAATCTGCCAAGTCTCTCTCCCATATCCAGACATTTGAATTCTGCAAAGAGATCCATCATCCCGTTCGGCGAAGGTGTGCCAGTAAGACCAACCACTCTTTTCACCTTAGGTCTGACCTTCATAAAAGAACGAAAACGCTTACTCTGCCAATTCTTAAAGGAAGAAAGCTCATCCAAAACAACCATATCCCAAAAGAATTCCACGCCGCTCTTCTCAACAAGCCACTGCAGATTCTCACGATTGATAATGTAGATATCCGCATCTGTTTTCAAAGCTTTCATTCTTTCAGCTGCTGTTCCTACCACAGTGGAATAACGAAGTCCCTTCAAATGTTCCCATTTCTTGATTTCATCACTCCATGTATTTCTTGCTACTCTCAGCGGTGCCACAACAAGCACCTTGTTTACTTCAAAATTGTCATATAATAATTTTTCGATAGCCGTTAATGTAATAGAGGTCTTGCCAAGTCCCATATCTAATATCAACGCTGCTACCGGATGCGAAAGAATATAATCAATCGCAAACTGCTGATAATCATGTGGTTTGTATATCATCTAAAATTTCTCCTATTCTATCTTTGTCATCAAGGACATAAACCTTATATCCCAATTGTCTTAATTGCTTGTGCCTATGAAGTTGTAACGGACGTGGCTCTTCACCAGGTGCTTTGACTTCCACGAACCCGAATTTCCCAGCAGGTAATAAAACGATTCGGTCAGGCCACCCTGATGTGCCAGAGTTCCACTTCTCGCATAACCCACCACGCCTTTTAACTTCTTCAGCTAATTTCTTTTCTAAAACTTTTTCACGCATGCCAGACTCCCATCAAAATTAACAGCCGTGACAGTAGAGAACCTCTTTCCGTAAACTTTCCTTATAGCATTTTCAAAACTCTATATAGAGAACTTTTAGGTAGAGAGGATAACCACTGTCACTTTGGCTTAAATACTGGATTTCTTAAGCATCAGAAAACCTGAAACAGTTTCATAATGACTATCACAACTATCGTGACACTCTATTACAGAAAGTCCTGTCCTTCTCTGAGCTTCAAACCATACACATAGGAACCCGTATTGTGCTTATGTCTCGTATAACCAGCCTTTTCAACTGCATTGTAAAAATCAGTAGTGCTGCGAATGTACTCACCACTCTGAATACAGTAGGCTCTGTACGATTGATAAAAGTCGCCGGACTTTTCCTTATAATCAGGATCCACGTCACAACAATCAGCAATAAACTGTCCAAGCCAATCATTATCTTCACGGTACGCTTCGATTGCCTTCTCAACACACTCAGGAAGTGGTGTCTTGAACTCTGCTTTTATCGCCTTTTCAGCTCCTTCGATAATCCAACTCATAATCGCCGGTCCCGCATTTTCATATAAGAAATCTGCGTAATTCTTCTTATCACTGCTGCCGGTGAACTTCGCATTGAAGGGAATAACAATCAGTCTTCTCCAGATACCATCATCATTAGCTCCAACCTTAGGGAGATGATTGGTATAGAGCACCAATGTATGAGACGGGACAAAATGGAACGGCGCTTTGTATTTCTTCTCGCCCTGGATTTCATCCGTAGAACAAAGCTGCTTCACAATCGCTGTATTCAATCTCATTCCCTCTTCCATCTCTGATGAAATGATGAGACGCTTGCCTTTAAGCTCTGCCATTTCAGGCTTCACATTTCTCTTACAATTCATAGTGAGTGCTTCCGCAGAAAGCTTACCTGCATAATTGCCCATTACTCTGAAAATCGTATTCCAGAATGTACTCTTACCATTCGCTCCACCACCATATGCAATGATGAGATGCTCCTGATAAACCTTTCCGATTGCAGCCATACCAACAACCATCTGAACGTAATCAATAAGTTCCTGGTCTCCGCAGAAGAATAATCTCAAAGCATCCTCCCAGAACTTCTTACCTTTACCTCCAGGTGCACACGTTGTCATCTTGGTAATGTAATCCTTTGAATCATGCGCCTTACCCCCTGAAAGTCCTTTCTTCAAATCAAAGGTACCTTCTGGTGTATTCAGCAGATTCTCGTCTCTATCGAGATCATTTACATCAACCGCAATCATTGGCTTTGCAGCATTTCCGGTAGAAACTATATATTTGTAATCACGACGCTTAAGGACAATTTTCAAATATGCCTCTGCTGCCATAAACTGATAAAGCAGCCCCATCTGTGACGGATTAATTGCTTTCTGAATTGCCTTAGTTCCAGCTTTGATCACATCATCCGGAATGCCAGCATCTAAAAGTGCTTTTTCAGCAATAGACTTTTCATCCTGTGCGTCGCAAAGCTGTAAGTCCAAGAACTCCTCGATTGCGCCAATAGCAAGCTGAGCATCTTCCTGCCAACACTTACCGTCATAACGGATAAAATCTGTTGCCGCAGAATACTTAATTTCCTCACCATACTCACGGACAAGCACCTTCGCCTCACCGATATCTGAATAATCCTCTGGCTTCAATGACTCACTATCAAAATCCGAATTATATTCATCCGGCTCCACATATCCGTCCTGCGTAACAACCTTTTTCTTATAAAACTTCACCGCACTATTCCATATAGTAGAAAGCTCTTCATCATCCAAAGGCGGATCACACTTCTGAGCAAATTCCAAAAATGAAACATGTGCCTTCTCTGTATTTCCATAACGCTTCAAGATACGACCTGCGAAACGGCTCATTGTATTGTTGCGGCTTCCTTCAAGAATCGGGCCTGTGCTTACCTGCTCCTCTTCCTCAGCTTCCTCTTCAAATAAAGGTTCCACTTCGGTATCAATCGTAAGCCAGCCATCATGCCATACCACTTCGTCGCATTCAGCACCGAAAATAAATCTGGCAGCATCCAAAGCATTACTATCAAAAAATGGATATGCCTTCTGAATAGCCACCTTCAAACTACTGTAGCTCTCAGCATCCGTAATCTCTTCTACTAAGAAATAAATATGGAATCTCGGTCTTGCTGACTGCTTATCCTTCTGCAACATATTGTGACGGCTCGGTGCAATCGCATATGCAATATCAGGCATAAGCTCATCCATCTTTTCAGCCGTAATCCATTCAGCCGGATCATCAGAATGATCATTATCACAGTCCATTACCACTACATTGGATTTCACGAAATTGCTCACATTACGGTAATTATTCTTATACTCACCGCACACATGATCCTGCTTCACTGCTTCCAATAATCCTTCTTCACTGCTTATCTCCACACGATTGGGATAGCTGCAGTTCTTAGCATTGCCAACACAGTTGGCTGTATAAATCACTAACTTCATCTGAAGCTCCTCCTTATTAAAATTGTACTCACACCTACTTCAAGAGCCATAACCCTCAATGGAACCACCTCACTTTTTCAGATAGTGAAGAGCCGAATAACTCTTCCTAATCCTCAAAGGACAGTTATCTCTCCAATTATCAGTACAAAATGAAATATTTTATTTTTTCTTCATCACGACCAAAATGCTTCCTTATATAAAGCGAAAATCGCTCCCCGGCCTTCCAAAAATTATTTGAAATAATCCTGATAATCTCCACCTCTTCTGTCCTTTGAAGAATAGGAAGGCAGTAGCAAATAAAACTCAGAAAAGTTTTTAAGAAATTTCTGATAAATCGATAGCCAACTGTCCTTTACGAAGTAGAAGGGGATATCCCTTCAGGAAAGAGAGGTAGCAAACATGCAGACAACAAATGATTCGTCCCAGCAGAATGACTACAGCATCGATCAGGATCTCAGAGATACCTTGATTGCAATCAGCGTTGTAGCACGAAGGCTGGCACGAAGACTTGAGCAGGAAGCAAACCTAAGACAACAGGAAGGAGAAAAAGAAAATGAGCAAGATGAGTAATCTATCAAATGTGCTGAATGAGATGATTCAGTACGGTCAGGGAATGATTGCCAGTGCCGAAGAGCTGAAAAGATGTGGCGATGGACTTATTAAAGTAGCCACAGAGATTAAGGAAGCTTTCTCTACAGAAGAAACGGCAAAAGCAACCAAACCTGCCAAGAAATCCGCTGATCTTCCTAGAGAAGAAACAGCACCTGAAGAGGCACCGGTTGAGAAAACTTATTCTTTTACAGATGTTCGCGGAGCCTTAGCAGCTAAGTCAAAAGAAGGATTCAAGGAAGAAGTCAAAAAACTGATTTCCAAGTACGGAGCAGAAAAGCTCTCTGATATCAATCCTGATGACTATGCAGCACTTATGAAGGATGTGGAGGGACTTGGCAATGGCTAAACACGCATTTCTCTCCGCTTCTGCCAGCCATAGATGGCTCAGCTGTCCACCAAGCGCAAAGTTGTGCGCAGAGCAGGAAAACCAAGTCAGTCCTTATGCAAAAGAAGGCACCGATGCACATAGCCTCTGCGAATATAAGGTTGAAAAAGCTTTAGGAAGAAATCCCGAAGATCCGACTTATAATCTGGATTATTACAACAACGAAATGGAGAACTGTGCTGAAAGCTACTGCTCCTATGTAATGGAGCAGATTGAAGAAGCCAAGACGCACTGCCCTGATCCGCAAGTGCTCATCGAGCAAAGACTTGATTTTTCAAAATGGGTAGAAAAAGGATTCGGAACCGGCGACTGCGTAATCCTTGCTGATGACACACTTCACATCATTGATTACAAACACGGACTCGGCGTACTTGTCCAGGCTGATAACAATCCTCAGATGATGTGTTACGCCTTAGGCGCTTTGGAAATGTTTGATTTTATCTACGATATCAAGACTGTGAAGATGACAATCTTCCAGCCTCGTAGAGAAAACATCAGCACCTTTAGTATGAGTAAAGAAGAATTGCTCACTTGGGCAGATGAAGTCTTAGCTCCTACTGCAGCACTTGCCTACGAAGGAAAAGGTGAATTCAAAGCCGGTGAACACTGTCAATTCTGCAAAGTGAAAGCAACCTGCAGAAAACGTGCGGAATATAATTTAGAGCTTGCAAAGTATGATTTTGCAATGCCTGACACTCTGGAAGAAACAGAGATTGCAGCAATACTTGCCAAGGTAGATAACCTTGTATCCTGGGCTTCCGATGTCAAAGATTATGCACTCCAACAGGCAATGGGCGGAACCCATTATGAAGGCTTCAAAATAGTTGAAGGCAGAAGCAATCGAAAATATACCGATGAAGATGCCGTAGCATTTGCAGTAAAAGATGCCGGATATGATCCATATGAGAAGAAGCTTCTCGGCGTTACCGCAATGACCACACTTCTCGGCAAGAAGAAATTTGAAGAGATCCTTGGCTCTTACATCACAAAACCTCAAGGAAAACCGGCACTCGTGCCAGAAACAGATAAACGACCTGCCATGAATACAGCGGCAGATGATTTCAATGAAAACTAATTTTAAGGAGGACAATATAATGTCAACAGTTGTTAAGAACCCTACTAAAGTAATTACAGGACCTAAGACAAGATGGAGCTACGCAAATGTGTGGGATCCTAAGTCAATCAATGGCGGTGCACCTAAGTACAGCGTGTCACTCATCATTCCAAAGTCTGATACTCAGACAGTAGAAAAAATCAAGGCGGCAATCCAGGCGGCGTATGAGGAAGGACAGTCCAAGCTTAAAGGCAACGGCAAGTCAGTACCTGCTCTCGACCTTATCAAGACACCTCTTCGTGACGGTGACCGTGAGAGACCTGATGATCCTACTTACGCAGGTTGCTATTTCATTAATGCCAATAGTGCTACAGCTCCCGGAATTGTCGATGCAGACAGACAGCCTATTCTTGAGAGATCCGAAGTTTATTCCGGTGTGTATGGCAGAGCTTCCATCAACCTTTATGCTTTCAATAGCAACGGAAATAAGGGAATCGCCTGCGGTCTCAATAATCTTCAGAAGATTTCCGATGGTGAGCCTCTTGGTGGTAAGTCCAGAGCCGAGGACGATTTCGCATCCGATGATGATGACGAATTCCTCGATTAATCACAAGTATAAGTCACATTTTAATCTCCTTTGGGGCGGTGGTGCTAAACTGCCGCCCTACTTTATTACTGAAAGGAAAATCTATGAAAGAATTGTCAATCGATTTAGAAACATATAGCGATGTTGATATCTCCAAATCCGGAGCATACAAGTACGCTGAGTCTGATAATTTTGAGATACTGCTCTTCGGTGTTTCTGTTGATAATGAACCCGTTGTGGTCTATGACCTTACTGCAGGTGATGAGATACCAACAGAAATCTTAGCAGCACTATCTGATGATAATGTAACCAAATGGGCATTCAATGCCTCCTTCGAAAGAGTCTGTTTATCGAACTGGCTCAGAAAGCATCACCCCGAATATTTCAAAACATATAAGTCAGAAGGTGATCCTGTACAGAATTATCTGGATCCAACCTCATGGAAATGCACGCTTGTTTGGTCTGCCTATATGGGCTTGCCACTCTCACTCGAAGGTGTTGGTGCTGTTCTTAAACTTCAAGACCAGAAAATGAAAGAAGGCAAAGACCTTATCAAATATTTCTGCTGCCCTTGTAAACCAACCAAGGTAAATGGTGGCAGAACCAGAAATCTACCAGAGCATGCACCCGATAAATGGGAAATCTTCAAAGCCTACAACCGCAGAGATGTTGAAGTTGAACTTGCTATCAAACAGAAATTATTAAAATTCCCGGTTCCTGATACCGTATGGTCTGAGTATCATATCGACCAGGAAATCAACGACAGAGGCATTATGCTTGATATGGATATGGTTGAAAACGCCATTGCATTTGATGAAAAATCAAAATCTTCGCTTATGATATCTATGCAAAATATCACTAACCTGGATAATCCTAACAGCGTAGCCCAAATGAAACAATGGCTTTCAGAAAATGGTATTGAAACAGAATCACTTGGCAAAAAGGACGTTGCGGGGCTCATAAAAGAAACAGATGGCGATATTACCGCGGCACTCAAACTTAGATTGCAATTAGCAAAATCTTCTGTCAAAAAATACCAGGCAATGCAAAATGCTGTTTGCAAAGATGGCCGTGCTCATGGAATGTTTCAATTCTACGGAGCCAATCGCTCAGGCAGGTGGGCTGGACGCTTAATCCAATTGCAGAACCTGCCTCAGAATCATATGCCCGATTTAGAAGAAGCACGTGAGCTTGTTCGTATCGGTGATTATGACACCCTGGATATGCTTTATGATGATATACCGGATACATTAAGTCAGCTGATTCGTACCGCATTTATCGCAAGACCAGGATACAAATTCATCGTAAGCGACTACTCTGCCATCGAAGCCAGAGTCCTTGCACACCTTGCAGGAGAAGCCTGGCGTTCCAAAGTATTCGCTGAAGGCAAAGACATCTATTGCGCTTCTGCTTCACAAATGTTTGGAGTACCTGTAGAAAAGCATGGTGTGAATTCCCACCTCAGACAAAAAGGTAAAATTGCAGAACTAGCACTTGGCTACGGCGGATCCGTAGGTGCTCTCAAATCTATGGGAGCTTTAGAAATGGGACTGACTGAAGAGGAATTACAACCACTTGTTGATTCCTGGAGAACATCCAACCCGATGATAACAGCATTTTGGTGGGATGTTGATAAAGCAGTTAAGACTACAATTAAGCAGCGTGTTCCTACGGAAGTTCGTGGCATCAAATTCATTTATAAAAGCGGAATGCTCTTCATCAAGCTTCCGTCTGGCAGGTCACTCAGCTATGTCAAACCTAAGATTGGTGAGAATAGATTCGGCAGTGAATCAGTCACCTATGAAGGAGTCGGATCTACAAAAAAATGGGAACGTATCGAGTCATATGGACCAAAATTTGTCGAGAATATAGTGCAAGCTGTTTCCAGAGATCTTCTTTGCTATGCCATGCACAACCTTTCAAATCAACAGATATGTGGCCATGTGCACGATGAACTTATAATCGAATGTCCGGAAAATACTACCGTAAACAGTATTACTTCTGTTATGGGTAAGTCGCCTGATTGGATGAAAGATATCTTAATCAGAGGCGACGGTTACGATACCAAATTCTATAAAAAAGATTAAAAGACAAGGGCAGCAACACCGATAATACCTGGTGTCGCTGCCCTCTTACTATATTTTCAAATATTAATAAATCAAATTATCCATGAACTCTTCAATAACCGGCTTCAACGCCTTCAAATAAGCTGCTACTGAAGCCTGACTCTTTCCAATATTCTTAGCAATGTCAGCCTGTCCAACACCCTGCTCACGCATACGAATGATATCACCATACAGAGGATTGATTTCTGCAACATGAGCAATAAGATCTTCAAGAATCTTAAGGTATCTGTCCCCGCTTGGCATCATATCACTGCTGCCAGGTTCAAATTCCGTTACATCACCCTGCTCATTCTCTGTGGAAAGATCACTGAAGGAAGCTGTATAATAATCCTTCTTATCCATACTGTAATAATATGGACAATTTTTGCAGCTATTGCACTTCATCTCTCCGGTCACTGGATCCTTTACCTGCTCTGGGCAACGAATAAGCTTACCGCTTTCTCCCTTAACTGTACAACGTCTGTCACGAGCCTCAGCCTTGAACTCTTTAGAATATGTATCCATAACTGCATCGTACTGCTTTTTAGTACCTCTCACAAATACAACCTTCTTGGTTCTGTCACATACTCTCTTGGTTTTAAGGTCTCTTTTTGAAATACCAGCAATCATACCATTCTCATCAACGGAATCCATATCAATGATTACAGGGATTTCATAATCGCCTTCGCCCCAAACTTCAACCGGCTTTCCATCCTGGTTTAACTTTGTCTCCTGATTTGCTACTACACTCTGATTTACTTTCATTTTCTTGTCCTTTCTGCTGTGTGCTCGCCACCAGCGAGGACAAGAATCCGGTCAGAGTCTCCGACTAAAGTCGTAACCAAAAATGGGCGCACGACAATAAAGCGGGAATAACCACTGATTCGCACTTCTGCCATAGTTTCAGACAGTAGTTAAAAATCAGTATTCTTATCCTCGCCTTGGTCGGCCGCCCACAGGCTTTGAAATAAATTATTGTTATGACGGATTTTGGCCCCGCCTGCCCTTATATGAGAACTGCTTTCGCAGATATCTCCTACTTTCCTAAGCGCCAGAAAATAGAATTTTTCCGGCAAAACAACAAAAAAAGACCTGACAAAGAGTAGAGTTCTACCTCTAAACTTCGTCAGGCCTTGGTCGCTATAGTCTCCTATGCGCCGATTCGCTCAGTACGAACTTTCTTTTGATGAAAGCTTACAGCCACAACTGCTTTACATATGGGACATTTAATCTTAATGATGCCCTCTACGGCAGTTGGATCTGCATCGAACAATCTTTTATTTTTACAACATGGACAAGCCACATGCACTTCCTGCACTCATTTCGCCTCCTATAAGAGGCCAGTTAAAAGGGATTGTCAAACTGACCATTGTTGATAATTATCCAATCTTCCTTTGCACTGTTCCGTAGCTTGATCCTAATGTAGCGATATAATTATTATATCGAACATTTGTTCTGTTGTCAATTAGTTTCGATTGTAGTCGAAAGTCCGAACTCTGACGAAGTGTATTTTCTGGCAATAAAAATAGCCAGGATATATCAACAACAGAGAGGATTATCTCTGTTATTGATATACCCTGGCTTAGCGGTGATCTACTTTGGATCCCTATTTGCTCAGTGGTTATCTACTGTAATTTTTACAAAATCTGTTTGATGCACCACGTAAAGGCTTTACCAACTTGGCAGTTCTATTGTCGTAATCAAATTCGACATATTTTCTGCAGTTTGGACACTGGTGTGTTGCCTTACCGTGTGCACTTAGTTCAACTCCCGCTTTATGTTGCGGGCAGCAAGGATACGGTATCATATCCACAAACTGTTCTGCACAGGTACCTATCATTAAATTCCTCCTTTCCATAAAAAATACCGGAATTGGCAAAGTACTCCCGTAAACAATTACGGTAGACTATAACCAACTCCGGCAAGCATTCTCAGTATAAAACCGGAACAGCGCTCGGCTCATGATCCATCATTTTTTTCTTTTACCATACTAAGAAGTTTGTAGTATGCTTCAAGACGTTCCTGCTGCTTCATCTGTTGTGCAATCTTACAAACAAGCTCTACAGCGGGCATTTGCTTATATTGAAATCCGTGCTTACGACTGCTACATTTAATATCCGCATGAGTAACGCCATCGATTTCTATTAATTCAAACAGCAATCTTCCGTCATCAAAGTTCACAGCTCCGGTAACTTTCTTATCTTCTCTCAAGCTATCATCTCCTTACACCATCTTCGGTAAAGGCTCTTCTTGATTGTCATGTGCATCCCTGATTATTTTATGTACATCACCTATTTCAGTTTTTGACATCTTATCTCCCATTATCAAATAAGAAATAATCATGCCGGCACTTTTGATAGACTCTTTTCCAGTAATCATCTTTTTCTGTGCACTTCCAATAATCAAAATGTTAAACCATAGTTTGTTTTCAAATGACCAGTCAACCTTGTTAAGCTTGGCAACAACTTCCTTCCATGAAACACCTTTTTTCTTAGCCAATGCAGCTACATGAGCTAATGCCATTTGGGTTACAGGTTTCATCAAGAGATTTTGCTCTCTTAATAAAGAAACAGGTTTGTCCGCCTTTGTGAGCTCCAAGTACTCTTTATATACATCAGTTTCAGCCAATAATTCTCTCCAAAACTCAACGATTTCTTCATATGAAACCTCTTGTTCTTCCTGTGATGGTAACAGTTTCGATGAGTAACCTTTTTCCTTTAATATAGTTTCAGCTATTGTATAAAGAGCGCTCACTGTGGTAAGCTGCTTACTTCTCTGTGAAAGTGTATTACTTTTCCAGTTTACAAGTTCACATTTTCCAATTGGTGCGAGTACCTCTCCATCACTGAAAAGTTTTCTTGCAATAACAGCATAAATGTCGTCATCGCTGGTTATTATATTATCGCCACGGCTTGTTTGACGTGCGTATTTGTTAACCTTATTGAAGATCTTTCTAATTTTCTGATTATCCTTGTGCTCAACCAAAATAATACTTACTTCTTCATCGGCCAACTCCGGATGAGGTTCCAATGATTTCGTTGTTGAAGGAACCTTTGCACCTGCAGGTAATCCATACACACCTCTAATGGCAATGCGAAGGCTTAATAACCTATGCTGGCCATCCAATGCAATTAATCGTTCCTTTCCAGGTAGTGTAAGAAATCCCATATCTTGCATCGGTATCTGATATGCTTTTGGCAAATCTTTCGCAACCTGAGAAACTGGTTCAAAATCTAATTCGTCATATCCAGAAAAAACATCTATAATCAAGCTGTTAAAAAATCTGTCTGGATCTTCAATAACATAAGGTACTATCTCATTAATAACTCTTGTTATATCAGGCTGACGTTGCATTTTTTCATCCGCTGTCATCTCACTCCATTCAGGAAGTTCAGCTGCAAATCCAACATTATCTATTAGTTCACCGGCGCGCATTTTTCCAATGTAATATACTGTGCTTCCAAGCTTTGCTTTTTGTACACCTATTGTGACCATAGTCTTCTCCTCCTATTGTTGATGATTTGATTTTAGCAAACATGGTAATGTTTGTCAATACATTTCTATTTCCATTCTGCAAACTTGTATTATTTTAAAAACCTTGTTTAAGATTATGTTTTTCTTTCTAAGACATAATTTAATCAAAAATATACCATGTTTGCCGCAAACTTATATGTTTTCGGCAAACATGGTCACTAGTGTTATCCTGCTAACCAAATTCCATATCCCTGCGTTTTTGCAGAATCATAGATGGGTTTCAATCTATCCTCCAAGATCCTAACAAATCGATCTCGTTCGATATTTTTAATATACAACTCCTCTAACGACCAAAGTGCATTAAGATTGTCTCGTTGGCACTCTCCAAAGAGGTGTGCTAATTTTTCGTGAGTATAAATCATCTCATTCAGCCTAAACTGGTTTTGAGCGAACCTCACAAAATATCTTTCCCAGTCTGGAAGCTTATCACGTTTACTTGAATTAAACGATGAGTTCACCGGCATTAAGTTCCACATCTCATCATTAGTAATGAAAGACCACGGAACAAAATGATCAATTTCATAATTCTTTTTTTCCAACAATCTTCCAGAGTAAATATCAGAAATACCTGTAGTATCAATAACCGCTGCCCAAAGTTTCCTAACATTTTGAAGTTTTCTTTGCTTCTCATTCTCTGGTTCAAGCTTATATATTATACCTGGCACCCCCGGATTTCTATCCTGAAGATATTTTATCTTTTTCATCTGAATCCAACCTCTGATTGAAACCATATTATCAATCAGAAAATGTTTCCATCTATCTTCTACAATTACTCTCTTACTTAATCCTCTTTCCGTACCTATCGTATACGGTATACAACAACTCTTGTTAATCCGTTCCATGTAAGCAATGAGACGAGTTCTCTGATCCCATAAAGGATCATTACCACCCAACTCTTTCATGAATGAAGAAAGCAATCGATAAGGAACATTCTTAGATATCTGATATTTTTCGTCATGAAGAAGCTTCTCATTTTCTTCAATTTTCTCTATGACTTGCCTCCTATCAGCCATGTGTTCAAGACAGTTTAATGTATCTAACTTATTAACTGCCCTTTCGATACTGTTAACGCTATTTCCCTGACTATCTTTAGTCCCCATTCTAAGGTGATATTCCGTTACTGAATACCATGCATCCGCTATCATTCCAGAAATAACATTATCAAAGGTAATATTTTCTTCCTGTTCTGACAAAAGCTGCATTATTGAATCAAGCCAATAAAACTTATAACATTCCGTTGGGTCATCCAGCATATGGATGAAACTTTCTATATTCAAATTACAGTCATAAATAACCATTTCATCCATATCTGTCACCGCCCACTAAAAATTAATGTATAGCTTGTCTGCCAAATTCTCAGTTTTAATCCAGTTAAGGATTTCATCTGTCAAATTCAAGATAGTAGCCTTTCCTTCACTTACAAGTTTCAAAAATGCTAATATTTCTGAATCCTCATCCAAGTCCAAATCTTCAAGGATTTTATCTGCCTCTGCTATTCCTTGCTTCAAATAATTATAATTATCTATCGAAGTATTCCATGAAGCAGCTTTCTTAATCTTATTTGTTGCATAAATTGCTTTGTTTTCATCAGGGATAATGCCTTTAACAGTGTCCAAAAGACTCAGTATATTGGCGGTTGCCTTGAAATAATACTCTGTCCATTCTTGACCGATTACCGCATACAATTTCTTTGATTCAGACGTAATATACTGTGTTGTAGCATTGTTTGCTGCACCAACTTGGACTACTTTATCACATGATCCAAGAAAACTTTTCAAAGCACTTATAACATTTGAAGATGGTCTGAATTCCGAATTTTGCACAGCGAGATTAACTTCGTCTATCATCTGCTTCAAATTAAGAATCAACTGTTTAAAATTGTAATCTGCCAGGGCTTGCTTCTTAGTATCTGCAGATGCAGTCTCCATCTCGTGGACAGTTTTCATATCAATAATGCATTCATTCAAAGTATCTATTAACATACTGTCCCCTCCAATCTTTCCAACACCTTACTACATTCACTAATTGTGACTTTCTCATTCTCAAATACGTTTTGTGAACCAGACGGATTGTTTCCACCACCAAGCTTTTCTTTTCTCACTGATAGTTCAGCCTGTATCTTTGCCATATCAGTAACAACTTTCTTTAACAATTGATCCAATTTTTCTACTTTCCTTATCGGATCCTGTGAAAAAGCCAATATGCAGTCCAACGCATTTGTTGTCTTCTGCGCTGCAACAATTTCTTTAATTGCCTTACTTGTTGACGTTGAATATTTTTTTACTTCATCAAATAATTCTTGATCATATTTTCCAGGCAGCTTACTATCTTCAGCTGTTCTGTAAAATTCAACGATTTTCTCAACCATATCCTCGATATCTTCATCATCAACATCCGTTGTTCCAAAGTTATCCTTAATTGCCGCCATTACTTCAGCGGCTTTTACAAGCTCTTCTTCCCGAACTTTATCAAGGCGCTCCAAAATCATTCTTAGAAAATCTCTTGCATCTCTACGAGGTTTCACCGGATCCACTAAATCCAATACAGATGATTCAACCATTAACTTCTCGTTCTTTACAGTCCTAACCATTGCATCAAATTTTTCTCTATCCAAAAATACCTGCGTATGACTTTCACCCTGAATGACGTTACAATATTGTATTACAGTTTCCCTATTGATTTTATCATTTTCACTTCTTGTAATTATACTGAGTAAAGAGTTCCATGCATCAGAATGTGAGTTAACCCCCAAACCTCTTATCCCATTTTCAAGGATATGTTCAGCCTTTAATCCTTCAACTGTAGTAGCTTTTGATGACCCAAAAAGAATAACTCTATAAAACTCCGCCATCATTGCACACTTAAAGTAATCTATTTCTCTATTTTCAAATGTCGTGATAGCTTCAATTAATGGTCTCTTTATTTTCTCCGTCCACAGCTGAACTCGATATACTCTTCTATCAGCTCCTTCAAAATTCCAACTACGTTTTCCAAGCACATTCCATTCAAGAAATGCTTCGATAACTGCCTGCGTTTCTCTATCAGCAGGAAGCTTATAAAACATCTGGTCTGCGCCACGTTTCTGACGATCAAAACCAACCAATCGATCCTTTACCTTTTTTATCTTATCAATGTTGTCCATTGATACGCCTTCAGCTTGCCAGTCGATTGCTGAGTAAAGGTAGCTACACATATCTTCTCTTGCTTTTGAAATCAAAACAACATTTCCTGTCGTTGCACCAACATTAATAGTTCCGCCTGCAATCCAATTTTCTATTACTTGTAAACTTTCATTAAGCTGAGCTCTCTCCGCTTGAAGTTTCTTCTCCGCTGCAATTTGAGCTGGCGTTTTTACAACCGTGGTACTTGTAGAAGTTTGTCCACTATTAGTACTTGCCGGCTTTGTTTGTTTGGATTTTCCAGCAACCTTTTTACCATTAATTAAAGGGAATCCCATATCCTCATATACTTGTGTTGAAAGTCCAGAGATATATGTATTTTCACCCTCTTGATATGTATCGGTTGTTGCATCACCCCAGATACACATGAATAAATACATTCGCTCAAACTGTTCATTTGAAACACCCGTCTTTTGGATTGCATCTCTCAGGCTTGAATTAATATTGGTGTTAACAATCTTAAAACCAGGGAAATTCTCAAAATTCCATAGGGCATCTCTAACGGTTTTTTCAACTACATCTCTCAGCAAATATCTCGGAGTTCTATAATTCTCCTGCAGAAGGTTATTGTACAAATAAACAATCGCTCTTTTTGAAAATGGAAAAAGGTTAAGAGCTTTTCCTTCTTCTGTCGTAGCGACATCCCATCCTTTACCCTGCTTAACTTCATGAATAGGCAATGAATTCCCTGATCCATCTGAGTTTGCCCATACATCAACTTCATCTTTTGGCAACGACATTGCATTAAGATATCGTCCCACAAATTCACATAAATCATCTTCGCTAGAACCAAAAACATCATCCGGTATAACAATAAACTGAGTAACTCGATTCTTATAGTTATCACGAAAATTACTCTTATAATACTCGCTGGTGGTTCCAATTATGGAGGAAATTCTGCACATACCATCTTGTTCATTTTCACCAGTATGCCATACAGTCAATACATTTAGTAACGCTTCATTGACACCTGTAAACGCAGTAATATCCTCGATAAGCAAAGTCAATGATTTTCCTTGTTTCTTTAACTCTTTTCTTATTTCCTTAAATACCTGTTCAAAATCTCCAGGTTCCAAACCTGCACAACTCTGAATTACTGTATCAACTTTTGAGTTAAGATATTTAGCTACAGCATCTGCAACCTCAGGTTCCATGTATAATTTTTCAAGTAAACGTACAGCTTTCTTGTCACCACCGTCATATTGAACCTTATCACAGAAAGCTATATCAACCTGAAAATCTTCTGGTAGAAATTCTGGAACGACATCACGATTATCCTGCACTCTGCTTTCCGCCACCTTGGAATAAATTCTTGCTATAGGTCCATCATCTGCCATCATTCGTGCCTTAAATAACTCATTATTTAAGAGCGGCGCAATTCTCTTTCTATCTGCATTATTTATATAATCAATGTCTTCGCCACTATCATCCTCAATTTCAACAATAAATTGATGATAAATAGCATTCATCAATTTACTCTCACTAATAGTTGATGTCGCATTTACCAACCTCTCATATAAATCTCTATTTTGAATAGATGCGACCTCTGGCTTTTCTAAAAGCTGTTTGATTGTTCCCTTCAACGTGTTGTCACTTCTTCGCACAAAAAGAACAACCTCATTATCTGGTTTCTGCCTTTCTATTTTTGCATCAAACCATCTAATCAGATGAGATTTACCGGCACCACTTGATCCAATTACAAGAACAAATTGATGCTGATCCTTAGGATTTAAAACAACTTTTTGGTATATTTGTTCTTCAGTATAGGTTTTTGATGTTACGCTTGAATCATACACCTTCTGCAACTGTATTTGCTTAAAAGGGACATGCGTAGCCATAAAATCACCATACGAACTGGTAATAGTATCTATTCTTATTACTTCTGACAATCTTTGTTTTGCAACTTCGGAATTCATACTTAACCCCCTATCGTTATATGGGTAACTGTAGTCTCAAGATCATGACCTTCACATGGATGTAATGACCATATTTCTTGAGCATCCAATCTATGCTCTGCTTTTATTACGCCCAGATCATTAAGCATTCTAATCGCATTTGAAAAACCATAATTAAATGACTTAGTATCAACAGCATTATGCAAAGCTATCTTTGCATACGGCATAATCACATCAACAAATTCGTCTATCCTATATTCCGTCTTTTTCTTGAGCTTAAGACTATCAATAATATCTCTGAGAAAAATAGCTGTATTAGGAAGCAAAATACCTGCGGCACCAGCCTGTGGTTCATGCATATATCCAAATCCCAAGAATGCCATCCAGAATCTCCACGCACGCATATCATCTTCTATTACCTTTACTCCAATATAACGTCCCATAACATCACTCATTTTTGAAACGCTATTGTGACCGAGTACGTCCGTTCCCATATCCAAATATCCTTGAGTCACCATATAAAATAAGCTGTCAGAAACAAGTTCCAAGTGCATGTTGATGTAATGTCTCAGGTTATCTATACTTTTAACAACATCTTTATCTACAGCCAAAGAAATCGTATTTTCCTTTGTGTTGATAAGCTGCAATTGCTCTGCAGCAGTTCTAACAGTACCAAAATACGGAGTTTTTCCACCAAGATTCTGCGGCTCAAGCAACAATTTCAACGAATTTTCATCCATTGGTCTGCTTACCACTTCTCTGCATAGTGCATATACTCTTTCAGGTATTGCAGACGTTTGCATTCTATTTCCAAACATAATCCTACATCCTTTCCAAAATATAACTATCTATCTTCGGTCCCTCAACCATAGCAGATATTGGCTTTTGAACCTTTTGAATAAAGTAATCCTCTTTGACAAAATGAATCAATCTAATATCGTTGTTCTTATACTTCCTAAGTGTTGAACAAAATTCATATGCCTTATCAGCACCTGAATTATATAAAGCAACAACACCACCAGAAATATAATAGCTGGATCCTTGCGTACAAAGTTCACGATATTCCTTGATTCCAATAACCATTACATTACTCTGCTTATTCATATTGAGGATTAAATCAAAACCATGCTCAATACTTGTATCTTCAACAACAATTATGCTAGCGCCTGCACTCACATAACGATTCATCAAAGAAAAATCATCCTCTTCACCTATAACCAAAACTTCATTTTCACCCTGACACAGCTTATTCAACTCTGGTGTGATTGTTTTTTTAGGCTCTTTTACAGGTAATAACAACGGAAACTTTCCTTCTTCCATCATTTCTGGATACTGATGTTTTGCACATCCACCGCAGTACATAGAAACCTTATCATACGTGGAATAAAACATTTCAGACCAACAAATTCTATCACTGAATTCTATTCCATTTTTAATTCTCTTAAGCTCCTTTTCAAATCCAACAGCTTCTTCGTCTCTTATATCTGCTATAATTTGCGGTGCAACTAAAGATTCACTACGCAACGCATCATCCAATATATCTATTCGAATTTTGTAACTTTCATTACTTGCGTCATATACCATTGACTTAATCGAAATCAGATTATGCCTTCTTAGCAAAAGTATCACATAAACATTCCACTGAATATCCAATGCATTACCATCATCATCCGTACCTTCTTTTGGCTTTACTGATGTATCGATTGTAATCATTCCCTTAAACCATGAAGTTTTAGGACTTTTATACATGTACACCCATCTTTTCCAGATAGTTTCAGGTTTTAATACAACGCTCATTCTTCCATAGGCAGATTCAATATCATCAACTGGATTGATGCACATTACGCTCAAACTCACCAACCCATCTCTTCCACCTCGACCAAGTTCCTGGTAATACTGATTTGGAGTATCAGGTATGTACAAATGTAAAACAGTTCTTACATCTCCTTTGTCTACTCCAACTCCAAATGCTGATGTCGCAATAATCAGATCTATTTTATTTTCTGTCCAGTCCTTGATAATTCTTTCTCTTTCAGCAGACTTTGTATTTCCAGTGAATGTCTCCAGGCTATTAAGACCAGCAGAAATAAGTGTCTTCTTAATTTCTTCAGCTTCTTTTGGCGAATTGATATATACAACCATTGGATGTGGTAATTTTTTCACCAACTCAATCATTTTTCGCCTTTTATCCAAATAACTCTTTGCTTTCACAAGCATATAACGTGGCTCACGTCTCAGTGCATCACACCTGACTTCAATCAACTTTCCAGTCGTTGCAAACATTTGCTTCAATTTCACTACCGCCATTTTTGTATAGGTTGCAGATAATAAAACTGTACGAAGCTGGGAATTAACTACCAGTAGTTCATTTCTCCAAGGTTCAAGACACTGATAATCAACTCTGAAAAAATCTCCCCACTCAATTACAATATGAGCTTCATCAACAATTAGATTTTTGAGATACTTTTTTGCATTAGCCTCAGCTATCATATTCACAAATTCAGTGTTTTTGATAAGTGCCTCTGGAGATATGAACAACAGTCTGGCCGTCTCAGCTTTTATTGCATTTCTAAGTGCATCCTTACGCTCTAATTCAATACCACTGTAATAACAGAAAATTTCATTATCGGCATTATGCTTAACATTGTTCTTAGCATTGCGCACCTGATCTATTGCCAACGATACAGTAGGGACAATAACAATTGTTAATCCATCCTGCTGATACGCCATTGTTTGTGTTATTAAGCTTTTGCCGCCACCAGTTGGTAGTGAAACCAAAGTTGTGTATCCCTCAGGTGTATTAAGAGCTCCAAACACTGCCAATTTCTGTTCTAAAGACTTGAATTCCTTATAATGCGTCAAATTATAAATGTACGCATTATTACCATAGAATACATCTTTCTGCTTTTCCGTATCAGTTCCTACCCTTTTTCTTTGGAAAGCCTGATCCACGAAAAAAGAATCAATATAATCTGGCATTTCAAGACTTGCATAGTACAGTCCATCAGCATTTTTTATAATGCCGTACTCATTGTCCGGCGAAATTACTCCCTCTGGAATGGATATCTCATTCTGAAAAACCAGTAAATAATTTCTTAGAGAACACAAAAAGACATCCTTACTTGCTATTCCAGATTTGTACTTATCAAAATAGATAATTAATCTTTTTGCCGTATTGTATTGGAAACTATTAATGGCAGAATACTCTCCCAGAAATTCTGGCATACTTCCACTAACACTTCCATTTATGTAGTTTTCAACATAGGTTTCTATAACCTTCGTATCCATTATTTCTTCACCATCCAAACAAAGCATGCTGATTCCAACCTAACAGTCGGTTTTGTAAGACTTTCTAATACAACATCAAAGATTTCTTTCATTTTGTCATAATCTTCCAATTCTTGATTATAGTATTCCGAAGTAGCAATCATTGATGTAAGAATTCTATCCATCTCTGCTTTAGCTTCTGCCGTATGTGATCGCTCCCTTAGTACCTTTAAAGCCTTATCCTTACTAACCTTTCTTGATTTCTTAACCAAGTCAATCCATCTTTCCTGTGGATAAGCACTTCTGAAATAATCAATATTAGATGCTCTATACTGTGAAAATATATGTAAAAATCCCTCATTCCTACTACGTCTTCCAAGATGATCTATATCATCCTTACTGCTTTCAAAATCACGTTGCAACATAAGGTTAAACTCTCTTATAACCTTGTCATCAGCAATATCACCCTCTGCGCGAATTCTTACAGGTACCTGTACTTGTTCAACAGCTAGATAATTTCTAAATGCACTTAAATATGAAAGTGGAACTCCCTTTTCAATCAATAATTTTTCGTTAGGATACAGCGACCATGTGTAAACAAAGCCAGTCCAATTAATACTTGACTTCATTGCAAAAGCTGCTGCCTGACCTCTACAAGATCTCATGGCGTTGTCAACAATACAATCAAATATGTCATCTCCCGGTGCAAAGAAGTGAATATAATCATTTTCAATTGCTTTCTTTCTGCTAAATGTACCATCGATTGAACGACTATAGTGGGATGTATTTTTATCTTGCTTATCCTGACGCAACTCGTGAATCTTACTGATAAACTGATTTTGTCTCTGTGCAAAATACGAATCCCAATTCGGCGGAATTAATAATGAGTTTTCTGCTGATTTTGTTGAAAAAGAATTGTCGTTAAAACTTATAACTTCATCTTTTTCCACAACATCTCTGAACCCTGAAAGCATCGCCCACTGGAGCATTGCATCTGCAAACATTTTATTTTCATTGCGGTTGTAATACTTAACCAGACTAATCAATTCCTGATTCATCGGTCTGTAAATATAGGCAGCCGTATCAAAATGCTGTTCTTCACGAACTTCTTCCTTAAGTCTTGCTGATCTATCAATTACATTCTGTATTTCATTTGTTAACCCGAATCTGAAATCCTTAATAATGGCTGATACTATCGCATTATTGATATCATTCATGATGATTTCTAATCCACTCAATGAATGATTAAATATTTTCAATCCATTGTCCCAGAATTTAAACAATTCCTCTTCTAATGTTTCTTCCGCATACGGAACCACTGACACGATAGGTCTTCCACTTTCTCTTCCCATACGATCCAGTCGACCAATTCTCTGTTCAATTGCATTTGCATCCCACGGCAAATCAATATGAACCACATAGTCCGCACACTGGAAATTTCTACCTTCTCCACCAGACTCATCACAAAGCATGATTGTACAATTTCTATCATTTTGGAATTTACAAACATTAACCTCTAATTCATCCGCAGACATGCCTCTTCTAAAACAGCTAAAACCATTCTCCGTATAGAAATCGGCAAGCATTTCTTCGTACAATTCAAAGGTTTCTTTATAATTTGTAAATAACACAACTTTCGAATCAGTTGCATATTCATCGAGATAATACATAGTCTGCACTATTCTGGACATATGTTCTTCGGGTTCATCCAGCACATCAACTATATTGTCGGCAATATCTTGCTCATACATTTTCCATCTACGCAGATTTTCTTTTAAGCTATCCGGTATAATAACCCCATCTATTTCCAGAAGCTTAACCTGCTGCTCAAATGCCCATGGTGAACTAAAGAATGCTCCAAAAAGAGGTTTGAATATCTTTTCAAACTCCTCCTCAGTTAATTCCTTTTCAGTAATCCATGTCACTAAATCCTGATATGCACCATATTCATAAAAATTCTTATCTGGATCCAACACATATGGAAGTGAAGTCAGCTGTCGTTCCGGTAAATCTTCAAGCGTATCTCTTCTATTTCTGATTATGTTCTTTTCAATCTGATAGTTTTCACACAAATATGAAATGGCAACCTTAAAATGATGGAGTCCCAAATCTTCGTCATCAAAATCTGCTTTCTCATACATCTCTTTGAGCATTTCATCTCCGACAATTTTATAAAGCTTTTTAAATCCGCTCAAAATATCTTCGTAAAAATCCTCACTGTCTTCATTATCGTGTGGATCTTCTTCTGCTTCTAAAGAGTCCCTAATAGCCTCATCTAAATCCTCAATGTTGGATAGTACCATTGCTGCTGCTTTAGTAATATTGCCCTGTTTTTCAACCAGCTCATCGAATTGCTCTTTTGTACATGAATCGTATTTTTCCGGCAAAATCAAGCGAAGTAAATCCAAATAATCAGATCTCTTCTGTTGAACTGGTGTAGCACTTAGCAAAAGCAAATTATCGGTATTACGACTCAGTCTATGAAAAGCATCATAGTATGCCTTATATCTTAACAATCTGTGTGCTTCGTCAATTATTGTAAAATCCCAATGCTTTTTACATTCTTGATCTGAAGCTGTCTCCAACTCTGCAAACGTAATAAAATTATTGTTCTCGTTTTTGCCTTCATACAGGTCAAACTTTAAGAACAATTCTGTTTTCCATTGTTCTAACAATGATCCTGGAACAACAATCAAAGCGTTAACATCACTATGTCTTGAGAAGAAGACTTTCAAAATTGATGCTGCTTCAATGGTTTTACCCATACCAACCTCATCAGCTAACATATATCTACAAACTTCTTCCTGAAGACATCTCATAATTGATTTAAGCTGATGTGGCATAAGAAAAATCTTGCATCCTGCCAACTCCTTAAATCCCATAATTGAATTATCAAGAACATTCATTGTCTTTGTAACAATACTTCTGCCAAATAACCAGCAAGGATTTTGAAATTCATAATGTTGCAGCTGAGAAGCCGGATCAACCTTGCCAACTGTAAATGGTGCTGTAATTCTATTTTCTGGAACACAAATTAATGACTTGTCATACAGATTCTCAATATAATAATCATAAAATTCATCTTCCTTTTTTACGCAGGAAACCACCTTATACTTCTCTTTCTCATAGAGAACAATTGAACCAACAAAAAACTGGCATCTTTGCACCATTGAGGTTGGAAGCGGAGCAGTTTTCGGGAAGTTGTCGTAGTACACACGATAATTAAATGGGTCGTTAAACGCAATCTCGACAATGTCTGCGAAGCTATCTATTTTGGTAATCTGCCCCATCAAAAAATCACGCGGATTAATCATGTCATGATCAATCGGACAGCGCACATACATCTTCTCTAGTAACATAGTCTCACCCTTTCATTGTTAGTTTCTTCCGTACTTATATGGTTCTAAACAAATCTCTCTTACAGCACAATACTGGCACCATTCATCACAAGATTTTGCGTAACCGGCTGCGTTAACACGATTACTACTTAACCTTGTTTCTATTTCCCCTTGAGGAACTTCCTTGAAATATCCTGAGAAGTTTCCATCACCACTGCCTAATTGAAGATATATAAACTCTTCTCTTTTTTTCATATATGTATCATCTGTCGGACTTATCATAGGAAATGTTGTATTGTTCCGTAACACACTTTTCTGTAAATAATTTTTCGCATTAGTAATAATATCCATACGCTCAGTATGCATATCTTTTACGAACTCAAACTTTCGTTCGAGTTTTCTATATTCATCATTCAAAGTGTCAAGCAACATATCTTCCGTCGCAATCTGGCCTTGAAGAGTTACTCTTGCTGTATTCTCCAATAATATTTCCAGATATTTCAAAAGTAGAAAATGATCCCTGAACACGGCTCTCTTTTCTATTGTAGATTCCAAAAGGAATCTATATTTGCAAATCCGATAACGATATAAATCATATTGTCCATAGTTGTTAGCTGTATCAATATCGAAATGAAAATGCCTTATGGCTTCAGGTAATGTTCCAGCAGGTTCTGTTTTTGGATATGCCTTCTTTGCCTCAAGAATCTTCAGCAAATAAAACATCTCATTCTCTTTGTCATCTACATTTTTCACATAGCTTAATTTAAACTTAACCCTATTAAACTGGAGACCATATATCAATGCATATCGTTTGAAATTCTTGTATTCTCTTCTGGATTTAACGTAAACCTGATACTTCCAATCAATAGGATCCTGCGCAACTTCAAAGAAAGTTACATCCAAAGGCCACGGAAATCTATCTCTACGAGTCACGTTCATATCATTATCTGAAAGACACGCAAAATGATATACAATATCTTTATTTTGTTTTCTGCTCTTTAATATATCGCCATCAATTTGCTCAAAATCTCTGACAATCCAATTGGCGCTAATTCCCTTCTTAGCCTCTTGTTTTAGATAATAGGCCATCGTCTCTTTCAAAACATCAAATGAACCGGTAGCATCAATTTTATCTACTTCTTCCAAGCGAATAAGGACACGCTTTACCACATCTCTAAATTCGTCCTCCAGATCTTCTGCCTCTAGTATTCTTGTTTCAAGAAACTCTTTTATTCTCCTATAAAACTTCTTAAAGTTATTCTCTGTATCCTCGAAATCAGCATAAAAAAGCTTTGTAATCTGATCCAACTGTTTCAAAGCTGCAACAAGTATATCTATCTCCTCCGGTGTAACATCAAAGTATACCAATCTACTTCCTATGCGTCTCTCAGTTGTATCCTTCGCTGCTTTTCCAATTCTCTTTTTCAGTTTTCCTAATAAATCTGTTATCTGTTCTATTGTCTCCGCACGTATAAAGAACTCTTTTGTTCTATTGAAAATGGAATAAAGCTTCCCTGGAGTTTCCTCCTTTATAAATCCAGAATTCAAGCATTCAACAATATCATTCATATTTTCAATTTGAATGCCACCTTCCTCTGCATTCCACATATTGGTGATGGAAAGGAAAAAATGACCAATCGGGTATGTCAAGAAATGACGTTCACCAAATTGTTCAGGATAATAAATCTTGAGAATGTTATTTACACTATTATTAGCCGCATAGAATTGTTCCTGCATATAATACAGAGTTGATCTTCTTGAATCTTTATCTCTTTCCTGGCGTTTCAATGCATTCTCAAACACACCTGCAACATAGCTGGCAAATTCTGTATTGTTATCAAACTCCATCACCTCAAAAGGACATTCTTCTTCATTTTCTTCCGGATGTCCCTCTACTAAATTTGCCATTCTGTCTGCTAATAGATTCCCCTCATAACTATTTGCCAGCAATGGATTAGGCTTAAATTCATTAGTAAACTGACTTTTAATAGGCAAATCAAATGATGAGTATACATCTATCCATGTTTGATATACATTCTTATACTGCTGCTGATAATTAAATAAAAGAATCACTCTTTTATATTTCGCCACCAATTCAAGCGTTTGAAGAATCATTGGTGAAAACTGATGTACTCCATGAATTACAATCGTATCCACATCAACAGCACTTATGTCAGCTTCTTCACGCTCAAGTTTCATTCCCTCACGAATTGCATTTTCAATATCACTCTCAGAGAAATGTCTTTTCAACGTAAAATCCTGAACCAAATCAGATTTTCTTATTATTCTGTATAGTTCAACAAGATGACGTTGTTCTTCAGTCATCAATTCAGTTCGCATTTCTTCAATACTCATATCTAATTCAAACAAAATGCGCAAACTATTGCTGAGCTGTTTTCTGTTGAACCTCAATGACTGCTTAATCTTCTCTTCGTTCTCTGTAATATTCAATCTATTGATAGCTTCGTCTATCACCGTATATTGCTTGATTTTACATTCACCGCTCTCCCAATAAGCGAAGAGTCCTTTTACCAAATTCTCAACAGTAGACACCTTACCAGCCGTCATCTCTTCATATGTTCCCATCATTCCGTTCGCCATTGTCTGTGACACGCAAAAATGAGGACAATTCTTTATGGAATCCCAGTATAATTCTTTATTTATTTCATATGGATTGCTGTATGTATAAATAGAAAACGGCATCCCTTATACCTCCAAAAACCTACTCCAGCTCATGTTGGATTTTTTATCCGCATCCTTCATCCAGATGCAATTTCTTATTGCTCTCGTCAATGCAACATAAAGAATTCTTGCTTCCTCACAGATTCGTTGCCCAATCTCTTCCTGTGAATCATAATTCGAGTTACAATCCTTTTTGTTTTCATCAACCTTAATTGAATATGCCAACTTCGAATTACTGTAATTTACATCCGTGTTAGCCTTTTTCAGATTATCAATAGCCTGAGCTGTAAACGGCAATATTACTGTTCCATATTCCAATCCCTTAGCCTTATGTACAGTTGTACACAGGAACTTAATTCCCGTCTGATCCTCTGCGACAGTTCTGGCAAGTTCTTGCTGCTTTGTTAATATATTGATCTGAATAGAGTTTGCAATAACTGTTAACGTCAAGTAATCAACGCTATATGACTTTATAATCTTCTCAATCAAAAGCTCATAATTGGACTTATAAAATCTTTGCTTATCTATATCATCGCTATATTTGTTCCAAGGCTGCAATGTTTCAAATATTGTCTTAAGAACAACCAAAACCGGATTTGCCTGGGCATACGCTACTAATCCGTTCCAAGACTTATTCATTCGTGCCATGAAATACTTATCTAAAGCTTCAACCAGCTTCTCTGTTTGAACATTCTTTTCCTCATTTTGAAGACCTTGATACCAGAGTGGCATATCTACATAATTTGATTCTATAAAGTTAACCAGGTATACTGGATCATCAGGATTTGTCAACGCCATAAGTAACTTGCAAAAATCAATCGTGGAATCTAACTGATATAAATCTCCGCCCACTTTTGTTTCAATTTCTATCTCTTGATCCAGTTCTTTACATCCTTTTATGATGGTTTCAATCTGCCAATTTTCTCTTACGAGTATAGCGATTGTCTTTTCCTCTTTGCTTAACTTTCTTGTCTTTTCTAATTCAATAATTTTTCCCTTTTCTCTCTTTAGTAATCCAAGTAAAACTTCTAATTGTTCATCATTCTTTCCATGGAATGAAACGCATTCAAACAGCTCCTCTTCTTTAGCTCCACCACATAGATTACTTACCAAATGATCTGCATCAAAAGTATACGGCAACCAAGCACTGGCTCCCATTCCTTGGAAAATCTCATCCATTATTTCAAGCAATCTGGAATCTGTTCTATAATTCGTATTTATCGTATGTTCTTCCCACTTATCCGGAGTCGCATTTAATCTCTTAAAGGCACTAATTGTCGCACCACGGAAGCGGTAAATACTCTGTTTCAAGTCGCCTACAACAAACAAATTACACTTCTCACCTATAAGCTGTTGTATCTTCAAAAATGAATCTATCTGTGCGTCATCGGTATCCTGAAATTCGTCAATAAAAATATATTTATAATCTAAATGTGTTTTTTCTTTATCTTTCTGGTTAACAACATCATTCAGAATGATCATTGTTTCCCTTAAATCAATCTTATTGCTTTCTTGTATTCTAGTCTCATACTCTATTTCTGCAGCAATAATAACTTCCATTATTATTTCATTAAAAAAAGGAAGCAATCCCGGAGCTTGTCCTAGCTCCTCATCTTTGATTTTCTTTATATCAATACTCTTGTTATAAAGCTGATTTGAAAACTCTACCAACATTCTTCTAAATTGATATAAAGGCAGCTTTATTTCATTGATAAAGTTTGGATTTTCAGCCTCTTTCTTTGCAATAAAATCATTTAAATACTTTTCATATATCTGCTCTTTTATATAGTCGCCAGAGGTAATTGCAAAATTATCACCTAATCCCATTTGCATGGATGCTTCCTTAATAATTTCACGGGCAAATTTATGAATCGTTGAAATACGCATGAAATCAGTATCTTCAATGTATTTCAAAAACTTAGGATTAGATGTTAATACGAAATAGTTTATAAACATCTGCTTCAGTCTATTCTTCATATTGTCTGCTGCATCGTTTGTAAAGGTAACCATAGCAACATCATCAATCAAATTGACTGTTGGATTTTCATATTTGTTGCAGAGGAAAGCAATTCTTGAAACCATCGAATATGTTTTCCCGGTTCCTGCTCCTGCTCTAACCAAAATATTCTTTTTCGGTGATGCGTGCTCGATAAAATACTGTTGAATATTAAATGTACTTTTCTCTGCCAGTTTTTCTAACAGCTGTTTTTCTTCAAACGAGCAGTCTCCCTCATAAATTGTTGCAGATTCTTCCAGAATATCAGCCAAGTCTTCTACTACATACAATTCTAAATTAAATATTCTAAATGCGTTATTCTTTACAACGAATTCGTTTTCTGCATCTTTTTGTAATTTAAGATTTTTCTTTTCCGCTAATACGCCTTTTTCGTTCAGTTCTCCTTCCAAAACATAGAGAATAGAATCTGCCATATCTTCAGAAGAAACAAAAATAATTGTTTTTGTGCCTTTTAAATAGCTGTCTACGATATCATGAATCTGCTTCTTCGCAAGTTTCTTGGCATTAGCAACTACCATTGAATACGGAACTTGACTGCTAAGTTCTAAAGGCTTTTTCATCTGAAAATGAGGTTCAAAGTGCTGTCTGATTTTCCCCATCAAATCATCATCCATTTCAGCATGAGGAATGGATTTGCACTGATTGTATGCATTAAGCAACTTATCGCCTAAACGAATCGGATCTGACAAATCTTCCTTAAAAAGAGTCAGTGCCTCTTCAGATACAATATCTAACCTTTTATCGTAATATTCTTTCTTTGAAATAAAAGGATAACAAACCAAATCAAATATCAATGGACTAACATTGTACTTGTCGCTTATTAAATTTAGTAATCCAAATCTGTAGGCTCTAGCTTGCTTCTTTGGAGATTTCTCAGGTTTGTCATATCCCTGAACTATTATTTCATCTACACCAGCTACATCAAAAATACTATCTGCTAGCCAACCTTTTACCTCAATAATAATCATTCCAACATTCTTCATTAGAATGCAGAAATCAAACTCTCTTCCGTCAACCTCACGACTGTTGTATACAATAGCCTCTCCTGGTAGATTATCAGAAAGGCTCTCCCAAACTTTACCTTCGCCTTTATATTCAGGTTTTTTATCTATCATCATTGCCATGATGCTTACCCCCGATACGTATTACTCAAAGAAATCCTCGTTAATCTTATATACCGTATATGTCTGAACTTTTTCTAAGCCAATTCCATATTTGATCATCAGTTCCGCAAGCAAATCTCCATCTATAAGTTTCAAACTCTTTTGCTGCTGTTTCTCAGCATAGTTTCTTGCTTCTTTTGTGAATGTGGATGTTGTAATAAAGACACCCTTTTGCACATCCTGCATAGCACCTACAAAAGCCTGTAGTAGTGGTCTTCCAATCGTATTACTACTATCATTTCTTTTTGCTTGGATGTAAATCTTACTTAATCCAAGTTTATCCTCGTAGATTACGCCATCTATTCCACCATCATGTGATTTTCCCAATACATGTCCTGATAATTCATCTGATCCATATCCCATCTCTAACAGAAGATTAACCACCAACTGTTCAAAAAAGCTAGGATGACAGTCCAAGATGTGATCTAATATTTGTCTCTTTATATTGTTCTTATAAAACAGATATGTAAGATCTATTTTTTCCTCTGGTAGTAAATCATCCTCTGATACTGGCTTAGATTTTTTCTTTGGTTCATCCTTATCTGCCAGGTCTTCTTGATCTTCTTTTACCAAAGCATATAGATTTCTCGTACCTTTTTGACCTACTATTTTAAAATACTTAACCGGTGAAGCTCCTGGAAAATCCAATCCCTCACAATGACAACGTAGTTTTGCATTGACTGCTGCCTCTGGATCTTTAGCCCCAAACTGGTATAAGTCTCTTTCTTTTATTTTCAAATATGCTTCTTTATATGTTAGACTTTCATTCTCTTTCAGAACCTCAACCAATGCATCTACTATTCTCATACATTCACCTTCTACAATTCACTTTTTAATATATCGATTAGCTGATGGATTTCTTCCTCTGTCGTGTATTTGTTTAGCGAAATTCTCAATACCTTTGACACTTTTTCTTCCAGCCCCAAAGCTGTTATTACATAAGAGGGTTCTCCCGCGCTACAAGCAGAACCCGTCGATAATGCAAACTTATCGCTTATATGTTTTATAAATCTTTCGTTGTTGAAATCCTTCTTATCGATAACAACACTAATTATTCCAGGTAGTCTTTTTTCAGATGGATTGGTTAAAAAGATTTCAGGAATTGTGCTCAATCCACTCACTAAAACCTGATCTAGCTGCAAAATTCTCTGCTCATTTGCTTCGAAATCTCTTATTGCAATTTCTGCCGCTTTACCAAATCCAACAATATTGTGAACAGCCAAAGTTCCTGCTCTAAAACCATTTTCCTGTTCTCCGCCATGCATGAAAGCTGTAATTGGTGGAATACCATAGGCGTCACTCTTTACAAAAGCGGCTCCGACTCCCTTAGGTCCATAGATTTTATGTGCTGAACATGATGCAAAATCTATACCCAAATCGTGAACGTCTATTGCCATTTTTCCAATGGCCTGTGTCAGATCAGAATGAATTGCAATCCCTTTCTTCGCACATAACTTAGCAATTTCCGAAATATTACTAATAGTTCCGACCTCATTATTTACATAGATGGCAGATACCATAGCCGTGTTATTCTTAATTGCTTCATCTATTGTTGTCACCAAGATTTCACCGGTTTCAATTATACCAACAAAGGAAGCCTCATATCCTCTATTCACTGTTTTTTTGCCACCAAACAAGGTTACTGTCGGGTCATTGTTTGAATACAAATCACCGTTGAGATATTTGCATGTGTTCAAAGTCGCCTTATGTTCAGCAACAGATGTGATAATATGGTTTTTTCCATCGCCATAATAACGACGATAATCCATATAGCCTTTGATGACAAAATTTGTACTCTCTGTTGCCCCTGCAGTAAAAATAATTTCCTCCGGATTAGCACCAATCAGCTTTGCAACCTTGGCACGAGCATCTTCTACCGCATTATGGGCATTAACCGCCTTACAATAGTATTTACTCGAAGGATTTCCATATTCTTCCCTAAGATAGGGCAGCATTGCATCCAACACTTCCTCATCCACAGGAGACGTTGCGCTATTATCAAAATAAATCATACGGTATCACCCACTCCTAATACTTGAAGTATATATCTGTCCATATTCCCTGCATGATTATACATATCAAGTAACAACTCACTTCCTCTATCAATATGCGCCTTTACATATTTAGGAAAGAATTCTTCTTCCGGTAAATATCTGCCTTCAACTTCTTCAATTAACACTTTAAAGTATGTTTCATTATCTCCAGTAATCGTCTGTCTATTTAGATCCAGACCATCTGAATCCGATTCATAATCAGCTACAGATGTATTTTCCTTTAGTGACCAAGCAATCGCATGCTTTACTAAAGTATATGGCTTATAATTTGTTCTATTTTCCAACTCTTGAAATATTTCCTGAGTTCTCTTTGAAGTTTTTAATCTAAATATCATTGCTTACACCTCGAAAAAATAATGGTTTTCAACAGTAGTTCTGTTTTGACTTTCATCATTCATAAGAAGGTATTCCTTTGCTATATAAGGCTTGATAATCTCGTAATACTCTTCATTGATTTCTTCATCTGTCGAAAGAATAACTACCTGCTTACTGATATTAGGGAAAAACTTCTCTGATATCTCTCTTCTATGATTAGCATCAATACGTGCATAAGGAGTATCAATAATAAATGGTATATCCTGACCTGATAATTCAATAATTGCCCAGTACAAAGACAAGATAAATATCTGTCGTTCTCCCTTTGACAAGCGACTAATGTCAATTCGCTTATATAAATCAAGCGTCTTTTTCTTCTTTTCTGCCTCTATTGCTTGCTGCAACTGTGGCACCGTATCAACTTTATATTCTTCACACAGAAGTTTCATGCCCTGCTTTCCAATCTCCTGAGCAAATACTTCTTTACCAAGATTTTTTATCAGATGAAGAAGCTCTGTAGTGGAATATTTCACGTTCTGATAAAGATTGAATTGGAAGTCATCTTCAACTTCAATATGCGTAATCAAATTATTCTTTCTATATATGTGCTGTAAATTAGAAACAATAAGTGTTTCAAGATTGCGCTTAATTGATTCTGACTTACTATCAAGCATTGTTCCCATCATTTGGGACAATCCAGCGCTCAACTCAAATACATGTTTGTTCTGAGCACTATCCTTAATACTCTGGAATGCACGATCACGCTGCTGAGTAGCCAACGCCAACTCTTCCTTTGCAGTTGTCAAGCGCATCTCTGACTCGTGAATCCTTGAAAGAATCTCATCTTTCTTTCTCAGCAACGCATTTTCTTTTTCAGCATATTTTCCGGCATCCTCATCAGTCATAGCACTTTTAAGGATACGGTTGATTTCCATTGTTCTATCTGCAGCTGCTTTTCTTTTCTCAACCAATTCAACCATTGCATCGATATCAAAATCATCAATGGATGAAATCATTGCATTCACTCTTCCGGAATCTTCCTTGGAGAGGTCATGAACAGGCTGTGCACCCTCCTTGAATCCCTTTGGTTTAAACTTTTTAAGCAAAAATTTCATTAATGCATCAACTGTAGCATCACTTACTACTTCGCTCTCGTTCAGAGTATTTTTAATTTCCTGTCGCTTAAGTTTTTGCTGAACGTAATAATATATTTCACCCTTTTCTTCAAAATCCAGCTGTTCAGTAATTCTTCCAGTAAAGTCTCGAAGGATAAAAAATGGCATTGGTCCTTCAACAAACATCTTTATTTTTGTAAGAGATTCGGTTTTTGTATGCTCCGCTTCAGAGAATTCTTTAGCAAGCGCCTGACGCTCAACTTCAGTTATTCCACCAGCATTTTTAAATGCTATCTCAACCTCGATCAACTCAGTTTCAACCTTCTCTAACTCATCTTTGTCTGTTGCAATTTGAGCCTCTAGTTCTGCATAGCTTGTCTCTAGCTCCTCTGCATTTTTTCTAAGTTCTTCATACTGTGCATGTATTGCTTCTTCGTCTGTTCCTTCGGCCTTTCCAGCATATCCATTTGTATACTTACGAATTATTTCAAAGATGTCTAATCCACACAAAGTGTATATCGCATTTTTAACATATGAATTGTATGTACTAGTAGAAAAAATACTTCCAACTTCCTCGCCATCAAACAAGAAAAATTCAAATAAGTCTGGCGGAATCATTCCCTGTAAATAATTCTGGAAATATGACAGTTCCTGTTCATCCAGTAAATGACCTTCTGTTTTTACATAATATTTTTCTTCAAGCTTCTGCTTCGTATAATCCCACTCTCTAGTAATCTCATATTCCTTGACTTCTCGTTCAACCATTAGGGACACTGATATCTGAACACGTGACTCTACTACATCTTGTTGAAAAGCCTTTGAATTAATACAGTCTTTTATTTTTGCAATATACTTTGGGTTAACACCTACATAGCCAAAAGATAGAGGTCCATACAAAGCAATTTTTATAGCAGTAAACAACGATGTCTTTCCCGCACCATTCTTTCCACCAATCAAAATTATATTTTTATTACTATCATCACTTGTAAAATCAAACTCATTCAATCCCTCATAGGAGTTGAAATTGTATAACACTATTTTATTTATTTTCATCTTCAATCTCCTTTAGGATTTCATGATGAAGCCATTGCTGATTAAGCAAACGCTCCATTGCATCTTTCATAATTCTTTGATTAGAAAAATTCTTATTGTGATAAACTGACAAAATTATATTTCTTACTAAATCAAATGGAACATCATTAGCTGCTGCCAATTTTTCCAATTCATCAACAGTCTCTTTATCAACAAGTGGTTCTTTATACTGATACCATGGTAATCTTTCCCCTGTTAATTCTTCGTATAATTCAACCAATGTACGTCTTGATAAATCCAACTCATCATCCCAGATTTCATCTATTGCCTTAAGTTCTTCCAAAGTAATCAGCTCATACCCCATCTGTTTCTGAGTTTCTATCAATTTTGTCAGAATAAGTTTTCTCGCTTCCCAGGTAAATGGACCATATCCCATTTCTCCGGATTTCGTTTCGTAAACAGTTCCGTTTCTACGCTTTTTTTCTCTATATTCGTCTTTGTCACGAATACCCATAATCCAGGTTCTAAATTCAGCTAATGGAATTAACTCACGATGGCCACTTCTGATAAATCCATTTAAAGATTTATCATCTTTAACAACAGTACAAACCCAGCATCCAAATCTTGAATTACCGCATGATTGTGTCTGACCGCCAGCATGAACACCAGCAAAAGGACACTCTCCACTATCTGCATCTGCATACAATGCTACAAGTTCATTGTTATTTGATCCCCAAGGAGTTTTTCCACCATCAAGTCTTAATAAAACATCCCAAACATCATCTGTAGTTAATTCAACGATTGGATTATACACATATGCATCCTGAATGGTTTCATGTCTGTTCATAAGACGATTAGCAAGTTTTCTTCCTTCAATTCGTCTTCTACGTGCTTCACTTTCAGCCTTTCGAACTCCAAGAAGGACAACAACCTCTTCGCCTTCTTTTTTTATTACATCTCTGATATAATCAGCACTAGGATTAATCTTTAATCTGTCAGTACACCATCTAAATGTTCCGTTCATTCTAGGCGTAGGAAATCCTCTACCTATTACATTTGCCCAAAAAGAATTATCTGCAGGTGGAGTTACCATTGTTGAAATAATAGGTAAATCATCATTTGCTGCAGCTTCTCCAAGAAGTTTATTCATCTTGCTGAAATATATCTTTATTAGCGGATTTTCAATTAAAGTATCAGAAGATACAATATATACATTTTTATTTCTTTCAGCTTTAGGAAGAGTTAAAAGCATCTTATAAACCAGCTCAACGACGGTCGTAGAATCCTTTCCTCCGCTATACCCAATTACCCAAGGGCGCTTATCTGACTGATACACATATTTAATTTCTTCTATCAGTTCTTCTAGCGTGTTCTCATTAAAATAACTATTCGTTGCCATCGTTGCTACCTCGATGCTGAGCTACCTGGCTTAATAAACCAAGACTCAGCTCCTTTCCTTCGTCGTCCATTTGTTTGATATAACTTATTATTCTTCGTTCCACATCATCTGCATCATCGCAAAAAAACTCTCTGCCCACTAACTGATCAAGTGAAATGTTATAAATATCAGCAAATTTTTTCAGTTGCTCAATATCGGGTGCTGTAACACCCCTTTCAATATTACTTATTACTTGTTGTGACACATTAAGCATCTCAGCCAACTCTGTTTGTTTGAATTTTTTACTTTTTCTAATCTCTGCTAATCGTTTTCCTATTGTTTGCATGTCTTCCATACTCCATCAAAGTAAATGATACAAATGGGCATAATTCGCCCAGTGTGCATAGTCATACCAAATACAAATTATACACGAAAATCGCAATAAATACAATAAAATTATGTATTTTAGCACTTGACTAACAGTATTCTTGTATTTTATAATAAATACAAACTTTTTGTTAGTTTTACACATAATAGAGAGGAGAAAAACAAAAATGGTTTGTAAAAAATGCTTAGAAGAACTTACTACTGATAATGTTTATCCCTCAGATCACAGATACTGTATAACGTGTGGAACCGAACACACAACATATCTCTCTGAACGCAGACAAACATTGGCTTCATTGCGTGAAATGAATTTAGAGTCCAAGATCATCCAAACAAAATATTTGATAAAATGTGCCGTTATGGAATTTGGACTTGATAAGGTATACATTTCCTATTCTGGAGGAAAAGATTCAACTGTTCTCTCCCATATAGCCAAAAGTATGTATCCTGATATCTTACACCTGTTTGCAAATACAACAAATGAGTATCCCGAAACATTAAATCATATACGCTGGGAAAAAGAAGAAAACGGTACAAACATAATCACCGTTATTCCAAGAGACTCACACGGTGAGGTCTGGACATTCAAAAAGGTAGTTGAGACATATGGATATCCTATGTTCTCAAAACGTGTTTCAAACGCCATAAGAACCTACCAACATGCTCTTACTGCTCGCACAAAGTCCAATGCCCAGGGCTATATTGATAGAAACTTTAAAAAATACGAAAAATATAAAGAGCTACCTATTTCAGATAAATGTTGCGACAAACTCAAAAAAGAACCACTTAGAAGAAAAGCCAAAGAACTTGGGCTCGAATGTGCAATACTAGGAATCTTAGCTTCAGAAAGCTACCAGCGAGAGAAAGACTGGTTAGAATATGGATGCAATGTGTTTCACGAAAGAAAAGACAATCAAAGCAGGCCATTATCATTTTGGACAGATGAGGATATTCTTGAATATATAGAAAAATATGATGTAAAGATTCCAAAGTTGTACGAAATGGGCTATACTCGAAACGGTTGCATGTACTGTGGTTTTGGTGTTCATCTTGAACCCGAAGGATGTAACCGTTATCAAAAATTAAAGGAAACCCACCCTGTTCAATACAGCTATTTCATCAAAAATTTCGGTGATTTAATGGTTGAATTTGAAATAAATGTGGCTTAAAAAACAAGGCTAATCTCACAATGAGGTTAGCCTTTATCTTTATCTATGTCTTCCATTCATCTGCCATTTATCATGGCTCTTAATACTTCTGATTGCCTGGTGGAGGCTATTCCCCCTACCGTGCTGATGATACGGATGACTAAATCTATGTTTATGGAATATGATACAGGCTCCCTCTGTCGGATACTCTGTACAATGCAGATACCAGTAATGTCCGGTATTACGGCTCTGTATTGTCACATCCCTATCATCTAAAGTAATAATATTGAAATACACAGAATCTAACTGTGCTAATTGCTTTTCATCAAACATTCACGCCTCCTATCTTCGTTTCTTAAACCAGGCTGCAAGAGCCTTATCAACAATATCTTCCACTTCCTTCGGATCTGTTTCTGCAAAGTACTTTTCTCTGATTCCGGCTGACAATTTGATTGGCTTAAATATGGGCTTTTCTTCAACCGGCAATCCTAAAGGATCAGGTTCTGGCTGAACTCCTGCGATAGCCTCTGTAATTGCTTTTTCGGTCATCGGTCCTTTTCTTACCTTTGCAGCCATACTCTCAGTTATCTTTATTCCAAACTTTTCAGAAGCACCTAATGCCAGTTTTTGTCCCTGCTCCGGCAAATACGATAATTGGACTGCTGCCGTAAGTTGCATCTCTCCCCTATCCAATAATTCCTTAATCTCTGGTATTGTCTGATTTACTCTCATTAGTCTGGCAACATGTCTTCCAGACAATCCATATTCATCCCCCAACGAATCTCTGTTTTTGGAAAGGTGGACATCATGTCCACCTTTGTCCGAACCACCTTCCAATTCCTTAAGTTCAGTGATAATTTCATCCCTTTTTCTCTGATAAAGCACTTTGTCATATCTCTCTGCCAATACAGCTGCTTTCTCAGAAACTGATAAATCGGTAAATGATCGTTGCATCAGATTTGTCTCGATAACATAGACATAAGCTTCATCATCCGGAAGATTATCTTTTACGATAGCAGGTATCTCTTTTAGTCCAGCAAGTTTAGCGGCATTCTGGCGGTTATGCCCTGCCAGCATCTCATATCCGTAATGCATTTTTCTAACAATAACCGGTGTGAGAATTCCGTGTTCCTTTATACTCTCAACCATGTCGTTGAGCCTCTCGCCTTCATACAGATGAAACGGATGGTGCCTAAAGGGCTTAATTGCATCAACATCCAACATTTCCACACAGTTGATACCAGATACTTCTGGCTCTCCGCCACCAATGAGATCCACAGCATCAGTAAATATCTTTCTTTTAGGTTCATTAGCTTTCATATCCTACCAACTCCTTTGCTAAATCTTCATAGGCGCTACATGCTTTACTTTCAGGGGCATATTCTAAAAGAGGTTCACTGTAATAAACAGCCTCTCCTACCTTTACCGTATTTGGAATTTTGCTTTCAAAAATCTTTATCTGCCCCTCAAATGTTTTCATCACCTGCTCTATGATGACCTTACAGAGATTCGTTCTGGCATCGCACATAGTAAGCAAAATACCTTCCACTTCAAGCTTTGGATTAATACGGCTTTTTATCTTCTTTACAGTTTTCAAAAAATCCTGTAGCCCCATCATTGCCAATAGCTGAGGATTAACTGTAATTATTACACCGTCTGCTGCAGCTAATGCATTTATGGTTAAAGCACCAAGAGCGGGGCAAGTATCTATGATAATCGCGTCATATCTGTCCTTCAGTGGTTCAAGAATATTAGAAAGCATCTTCTCAGCTCCCATTTCCAATCTAAGCTTGGCATCTACTACCGAAAGCACCATTGATGAAGGGATAAAATCTACACCATTTCTACTCTGAATGTAGTCTTCTGGAGCTGGCATTTCTTCATCTTCAATCTGATTCATCATCAAATGCCCTATAGTAATTGGCACTGCAGTCGTATCTTCGACCCCGAAACAAGTACTCATATTCGCCTGACTGTCAAAATCGACAGCCAGAACCTTTTTGCCAAGCTTTGCCAACGAATATGCCAGGTTATAGCTTGATACAGACTTTCCTACTCCCCCTTTTGCAGCTCCAACTAAATATACTTTTCCGTTTCTCATGCTCCATACCCCACTTTCCTCTCAGCAACAAACTGTGCTCTGATCTCTGCCTTCTCTGCTTCAAATCTTTTCTGCAACTTCTTCGTCTCCTGCTCCATAAATAAGGCTTCTGCTTCTACAAGTGCAGCTCTCTCAGTGTCCGGTGTAATAACAAGTTTGCCATTCTCACAACTTACTGAGATATAATCTCCGATTTCAAAGCCCAGTTCCTTAAGCCATTGTCCTTTCAGCATAATTGCCGGTGTGCTCTTATAGTGGTATCCACTCTGTCCATAGACTTTCATCTGTCTTGATTTCTTAATAGCCATGTTCAATGTTCTCCTTTTCTTTGATTCAATGAGGCTTTGAGGCAAGGCTGCTTAGAACTTCCATACAACGAAAAAGAGCCACTCTCCTAAGTTTTTCACTTAGAAAAGTGGCTCATGGTAAGCGCATTATTTATATTCTCTTATCTACCGCATAATACTTTGTTTTTTCAAACTCCGTATTATCAAGCATTATCGGGTATTATAGGTTCAAAATTTGCTGTACTTTTGCTGTACTGTTGGTCAAAATGGGTCAATTTTTTATGTCCCAAGTGCCCTCAAACCCGCATAAATGCTGACTTTTACTTATCTAATGACTTCATCGTCGGGAACAGGAGCACGTCGCGGATTGCCGCCGAATCCGTCAGCAGCATGCACATCCGGTCAATCCCGAACCCAATTCCGCCTGTAGGCGGCATACCGATCTCCAGCGCGTTAAGGAAGTCTTCATCCGTCGTGTTCGCCTCCTCATCCCCCTGTGCCAGCAGCTCTTCCTGCGCCTTAAAGCGCTCCCTCTGGTCGATGGGGTCATTAAGCTCTGAGTAGGCATTCGCCATCTCCCAGCCGTTCATGAAGAACTCAAAACGCTCCACGTACTCCGGATCGTCCGGTTTCTTTTTCGTAAGCGGAGATATCTCGATCGGATGATCCATAACAAATGTCGGCTGAATCAGGTGCTCCTCTGCAAACTCCTCAAAGAACAGGCTTAAGATGTCTCCCTTTTTATGCCTTTCTTCATATTCTATATGGAACTTGTCCGCAAGCTCCCTCGCCTGCTCAAGAGTCTCCACGTCGTTCCAGTCAACATCCGCATATTTCTTCACGGCATCCACCATCGTAATGCGCTCAAACGGCTTTCCGAGATCCATCTCCACATCGTTATAGACGATGGTCGTCGTGCCGAGGACTTCCTGCGCCACATGGCGGTACAGGCTTTCGGTAAGATCCATCATGCCGTTATAATCCGTGTACGCCTGATAGAGCTCCATCAGCGTGAATTCCGGATTGTGCCTTGTATCAAGGCCCTCGTTGCGGAACACCCGGCCAATCTCATACACCCGCTCAAGGCCGCCTACGATAAGGCGTTTCAGGTAAAGCTCCAGCGAGATTCGCAGCTTAAAGTCTTCATCCAGCGCATTGAAATGCGTCTCAAAAGGCCTTGCCGCCGCTCCTCCGGCATTGCTTACAAGCATCGGCGTCTCCACCTCTAAAAATCCCTGTCCGTCCAGATATCTTCTGATGGCGCTGATAATCTTAGAGCGCTTGATAAAAGTATCTCTGGACTCCATATTCATGATCAGATCCACATATCTCTGTCTGTAACGCATGTCTGTATTCGTCAGCCCGTGATACTTCTCCGGCAATATCTGGAGGCTCTTGGAGAGCAGCTTCACGGCAGACGCATGGATGGATATCTCGCCTGTCTTCGTCTTAAACACTTCTCCCTCAAGACCTACGATGTCTCCGATATCCAATTTCTTAAAGTCCTTGTACTCCTCTTCACCGATGCTGTCTCTTGCCACATAGGACTGAATGTTCCCTGTCTGGTCCAGGACATTGCAGAAAGATGCTTTCCCCATCACCCGTTTCTGCATGACGCGCCCCGCTAAAGTAACCTTCTGCCCCTCCAGCTCCTCATAACGCTCCAATATATCCGACGCATGGTGCGTCACATCATATTTTGTAATGACAAATGGATTCTTTCCGCTTGCCTGCAGCTCTGAAAGTTTCTCCCGGCGCACCTTCCTAAGCTGGTTCATGTCTGGCTCTTTTTTGTTGTTCTGCTGATTATTCTGCGTGTTTTTTTGCTGTTCTGCCACTTTTCTCTCTCCTTTCCGATTCTCTGTAAAGTCGAATGAAACCCCTCTGATGACGAGGGGTTCTTTTTTATCTCCATATGCCTGATTATAGAACTGTCAGAGGCTTCTCTGTCCGCTGGGCGTACTATACTGTACGGTCAATTGCAAGGATCTTGTATTCCATGACCCCTGCCTGCGTCTCTACCTCTACGACATCGTTCACCATCTTGCCCATCAAAGCCTGTCCCACCGGCGATTCATTGGAAATCTTTCCTGCCAGGCTGTTGGCTTCTGTGGAGCCGACAATCTTAAATTCCATCTCTTCATCAAACGTGATGTCAAATACCTTTACTGTGCATCCTACATTAATCTTATCGTAGTCAACTTCATCTTCAACTACTACTTCCGCATTCTTAAGGATGCTCTCCAGCTCTTCAATACGCGCCTCGATATCACGCTGCTCGTCCTTTGCCGCGTCATACTCTGCGTTCTCGGACAGGTCTCCCTGTTCTCTGGCCTCTTTAATCTTCTGGGCAACCTCTTTACGTTTTACCACTTTTAAATTCTCAAGTTCATCCTCCAGCGCCTTAAGGCCTGCATAAGTAAGTAATTTTTTCTTCGTTTCCATCTCGTCCAGCTCCTTTTCTTTCATCGCCGTACATGAATCCACCTTTCATAATACGAGCAAATTCTGCGAAAAAAATTGCCGTAACAATTCTCTTCAAAATCGTTACGCATTATGTAAATAAAGATATTTTCACAATTTCAATATTATACATAATGCCTTTCGCAATGTCAACAATTTCCGGGCAGAAATCATGTTTCCTGCCGCTAATGGCACATTGCCGTTAATCCAGTATATGCAATATCGCATTTTTTATTATCATCTCATTATAAAGGTTCCGGCAGCTTTTCATACAATAATTCCTCAAGCTCCCCATAGCTTTCCACACGGTTGATCTCATCCCTCATCCTTGCAGCTCCCTTTAATCCTTTCGTGTACCACGCCACATGCTTTCTCATCTCCCGTATGCCCAGGTAATCCCCTTTGAACTCCATCTGAAGCCTTGCATGCCTGAGCATCATATCCCGTATCTGTGCCGGCGACGGGCGCTCTTTCATCACTCCTATGCGCTCATACTCCCGCAGTTCGGAAAAAATCCATGGGTTACCCTGTGCGCCCCTTCCGATCATCACTCCGTCGCAGCCTGTCTCTCTCCTCATCCTCAGCGCGCTTTCCCCGTCGGTCACATCGCCGTTTCCAATAACAGGTATAGACACCGCCTCCTTTACCCTGCGGATAATATCCCAGTCGGCCTTTCCCGAATAATACTGCTCCCTGGTCCTCCCATGGACCGCCACCGCGGCAGCTCCCGCCTCCTCGGCAATCCGGGCGATTTCCACCGCGTTTGCATGATTCTCGTCAAAGCCTTTCCGTATCTTGACTGTCACCGGCTTTTTTATGGCCCGCACTGTCTGATATATGATTTCATGCACCAGCCCGGGGCGTTTCATGAGGGCGGAGCCTTCCCCGTTCTTTACCACCTTCGGCACCGGGCATCCCATATTTATGTCCAGCACCTGAAACGGCAGCTCTTCAATCTCATGGGCCATCCTGCTTATGATGTCAGGATCAGAGCCGAAAAGCTGCAGCGATACCGGATATTCTTCCGGATGAATGCCAAGAAGCGTCTTTGTATTTTTATTTTTGTACTGGAGCGCCTTTGCGCTGATCATTTCCATGCAAAGAAGACCCGCCCCCCGCTCTTTGCAGAGCAGCCGGAACGGGAGGTCTGTAACGCCCGCCATAGGCGCCAGTATATAGGGGTTATCCAGTGTCAGGTTCCCGATTGTAAGCGACATATTTATGACCTCTTATTTTTTTCGTAAATAATCCTGAGACCTTTCAGCGTAAGCTGCGGGTCATAGATATCTATGGCCTCCGTCTCTTTCGCGATGATATTTCCAAGCCCGCCGCTGGCAACTACTTTAGCATCCGCATATCCCGACTCCAGGCGGATTCTGTTTACGATATATTCCACCTGCCCGATCTGCCCGAAGACAATTCCTGCCTGCATGCTGGATACCGTCTCTTTCGCCAGTATGGACGGCGGTTTTTTAATCTCAATGGCGGGAAGCATCGCCGCCTGCCCCCACATGGCCTGGGCGGAAGTCCGGATTCCAGGCGCGATGACCGCTCCCTCAAACGTGGCGTCCGGGCCTACGATATCATAAGTTGTGGCAGTTCCAAAATCTATCACGATGACCGGCCCGCCGTACAGTGTGTAAGCCGCCACCGCATCCACGATACGGTCCGCTCCTACCTGCTTTGGATTTTCGGTCATGATCTTTATCCCCGTCTTAATCCCTGCCGACACCACAACCGGCTTAATGCCGAAGTATTTGATCATTGCGCTGCCAAGAGAATGCATAATATCCGGCACGACAGACGCGACAATCGCCGCGCTGATGTCTGAGCTTGTGATTCCCTGTCTCTCGATCAGCTCTTTCAGCATAATCCCGTACTCATCTGATGTCCTGGGAAGTTTCGTCGTCATCCTGAACGTGCCGAGCAGCTCTTCTCCCCGAAACACTCCCAGTGTTATATTTGTATTTCCGGCATCGATTACTAAAAGCATAGGTTCCTCCCCTCTTCACATTCCTCTCCCAGAAAGAAGATTTTATAATAAAGCTGCAGCGATTCCAGCAAATCCTGTTTCTCACGCTGTATCTGCCTGATCTTAAGCTGGCTCCCGATATCGTCGAACATCGGGTCAAATTCTTCGGATGTGACCTCAAGGCAAAGCCCGCCGTCCTCATCATACACCAGAGTCAAGATGCCGCCCACGTCGTTTACATACAGCACGCACAATATCTTAAGCTCATCCTTAATGCGCTCAGGCAGCGCATCAAAATCCGGGTTCAGATAGTATTTTTCTTCATAAGAATTCGCCCCGCACAATACAACCCTATCCTCGTACATAACTCCTCCTACACATAACCATAGATTCCACGCACAGACACCTCCCCGGAAAAGACATGTCTTTCTTTCCCATCGGAAAGCGTCACGATCAGTTCTCCTTCATCGCTGATTCCCTTCGCCCGGGCCTCATACTCGTTCCCCGGTTCCAGCACCCTCACGTCTCTTCCTAGGTTTACAAGCAGCCTGTCATACCTTGCCCGCAGCTGCGACAGGTCGCCTGCCTCCAAAAACAGTTCATAATTTTTCTCAAATGCTTTCAGCACCGCCGCGATGATCTCCGCCCTCCCAAAAGTCCTGCCGCCCGCAATCCTCAGGGATGTCGCTTTACCTTCCAGCCCCTCCGGGAAAGACTCCTGGTTCACATTGATCCCCACGCCTATCACAACGTAATTGATATACTCTATCTCCGTCACCATCTCTGTCAGTATTCCGCAGATTTTCTTTCCGTCTGCCACGATATCATTGGGCCATTTTATCTTTGCGTCAACACCCGTTGTCTCTTTTATCCCCTCTGCCGCGCTAAGCCCCATCACCAATGTCAGCATCGGCGCCTTTGCCGGCCGGATATCCGGGCGCAGGAGGATTGACATATATATACTGCTGCCCCCCGGCGAATCCCACGCACGGCCCCGTCTTCCTTTTCCCGCGCTCTGCCGTTCCGCCGCAAAGAGCATTCCGTGGACACCATCCTTTTCTCCGGCATCCCTGGCGCGGTTATTGGTAGAATCCGTTTCCTTATAGCAGACTGTCCGCCGTCCGGCCCATTCTGTCTGAAGGACGCTTAAAATCTCCGACTCAGAGATGACGTCCGGGCAAGACTTCAGCCGGTATCCGCGATTTCTTACTGCCTCGATCTCGTATCCCTCTTCCTTTAGCTGCTCCATCACCTTCCAGACAGCCGTCCTTGACACCCGGAACTTATCGCAGAGCTGCTGCCCGGAAATATAGTCCCTGCTGTTTTTAAGCACTGCTAATATCTCGTTTTTCATAATGCCCCGCTATACCGTTGCAGCCATAACCGCCTTGATCGTATGCATGCGGTTCTCCGCCTCGTCAAACACTTTGGACTGTTCTGATTCGAACACTTCATCCGTCACTTCCATATCGGATATTCCGTACTTTTCATAAATCTCTTTTCCGATCTTTGTCTTAAGGTCATGGAACGCCGGCAGGCAATGAAGGAAGATTGCTTTCTCCCCTGCATTTTCCATCACTTTTTTGGTGACTTTATATGGAGTAAGGTCGCGGATCCTTTCTTCCCACACTTCATCAGGCTCTCCCATGGACACCCACACGTCCGTATATATAACGTCGGCATCCTTTGTTCCTGCGCCCACGTCCTCCGTCAGCGTGACCGTACCGCCGCTTTCCCGGGCATACCCTTCGCAGATCTCTACAAGCTCCCTGTCCGGGAAATACTTCTCTGACGTACACGCCGTAAAATGCATGCCCATCTTCGCGCAGGCAATCATCAGGGAATTCCCCATATTATATCTTGCGTCGCCCATATAGACAAGCTTTATCCCTTCAACTCTTCCAAAATGCTCCCGTATGGTCAGAAGATCCGCCAGCATCTGGGTCGGATGGTACTCATTGGTCAGTCCGTTCCAGACCGGCACTTTTGAATATTTTGCAAGCTCCTCCACAATCTCCTGCCCGTACCCCCGGTACTCGATGCCGTCGAACATCCCCGCCAGCACACGAGCCGTATCCTCGATGCTCTCCTTTTTTCCGATCTGGGATCCGCTTGGGTCAAGGTAAGTCGTTCCCATGCCCATGTCATGGGCGGCGACCTCAAAAGAACATCTCGTCCGGGTGCTTGTCTTCTCAAAAATAAGCGCCACGTTTTTCCCGCGCCAGTCATCCACCTGTATTCCCTTTTTCTTCTTGTCCTTCAGTTCTTCCGCCAAGTCCAGAAGATATGTAATCTCTTCTTTTGTATAATCCTTTAATGTCAGAAAATCCCTTCCTTTTAAGTCCATCTCTTTTCTCCCTTTTCCTTCCGTCATATGCGTATTCTTTCCTTGCATTATTCCATGCAATCATGAAAGCTCCCGGCCTAAAAAACCGGGAGCCATACATTTTCTTACAACTCCTGCTACTCTTCTTTTCCTCCGACTTCCACAACTGATTTTACCAGCCCGGCGATACTCTGGATCTCGGAAGGTATGATGATCTTCGTAGCTTTCCCGTCTGCAGCCCGCTCAAATGCCTCCAGGCTCTTCATCGTAAGGACTGCCTCATCAGCTCCCGCATCCTTCAGGAAACGGATTCCGTCCGCATTGGCCTGCTGCACTTTCAGGATGGCTTCCGCCTCACCTTCTGCCTGACGGATCATCGCCTCTTTCTGAGCCTCTGCCCGAAGGATCGCAGCCTGTTTTTCTGCCTCTGCATCCAGAATCGCCGACTCTTTGTTACCTTCCGCCACAAGGATTGTGGACTTCTTCTCACCCTCTGCCCGAAGAATCGCCTCACGTCTTTCACGCTCTGCTTTCATCTGTTTTTCCATGGCATCCTGTATTGCCGCCGGAGGTATGATGTTCTTAAGCTCCACACGGTTTACCTTGATTCCCCAAGGGTCTGTAGCTACGTCAAGGGATGCCCTCATCTTGGTGTTGATCGTCTCCCTTGATGTGAGCGTCTGGTCAAGCTCTAAATCGCCGATGATATTACGCAGCGTGGTGGCGGTCAGGTTTTCAATCGCCATAATAGGATTAGCAACGCCGTAACAGAACATCTTCGGATCTGTAATCTGATAAAATACAACCGTATCTATCCGCATCGTTACGTTATCCTTTGTGATAACCGGCTGCGGTGCAAAGTCGACAACCTGTTCTTTCAAATCTACTTTTCTCGCCACTCTGTCAAGTACCGGCATCTTAAAATGCAGCCCTGTACCCCATGTAGTCTGATAAGCGCCCAGCCTTTCTATGACCAGCGCCTGCGCCTGCCTTACAATCCTGATGCATGATGTCAGGATTACAAGCAGGACGATCACAACAATTACCCAAAATAATCCTAAAAAAACTCCTAATATGCTGCCCATGTCCTAATCCTCCTTTTTGCTTACAATCAGTTTAACTCCCTGAATCCCTTCAACTTCCACTATCGTATCTCTCCCGATCTTCCCGTCCGGCTCATCTGTCTTCGCTGACCATTCCTGCCCACCGACCGAAACCCTTCCCACAGCTTTCAGCGTGTCGATGTCCTCCAGGACCAGCGCCTTCTCTCCGATAAGCCGCTCTGCATTCGTCTTCTGCCTTTCCTGGTTAAAATACCTCACTGCAATCGGCCGTGTCAGCACCAGCAGCAGGACAGATACCACCAGAAACACGATTACCTGGACCGCAAGCCCAAAACCTATGAATCCCGCAAGGAAAGCAGCCAGCGCACCGCCCGCAAACCAGATAGTCGTAAGCCCCATAGTGATGATCTCAACGATTAGCAATGCTACGAATAGTACCAGCCAATATACTGTCTGCATAGTCATCCCTCTTTTCTTACAAGTAACAGTATTCCTTTTTTCTTATTTTACTATACTTTTCTCAGGAAAGCAATGTTTAACGCCTCTGCCGCGCCGTTTCAAACATAAGGACGGATGCCGCCACCGCTGCATTCAGCGACTCCACCTGCCCGCACATGGGAATCTTCACAAACTGATCCGCGCACCCTGCAATCTCTTTCCTCAGCCCGTTCCCCTCATTCCCTATAAGAACCGCGCTGCTCCCCCGGTAATCTGCCTTGTCGTAAGCACATGCTCCTTCAAGATGCGCCGCATAGCACTTAATCTTCTTTTCTTTAAGTTTCCGGATGCTCCCGGCAAGATCATCCGAATACGCAAACGGAACACGGAACACGGAACCCATGGTAGACCGTATCGTCTTTGGGTTATAGATATCCACACAGTCCCGGCTCATGAGGATCCCCGTCACGCCCGCGGCTTCCGCAGCCCTTACGATAGTGCCGAGATTTCCCGGATCCTGAAGATTGTCAAGAACGAGAACAAACGGATTGTCTCCGCCGGACACGCACTCTTCGCCGCTGTCTGCCTGACGCGCCACGCAGAGGATTCCCTGCGGTGTTTTTGTATCTGCCACATATTCAAATACGGTATCCGCAAGTATTTCCATAGAAACACCAGAATTTCTTTTCTTCTTTTCTATCAGGCTCTTTTCTCTATCATAAAATGCCTGCGTCACATATACTTCCAGAAGCGCTCCGTCTGGAACCTCCCGGAACATCCGGAGGCCCTCAACAAGAAAAACTTTCTCAGCGTCTCTTAATTTCCGTTTTCTTTTGAGGCTCACCAGGCGCTTTATTTTTATATTTGACGTGCTAGTAATCATATCGGCTCCTTTACACCTTAAAACGGTATCCCACGCCCCATATCGTCTCGATATACTGCGGGTTGGACGTGTCCATCTCTACCTTTTCGCGTATTTTTTTAATATGCACCGTAACTGTCGCTATGTCGCCGATAGATTCCATATCCCAGATTTCCCGGAATAGCTCCTCTTTCGTATACACATGGTTGGGATGGCTTGCAAGAAATGTCAGGAGATCGAATTCTTTCGTGGTAAATGGTTTCTCCTCGCCATTGATCCAGACTCTTCTCGCCGTTGTGTCAATCTTAAGCCCCCGAATCTCAAGCACTTTATTCTTCTCCACTGCGCTCCCCGTCAGCCGGTCATATCTGGCGAGATGCGCTTTCACCCTCGCCACCAGCTCGCTGGGGCTGAACGGCTTTGTCATGTAATCATCCGCTCCAAGCCCAAGCCCCCGGATCTTGTCTATATCGTCCTTTTTGGCGGAAACCATTATGATCGGGGTATTCTTTTCTTCCCGTATCTGCCTGCATATATCAAATCCATCCACTCCCGGCAGCATAAGATCCAGGATAAACAGGTCATAATTCTCCTTCAGCGCTTTCAACAGCCCGTTCTGCCCGTCATTTGCCACCTCGACCTTAAACCCGCTCAGCTCTAGATAATCTTTCTCAAGATCTGCAATCGCTTCTTCATCTTCAACAATCAATATCTTGCTCATTCATCGGCACCTCCTGATATTTTCTGAGCACAAAGTACATCGTAGTACCTGTGTCTTCCCTGCTCGTCGCCCAGATCTTCCCTCCATGCTCCTCGATAATCTTCTTTACGATAGAAAGCCCTATGCCGCTGCCTCCTTTTGAAGAATTGCGGGATGCATCCGACCGGTAAAAACGGTCAAAAATATTCGGAAGGTCTTTTGCGGCAATACCTTTTCCGTTGTCCTCAAGCTCCACCTGTATAAAATCCCCCACGTCCTTCACTCTTAGGTTGATCTTCGCCTTCGGCTTATCCATATATTTGAGCGAATTATTGACGATATTGTGGACTACCCTTTTAATCTGTTCCGCGTCTGCGATTATCCTGACCCCTTCATCCGCATAATTGAAAAATCCAAATTCCACATTTTTTGACTCCAGCTCAAGAGACAGATCTTCCGCACAGTCGCTGAAATACTCATTCACCGAGACAATATTGAAATTATACGGAATCCTGTTGGTATCGATCTTAGAGTAAAAGGTCAGCTCATTGATAAGCGTATCCATCTCGTTTGCCTTGCTATAGATTGTACGGATATACCTCTCCATCTTCTCCGGCGTGTCTGCCACCCCGTCCATGATACCCTCCGCATAACCTTTGATAGCCGTAACAGGAGTTTTGAGGTCATGGGAGATATTGCTGATAAGCTCCTTGTTTTCTCTGTCAAACTCGACTTTTTCCTCCGCGCTGTCTTTAAGCCGCTTTCTCATATCTTCAAGATCCCGGCAGAGCTGCCCAAGCTCGTCGTCACATTCCGGCGACATCTCGAAATCAAGATTCCCTTCCTTGATATTTTCCGCCGCCGCCCGCATCTTCTTCAGCGGCCCCATGACTCCGCGGTATATCCATACAACCAGCAGGCAGGCGCTTAATGTCAGCACGATAATGATGCCGACAAGCATGTCAACAAAAAACTCCTCCACTTCCGGGATTACATTGCTGACATCCGTGACGATGAACGCGCTGCCCTCGGCTCCCTCCGGATAGCGGAAGTCAATCTGCTTTACAAGAGCCTGCACTTCACCGCCAAAATATACCCCGTTCTCCGAAGTCTGCTCTGCCCCTTCATATGGGGGAAGCTGCCCGATCACATGCTCCGCCTCATCCGAGTCCGCCCCGATAAAGATGATTGTATCATTCTTCCTCACGAGAAGATAGGTCTTTTTATGATTCAATGTCTTATTAAATTCTTTCAGGTATGTGGCATCCTCCATCTGGCGGGGATTTTCCTTCACCATCTGCTTAAGCTCCCGGAAAGGCCCCTCTGTAAGCCTTGCAAACACTTCCATGGAATTTGACAGAGACTCCACTGTAGTTCCGCTGATCCCGTAAGTTTTATCAATAGCTCCCAGCTGCAGCTTGATAAATACGCAGACCATCGTCACGGACAGGATGACCGGCATGACCGTAATCGTCAGAAACGCAACCACCAGCCGATTTTTAAACTTCATAATATAAGCTCCTCCCAAACCTAAGGATTTAACTTACAAAAAAGTATAGCACGAAAATGGGCGCTTCACACCAAAGCGCCCATAAACATTTATTAAATTTCTATAAAACCAGCCCCTTTAAGCCAAATAACCCTTCAGCACTTCAGCCTTATCCACGTTCTCCCACGGCAGTGATACATCCGTGCGCCCAAAATGCCCGTAAGCAGCCGTCTGCTTATAAATCGGCCTTCTAAGGTCAAGCATCTTGATGATTCCCGCCGGCCTTAAGTCAAAGTTCTCCCGGATAATCTCTACCAGCTTTTCATCGGCAACTTTTCCTGTTCCAAAAGTGTCCACCATAACGGAAGTCGGATTTGCAACGCCGATGGCATAGGAAAGCTGGATCTCGCACTTGTCCGCAAGTCCCGCCGCCACAATATTTTTCGCCACATAACGGGCCGCATACGCCGCAGAACGGTCAACCTTCGTGCAGTCTTTTCCGGAAAATGCGCCGCCGCCGTGGCGCGCCATCCCGCCGTATGTATCCACGATAATCTTACGTCCTGTAAGCCCGCTGTCTCCGTGAGGGCCGCCGATTACAAAGCGTCCGGTAGGATTGATGAAGAACTTCGTGTTCTCGTCCACCATCCCCTCCGGAATCACCGCGTCAAACACATATTTCTTAATGTCCTCATGGATCTGCTCCTGGGTCACGTCCGGGTCATGCTGCGTCGAAAGCACTACCGCATCCAGCCGTTTCGGGGTGCCGTTCTCGTCATACTCTACCGTAACCTGCGTCTTTCCGTCCGGCCTTAAATACTTCAGCGTTCCGTCTTTGCGGATCTCCGTAAGCTTAATTGCCAGTTTATGCGCCAGGGAAATCGGATACGGCATAAGCTCCGGCGTCTCGTTGGACGCATAGCCGAACATCATGCCCTGGTCGCCGGCGCCGATTGCCGCGATCTCCTCTTCGGACATCTTATTTTCCTTTGCCTCAAGCGCCTTGTCAACACCCATGGCAATATCGCTGGACTGCTCGTCAATGGCCGTGATGACTCCGCAGGTCTCCGCGTCAAAACCGTATTTCCCACGGGTATACCCGATCTCTTTAATCGTGTCGCGCACGATTTTCTGGATATCCACATAGGCTTTTGTCGTAATCTCGCCCATCACAAGCACAAGGCCTGTCGTCGTGCTTGTCTCGCAGGCTACCCGGCTCATGGGATCCTGCGCCATAAGCGCATCCAGTATCGCATCGGAAATCTGGTCGCACATCTTATCCGGATGCCCCTCTGTTACAGATTCTGAAGTAAATAATCTTTTTTCCATTTTTTTCTCCTTTCCTACTGAAAGAGATGCTCCACGCATCCCCTCCGCATCCTTTCTCTTAAAGAAATTGGTTACAGGAAAGCTCTTGCCCGCTTAAAAAACAGTCCGCAAAAAGCGGACTGTTTTATATTCTCATAAACCAATCCTCTTATTGTTCGATCACTCGCTCAGGTTGGCACCTTCCCGCATCCGGGGGTTGCCGCAGCTTCACAGATCCTTTGTATCTCCACTGCTCTGAATAAGAG